>Ga0210394_10005748_pt1 | contig 13774 bp, 9 predicted proteins | sample IncBWC12MmetaG_FD_160121 | JGI IMG/M metagenome (GOLD analysis project Ga0210394, IMG submission 160121) | Forest soil microbial communities from Barre Woods Harvard Forest LTER site, Petersham, Massachusetts, United States - Inc-BW-C-12-M | ecosystem: Environmental > Terrestrial > Soil >...
GAATCCGCAGATGGGAAATATCTCGGCCGATGCTTCCTGGTCAGGCTGGAGCAACGATTTGACCAACACGCGCTTTCAATCCGCCAAGGCCGCGGGGATCTCCGCGGATCAGGCCGCGAAACTGAAACTCAAATGGGCGTTCGGACTGCCCGCGGGCGGGGAGACCTACGGGCAACCCACCATCGCCGCCGGACGCCTCTTCATCGGCGACGACAACAGCTTCGTGTACGCGCTCAACGCGTCCACGGGCTGCGTGTATTGGTCTTTCCAAGCCGAGGCGCAGGTGCGCACGGCCATCGCGATCGGCCCGGTCACCGGCCGCGGAACCACGAAATTCGCCGCCTATTTCGGCGATCGCAAAGGCAGCACCTACGCCGTCGACGCCCACAACGGCGAGCTGTTATGGAAGATCAACACGGAGCCCAGAGTGCTGTCGCACATGACCGGCTCGCCCGTGGTGCATGACGGCCGCGTCTACGTGGGAATTGCGGGATCGGAAGAGGTTGCTTCGGGCGATCCGCATTACCCTTGTTGTACGTATCGAGGGAATCTATCGGCGCTGGATGCGAACACCGGCACGGTGATCTGGAAAAGCTACACCATTCCCGAAGAACCCAAGCCCACCAAGAAGAATTCGCTGGGCACGCAGTTGTGGGCGCCGGCGGGCGCGTCCATCTGGAGCACGCCCACCATCGATACCAAGCTCAAGAGGATTTACGTCTCCACCGGCAACGCGTTCACCGAGCCGGCGGCGAAGACTTCCGACGCGATCGTGGCTTTCGATATGGCCACCGGGAAGATGCTGTGGTGGTATCAGGGCGTGGAGAACGACGCGTCGCCGCAGGGCTGCGGAGGCCGCGGCCCCAAGGGCGAGCAGTGCCCCGAGCACCCCGGTCCAGACTGGGATTTCGCCAATTCTCCGATCCTCAAAACGCTGGCCAACGGCAAGCGAGTGCTGGTCGCCGCGCATAAGGGCGGCACGGCGGTCGCGGTCGATCCCGATAATAAGGGCGCGCTGCTGTGGAAGGCCGATCTCACCGACGGCGCGACGGCGGGCGCGGGCGGACAGATCATGTGGGGCGGAGCCGCAGACAACCAGAACGTATATTATTCGCTGCAAACCGGCGCCGTCGCGGCGCTGAAGCTCGCCGATGGAAGCAGCGCTTGGGTCAAGCACATCGATCCTGCCGCGCCTGCCGCTGGAGGGCGTCCGCGGCGAGGCTTGGTTGCCGCCGTGACGGTAATCCCCGGAGTCGTCTTCGCAGGCGGATGGGATGGGGTGCTGCGTGCGCTTTCCACCGCGGACGGTCATGAGCTATGGCAATACGCGACCGCGCATGACTACACCACCGTTAACGGCGTCGCGGCCAAAGGCGGCTCGCTGGGCGATCCCGGTGCCGCGATTGCCGGCGGCATGGTGTACGTGGGGTCGGGCTACATCGGAACGGGAAACGGAATGCCGGGCAACGTGCTGCTGGCGTTCGGAACGGAATAACAGTGCTTCTTCCAACCACCTTAGTCGGTTCTTATCCGCAGCCGGACTGGCTGATCGACCGCCATCAGCTCGCCCACCAGATGCCGCCGCGAGTGCGTGCGCAATCGCTGTGGCGGGTTGCCCCGGAGTGGCTCGAACAAGCTCAAGACGATGCCACGCTGCTGGCCATTCGCGATCAGGAACTCGCCGGTCTCGATATCCTTACTGACGGCGAAATGCGCCGCGAAAGTTATTCCAATCGCTTCGCCACCGCGCTTGAAGGCATCGACCTCGATCATCCGGGCGAGATCGTCAGCCGCAGCGGGCGCAGCATCATGGTGCCGCGCGTGACTGGACGGATTCGCCGCAAGCATGCGGTGCAGGTTCGCGACGTCCAGTTTCTGCGGGCGAACACGAATCGCAAGATCAAGATCACGGTGCCTGGTCCCTTCACCATGTCGCAGCAGGCGCAGAACGAGTTCTACGGTAGCGTTGAGGAAATGGCGCTCGACTACGCCGCCGCGGTCAACGCTGAGATTCTGGATCTGTTCGCAGCCGGCGCGGACGTGGTGCAGATCGACGAGCCGTGGATGGAAGCGCATCCCGACAAAGCCCGCCAGTATGGGGTCGGCGCTCTAAGCAGGGCTCTGGAAGGGACCACAGAGAGAACGACGGGAACCACGGCTCTGCACATCTGTTTCGGATACGGGCTGCTGGTGGCGGGCCGGCCGGCCGCGTATTCGTTTCTGGAGGAGCTGGAGGATTCGCCAGTGCGGCAGATCTCGATCGAGACCGCGCAATCCGGGCTCGACTGCGCGGTCCTGGCCAAGCTGCCTTCAAAGACCATCCTGCTGGGCGTGCTGGATCTTTCGACACCCGAAGTCGAGGCGCTGGAGACCGTCGCCGACCGCATCCGCCGGGCGCTGCCGTATATCGACGCGGAGCGCTTGGTCATCGCGCCGGATTGCGGCATGAAGTATCTGCCTCGCGAGGCCGCCTTCGGAAAAATGAAGGCGATGGTGGAGGGCGCACGAATGGTTCGCGCGGAGCTGGGCGTAAACCAGTTGGCCTAACTTAACCTAGTCGGAGAAACCGCTCCCTACGGTCACGGCTCGGATCGCGGCGTTCTACTTCAGAGACCGTCGACGGTCTGTGACCTGCCGCTACAGCGGTCTCTTATAGTTCAATCCGGCGCTGGCACACGTTAGCTGGCTAACTGCCTGCGCTGGCCTTCTTCAACGGCCAGAACTCGAAGAACTCCGCGTAGAAAATGAGGAACGGGAAGGTGACGCCCAGGAGCGCGGAGGCGAGCCAGCGCTCAAAATCGTTGCCCGGAGGCCCGGGCGCGAGCGTTCCGCTGACCGCCGGCGCCAGACCGCCATACAGCAGCGCGAGGCCCGTGCCGATCGCCGCCGCGGTAACCGCACTCAGGATTCCCTTCACCGGCTGCGCCTGCTTCGCGAACAGCGACCCTTGCAGCATGTTCAGCACGATGATGGTCCCGAAGATGAACGGAATTGGCACGCGCACCATGAATTGGAGCGGGTCCATGGCCATTGCGACCACCCCAACGTAGAAAAGGATTCCGCCCAGCACCAGGCAGATCGCGGTCCAGACCAGCCCCAGCACCGGCTGCTTCATCACCCCAGCGGACTTCGTGAGCGGCCACAGATCGAAATGCAGCATCAGGAACATGATCCCGATGGCGGTCATGTAAAACACCAGCGCCAGATTGGCGTTGAAGAGCCCGTGCGGGTCGAGTGACGGCGTATAAACCGGCGCGCCGCGCATGAACTCATAGTTGAAGAACAGACGAAACAGCAGGTAATTCACGATATAGCACGCCGCCAGCATCGCCAGCCCGGCCGCCACCGGGCTCTTGATCAGTGTGTTGAACGGCCAGCCGCCCCACATGATGGCCGCCCAGAACGTGACCACCACCGAGGTAATGGTGCACATCATCAGCATGGGCGAGAGCGGGCGGACGCCTCCGCCGACGGTGAAGAAGTACGCGCCAACAACAACGACTCCGGTGATCGCCGCTAGCAGCGCGAGCGTAGCGCCCTTGACCGGCTGGGGGTGTTTCGCCGCGAAACTGGGCTGCTTGCATCCCCAGGTCACGCCGATGACGATTTCCATCGGGATGATGCAGATGAGGCAATAGGTGACGCTGCTGAGGAATTTCACAGCGGGGAAGATCGCGACAAAACCCAGTGAGACCGCAATGACGAGGACGGAGGCGGCGAGGCCAAGGGCCGGCTGTTTGAGCATCCTTAGGAGTCTACAACGGATGAAGCTCCGCTGCCAGGGCGGGCGCTAACCCGGTAGGAGACGTTCGCCAACGAAACCAATTGGAGTTAGCGCCGACGCGCGATATGATTACATCCGGCATGCAGAGCGATACTTTGGTTGAACTAAGCGGGACACTCGCACTTCACGATCTCGTGAGATTTCAATACTCCCAGTGTTACCGGCGCACTTGGTGGATACTACTGATCATGTTGCTTGTTTCCCTGGTAGGCGTCCTCCTTGCGGCAGTGGCCGCATTGCTGACTTCCGACCTGGAACTCGCTCGGCGTAACGGGACGCCCTTCTTGCTGCTGCTCATATTTTGGGTCGTCTTGGCGACGACGCCGTATAGGGGCGCGGGGAGGCTCATGAAGACGAATATCCCTCTGTCTGGTCCAATCACGTACGTCTTCTCTTCACAAGGCATACGCCGCAGCGGCCTGCATTTCTCAAGCGAGATCTCCTATAAGGCGCTGTGGGCGGTGCGCGAAACAAAGAGCCTGTTCCTGCTATATCTCGGCGCCGGCTCCGCAATTGTGCTCCCGAAGCGCTTTTTTAAAGACGCCGTCCAACAAAACGATTGGCGTAACCTTGTGGAGCGGGGAATCTCTCCAAAGGGCGTCACGAAGTCTGGCTTCCTGGGTCGCTGGCTGTGAGTCTGGCGCTGCCACAAAGTCAAACTGATACTGGATTCACCACACAAAAGGCAGCGCGACAAGACGCGCAGTGAAGATGGCGCTACCCTGACGTGCGGCCCCAGCATCGAGATCGAGTAGTCCTCACGGATGCTCTTCCAGCCTGCGAAAGAACAAGCTTCAATGGCCGAGCTGCTCTCTAATGTGCTTGTAGGCGTACACGATGAACGAAAGGATGACGGCAGAGCGGTAGACGAAAATCTCGATGGTGGTCAGGATTTCCAAAGGGGAATGACGGGAGGAACGAGTCCCCCGCGACTGTCGGGCCTGGGTCATAATTGGAACACTTTCCAATCCCGGGGGGAGGTTAAGAAAAAATAGCACGTCCGCAAGAGCGGGTACATAGGCTTTAGGAAACCGGTTTCCTAAACTGCATTAAAGTTTGATTAAAATGCTGCGGGCGATCCTCCGAGCAGGTCGTCCGCAAACGGCGCCTTCAAGCCCAAGCCTCTTCACGCAGCTCCTTTTGCCCAGCAGCACTGCGAAAATTGTAATAGGCAAAAACGCCGAGAGAAGGAAAATCGAGCCCTTCCGACATGCTCTCGACAACTTTCGAAGCGACCTGACGAAGCCTTCGAGGGCTGCTGGCATCATCTGAAAGCGTGACCCGAAAGAAGATTCCCCAATCCCCGCTCCAGTCCTGCTCGATATCGTATCGAACCCGTTCCACGTCGGGCCGCAGTGTCAACGCGATATCCTGCACGACCGCATCGATTTCTGCCTGCATGGTGAACGCCTTGGGCATGTACATCGGTGCGCTCTTCCCTAGCAGGATCGCGCGCAGAAGGAGACCGGAAGCAAGAGTGCTCTCCGCCTACACCAAATCCGCGGCCTTGATCGGCAGACTCCGGATGCGCTTGCCGGTCGCGGCAAAGACGGCGTTGGTTACCGCAGGAATGATCGACGGAGTGCTCGCCTCGCCGATGCCGCCGGGGCCCTCATGGTTGTCCACCAGGTGGACTTCCACCACCGGCATCTCGTCGATGCGCAGAGGATCGTAGTTGTTGAAGTTCTTCTGCTGGACGCGGCCGTGGTCGAAGGTGATGCCGATCTTGAGCGCGGCGCTCAACCCGTACACGATGCCGCTCTCGATCTGCTGCGCGACTCCGGCGCGGTTGACCACCTGGCCGCAATCGACGGCGCAGACCACGCGATGCACCTTCACCTTGCCCCCGGTCACGCTGACCTCGGCCACCTGCGCGTTGTAGCTGCCCAGGTTATTGACCACGGCGACGCCGTGGAATCGCCCGGCCGCGAGCGGCTTGCCCCAGCCGGCCTTGTCGGCGGCGATATTCAGCACGTTCAGATAGCGGGCGTTCTTAGGGTCCTTGGAAAGCAGGCGCCGGCGGAACTCCACCGGGTCCTTTTTGGTGGCCGCGGCCATCTCATCCAGGAAGCTCTCCATGAAGAAGCAATTCTGCGAGAAGCCGACGGAGCGCCAATAGCTCACCGGAATGCCGGCGTCGGGCGGATGATACTCGATGTGCGTGTTGGGAATATCGTAGGTGATGCTGACGATGCCCTCCACTCCGGTGCTGTCCACGCCGTTGCGCAACCCTCCGAAGGACGGGCAGGCGACGCGTCCTGTGAATGCGACGGGCCAGCCGTCGGCGTCGAGCCCGGCGGCGAACGTGGTGTAGGAAGCCGGGCGATAGGTGTCGTGCTGCAAATCGTCTTCGCGGGTCCAGGTGAGTTTCACGGGAGTGCCGCTGACGGCCTTGGCGATCTCCACGGCTTCGCCAATAAAATCAGCGCCGCCACGGCGTCCGAATCCACCGCCCAGATATTCGGTGTGGATGTCGATCTTGTCCGGGGGAAGTTTGGTAATCCCCGCCGCCGTCTGCTGCGCAACGGATTGGATCTGCGTGCCGGCCCAAATCTCGCAATGATCGGCAGTGACGTGCGCCACGCAGTTGAGAGGCTCCATGGGAGCGTGCGAAAGATAGGGCGCCTCATACACGGCTTCGAGTTTCTTCGCCGCGCCGCCCATAGCCGCAGCGGAATCGCCGGTGTTGCGAGCCACGGCTCCCGGTTTGGCCGTCAGATCCATGAACATCTGCCGCAGACTGGCGGAAGAAGTGTTGGCGCGCGGCCCCTCATCCCATTGAATGGTCAGAGCCTTGCGGCCTTCCATCGCGGCCCAGGTGTTATCGGCCAGCACGGCCACGCCGTTCGAAATCTCGACCACGTTCTTGACGCCGGGAACGGCTTTCGCCTTGGAGGCATCGAAGCTCGCGACCTTGCCGCCGAACACGGGGCAGCGCTCCAGGCTGGCGTACAGCATGCCGGGCCGCTTGATATCCAGTCCGAACGTCGCCGTGCCGTTGACCTTGCTGGCCGTATCGAGCCGCTTCATCGAAGTGCCGATGAGCCGGTATTGCGCCGGGTCCTTCAATTTGATTCCGGTTGGAACCGGCAGCTTGGAGGCGGCGTCGGCCAAGCTTCCGTAGCTCAATTTCGCGCTGCTGGCCGAGTTCACCACGGAGCCGTTGTCCGCCTTGCACTGGGATTTGTCGACGCCCCACTTCTGTGCCGCGGCGGCGATCAGCATCTCGCGAGCCTGCGCGCCGGCCTGGCGCAGAGGCTGCCAGGAAGTGCGAATGCTCAAGCTTCCGTAAGCGCCCATCATGCCGCCGGCCGCATAGGCCGGCTCGACGCCGGGAAACTCGGTACGAATCTTGCTCCAATTGCACTCCAACTCCTCGGCCAGCAGCATGGAGAGGCTCGTCACGGTTCCCTGACCCATCTCCGACTTGTGAATCATCAGCGTGACGCTGTCGTCCGCGCCGACCCGCACAAACGCGTTCAGCTTCGAAGGCACGGCGGCAGGCGCCGGGGTCTGCGCGCCCATCGGAGATCGCTCCGGCAGATAGAAGCCGATCATCAGCCCTCCGGCGGCGGTTGCGCCTGCCTGAAGGAAACCTCTGCGGTTCAGCTTTTGGGCGATCATGCGGTTGCTCCTTTCTCGACGAAGGCGATAGAAGCGCGGCGATAGCGCGCGGCGGTGTGCACCGCCCGGCGAATCGCCTGATAGGTTCCGCAGCGGCACAGATTGCCATGCATGGATTCATCGATATCGGCGTCGGAGGGATTGGGAGCCTTGGTGAGCAGCGCTGCCGCGGTCATGATCTGGCCGGACTGGCAGTAGCCGCACTGCGGAACGTCTTCCTCGATCCACGCCCGCTGCACCGGATGGCTCAATCCGTCGGCGGAAAGCCCCTCGATAGTGGTGACGGATTTGCCCGCCACGGTCGAGATCTGGGTAACGCAGGAGCGGGTGGGCTGACCGTTGATATGCACCGTGCAGGCTCCGCATTGCGCGATGCCGCAACCGAACTTGGTGCCGGTCATCCCCAGCGTGTCGCGGAGAACCCACAGCAAAGGCATCTGGGCTTGCACGTCCACGTTCTGGGCTTTTCCGTTCAGGGTGAACTTAACTGCCGCCATTCGAACCCTCCTTGAGAGTGATTGGGACTCGGCTCCAGTATACACCGCGAAACTGGCCTAATCGAGCGCAGTCACAATGGCGCCAGCCTGCGATCGGCAATCCATCCCACGCCTCGGAATCGCCAGCGCGACTCTGAGTTTGCCGGTGGGCGCCACTCGGATGCGGGAGCGGCTTGGAGAGCGTGAAAGCCGGAAGGAATCAGGAGCACAGCCAGATCCCCTTCGAGAAGGCCTGGAAACCGGCGGGCTGCTTCGTGACGTAGTGGTGACTTGGCATTGACGGCCCGCCACTCCAAAGCTTCGCGAGAATAACCTTGGCCGCCGCCCAGCCCGCGCAGGGCCGGCCCGACCCCGCCGAGCCTTTGAAACTGGCATGGGCGAGGCGTACACGCCGCTGCGGCGCGCGTTGGGTGATTTCACTCGCTTGCGCGGAACCTCGGGTCACCCAAATGACCACGTATGGTCATTCATTGAGATGTGGCCGGTGCAGTGGAGATTTCGTCCGCTAGAGACAAGCTCCAAGTTCCATGAGAGTTAGCTTCGTTGATCCCCACATTCTTTCAGCCCTAACCGAAAGGGCGCAAAACGTGCACGATGTTGGGAAAGTTCAACAGCCAACGTCGAACTCATCAAGGGCCACGATAGCCGCTGGCGGAGGAGAGGTTATGAATCTACTATCTACTCAATGGCGGGTGCTGGCGATCGTGGGCCTGGTGGCGGTAAGCCTGACCAGCGCCCCGCGGCGGCCGTATTCGCCACACGAGAAGGCGTTTTACGCAGATGCTCAAACCGTCGAGTTTGTGCTGCCGGGGCTGACCATCACCGTTAACTCCGCCGCCATCGCCGCGAATGGAACCATCACAGTAACTTACACGCTGACCGACCCCACTGGTCTGCCGCTGGATTCGGCCGGGATCACAACGCCGGGCACCATTAGCCTGAGCTATGTGGCCGCGGTGCTACCGAAGGGCCAGGAGGATTATACGACCTACACCACGCGTAGCGCGACGGGCACGGCGCTGGGCACAATCCAGCAGCCGGGCGCGGACTCGGGCGGCGTGGCCACGTCTGTCGGACCCGGACAATACACATATACCTTCCACACGGTGGCGCCTTCCGGATTCGACGCGACGGCCACGCACACTATCGGCGTTTATGGATCGCGAAACTTGACCGCTTACAACCTGGGCACCGAGTACGCCAGCGCGACCTACAATTTCGTCCCCAACGGCTCAGCGGTGACTCAGGTTCACGACATCATCGAGACGGTAAGCTGCAACGCCTGCCACGACCAGTTGTCGGCGCATGGCGGCTCGCGGCGCGGACTGAACATGTGCGTGCTCTGCCATCAGCCGCAGAACAGCGATCCGAACACCGGTGAGACTCTGGACGCCAAGGTCTTCTTTCACAAGATTCACATGGGTGCAAGCCTGCCCAGCGTGATCGCCGGCACTCCTTATATACCCGCCGTCAACTCATTCGGGAGTTCTAACTACTCGGCGGTGGTTTTTCCGGCCGATCCGGAGGATCCGCGGCGTTGCGAGGTGTGCCATTCGCAGACGACCGGCGCGGCGCAGGCGACCGCGTTTCTTCTGAATCCCACGCGCGCGGCGTGCGGATCCTGCCATGACAACGTCAACTTCGCCACCGGAGCGAATCACCCGGGCGGCATCCAGAACGACGACACTCTCTGCGCCGACTGCCACATCCCGCAAGGTGAAATGGACTTCGATGCCTCGATTCTGGGTGCGCACGTCGCGCCGACCGCCTCCACGTTGCTATCGGGACTGACCGTGAAAATCACGAACGTCTCGGGCGGCACGGCGGGCAGCACCCCGACGGTGACCTTCACGGTGCTGAATAGCGCAGGCGCCGCGGTTCCGCTGTCTGCGCTGGGCTCGATCTCGGCCACCATGGCGGGGCCGACCACCGACTACGGCAACACCAGCTTCGGGAGCAACGTAACCACGCCGGGTTATGTCGCCGAAAGCATGGCAGGCGCGACTTGCAGTTCGTCGGGGACCTGCACGTACACCTTTGCGCACGCCATTCCGTCGAAAATGACAGGGACGTTTGCCATCGGCATTGAGGCGCGGCGAACCGAGACTGTACCGCAGTTGGTGAACGGAGCCACTGTCCAAACAGGTATCGAGTACGGAACGCCTAACCCGGTGACCTATTTCTCAGTGGACGGATCTCCGGTGGCGGACCGGCGCAAGGTGGTGGCGCTGAGCAACTGCAATCAGTGCCATATCAACCTGTCGCTGCACGGAACGCTCCGCAATAACACGGAGTACTGCGTGTTTTGCCACAATCCGATGGACACGGACGCCTCCACGCGCGCCACCGCAGTGGCTCCCTACAACACCCAGCTTCCGCAGGGCATCAACTTCAACCTGTTGGTGCACCGGATTCACTACGGCATTAACATGCAGGCGGTCAACCGGACATATACCGTGATCGGCTTCGGCGGCAGCGTTAATAACTTCTCGAGCACTCTGTTCCCGGCGCTGAGTCCCACAGGCGCGGCGACCGATACGGAGAACTGCTCGCTGTGCCACGTCAACAGCTCCGAACAAAACGATCTTACTCTGACGGGTTTGCTTCAGGTGACCGATCCGCAGGGACCGCTCAATCCTGTGGGTCCCTTTACCTCGGCGTGTACGGGTTGCCACATGGATCTGGCGTCCGCTTCTCACGCGCTCTCGAACACCACCGTGCTGGGTGAAGCCTGCTCAGTGTGTCACGCCTCCGGCGCAATCGAGGCCGTCGACCAGGTGCATGCGCAATATTGACGCAGCGCGCTTCTGGATCTTTGGGATGTTTGTGGCGCTGGTGGGCCTGCCCGCAGCGGCGCAGCCCCCGACGGCCCAACCCGCTGGGCAAGTAGCGGCCGCCCCCGCAGGCGCGCAAGCAGCGGCGGCGCAGCCGGCAGCACCCGCGTCCCCTTACGCTGGATCGGACACCTGCGCCGCTTGTCACGAAGACATCGCCAAGGATTTTGCGAAGAACCCCCACCATATTGTGGATACGGACAAGAAGCGTGGATTCGAGGGGCGAGCCTGCGAGTCCTGCCATGGTCCCGGCGAGGCGCATGCGGAGTCGGCGGATCCGGCCAAGATCCGCAACCCCGCGAACCTGGCAGCCGCGGCGGCCGACCGGCTTTGTCTCACGTGTCATTTGAATACGCCGACGCACGTAGGGCGCTTGGAAAGCAGCCACGCCAAGGACCAGGTGGCCTGCACCACCTGCCACAAGATGCATTCGAACGGCGGAGCCGATCTGGTACAACGCACGCCGGCCGCGATCAACCGGCAATGCTCGGGCTGCCATCTCAGCGTGTGGGCGCAATTCCAGAGACCCAATCACCATAAGGTTCCCGAAGGCGCGATGAGCTGCGTCGATTGCCACAACCCGCATGGAAGCATCCGGCCGGCGATGACCCAGACGTTCGGCGCCAACGAGCCGGGTTGTCTCAACTGCCACGGCGACAAACGCGGTCCGTTCACCTTCGAGCACGGCCCCGTACGGTTCGAGGGCTGCGCCACCTGCCATGAGCCGCATGGCTCGGCCAATGCGCGCATGCTCACGCGGCAGGACGTGCGCTATGTCTGTCTGGAGTGCCATGCCAATCTGCCGACTGCGAACACCTCAGGCACCATCGGCGTGGTGCCGCCGTCGTTTCACAACCTGTTCCTCCCGCAGTATCAGAACTGCACGGTATGCCATCAGAAGATCCACGGAAGTTACGTGGACAGGAATCTGCTGAAATGACCGCTCCGCGGCTTTTTCTTGCTGTGGCGATTCCGCCGCTTTTTCTTGCTTTGACGGTTGCGCCCCTGCTTGCGCAGCAGCCGCCGGCTCCAGCGACGCCGGCTGCATCAACACCAGCACCGGCTCCTTCCGTAAGCCCCGCGGCGGCCAGCCCAGCCGCCTCGCCGGTGCCCTCCACCGAGTCCTGGTTCAGCGGCTCCATTGATGTGGGCTACACCTGGCGCAGCGACGTCGGCGGCAGCTTCGACGCCTACCGCAGCATCGTGAATCTCGGCTCAGGACCGAAGTTGATCGGCGCCGACTTCTCCATTCTCGATCCCAAGCATCGCCTCTTCGATGAGATCCGCGTGCGCGCCTCCGGCTGGGGCGACGACCCCTACGAGACCTTCCATCTCGACGCCAAGAAATCGAAGCTGTACGAATTCAGCGCCGATTACCGCGACATCGCCTACTTCGATTACCTGCCTTCCTACGCCGATCCGCTGCTGGCGCGGGGCGTCACGCTCAACGAACAGTCGTTCGATACGCGACGCCACTTCGGCAGCTACCGCCTGGATCTGCTGCCGGGTAACTGGATCATCCCGTATCTCGCTTACGACCGCGATTCCGGCTCCGGCGCGGGCGTGACTACGTTCGTCACCGACGCCAATACCTTTCCGGTGCCGAACACGCTCAGCGATATGACCAATCTCTACCGCGGCGGCGTCCGGATCGAGCGGCGCCGGTTTCACGTGACGCTGGAGGAGGGGGGAACCACATTTGAGAATAACCAGAACGTCTTCCAATCGTCCGGCCAAACCAATTACGGCAACGTGCTGACGCCCGCGTTCGGCGGCCAGACCACGGATCTTACCAGTCTCCTCGCAAACTACGGCGTCCGCGGGTCGAGCATTTACAGCAAGGCGCTGGTCACGGCCAGCCCAACGTCGTGGCTCGATTTCTACGGACAGTTCCTCTACAGCGAGCCCAACACCACCGTTCACTATCGGCAGGCCGACACCGGCAATCTGTTATTGCAGAGTCAACTGCTGTATTACACCAGCCAGCAGTATCTGGTCTCGGCCGCGGCCAAGCTGCCGCACACCACGGGAAGCTTCGGCACGGAGATCCACCCGGGCCGCCGCCTGCGCATCACCCAGTCCTGGCTGACGGACCGGCTGCACAACAGCGGCTCGGCCACGTCCGCCAATGCGCTGGCCGGCGCCAGCATCTCCGAACAGATGGCTGCGCTGCTGGCCTCCTCGCTCGCGACCAATTATAATCAGGCGGAAGTCATCGTCTTCTACGACGTGACGTCGAAGTTCGTGATTCACGGCGGATACCGTTACGTGTGGGGCGATGCGAGCGACGCGGTTTTGCCGGCCGAGGGGCTGGTCAGCTCGGATGAGGCCAGGCTTCGGCGTAACGTGGGGCTGGGCGGCGTGACGTTCCGGCCTTCGCAGAAGGTTTCGTTGAAGGCCGAGGCCGAAGGGGGATCGAGCGGCGGCGCGTATTTCCGCACCAGCCTTTACGATTATGAAAAGGTCCGCGCGCAGGCGCGCTACCAGGCTTTGAAGACGCTGAACTTCGCCGCCGATTTCACGGCGCTGATCAACAACAATCCCACGCGCGGCGTGAACTACGCGTTTCGGTCGCAACAGGAATCGCTGTCTATGTTCTGGTCGCCGGGGAAGGTTCCGGGGAAATACTTGGATCTGGAAGGCTCCTATACGCGAGCTACGGTTTACTCCGACATCGGGTATCTGGACCCGGGAACCTTGCAGACCCAGACGTCGCTCTATCGCGACGACGCGCACATCGTGACCGCGCTGGTCGATATCAAGCTGCCAGGCCGCGCGAAACAAGCGGGACCCCGGATCACCGCCGGCGGATCGCTGTTCATTTCATCGGGCAGCGAGCCGACCAGCTACTATCAGCCGCTTGTAAAATTATTGGTGCCGGTCGGGAACCCGGGGACTGTTGGTAAGAAGCTTAGCTGGTTCGCGGAATGGCGTTATTACGGGTATGGAGAAGTGTTTTCGCTCTACCAAGGCTTCCGTGCGAACCTGATGACCACCGGGCTGAGGTTCACGCCCGGACCACCGGGGGGCAGTCA
>Ga0210394_10005750_pt1 | contig 13770 bp, 10 predicted proteins | sample IncBWC12MmetaG_FD_160121 | JGI IMG/M metagenome (GOLD analysis project Ga0210394, IMG submission 160121) | Forest soil microbial communities from Barre Woods Harvard Forest LTER site, Petersham, Massachusetts, United States - Inc-BW-C-12-M | ecosystem: Environmental > Terrestrial > Soil >...
GCGCGGCAATCCCGGGAGCGCTTCTGGAAAGCGAATTGTTTGGCTACGAGAAGGGTGCCTTCACAGGAGCGCATGCCTCAAAACCCGGGAGGGTTGAACAGGCTCAAAACGGTACGTTGTTCCTGGATGAAATCGCTGATTTGGAGCCCGGACTGCAGAGCAAGCTCCTGCAGTTTCTCCAGGACGGACGCTTTTCGCGGATAGGCGGCGAAGAGGAGAAATTAGTCGAAACGCGATTGATCTGCGCTACGAACAAAGATTTGCAGAACGAAATCGACGGGGGAACATTCCGTGCCGACCTCTATTACCGCATCAATGTGGTGCGGATGAGGTTACCGCGGCTTCGCGAGCGAAGTGAAGATATACCGATGATAGCCGAATATTTTCGGACACAGTTTCAAGAGAGATTCGCGAAACCAACAGAACCGCTGAGCAAAGCGATGCTTCAGTACTTGCAGAATCTGGATTGGCCCGGAAATATTCGCGAGCTTTCGAACGGAATTGCACGTCATGTGTTGATTGGGGCGGAAGCCAAGATCTTGCAAGAGCCAGTGGCCCAACAGCGCGGTCCGGGCCGGAAAAGCTTGCGTGGTGCAGAAGCAGTTCCTCTGAAACAGATCGCTAAAGAGGCTGTTCGAGAGAAAGAGAAGGGCTTTATTCTCGAAGCGCTGCAGGCAAACCAGTGGAATCGGAGAAAGACCGCTCAGGCTCTGAAAATCAGCTATCGCACGCTCATTTACAAGATCCGAAACGCCGGATTTGCCTCCAGAAAATCCGGGCGACTCTCCCCAACCCCTGATGGGTCCGGGGTCTCCATCTCCCGCGCCTCCGACTAAAAGACCAATTGCGATAAGGCCGAACTGCTGATTCTCTCGAAATGCGCGCTCCCCAGGCGCGGAGCTTAACCAGTTTCCTTTTCAACGACATGTGCTGAAATGCCCAGATTGGCGAGACCGGACAGGGTAACACCCTGTCCTTAATCTGGACCTCCCGCCAGTATCCCACTTTTATCTTGAGTTTTACCCTGTGTGATGTGGGAGAGTGGAGGATTGTGAAAATGCGCACGACGGGTGTGGAAATGCCAGAGGACATGGGGAATCGTCGCGAGAAGACCGGAATCGCGCAAAGTTCGTCGCGGCTCTTGTTAATGCTTCTTGCGCCACTCGCGTTGGCTTTCATGACGGGATGCGCGGGGGTTGTCTCTCAACAAAAGAGCCAGCAGCTCCCAGGGACGTACAGCCTATCAGGCGCGATCACTCCAGCGGCCGGGGGCGCCGGGGCTATGCTGACCCTGACGGGCACGGCCACCGCAACAGCAACGGCCAACGGGTCGGGAGCATTCTCTTTTACAGGCCTGGCGAGCGGGACCTACACACTCACTCCGAGCCGAACGGGGTATACGTTTGCTCCTACGAGTCTGCCCGTAACAGTTAACGGGGCCAATGTCACGGGAATGAACTTTGCTGCTACCCAGCAAGTCAACCCGACGTTCAGCATTACAGGTACGATCAGCCCGACGACGGGCGGGAGCGGGGCGACGGTAACCTTGAGTGGTGCGGGTAGCGCCACAACGACGGCAAATGGCTCCGGTGTTTACACTTTCACTGGGCTCGCGAATGGGGCCTATACGGTTACACCAAGCCGCACGGGCTACACGTTTTCGCCAACGAGCCAGATTGCCACGGTAAACGGAGCCAACGTCACCGGAGTCAATTTCACGGCGACGCTGGGGACCGCCCCGACATTCAGTCTGGGCGGAACGATCAGCCCATCTTCAGGCGGAAGTGGAGCAACGCTGACCTTGAGCGGTACAGCCAGCGCTACGACGACTGCCAACAGCTCAGGAGTTTACATCTTCACGGGGCTGGCCAATGGGGCCTACACGGTTGCCCCAAGCCGCACAGGCTACACGTTCGCGCCGACAAGCCAGGCTGCGACGGTAAACGGGGCCAACGTTACGGGAGTCAATTTCACGGCTACGCAAGTGACGACTCCAACTTTTAGCATTTCGGGGACGATTAGTCCGACTGCTGGTGGGAGCGGGGCAACGGTGACCTTGAGCGGACCTGCGAACGCCACAACGACAGCTAATACTTCGGGCGTCTATACGTTCACAGGATTGGCCAATGGGGCCTATACAATCACGCCGACCAACACCGGATATACTTTTACTCCTGTAAGCCAAGTCGCGACGGTCAGCGGAGCCAACGTCAGTGGAGTGAACTTCACGGCGACCGCCGTACAGGCGCATTCCGCTACCTTAACCTGGACTGCAAGCGCGTCAGCGGTAGCCGGATATAACGTGTATCGAGGAACGGTGAGCGGAGGGCCATACGCGCTGGTCAACACCTCGTTAATCGCGGTGGAGACCTTCACCGACACGGCGGTGGTGGCTGGACAGACCTACTACTACGTGACGACCGCCGTGGATGGAAGCGGCAACGAGAGCGTCTTCTCGAACCAAGTGACCGCGGTCATCCCCTAGGTTGAGGAAGGGAACGGCGCAACCACGTCGTTCCCAAACTTTCCAAGCCCTCCCCGCGTTCTTCCGAATAAGTTTATTCAGGGACTCATTGCGCAGAGTCTCGCGCTGCCCGTTCTGACGATCAAGGTCTCCGCTACAGCCCATCCTAAGTCAAACCCAAACCCAAAACTAGCTGAATTGACAGGTGCGTATTTCTGTATGCGGTTCTACTGGTTGGTGGATAGCTCGGTCATTGCGTGGCGAATTTCGAGCGCGCGAGGGGAACTAGGGTCTAAGTCTAGCGCGTGCTGAAAACTGGCCTTCGCGAGAATTGTTTGGTTAGATTTTTGATAGGCCAAAGCTAAGTGGTAATGGTAGGTTTGGTTTTGCGGCACACGCTTGATCGCCTCTTGCAAGAGACTGATCGCTGAGTCGTACATGCCGTTCTTATAGTAGGCCCAGGCGAGCGTATCTGCAGCGCTGGGAGAATCCGGCATAGCTCTCCGGGCAATCTGAGCTAAAGAAAGAGCGTAATTGGCGTCACCGCCGTGTTCGAGTAGCAGATAACTGAGATTGTTAGCGGCAGCTGGGTGATTCGCCTGCAAATCGAGAGCTCGCCTGTAAAGTTCTTCTGCACGGCGCCAATTCCCCCGGCGCTCTTCCAGTAAGGCATAGCCGACACATGGATCTGGATTCTTGGGGTTCGCCTGCATCAGATGATCGAAAGCAGCCTCGGCTTCATCGAGGCGACCTGCATCCTGCCGTGCCCGCGCGAGGAGTAGCATCGCCCCAGAATTGGATTTGTCGAGGGCAAGCGCTTTCTCTGATTCCGCTTCGGCATCGGCGGCACGGTGATCAGACAACAGAAGTTGGCCGAGAAGGAAGTGATAATTGGCGTTGTCAGGGACCCTTGCGACCTGCAATTGCACGCGCCGCACTGCCTTTTCTGTCTGTCTTTGAAACATGAGTAAATTGGTCAGTTCTTGCAATGCCTCAGCGAATTGAGGATCGAACTCGAGTGCCTGCTCATAGAATTTTTCCGCTTCTGGGAGACGTTTTTGGTAGGCCCGCACATCGCCGAGGCGGGTGTAGGCCGTGGCGTTTTTCGCGTCCATCGAAATCGTCTTGCGAAGATCCTCTTCAGCGCCAGTGAGATCGCCCCTCTTGATTCGCAGCGTGCCTCGCATCAGATAACCTTGCGGGGCTAGAGGAGCAAAATTGAGCCAGGCCGCGGAACTCTGGTCGAGCAGCTCCATATCACTCTTCTGCAAGGCCAGGGTCGCCAATTCCTTGTGGGCATCCAACATGGAAGGCCTGAGCCTGACCGTGGCGCGCCATTCTCGCTCGGCACCTAGGAGATTCCCTGTCCTGGCATATGACAAGCCTAGTTGAAAATGAGCCACCGGTGCATCCGGGTTGCTTCGGACCGCTGTTTCTAGAAGTGGAACTGCCTCAGTAGGTCTGCGCAACAAATTCAGTGCTTGGCCTTTAAGGGTGAGAGCTTCAGGATCATTCGCGTGACCTGCCAGGATTTCGTCAGACTGTTTCAGCGCCTGATCAAACTGCTGATTCTGGACGAGGAGTTGAACGTAAAGCTTTTTGACGTTGAGGTCCGACTGATGTTCCCGTTGGAGTGAAGCAAACTCGGAAAGAGCCTTTTCTTGTTCGTGAATCGCAAGATAAAAATCACCCAGCATGCGATACCAGTTCGGATCATTCGGCTTGGCGTCCTTCGCCTGCTGCAGAATTTTCTCGGCCTGGTCCTTTTTTCCCCAAGCGAGATAGAAGGCGGCGAGAGAGGCGCGGGGGATAGTGTTGTCAGGAGCCATGTTCAAGGCGGCAAGATACTCCGTCTCAGCCTCGGGCCACCTATTCTGACGCTGACAAAAACTGGCCAACTCCAGCCGGGACGGCATAAAACCAGGATCCAACGAAATGGCTTTCTTAAAGCTCTGTTCCGCCGAGGCGGGCTGCTGGTTCTTTTCCTGAAGGAGGCCAAGAGCCAGATAACCCATTGGCTTCCCAGGTTCCATCTCAACGGCCCGCTGGGCCTCCCGCAGGGCCGCCTGCATATCACCCAACTCCGCGTCGCTGTTAGCCAAAAGGATTTGAGCGGCCACCTCGCCCGGAGCACCTTTAAGAACGGATTCAGCGCGGGCTCTAGCATCCTGGAACTGTTTAGAACCAAACAGGAGATTTGCCAGATCCAGCTGAGCTTGCAAATCCGTTGGCTCTAATTCCGTGGCGACTGCTAGCTCCCGGTAGGCGTTTCCCCAGAGCCCTTGTTGAAGGAAACATTGGGCCAATTGGTAGTGAGCGGCTGCGAAGTTCTTATCAATTTGGATCGCGTTTTGAAACTGAATGATGGCTTCTGGATATTTGCCCTGCTGAAAATAGGTCTTTCCACTTTCAAAATACTGAAGTTTCTTGGCCGCGGGATTACGAAGACAGCCACCAATCCAGAGAAGACTGATGGCTAGAAACAGTGTGGATAAGGAGCGGACTCGGATATTCATAGGCGCTATGAGCTCATGGAATGTATGGCAATCGGATTACCAATCTTATGGCGATGGTAACCTGCCAGGAGACCTCTTAAGATACTGATAATAAATACTTTAATTTGCCAAGCACGAGAAGCGAATAGAAATGACCGCGTGGTGAGTGGGCTGGATCCGGAGGTAGGTTGGTCCCGAATTTATGACATTGATTCTATGGTAGTTACGAGATATCGGAGCGAGCTGAAGCGACCAGAGGGTGGCCACATTCCGAAATATTCGGGAAGAAACGGTAAGTAGAGGGGCACTTTGTGGAACTCTGTGGGATGGCCTGGAACGCAGGACTTCTTACTCCTGATCCGAAAAAACGATGTAACCTGCACAATTTAATAGCTTTAACGAAAAACTGAGCGTCAAACTCCGGTCGACGAGGCTGGCAGACGTCGTGCAACCTACCCGTGAGACGTCTGGCATCTTCTCACGCCGCCGATCTGGCGGAAATTGAGGTAGCGAGTGCAAGTGAAGTCGTACGGAAAGAATAAGAGTGAAGAGAGAGGGTTCCCCATTTCCCTTGGAGAGCAGTTTTTCCTATCGTCGTTTAGCGCTGAGATGCAGCCTGTTCAGAGGCTTTTGGCGGAAATTGCGCCGACAGAGATTCCGGTTCTTGTCATGGGCGAGAGTGGGACAGGCAAAGAGATAGTAGCCTTGCAAATCCACGAACTGTCGATGCAAAAGGGATCGCCCTTCAGAAAATTCAGTTGCCCGTCATACGCAGCGGCTTCCTTCCAAGCGCAATTGAGAGAGGTTGAAAACGGAGAGGGCACAGAGAGTGGCAAGAGTGCCGGAACACTTTTTTTTGACGAAATAAGTGAATTGGATGCGGATTGCCAGCGACATCTTCTACATCTGTTTCCTGAAGGGAACGGATTTCGGAGAAATCAGTCATTAGCGGGCCGCATTGTGAGTTGTACAGCGCGCGACCTGGAATCCGAGGTTCACGGCGGCCGGTTTCGCAGCGAGCTGTTCTATAGATTGAACGGTGTTTGCTTGAGGCTGCCTCCACTTCGCAGGCGGAAAGAGGACATTCCGCTGTTGGCTGAGTTTTTTATGGAGAAGTATTCGCGTTTATTCCGCAGGGGGGAAATGAGTTTGAGCGAACGCACCCTCGGCCTTCTAGTGGAATACCCATGGCCCGGGAACATTCGGGAGCTGGAGAACGTGATCAAGAAGATTGTGGCCCTAGAGAACGAGGAATTGGCGGTGTCTGATTTGAGCGCCCGCCCCCCGCTCCAACCCCCAGCTGCTTCAGGGATATTCACACGTTCGCTGAAAGCTGCTTCGCGAGCAGCTTCTCAACAAGCCGAGCGAGAACTGATACTACAGACACTCACGCGCACCCACTGGAACAGGAAGAAAGCTGCGGAGGCTCTGCAAATTAGCTACAAGTCGCTCCTTTACAAATTGAAGCAGATCCGAGTACCGGAGTCTTAGGAAGTCTAGATGGACTGGAGAGATTTTATGACCAATCTGAAGATCTTGGGACTCATGATTCTACTGACGCTTCCGGTGGCGAGTCCGCGCGCGCAGGAGAAATCCAGCAAACCGACTTCGGAAAATAAATTGGTATCGGACAAAGATAAAGCGGGCGGCGGAGTGGATCAGCTCGCCGCGAAACCTGCCACGGATGACCCGAATTACGTGATTGGTCCGGAAGACGAGCTGATTGTTAATGTTTGGAGAGAAGCCGATATATCCCGTTCCGTACCTGTTCGTCCCGACGGCAAGATATCTCTGCCGCTGCTGAACGATGTGCAAGCTTCCGGACTGACTCCAATGCAACTCGGTGCGGAGATCACGACCCGGTTGAAAAAGTTCATTGCTGATCCGCAGGTGACGATTATCGTCAGCCGGGTTAACAGCCAAAGGATTTATATCGTAGGAGAAGTGGGCCACGCTGGAGCGTTTACACTGGTGCCGAATATGACGGTTCTCGAAGCGCTTTCCAGTGCAGGAGGATGTTCCGTCTTTGCTAAACAAACGAAGATATACATCCTGCGAGTGGAAAACGGCCATGAGTCCCGGCTGCATTTCAATTACAAGGAAGTCCTGAGTGGACAGCGGATGGAGCAAAACATCCTGCTTAAGCCCGGCGACACGATTGTGGTGCCGTAGGAGGAATCATGGCGCGCAAATTCTGCATCTGCGAAATCGTGTTGAGCGGCTTGGCCCTGTGGGTTCCAGTTGGGAGTGCGCAGAGTCCGGCTAGTGGGACTCAACAACCAGCGCCCGCCAATCCGGAAGGGGCTGGGGCAGGCGCGGCTCCAAAAGAGGCGGCAAGCGGCGCTCCGGTTCTTGGTAACCAGGAGGTTGTGGCGGATACAAATGCACTGGCTGGCGCACTAAATTTGACGATTGGACTTCCCCCTTCGGGACACAGTTTCCTTTTGCCGAGTTTTGGTGCCACTTTCCAAGCACAGGCAAATCCTTACGATTCCAGCCAACCTGGCAGCCCGGGAGTAATCGAATCCGGTTATTTGGTAGGCCGTTTGGCCTTGAGCCGGTCATCGGGGCGATCAAATCTGATGCTTGATTATTCGACGGGCGGGTCATTCTCGAGCAATTCGACAAAAGGAAGCTATGGCATTCAAAACCTGCATTTCTCGGACTCAATCCACTGGGGACGGTGGACCACGATGGTGGGAGAACAATTCAGCTACACGCCGCAATCGCCCTTTGGGTTCGCGGGGCTGGGGAGTTTGAACAATCTGGGAGTGGGTCTAGGCAGCGTGATAGGTTCAAATTCTGGGTTTCAGAACGGCTTTCTCCCTAGCCAGTCCATTTTCGTCGACGGATCACCCCAGATCAGCAATGCGGTAATCGGTGAAGTGGATTATGCGCTAAGCCACCGCGCTTCTCTCAGTTTCTCGGGCTCTTACGATTTGTTAGATTTCGTCGACGCCGGCTTCCAGAATAACAAGAGCGCAGCCTTTCAAGGTGGCTACAACTACCAGTTAGATCGGCTTAATTCCATAGCGGTATTCTATCGTTTCAGCGCAAATATGCCCTCCGGTCTTACTCAGGGAATCCAGGATCACAGCGTTCAACTGTCATACGCCCGGCGGATCACGGGACGAATGAGTTTGCAGTTTGGTGGAGGGCCAGACGTGCAGATTTTCAAATCGCCGCTGGCGGGCCCGAGTACAGTCGTGAGCTGGACGGCCTCTGCATCGCTGAACTACCAATATCGCCATCTGAAAACCGGATTTAGTTACAACCACTCAGTGACGGGAGGCAGTGGCCTTCTTCCGGGGGCGCAAACTGACCAGTTCTCTGGCAGTATTGGCCGCGTGATCAACCGGGATTGGGAGGGATCGATTTCGACGGGTTATGCGAGGAACCATGCGTTCCAGCAGACGACGCTCAATTCCAACAGCGCAACGCCACAGTCGTGGTTTGTGACGGCGCAGATAAGCCGTAGCTTCGTGAGATACGGGAGCCTGTTCATCGCTTATAGCGCAAGTGGGCAGTCCAGCCTGGCGTCCATTTGTACGCAGCCTGCGTGCCAAGTGAGTTCGCTCAGCAACATGGGATCTATCGGCTACAACTGGGGACTACGCCCGATCGTGCTGGAATAGAACAAAAGGCGGAAGACTCTGGAAGGAATAAGAAAGGTTCGGGACAGCAATGATTGGTCAGCGAGAACTGACGATTGAGGATTACAAGAGCATCTTGCAGAGGCGCAAGTGGCTCTTGATTATTCCGGCAGTGATATTTTCGGTGGTTGCATACACAACCGCGCTGTTTCTGCCTTCGCGGTATACGTCTGAGACAGTAGTCTTGGTAGAGGCACCGGCTGTGTCATCAGACCTCGTCCGACCAATAGGAGGTGACACAAACCAGCGCCTCGCGACAATGCGAGAGGAGATTCTGAGCAGGACGAGACTTCAGCAGATCATAGAGAAGTTCAATCTCTACCGAGAAGATGTGGGAAAGCATCCAATGGAAGAATTGGTGGCGCGGCTGCGTAGCTCAATTGACGTAAGCGCAGTCAGGCCGATGGATCGCACAAACGCGAGTGGATTGCCAGGTTTTACGATCGATGTGATGGCGGGCCGACCGCAGCTGGCGCAGCAGATCTGTACCGAAATTACCTCGATGTTCTTGCAGCAGAATGTAATTGTTACTGAACGTAAAGTGAATGTTACGACTGACTTCATCGGCAGACAACTGCAAGAGGCAAAGGCCAAACTGGATGACCAGGACGCGAAACTCGCCGACTTCCAAAGGCACTACAAGGGAGCTCTTCCCGAGGAAGCGCAAACCAATTTCAGCCTGCTTACAGGATTAGCTTCGCAATTGGATGCCGTGACGCAGTCTCTGAATCGGGCTCAACAAGATAAGCTGTTCCTGGAATCGGCGCTAAGTGAACAAATCGCGGCTGCCAAATTATCGCAGACGGGCGAAAATCCCGACATACTCTCACGCCAGCTCACCGCGCTTCAAGAGCGCCTTGCGTCATTACGCACGCAGTACACGGATGACCATCCCGACGTCGTCAAGGTCAAAAATGAAATATCGCAGTTGCAGCAAAGGATGGAAGAGCAAGCTGCTAAAGCGCACGCCCCAAAAGAGACGGACGGGCGGGAGACGGCCGTGGACACGCCACAGGCACAGCAATTGCGCGCCCAACTCCATCAAATCGATGTGAACATCCGCGAGAGAATGGGCGAACAATCCCGACTGCAGGAGGAGATTAGACGGGTGCAGGCAAAATTGGAGCTGACACCGTCCGTAGCACAACAGTACAAAGCGCTCACGCGCGATTATCAAACGGCGCTAGGCATTTATAATGACTTACTGAAAAAGCAGAACGATACGGCTATGTCTCAGGATCTGGAAAGACGGCAGGAGGGTGAACAATTTCGAGTCTTGGATCCGCCTAGCCTCCCGCAAAGTCCGACATTTCCAAACCGACGTGTATTTGCCTTCGGCGGTCTAGCCGGAGGACTAGGATTTGGCTTGGCTATCGCGTTCCTGCTGGAGGCTCAGGACACTACTCTAAGGACCGATAAGGACGTAGAGCATCTTTTGAAACTGCCTACTCTGGCAATGATTCCGGCCATAGAAACGGCTAGAGAGAACAGCAGCAACGGCTCGGCAATGCAAATTCCAGATCGAAAAGGCGAGCCGATCAATATGAATGTCGGGGTTTAATCGAGAATGTACAAAAACTTTTTTGGGTTGAAAGACCTTCCCTTTAGTTTTAGTCCAGACCCGCGCTACCTGTATATGACGAAGTCGACACAGGAAGCACTGTCGGTTTTGACCTATGGGATCGAGAGTCGGAAGGGATTCCTCTTACTAACGGGAGAAGTCGGAACGGGGAAAACGACACTACTCAATCGGCTGCTCGATTGGACGCGTGAGCGGGATGTGGCAACGGCATTCGTATTCAACTCGCAGCTGCAGAATGTCAGCCAGTTATTTGATTTCGTGATGGCGGAGCTGGGAATACCGTGCGAATCGCGGATAAAGAGCCAGGTTCTCTTAAAGCTGAACCAGTGGTTGTTGCAGCGATATCGGGCGGGGAAGACCACGGTGCTGATCGTAGATGAAGCGCAGAATCTTTCAGATCAACTGCTGGAGGAGATTCGACTTTTAACAAATTTAGAAACTTCCAGTGAAAAACTACTTCAAATCGTGCTCTCCGGGCAACCGGAGTTAGAACAAAAACTAATGCAACCTCAACTGCGCCAATTGAGGCAGCGGATCGTTTTCCGGAGCCGGACCGTTCCGCTAAGCCGGGAAGAAACCTATGGGTATATCGCCGAACGACTGCGGATCGCCGGTGCAAATGGCCAGCCAATTTTTTCCAAAGAGGCGATGGATACTATTGATCATTACGCTAAAGGGATCCCACGGGTTGTCAATCTCCTGTGTGAACATGCCTTGATTAATTCGTTTGCTGAGGGCGTCAGGCCGGTGCCGGCAAAAGTTGTTGAAGACGCGGCGAAGGAATTCCAATTGGACCAAGTTTCACCCATCGCCGTGCCCGGAGCCTGGTCGGACATGAACAAGGAACCAGGAGAACGAGTGGAAGGTCTTCTCCGTGATCTATTCACGATTCTGCGGCCGGCGGAAGAACCGAAACCTCTTACGGCGGTTATACGGGAAAGGAAATCATGAGTAAGATTTACGAGGCCCTAAAAAAGGCGCATGGCGAGAGAGCGCTAGAAACGCCGGAGGCAAAAGCGCATGTTGACGAACCAGCGCGTGTCCCGACGGCTTCGCAAGAGGTGCCTGTCATTCCGGCGGTGGAACGGCATCAGCCCACTCCGCGCCCGACTCATGCCGCTGGAATCTCGGGTCAATATCTGAGATTTGACGACCTTCTCAAGCAATGCGCAGAACCGGTGTGGCAACCCGATCCAAACATGATTGTATTCTCCGATCGTCACAGCCCGCACGATGGTGCAGAACAGTTCCGAACCCTGCGTGCGCGGCTGTATCAAATGCGGGATGTTGCGCCTCTTAAGAGAGTGTTGATTACTAGTGCCCTCGCAGCGGAAGGGAAGACATTTGTCGCAACAAATCTTGCCCAAGCAATTGCCCGCGAGCGCGATCGAAAGGTACTGCTCATTGATGGAGATTTGCGAAGGGCCAGACTGCATCTTCCATTAGGTGCGCCCGCTTCGCCCGGACTCTTTGAATATCTGCGCGAACAAGCGAGCGAGGCGGAGATCATTCAGCACGGCCAGGAAGGGAATCTTTGTTTCATCGCAGGAGGGGAGGGCGGAGAGAGTAATGCGAGCGAGCTACTTTCGAACGGACGATTGCAAAAACTACTCGATCGTGTTGCGCCGCTTTTCGACTGGGTAATCCTGGATTCGCCGCCGTGTCTGCCAGTTGCGGATGCCAGCGTACTGGGTGGTTTTGTCGACGGCGTGTTGTTGGTGGTGAGATCCAAATCGACACCGTCTGCCATGGCCCAGCGGGCTCGCAAAGAATTGCGAAAGAACAATGTGATAGGTGTTGTTTTGAACGCAGTTGAAGGTGCGGATTCCTATAGCGCATATTACTCCTATGGGTATGGGAGCGAGGACAAAAAAGGCGAGAAACAGAAAGCGGGGTGAGCTACCTTGCCAATGCTGGAAGGTAGTGGAGACCAAACTGGGCCATCATGGGAAAAGAGCCGCTGGGAGCTGTGAACGCCCGTGGACAGAATCGAGAAGAGGTTTTCCTTCCGCCTCGGGAACTGCCTTCGAGCTCCTCGTGAGTTATTGAAAATAAAAGACTTAATTGGATTGCAGTGGTCACCCGATTGCACGCTTCTCAGGTTTGAAGGTAAGAGAGTCCGAGTGTCAGAAAGAGGGTCGCAATAGCGAATCACCCTCTTACAGCGAAAAAAGATGCCGCGAATCGGGTCACACGAAGTTCCAACTAGAACTCTGCTCCTGATGTTCGTGGACATTGGGGCAACTATCGGTGCTTTGGTGGCAGCTGCAGCAGTCCGCCTTCCCGAAGTATTCCATACCAGCGTTCATACGGGTTTCTTTTGGGCCAAAATAGGGGTGGTCACCCTCGTTTGCTGGCTGTCGCTTTACTTCAACGATTTGTACGATTTCCGAGTGGTGCGCCGCCGGGCCGATCTTCTCGCCCACACCATGCAGGCACTTGGAACTGCTTGTTTGGCATTGGCGGTCATCTATTTCATTGCACCGGGAGCGAGCCTTGGCCGCGGTATTGCACTGACCGCCGCACCGTTAATGTTTATTCTTTTGCTGAGCTGGCGGTTGTCAGCAAATGCTACAAATTTGCTAGCTCGTGGTGACGAGCGAGTTCTCGTCCTTGGGACTAGCGAGGGTGGCGTATCGTTGGTTAAACATATCCTTGGTCACCCAGAATACAACATGAAGGTTGTGGGATTTCTCGATGAGAGAGGACAGGACATCGGGAAATCGCTGGTGAACCCGCGGATCATCGGCGCAACGCAAGACGTCGAAGAAATTGTCGCGCGTGAAAAAATCGATCGTGTGGTGCTCTCCTTAAGGGAACGAAGGGGCGGTACTCCGGTGCGAGAACTGCTAAATTTGAAGCTTGCGGGGACTCGCGTCGAAGATGTCCATAGTTGTTTTGAGAGGCTTTCCGGGCGAATCACGCTGGAGCACCTTTCGCCTAGCTGGCTCATTCTGTCGGATGGGTTTAAGAAATCATTGATTGTGCTGGCGGCTAAACGGGCGATGGATATCCTCGTATCGTCGATCATCCTTTTCTTAGTCTCGCCGTTGCTACCCCTCGTTGCCATAGCGATCTACCTAGAATCGGGTTTTCCGATTTTTTTTCGCCAGACACGTGTGGGGCACCGGGGGCGCGAATTTCAACTTTTAAAGTTCCGGTCGATGGTTCAAGACGCAGAGAAGAACGGCCCGCAATGGGCCACGCAGCAAGACAGTCGCGTGACTCGAGTAGGCCGGTTCCTGCGCAAGACCCGGTTGGATGAGGTTCCCCAACTGTTCAATGTGTTTCGCGGAGAGATGAGTCTTGTTGGACCTCGTCCGGAACGTCCAGTTTTCTGCGAGATGCTGTCGGAGAAGATTCCCTTCTTTAACTTACGGCACGCGGTACGTCCCGGACTGACTGGGTGGGCGCAAGTGAGATTCCGATATGGCGCGAATCTGGAGGATGCCAAGGGTAAATTGGAGCTGGACCTCTTCTACTTAAAGAATCTTTCGCTCTTGGTGGATTTGGCGATTTTGTTCGAGACTGTCAAGGTCGTGGTCCTGGGTCGCGGAGCCCAATAATTAAGATGAT
>Ga0210394_10005751_pt1 | contig 13767 bp, 14 predicted proteins | sample IncBWC12MmetaG_FD_160121 | JGI IMG/M metagenome (GOLD analysis project Ga0210394, IMG submission 160121) | Forest soil microbial communities from Barre Woods Harvard Forest LTER site, Petersham, Massachusetts, United States - Inc-BW-C-12-M | ecosystem: Environmental > Terrestrial > Soil >...
GAGCCGCTTCATCGCGGCACGTGCGCGTCACGGTCCGCGCAATCGCAACCGAGGCGGACCATCTATCCGGGCGAATTACTTATCGAACAAGGCGGTATATCGGCGCTGCATTTCTTCCGGCGTAACCGCTTCAAGATGACCGCCGAGCAGCCATTCGTGGCCGAACGGATCACGCACCTTGCCGGAGCGCTCGCCGTAGAACTGATTCTGCAGGGGCCGAATGACCACGGCACCGGCGCTCACGGCCTGCTCGAACGCCGTATCCACATCAGCGACGTGCAAATGAATCGAAAATGTAGTTCCGCCCAGCGAGCGAGGCCCGCGGATGTCGTGCTCCGGAAACTCGTCCGCCAGCATCAGGGTCGCCGGTCCGATCTTGATTTCGGCGTGACCGATTCGGCCGCTGGGCTCGGTTAAACGAAACAGCTCTCTGGCGTCAAAGGCCCGCGCGTAAAAGTCGATAGCTTCGGCGGCGCTGTGAACGCACAGGTACGGATAAACCTCATGGACCTCAATCATGGCAGCCTCCTTGCCCCGTTAGCCCGCTGCGGCGAGCGGCCGATCATTCCGGAAACTGCCGTGCATTGTCGGGCAGCGAGGTCAGCAAATCTTGAAGTTTTCTTACCTGGCGCCGCCGGTCCGCGCAGCGGATCCTGCCCGATGATGGAATATGCCATCCGGCCCTCTGGGCCGATATTGCGTGGGCGTGATGCCGGCGAAATCGCGGAACTCGCGGCTCATATGTGACTGATCCGAGTAACCCACCGACGCGGCTAGATCAGCGAGGTCTGTCTTGCCGATCGCAAGACGCTGCAAAACGGAAGCGAATCGCTTGACGCGAAAATAGTGCTTCGGCGGGAGCCCTACCGCTGAACGGAACAGCGCGATGAAGTGCTTGTGGCTGTACCCGGTTTGCCCCTGAATGTCTGTCACACGGCTTGCGGACCACGCGGGCGGGTGAAACGACAGAGCGCAGGCCACCGCCGGGTGGATCAAAAGAGGACGCTGCAGGCGTGCGATCAAGTACTGCTCCAGCAGTTGAAACACCGCTGGCGGCCGCGGGACCGCCAGCAGCCGCTCGTGCAACGTGCGACCGCGAGAGCCCCACAGCTCGTCGATGGTCACATGGCGATCGGTGAGCTCCGTCATCGGGACGCTCAGTACAGCACCCGCGGCGCCCGGGCGAAAGGTAACGCCCGCCACGGCGCCGGAAGGCTTCGGAGCGGAGACGAAGTAGCTGCTCTGAGGCCCATGCACGATTCCGCGAGACCAGACGAGGGGCTCCTTCGACGATCGGCTCGGCAGGCAAGCGATCGGCGCCTCGTGCAGGGCAAAGACGAGCGAGGTATTGCCGGACGGCAGCATGTGCTCGCAAGCTATCTCGGCTTCGTCACGCTGTGACCACCAGAAACAATCGACGATGGCGTTGAGCGGAGCAGGCGGACAATAGCGAACCGAGCGCATGAAGAAAGTCTAGCGCGTCAAGCCTTCGCTACCAATGGCAAACTGACCGCGACCGTTGCGCAATTTCGCGGTCGCGGCGACAACCCGTCGCTCAAGGACGGCACGGAAATATCCCTATACTGAACATAGCCAGGCAGTTGCTTCGGTGGAGGACAGCCGGTAGCGTCGGGCAAGTCGGCAGTAAGCCAGCGGCTTACTGCCGCCGTTTGAACTGGACGTAAGGCCACGGAGGCGCACATGAGCTACGTGCGTAAAGTCGCAGCACTTGCTTCTGGATTCGTGCTTTACATGGTTGTTGTGTACTTGGTCGGTTTTCTTGCGGCGATTGCGATACCAAAGGCGTACTTCCAGTTCTTTGGCCGACAGCATGCAACGCTCGCACTAACCCTGCTTGACGCCGCGACGTTGGCGCTGCCCTCCTTCATGCTTTCATTGGCGTGGTTCTGGGTGACGCTGCGCTGGATAGCGCGTCCTCCTCGCGTCGCCGTCTTTTGGTGCCTCGGGGGCATCGCGCTTGCTTGGCTGTATTGGCAGATTGATTTCGTTCTTTGGTATCAGTCACATCGGACCCAAGACATGTCTGCCCTCGCGACTATGCTTTTCAACACGCTGGCTCCCCCGGTCTGGGGTATCCCGAACGTCCTGGCGGTTCCTGCGGGTCTCGTAATTGCAGCTTGGATGGCCTCGACAAGCGTTCGAGGTCCCGATCGCCATCGACACGCCTAATCGCTGCGTCGCTACTCTGGCGATTTAATAGGTTGGCCGAGATCGGCTTTCTGACTGCAATAAAGCCAAAACACCGACTTGCGTACGCTGGCGCACAGTACTTCGACCTCGATGCCTCTATCTTCTGTTGTTCTGAATCCGGATGGAGGCGTTGCCATGATGCGAAAGATGAGCTTATTTCTGCCCGCCGTGTTGCTGACCCTCGCGGGGTGTGCCAGCCACTACATGGTGCGCGACCCTGGTAGCGGCAACACTTACTACACGAGGGATGTCGATCGCACCGGCGACTCCGGGTCGGTGAAGTTCAAGGACGATGCAACCGGTGCCAAGGTCATCATTCAGCAGTCCGAAGTCCGCAAGGTCAGCGAAGACGAATACGAGGCTGGCGTCAGGCGCAGCAAGTAGAGGTCCGTCTGGACTTCAAGGGGTTCGATCGACATTCGTCGCGCTTCATCTTTCGTCCTAGCCCACATCAATTCCGAGTCTTGCGGCGACTTGAAACAGCTGGGCGGCATTGCGCGCGCCCAGCTTCTGGCGGATGAGGGTTTGATAGTTGGCGACCGTTTTTTCGCTCAGATCCATTGCTGAAGCGACCTCGACGAGTGATGCCCCCCGTACGATCTGTCGCAAGACTTCCATTTCGCGCGCAGTCAGCGACGCCAGTGCGTTGCGTTCCCGCTTTTGCCAGCGCGCCAATGCCGATGCAGCATCGTGGCTCAGGTAACGCTCGCCCCGGCTCACGGCCTTGATCGCCGCCGCAAGCACCTCGGCGGCGGCTGCCTTGGTCACGTAGCCCCCGGCGCCGTTCTCGAGTGATCGCTCGACGTAGATCGGATCTTCGTACATGCTGCAGACGAGGATTCGCGCGCAGTGGTCTCGTGAAAGCATGCGACGCATCGCATCCATGCCGCTTGCTCCCGGCATGGCAACGTCTAGAACCACGACTGCGGGTTGGAACTCGCAGAAGGCTCGATAGGCCGATTCGGCGGTGCTCGCCTCGGCAATAATCGAAAAAGCCGAATCGCGCTCTAGCAGACGCCGGTAGCCTTCGCGCACGACCTTGTGATCGTCCACGAGCAGCACGCTAATTGGCATCGGACCCGACTCCGTCTACGATTTGACGAGGAGCGCAGCAGACCGACGCGCGGACGCGGAATCCCTCCCCGGGACGGCTCTCCACCAGAAACGCGCCCCCGAGCGACTGGACGCGCTCGCGCATGCCGGCCAGGCCGAAGCCGCCGCCGCTCGCAGGCATCGTTGCGCCGCAGCCGTTATCTTCCGCGCAAAAGGCGACCTTCCGCACCCCATCGGGCCCGGTTTCCTCCATCAGCGCAATTTGCACCCGGCTGGCCGCCGCATGCCTGGAGGCGTTTGTAAGAGACTCCTGCGTCAGCCGATAAAGAGCCAGGCTGACATCCTCGTCGAGCCCATCGAGATCGCCTTGGATGAGCAGGTGGATCCCCGCCTCTGGCAGGCGCCGGCGCCAGTCTTCGATGCAGTTTTCCAATGCTGCCGCCAGCCCGAGCTCATCCAGGCCTGCGGGTCGCAGGCGTCCGATGATGTCGCGCACGACCGACTGAACATGTTCGACGTGACTGACAATCGTGGCAGCAACGGCCGATGCGGCGGCAGGCGTCGATCCCGCATTGTCCCGGATCGAGGTCGCATCCAGGCGAATCGCCACCAGGTACTGTCCAAGCTCATCGTGCATCTCACGCGCCAAGGCGCGGCGCTCCGACTCCTGCACGTCGACCGCCCGACGCCCCAATCGGCGGATCTCGTTCAGCGCGGTGGCAAGCTGCGCCTCGGCCGTCCTGCGTCGCGATAGCTCTGCTCTGAGCTCCCACGCCCTGCGCAATGCGAACCATGCCAGAAGTCCGGCGAGCAAGAGGAGGATTTGCGGGAGCTCGTCGAGCTGCAGCCACTCCCGGGTGTGGGTCCAGCGAAAGAGACTTTCGCTCAGATCCAGCTTCACGGAAAGCAGCGCAAAGCCGCCCGTCAGTATCCCGACGATGATCAGATCCTGTCGCGCGCGGCTGCCGTATCCGCTCATTCTTCAGGTGCCTGCTCGATTTCGGGAAAAACTCCCGAGCTAACGGTGCGACACTCTCGGCGCCGCTGCGGTCCTGCCGAGGCACGCCCTCGCCGTCGCAAGTCTCGCCCGATGCGGCGCATGGCGGTTCGCGAATTGTGCTCTCGCGCAGCCGCACGACGAGAACGATATAGCAATTGGGGAGCGAGAATTCAGCATGAGGGATGCGAGCGGTTCCACGCTTGGCCATACCCGGCCGTGCCTGTCGGCGGTTGTTTTCACGGTCGGTGCGTTTTCATTCAGCGCCCAGGCCCAGGAAACGATGCTGGCCGAAACCACGCCCCAGCCGACGACCAATGAAATCCAGACGATCGAGGTGATCGCCCCGGCACCGCTGCCGGGACTCGGCGTCAACATCAACCAGGTCCCTGCCAACGTCCAGACGATCGACGCCAGGCAGATCGAAAAGTCGCATCCGGTGGATTCTTCCGAGGCACTCGAACGGAACCTGGGCAGCGTCAACATCAACGACACCCAGGGCGGCCCGCTGCAGGCCGACGTGAACTTCCGCGGCTTTACCGCTTCGCCGATCCTGGGCACGCCGCAGGGCATTTCCGTGTTCGTCGACGGCGTGCGCGTTAATGAGGCCTTTGGCGACACGGTCAACTGGGACCTGATCCCGCCGTCCGCGATCGCCCGACTCACGGTCATCCCCGGCTCCAACCCCGTATTCGGGCTCAATACGCTGGGCGGCGCACTCGCCGTATCGACCAAGAGCGGGTTCGAATTCCCTGGCACGAGCTTTTCGGTCCAGGACGGCTCCTGGGGCCGCAAGACGGCGGAGGTCGCCTCGGGTGGCCACGGCGAGGACGCCGAGTACTTCGTCGCCGGCCGCATCACGAACGACCACGGCTGGGCTGATCACAATCCGTCGCGCGTCCGGCAGGTCTTCTCGAAGGTCGGCTACCAAACGGGGGATACCGATATTGACGCCAGCCTCACTTACGCCGACAACTCCGCCGAAGGCAACCAGTCGCTTCCATTGTCGTTTCTCGACAACCCTCGGCAAATCTACTCGTATCCCGACTCACAGCAGAACAAGATGTGGTTCTTCAATCTGCAGGCGTCGCACGCGCTGGCGCCGCAGCAGGTGCTTGCGGCGGATGCCTACTACCGGTCTGTCCGCACCTCGGTCTTCAACAGCAACGTGAATAACAACTACGACCCGACTCTGCCGCTCGCGCCGGGTAACTACCCGGGAAACAACGCGATCAATGGAATCGACCAGGACCGAACAGGCCTGTCGCTTCAGTACAACGGTATCTCGGATCTTTTCGGGCGCCGCAACAACGTGACGATCGGCGCCGCCTACGACCACGGTTCAATCGACTTCACGCAGTTCAACCAGGACGCCCCGATTGCGCTTGATCGCGGAACGTTTTCGTCCCAGGCGATCGTCCTGGCGACGGATCTGCATTCGAACGACGACAACACCGGCCTGTACGCGACGGATCTTTTCGAAATCAGCAAGTCGCTCAGCCTCACGCTCGCGGGACGGTACAACCACGCGACCTTGCGCCTGCAGGATCAGCTCGGTAGTGCGCTGAATGGCGATCACGGCTTCGGACGATTCAACCCGGCGGCCGGTCTGAATTTCGCGCCGGTGCAATCTATGACGACCTATGTGTCGTACAACGAGGGCATGCGTGTCCCAACCCCGGTCGAGCTGACCTGCGCCGACCCTGCCGCGCCTTGCAATCTGCCCAATGCGTTCAATTCCGACCCGGCGCTCAAACCGGTGATCTCCAAAACCTGGGAAGTGGGCGCGCGGGGAAAGATTTCCAAGGATCTGTCCTGGTCCTCGGCGCTGTTCCGCAGCACGCTGGACGACGACATTCAGTTCATCAGCAGCGGAGGCGGTGCCACGAGCGCGGGCTTCTTCCAGAACGTCGGCCAGACGCGGCGACAGGGACTCGAACTGGGGCTCGCCGGCACAGTGAAACCCATCAGCTGGCGCTTTAACTACGCGTACGTACAAGCGACCTACCTGAGCACCCTCATTCTGAACAGCCCGAGCAATTCGACCGCGCAAGCTTTGAGCTGCCCCACCTGCACCGACATCCTGGTGCAGCCGGGAAACCGCCTGCCGGGAATTCCTCGCCACGTCGCCAAGTTTGATCTCGACTTCGCGCCAAGCGCGCGCTGGAGCGCGAACTTGAACGTGATCGCCCAGTCATCGACCTACGCGCGAGGCGACGAGAACAACCAGGACGTAAACGGTCCAGTGCCGGGTTTCGCCCTGGTGAATCTGGCAGGGCAGTACACGGTTACCAAGCGGCTGGAGGTCTTCGCAAAGGTCGACAACCTGTTCGACCGCCTGTATTCGACGTTCGGGACTCTCGGCGCAAACGCCTTCCATCTGCCAGGCCATGCCTTCGACCCGAATCCGGCTAACTGGACACCGGAGCAGTTCAGGTCGATAGGTCCCGGTCGTGGTGCGTGGATCGGGCTTACGTACCACGTTGCGGATTAGACCGGGAGCACCAGCTTCACCGCCGGAAAGTAGTTCGCGTAGCGTCGTGCGTCGCGCGTCACTATCGCTAGCCGCGCGACAGCAGCATGCGCACCGATGAAGAAGTCGGGCAGAACGTTCGACCGGGTGCCGCCGACCTTGCGATAAGTAAGGAACGCCCTCCCTGCGAGAAACAAGGCCGGCCGGGGAATCTCGAGCAGATTCAACCCGAGGCGCATGACGGCATCATCGAGCTCCTCGAGACGCTCGAACGCCAGGGAAAGCTCGGCGTAGACGATCGCATTGATGGCGAACTCATGGATCTTCGACTGCGCCCGCAGCTGAGCGACAGACCATTCGGCCCATTGCGGATCATCTTCCAGCACGTCGATGAGGACGTTGGTGTCGACCAGGATCATCCGTTATCGCGCAGCAGGCGCATCAGCTCTTCGGTCCGCCACTTGATCGTGGCGCTGCCTCTTGCGGATTCAAACCGATCCTTCGTGGATCGCGACGCTGCCCTCTTAGCGGGAACCAGCACCACCTGTCCCTGATCGTCGAGCGCGAAGTCCACAGCGCTGCCGGGCCGCAGCCCCAACGCATCGCGAATGTGCTTGGGGATGGTCACCTGGCCCTTGCTCGTTATCGTGGTCGACATGGGTCGCTCCCGTGGTATTACCAATCTTTGAATGGTAACACTTCAGCCCACGATCTGTGCGCGTCGACCCGATTTCCGCTGCGGCATCACGACTAAGCAGACCCTGTCGCCGGCGTTGAGGTCACGCACCCACCGATGGGCGGGTTCGACCGACCTGTCGGGGGGTGCGGTGCGTTCCTACACTGCGCCCCGTCCTGTTCGGCTCCGGAACGAACGGACGAAATTCCTCTGACTGATCGAAGGAGAATCACGATGAACGGTATCAACAGCTTGTTAGGCAAGTCGGCGGGCGCAGGCCTGCTTGGGGTATTGCTAAGCGTTTCAGCATTTCCCGTTCCGGTGCAGGCAGAACCCGGCGACGCCCCCCACAACGTCGTTGAAATCACGGGAGGCGTCAGAGCGGTCGGCCGACTCGTCATCGCCGGCGACGCGAGCGTCGGCAGAGCGATTGTGGTGGCGCCAGGCAGCGTTCTGCATGCCGGAACCGTGCTGACGGCAGGAAGCACGCTGAACGGGGATATCGACCGCCTGGTCGTCCTGACGGACGAGACGCGCCTCGAGCACGCCGCGGTGCTTGCGGTGGGGAGCAAGATCGCGCCGCAATCTACCCTGGCGGCGGGCACGATCCTGGCAGCGGGTACGGGCCTCGCCGCCAACAGCGTGTTCGAGGCCGGCACCGTGCTGCAGGTCGGCACAGTGATCGCTCAGGGCAGCGTGGTCAACGGCGAAAGGTTCGAGGAGGCGCGCAGGCTCGAGAGCCCGTTGCGGATCGCGACGAGGTCGACCCTCGCGAGCGGAAGCGCGATTGCGGTCGGCAGTCTGCTGGCGGGCGATTCGGCCATCGCAGCGAACTCGGTCTTCGCCGGCGCGACCACGATCGCGCGTGGCAGCGCCCTGGCTGCTGGCACCTTCGTGGCGGCCGGCAGCTTTGTGAACGACGAAGCCTTTGAGACCGGGACGAGGCTGCCATCCAGTACCGAAATCGGCGCCACGAGCAGCCTGAGCGGCGGCAGCGCGATCGCGGCGGGTTCCAGGCTTGCGCCAGGAACCGGGCTGGTGACCAGCGCCGAGGTCGTCGGAACGACGGAGGTTGCCGGGACCGTGATGGTTGCCAACACGGCGATGGTTGCTCACGGAAGCATGTTGGCCGCCGGTACCGTGGTCGCGCCTGGCAGCGTGCTGAACGGCGTCACCGTGTCCGAGACGACCGTGTTGAACTCCGCAACGGAAGTCGACGGCGTAGTCATGCTTGCCGCGGGCAGCAGCCTGGCGGCCTCCAGCATGCTGGCGGCCGGTACCGTGGTCATGTGACCGCGTAGCAGTTCCCGTCCGCGGCTTGCGGACGGGTGCCTTTACACGCGGGGAAGCCGGGCCCGGCTTCCCCGTTTTCGCGTGTCCGCAGCGCGCGAAGCAGGATGTGGAGACGAAGTCGTCAAGGGGCTCCGCGCGCGCTCCGTCCAACCTTGCCAAACCTGTGGATCGCGCCTTCCATGAAGCACGGCGAGTAGGACGAATGTCGCCGGATGTTCAAACGCCTTCGGCGACACATTAGCTTCGAACCTAGAGTGAGAAAAGTCACTTGTGAGCACTTTGCAACGACCTTATCTTCCTCACATCTTCTTCACATCCTTGCTCTGTTAGGTACACGAGGACGAGGCCATGCGCAGCCGCTCCGCTTTACGCTTCAATCCGCCGTTTTGGATGGCGGCGGCGTCGGTGATCTTGAGGGCTGCGGTCGTCTGGCTGGAACTGATTGTGCCCGACGCGATGGCGGCAACGCACGAGGCCACCGAGTTTTCCGTGCCGGCCGGCTCGCCCGACGAGTACATGCAAGCGGCAGCCGCGTTTGCGCGCGAACTTGATCCGAGCGTCGAGATCTCTTTCTGGGATTCGCAAAGCGGATCGCTGTCAGTGTCGCGCATCGAAGGCGACCGCGTCAAATGCATCCTGCGCGCGTCGCCCGAGATGGGCGAGGCCTTGAAGCCGCTGGGGCGGTTCTTGAACGGTCGGATCGAACCGCAAGCGCAGGCCATGTTCGCGATGGCGCACGAGGTCGGACACTGCAAGCTGCGTACGGCGTTCCTGAACCGGTCCGACGGCAGTGCGGCCGATGCCAGCGTATTCCCGTGGCTGGCCCAGGAGGCCGCGGCCGACGCGTACGGAATCCTTTCAGTCGAACGACGGCTGGGTGAAAACGCTCCGGTGCGCCAGGCGGTCATCATTTCCCGCATGCTGAGCTCGGCCATGTACCGCGACCCCAATCACGCAACCGGCCACTACGTATCCAACGCGCTGAGCCTGTGCCGCCAAAACAGGTCCGAGGCCGACGCCGTGCAATGCGCGATCGCGACCGCCTATTACACGGTCGGGAGCCTGACCAACGACGAACAAGGATCCCCGTACGCGGTCGATTCCAAGCCCGAACTGATCTACGAACTGGGCGTGCAGAAGGTGGCTCAGACCATGCGCGTGTACGAGAACATCGCTCAGTACAAAGCGCAGTTCTCCGGTGCCGATCTGAGCCGATTCGCCTTCAGGGAGGTCTCCAGGCACGGCAACACGCGCTACATCACTGCCGTCACCAGCCAGCAAACGGATACCACGCATGGCTTGGCGGACTATTACGGGTTCAAGACCGGGGAGCTCGTTACCGACGACAAGCGCAACATCACCGCGCTGCGCGTCGACAGTGCCGATGAACTGGACTGGCTGCTGACGCTCGGTGCGGTCGTGCGTACCGAAGACGGCGAGTCCCTGCGCAAGGGAACAACCCCGCGCTAACCGGAGGAACAACCCGGCACGCCGTGATGCAGCGTGCGCCGGCGGCGAGGCGCCTCAGGCCTCGCCGCTCCCGACGCCTAACCCTAATCTGCCGTCATCACCTCGATTTGAAGCGAACCGGTGTTGGACGCGCCCCAGCCACCCCAGCCAATGGGATTGAAGGGAGTGATGGATCCGCCGACCTGGTCCTGCAGGAAGAAGCCTCCGTGATCCGTACGCAGCCCGCGCGACGCGGGCCCCGCGCACACGGACAGGTCGCCGATGATGAAGAAGCCGAGCGTGGGGCCGACCGTGTATGTTGTCGCGCACGAGTGCGCTTGACCCGTCAGGAGCGTGGACTGGGACAGATTCTGCGGCAGCGACGCCAGCTCCGGCGAAAGGACCTCGCGGAAAGCGGCTAGACCGGGATCCGTCAGCGCGCTCAACGTGCCGTTGTACTCGTTGAAGTTGCCCGCCCAGTCGGACTGTAGGCAGTCCTGCACATACGTGGCGTTGGAAGGGTAAGCAACGTCATCGCAATCCAGGGCGACCGGGTAGCTGGGGCTCAGTGCCGAGCCGAACCCGGCAATCCCCAATCCGGAGTCGTAGCGGACGTATACCTCGCCCGGGGCGAAGGTGGCAACCTTCGTCGTGCCGCTGGCGTCGGTCACGCTGACTGTGACGGTGCCGACACTGTTCGTGTAAAGGTACCCTCCTGCGTTCGAACTGGGCTGCTTCTGCACGGTTCCGGTATCCGCCTTCATCCGGATCGTCACCAGCGCCTCGGCGAACACATAGCTACCCAGCTTGCCGTCGGCCACGGTCCGCAGCGTATAGACGACCGGACTTGCGCTGGCACTGGCCGCCGCCGCGATCATCGATGCGAGCGCGATCTTCGAAATCCATCGACAGGATGCGATCGTCATTTCTTACTCCTCCCCTGAGGCCGGCGTGATCGAGAACGTGCCGCGATTCAGCGCCCCGACATGGTTGCCGATAATCGAACCGTCCGAGTTATCGAGGTTATAAGGCTGGTAGACAAACACATCCCCCACGTCCGAGTGCAGGGGATAGCTGCTCGGGTCGATGCAAAACCCGTTGTTGCTTGGAAGATTGCCTGCGCCTTGCGGCGGGAAGCCGATGCACGACCACGCGTTGCCGGACATATGGGCGGGGCTCCACAGGCCCGACGTGACCGCCACGGTCATGGCGGTTCCGAGCGCGTAGGCCACGGGATACGCGACTTCCATCCCCGTGGGGCCCGTATAGGACCCAAAACCGATCCCCCCGTTGCATGCGTCCAGCGCGACGAAGAGCTGCCCCGACTCGAAGTGGCCCTGCAGGATCCGCCCCTGCGATTGCACCGAAAACGACGCACTGCCCTTCGTCAGCCAGAAGAACCAGCCCGTACCGGGTGTACAAAAGGTGCTCGTGATCTGATTGCCCTGCTTGTCGACCACAGCCGCGATGTCATTCGTGTCTCCCACGAACGTGATCGTTACCGCGGCGTTGTGGTAGCGACGCTCTCCCACCTTGATGTCAGTGACGAGTGTCGCCGAGTACTTCATCGGACTGGCAAGGGCGGGCACCGCAAACGCAACGCCGAGTGCCGCCAGTAATAAACCGCCGAGAATTCCGGTTGATGCACGAGTCTTTCCGGTTGATGCACGAGTCTTCATGATCCTCCCTCTCACAAAACTCCCTCTCGAACTGGGTCGCTTAAAACAGCCTATGTTTCATGGCAATCCGTAAATGCGCCTTTGCCCTTTCGGGTGAGCTCCACACGGCAGATCGACTACCTGCCCCGCGCGTATTAGTTCCCCTTGAGTTCGAAATTGAATCCGACCGCCGCACTGCCACAGACGCGCCGCGCGAGCGATTTCCGACATCTGGCGCTCTTTCCGCTCCCTGCCGCTCCGTGCGGCCGGTCTACACCCCACACTCGACGCGCTCCGCCGCCGCGCTGACTATTGCGATACGAAATGCGTGGTGTGGCAAGTCGGATCGATCCTATCTATTCAAGGTCGCGTAGCGTTGATACGGTGATCGGAGGCCTCATCACCGATCTCGAATGGATCGGCAATGTCGGCTTGGCCGCGAATTTCGAGGCGGAACTCGAAGACCGCACGTGGTCGGCCAGAGAAATGGGCGACCGGCAGGTATGCCCGGCGCCGACGGGCCGGTGCTGGGACCAGACCGGCCCGTTGTCACCAGCGACCAGCCAACTGGCGGGACGGTCCTTACGATCGAGAACGTTAAGGATTGGTCGACGTCTGCCCGTGCAAGTGCAGGCGCATGCCTGAGACGACGCGGAGGGCAGGCGTCGTCCAATCCTCGAGGGAGGAAACCGCGGGTGGTGCCGATGTCGTCAGCAGCGGCGAGATGCTATGGCGGTTTGAGCAGGGGTGGTGCGTCTGGAGACGATGATCTGGGCGCTGCGATGCAAGCCCAAGGGGTTGAGGTCGCCTATCGGTGGTCGTGGTAGTCGGCTCATCGGCAGGCGATTCTGATAGCGGTCGTGTTTTCGGTGGGTCCGGGCAAAGCGCCGCCAAACCGGACGACCTATGGTTCGGCGCGGGGGCGGTGGGCGATCTCGGAGGCTGTTCATGACGTACCGAGCAGGGCAGGCGGTGCGCGGATGTACTGCGGACGCGCGAAGGTTTCGATGACGATCATCGGTGCGCCGCAGTGCCGGCACACGAAGACGGGCGGCGCTGATCCAGTGGCGCACGGCTTTGACTCGGCGGGCTCGGGCGCTGGTTGCTGCAGCAATTGGCGTGCGACGGCCAGGTTCTCCTTGCGCCCGGCATTGGCGAGCAGGCCGTAGTGCCGGATGCGGTGGAAACCGCCGGGCAGCACGTGCAGCAGGAATCGGCGCATGAACTCGGCGGCGGCCAGGGTCATCGTCTTGTAGCGCGTTCGTCCCTTGGCCCGATAGTCTTTCCAGCGGAAAGTGACGCCGCGCTCGTCGAACGCGATGAGCCTGCTGTTGGAGATGGCCACGCGGTGGGTGTAGCGGGAGAGGTAGGCGAGCACGGCCTTGGGGCCGGCGAACGGCCGCTTGGCGTAGACGACCCACTCGGTCGCGCGCAGCGGCACGAGCCACTGGGCGAACAGCGCCGGATCGGCCAGCTCGGCGTACTCGACGAAGAACTGCAGCTTGCCGTCACGATGCGCCTGGGCGAGCGCTTCGAGGAACAGGCGCCGGAACAGGCGCGAGAGAGCACGCGCACCGGAAGAAAGAATCCCGGCCGGCAGCCGATCCAGCGATCGCCGTCGACGGCCAATCCGCCGCCGGGGACGATGCCGTGCACGTGCGGGTGGTGCGTGAGCGCCGAACCCCAGGTATGCAGTACCAGGGTTGCCCCGATCCGCGCGCCCAGGTGCTTGGGGTCGGCGGCGATGATGCGCAGGGTCTGGGCGGCGATGTCGAACAGCAGCCCGTAGACGACCTCCTTGTTGTAGTAGCTGATGGCGGCGATCGGCGCCGGCAGCGTGAAGACGACATGGAAGTACGGCACGGGTAACAGGTCGGCTTGGCGATTCTCGAGCCAGCGCAGTGCGGCGCTGCCCTGGCACTTGGGGCAATGACGGTTGCGGCAGGAGTTGTAGGCG
>Ga0210394_10005754_pt1 | contig 13756 bp, 11 predicted proteins | sample IncBWC12MmetaG_FD_160121 | JGI IMG/M metagenome (GOLD analysis project Ga0210394, IMG submission 160121) | Forest soil microbial communities from Barre Woods Harvard Forest LTER site, Petersham, Massachusetts, United States - Inc-BW-C-12-M | ecosystem: Environmental > Terrestrial > Soil >...
AGATTCCGGTGTTGCGGTCCAAGCGAATGGCGGTTGAGCCTACGTGCAATTCAGCGCGGCCGTCCTGGTCCGCCCAGAGGCGATCACCCGTGGTCATCGGACGGTTCAGGTCCGCCGCAACCCAATCGCTGTCCCCTCCGCCGGCGGGTTGGAACGAAACCGAACCCTGGACCAGGTTGAGCCGCCCGACACGCCCCGGTGGATCGTCGTCCGCGGATACCGGCCGACTGATTCCAGCCACGCAGAGCGCCGCGATCAATGCCGCCCAACAAATCCGTTTTGCGTTTTTCATCGTTCGCCTCCGACCGATGCTTACCTGCTTAGATGCGCCGGGCGCAGGCAGCGCACAGCAGCGACTTAATTCGCGCCTCCGCCCGAACATCAAACCCGATGCCTCAGGATAAGTTCCAGCTGGCCACGGTGCAAGGAATAACGGCCGGGCGGCATACAGGCTCTAACGGTTCGAATTGTTGCAGACGCCCGTCGGCCAGAAAACAAAAACGGAGACGCGGATTTTGGGTTTGCCGGGAGTCCCACCCTCTGAGAAGATTGTCGTACCGTTTCCGGAAAAGGAGCACCCCGCAGAATGTCCTCTTCGAACGCGACGGAGGCAGTGCACGGCCTGTTCGATCCTTTAGCGATTCGCGGCGTGACGCTTGCGAACCGCATCGTCGTTTCGCCGATGTGCCAGTATTCCTGCGAAAACGGATTCGCCACTGACTGGCACCTGGTCCACCTGGGCAGCCGCGCCGCCGGCGGCGCAGGCTTGGTGTTTGCCGAGGCCACGGCCGTCGAGGCGCGCGGCCGCATCAGCCCGTACGACCAGGGGATCTGGAGCGACGCGCACATCGAGCCGCTCGCGCGCATCACCCGATTCATTCATTCGCAAGGCAGCATAGCCGGCATCCAACTGGCGCACGCCGGCCGCAAGGGCAGCGTGGGCCGCCCCTGGGAAGGCGGCGGCAAACTCGAAGAGAACCAGGGAGGCTGGCGCGACGTGGTGGCGCCGAGCGCCGTATCGTTTGCCGTCAACTACGCCATGCCGGTCGCGCTTACGACGGACGGCATCGCCACCGTGGTGCAGGCCTTCGGCGAAGCCGCGCGGCGCGCCCACGAGGCTGGGTATCGCGTGATCGAAGTGCATTCGGCCCACGGATATCTCCTGCATGAGTTCCTCTCACCGCTGAGCAACCAGCGCTCGGATCGCTACGGCGGCTCGTTCGAAAATCGCACGCGCATCGTGCGGGAAACGATGCAAGCAATCCGCAGGCAATGGCCGGAGCGCTACCCTTTATTCATTCGCATTTCAGCGACGGATTGGGTCGAGGGCGGCTGGGACATCGCGCAGTCCATCGAACTCGCGCGCATGCTGAAACCGCTCGGCGTGGATCTGGTGGACTGCTCGTCGGGGGGAAACGTGGCCGACGTGAAAATCCCCATTGGCCCCGGCTACCAGACGCAGTTTGCCGAGCAGGTCCGGCACGGCGCGGGAATTCTCACCGGCGCAGTGGGCATGATTACCTCGCCGGAGCAAGCGGAACAAATTTTGCGAAGCGGGCAGGCCGATCTGATCCTCATGGCGCGGCAACTGCTTCGAGACCCCTACTGGCCGTTGCACGCAGCAAGCGCTTTGGAGCTGGCCACGTCGTGGCCGCCGCAGTATCTTCGCGCTGCACCCCGGGGCATGCCGGCGCGAAAACCGGCGGATGGCACCCTGTTCGCCTGACGCGTATTGCCGTTTATCTTTTCATCAATCCCCGGGCGCGAATCGGCCCCAAGCCCGAAAACTGCCGTAACATTGGAGTGTGCGGTCCTGCCCGGCGTGGGAGGGGGCCAAATGTCGTCGAAACACCAGCGGAACCTGATTGCTATCGCCGCATTAGCCGCGCTGTATTTTCTCGTCGCAAAGCTCTCGCTCACTCTTGCGTACGCGCATCCCAGCGCCAGCCCCGTCTGGCCCTGCACCGGCATCGTACTGGCCGCATTTCTCATCCTTGGATACGAGGTCTGGCCCGCCGTTTTTATCGGCGCGTTCCTCGCCAACCTGACTACCGCGGGTTCGATCGCCACGTCGGTCGGCATTGCCACCGGGAACACACTCGAAGGATTAGTGGGAGCTTACCTGGTGATGCGATTCGCGAATGGGCGGAACGCCTTCCAGCACACGCATAACGCTTTCAAATTCGCCTTGCTCGCAGGCATGTTCAGCACGGCCATCAGCGCCACGTTCGGCGTTACCAGCCTGGCGCTCGGCGGCTACGCAAGTTGGTCCCAATTCGGTTCCATTTGGTCTACCTGGTGGCTGGGCGATGCGGTGGGCAATCTAGTGGTAGCTCCGCTGCTGATTCTCTGGGTTTCGCACCCGCTCCCTCAATGGCGAGGCTCTCAACTCTTCGAAGCCTTGGCGTTATTCGAATGCCTCATTCTGGTCGGCGAAGTGGTGTTTGGCGGTTTTCTGCGTTTCGGAACGCAAAATTATCCCCTTGAATATTTGTGCATTCCAGTGCTGCTGTGGGCTGGATTTCGTTTCGGGCAGCGGGAGGCTGCGCTGGCTACGCTAGCGCTGTCAGGAATGGCGACTTGGGGGACGTTGCATGGTTTTGGCCCATTCGCGCGGGGAGGACACAACGAGTCTCTGCTCCTGCTGCAATCTTTCGTCGGCGTCGTGAGCGTGATGACCATGTCGCTTGCGACGGTATTCGCCGAACGCCACCGCGCGGAGGAACAAGCCCAATTTCTCGCCGTGAGCGATCCGCTGACCGGCCTCGGCAACTACCGCAAGCTCATCGACACCCTGGAAGCCGAGATCAAACGATCGGACCGTACGGAAAGACCCTTTGCCGTCCTGCTGATGGACCTGGACGGGCTGAAGACGCTCAACGACGCCCATGGCCACCTCGCAGGCAACCGTGCGTTGTGCCGCCTGGCTCAGGTCCTGCGCATCCATTGCCGTGACACGGACACGCCAGCGCGCTACGGCGGCGATGAATTTGCGTTGATCATGCCGGAAGCGGGGCTCGAAGCAGCGCTGCAGGTGGGACGCCGGATTTGCGAGCGGCTGGTTCTCGATGGTGAAGAGCCGCCGATTTCCGTGAGCTTCGGAGCGGCGCTCTGCCCGGATGACGGCACGAGAGCCGATCTGCTCCTGCGAGCCGCAGACAGCCGGCTCTACGCCATGAAGCGTCGCCCGCGACAGAGCGAACCCTACCTGGAACGCCGCTAACGGGGGCGCAACGATTGCTCAGCGTTTTCAGGGTCGCGCCGCAGCGCCGCGCTCGCGCGTCGAGATCTGCGCGTTCAGGAACGCCAGCACCAGCGGCCAAGCCGCGGCGGCGGACGCCGGGTGGTGGCTGGGCCGCACGTCGCAGAAGAAGCCGTGGTCGGCGTCGGAAAATTCCACGTTGGCGAAATTCTTCCCCGCCGCCGTCAACGCGTCGGTGACCGCCCGCATCTGGGCGGTTCCGATGTGCTGGTCGCGTCCGCCCCAGAAGAGCAGCACGGGAGCCCGCAGATCTTTCAGGCGGGCAAGCAGCCCTGGATTGCGCTCGTTCGGCGCGATACCACCTCCATAGAATGAAATCGCGCACTCCAGCGGCAACGTGAGCGCGGCCAGCACCGCGGCCCGGCCTCCCATGCAAAAGCCCACGGCCGCCGTCGGCAAATTTCCTTCCCCGCCGTTCGCCTGAAGCCAATCATAGGCGGCGCGGAGGTCCGCCTCCATCGACGGGTCGCGAAGCGCTTGTATGTGGGGCATGACCGCCGGGAAATTGTCGTAACGCCCCTCGAAACCGGCGCCGGTGCGATGAAACAGTTCGGGCGCGATCGCCAGGTAGCCTTCGCGGGCGAAGCGCTCGGTGACATCGCGGATGTGAGCGTTGACGCCGAAGGCTTCCTGCACCACGAGCAATCCGCGTTTCGCGACGCTTCCGGCCGGACGAGCGACGTAGGCACGCATGGACGTGCCGTCGTTGACGGCAAGGGTCACGAATTCAGTCTTGATGTCCATTTCTCCTCCTGATTTTCGCGGACTTTTGGCGCTGCACAGCATACCCCAATTCCCACCGCGGGCGCGACCTGGCCGTTATCCGGGGGTGGATTCGTGAAAGCGGGAGCAGATGGCCCAAGGCCCTCGGACCAGCTCGGGCCGGTATCGGCCAGAGTGTAGCCAAGAAGCCACAATCTACACTATCTAGAACTTCGAGCCGTGGTCCGGCCCTAGTACTATGCGAGCTGTTAATTAGGCCAGTCTAGCATCGTATCACACTCCTTATAAAGAGCTTATGTACTTGCTTTGAGCGTATAAGGCGAACATAAGGCGAGGCTTTCCCTCGGTACACAGGTCCCAGCGAGTCGGTACCATCCCTTCATCGACCGATCCACTGGGTGCGGCTACTCTCATTGCTGTCGATGGCGTTCCAGACCAGGAAGGAGGGTCCCCGAGGGACCGACGGGAATAGAGCCGATCAGAAAAACAGCCAAAGGAGAAGACTCATGCAGACAAAGCTACGAATCGTCAGTCTGCTGTTCGTAGTGAGCCTGCTGTGGACCTCCCCAATGTCCGCGGCATCGGAAAAGAGCAGGCTCCCAAAGGTAACCCAAGCCCCGAGAGCGAGATACGTCGGCTTGGCCTCGTGGTACGGGGCAAAACACCAAGGCCGGAAAATGGCCAATGGACGGAAGTTCGATCGTAACGTTTTGACGGCAGCGTGCTGGTACTTCCCCCTCGGGACCGTCGTCCGGGTGGTCAATCTTCGCAGCGGCAACGCCGTGACGGTGACGATCACTGACCGCGGTCCGAACCAGCAACTGCATCGCGTGCTCGACCTGTCCGAGGCAGCCGCCGAACGCTTGGGCTACATCGGTGACGGCCTAACCCCGGTGTTCATCTCTCCGCTGATGTTCGCAAGTCCGGAGCGCGCCAAGCTCGATTCCCAACTGATCGAGCCTGTTTCCGACGAACAATTGACGGCAAGCGCGAATGTCCCGGGGAATGGGCCCAACTGAGGAGCGGGTCCGTCACTCCAGAAGAATGGGCAGGCAGAGGGGCGGCTCGACGTGGAAATCCATGCGAGCAATCTCCTGCAAAGCGCGGTCAAGCACGGCGCTGCTGCAAGGCTCGAGGGTCATGATGAAAGGCAGCGCCGAATGGGGATAGCCCGGCTTTTGCAGCAAGGCATCGATACCGATACGGTATTTGGAGAGCACGGCCGCCACCTCGGCGACGATGCCGGGGCGGTCCCTGACCACGAAGCGGAGGTAGTGAGGCACGGTGAGTTCTCCGCTGACGCTTTGCGGGACTTCCGTGGGCGGGTCGGAAACGTCCGGCCGCGCGCCCGCCCGCCAGCCCCCCTGCTGGCGGGCAATTGCGTAGAGATCGGAAACCACGGCGACTGCCGTGGGATCGCCGCCCGCGCCGTAACCGGAAATCGCGATCTGCCCGGCGAACTCACCGGTCGCGATGACGATGTTCTGGTTAGCCTGGACGTGAGAGATCAGCGAGGTCAGCGGAACCAGCGCGGGCTGCACGAAGGCGAACAGCTTCGTTCCGGCGGCGTCGATTTCCTTCTTCGCCAGTGAGATTTGGCGGATGGTACAGTTCAGTTCGCGCGCATAGAGAAAATCCACGGCCTCGATGGTCGAGATCGGCACGCATAGGATCTGCTCGCTGCGCACCTGGAGGCGCAAACCCGCCTGCGTCAGGATGACCAATTTGGCGCGGGCATCGAATCCATCGACGTCGCCGCGCGGATCGGCTTCGGCGTAACCCAGCTTTTGCGCTTCCGCGAGGGCCGCCGCGAACGTGGCTCCCTGCGCTTCCATGCTGGTGAGAATGTAGTTGCAGGTGCCGTTCAAAATGCCTTCGATCCTCTGCAAGCGGTCGGCCGCCAGCCCTTCCTGAATGGCCATGATGGCCGGAATTCCTCCGGCAACCGACGCGCCGAACTCGAGACGCCGGCCCGTCTCCCGAGCCAGTTGCAACAACTCGGGGCCGCGCTCGGCGATCAAGAGCTTGTTGGCGGTCACCACCGACTTCCCCGCTCGTAGAGCTTTGCGAACCCACTCGCCCGCCGGCGCAACGCCGCCGACTAATTCCACGACGATGTCGACGTCGGAAGAGAGGACGGCGTTGACGTTTTGCGTCCAACGAACGTCCGGCAGCCAATCGACCTTCTTCCGCTTCACGCCGCGATTGAAAACATGAGTCAGCGCAAACGGGGAGTGAGCATTCTGGCTGAGCAGTTTGGCGACGGAACGGCCCACGGTACCAAAACCCAGCAGCCCGACTTTGAACTTGCGCGCCACGCGGAGCTGCGCCTGCCGCTGCGGCTTCAGCTTTGGCACGAGCTTGCTGTTCGAGCGAGGCCTCGAAGGTTGCGCCACCGATTTCTCCTCAATTGGGATTCCGGGCGACGCAAGGGCTCACCCGCCGTACGAATAGCGTCAGGGATATCGTAGGATTCCCAAGCAATTCGAAGCGGGCTTCGTCGCCAGCTTGGGAGTTTACCCTAGACTGCGCCCTGGGGGGCGCCCGATCGGATTCGCGAACCGAGCAGCGGGTTCATGCAACTTCGGCAGGTGGTCGCGGCATCGGTGAATAATGTGTTTACCAGGTCTGTGCATCGAGGGGGGAACCTGCGGTGAAGGCGAAAGCGGCGAAATTCGCAGTTGAGGCGGGTGTCCTGCTGCTCGCATCCATGCTCTCGGTTCCGCTGCGCGCGCAGGCTGGCGGCGCCACGCTGTCCGGCACCATCACCAATTCATCGGGAGCCGTTGTTCCCGGGGCGAGAATTTCGGCCAAGAACGACGCCACGGGCCAAGTGTCGGAGACGCAGACAGATTCGGCCGGCCTATACAACCTTCCGAGCCTCGCACCCGGGGAATACGAGGTTGGCGTCTCGGCGGAAGGATTCAGCACCAACGTGGCTAAAGTAACGATCACCTCGGAAGCCAAGCAAACGATGAACCTAACACTGGGCGGGGTGCTTTCGCTGGGCGACCTAGGCTTCTCTCCGAGCGAGACCCAAGGGAATGCCCGAGATCAGGCCAGGCTCGATAAGCGGTCGCATATGCTTAAGATCCATCAGCGCCTCGGTCTGATCGCCACCGCTCCTTTGATCGCATCGGTCATCACCGGCCCCCTCGCGGGCGGCAGGAGCACCAGCACGAGCGATCGCTACCTGCATCTCGCTCTCGGCTCTGCGGCAGGAGACTTGTACTTCATGAGCGCTTACTATGCCCTCCGCGCACCCAAAATTCCGGGGACCGAAACCCGCGGACCCATCCGCCTGCACAAGGCTCTGGCGTGGATTCACGGTCCGGGGATGATCCTGACGCCCATCTTGGGGGCAATCGCGTTCGATCAGAAAAGCAAGGGCGAAAGGGTTCATGGCATCGCGAGCGCGCATGGGGCGGTCGCCATCGTCACGACTGCGGCGTACGGGGCCGCCATTTTGTCCGTATCCATCAAGTTCTGAAGAGGAATCGTGAACCAGAGGATGAAGATAAAATTACTGGCAGCCTTCTTGCTGCTTGGGACTCCCGCTTTTGCGCAAGCCGACACCCAGTGGGCTCTCGTACAGTCCACTCTCACTTACCACGTGTCTCACCCGCTGCATCAGGTGGAAGGCGTCAGCCACGCGGCGCGAGGCAAGGCCGTTTGCCACGCCGGACAATGCGATCTCTTGATCGCTGCGCCGGTCAAATCGTTCGATTCCGGGGACAGCAACCGCGATCTGCACATGCTTCAAGTGGCGCGGGGCGGCCAATTTCCGATGATCAGCGTGCGCACACATTTGCCCGAGGACGCATCCGCATCGACAACGATTCGCGCCGACCTGGAAATCGAGTTCGCCGGCCAGACCGTCAGGTATAAGGACGTTTCGTTCGAACAGGTGACCCAGGGAAACCAGACACGGATATCGGGAACGATTCCGGCTACGCTGTCCGATTTCAAGATCGACCCGCCTTCCCTGCTGGCCCTGCCCGTGAAGAACGAAATACCCGTGCGCGTGGAAATGACCTGGCAGAAGCACTGATCGCCATGGCGGGGGCGGTGCGCTCGGGAATTTGAGCGGCTGAGTTATTTCGCGGCTTCAGCGGGCTTCATGTCGGCAGCGGATTTTTCGATCTCGTCGACCAAGATCACATTCAGGTCGTAAAGCGCGGGATCACCCTCGCGCTTGCCGATGGCGCCGGCGGCGCTCTTCGAGATTTGCACTTTTTCGACGCGCTTGCCGCCGCCCGAAGTCACGGTCAAGCCGATCGAGGGCGCGGTGAATCCCGCGTTGTCAAACTTGCTGGCCACCAGGCTGCGCAACTGGCCGACGAGGTCGAGCGCGCCGCCGGCGTCCACCTTGTTTCCGTTCCAGAGCCAATCGCCGCCCGATTTCGTCAGCACGTAGGTCTTGGCGGCGTCGCGCATCTCGATCTTGTCCGGATCTTCGTCGCCGAAATCAAACAGCTTCTTGTTCCGGAAATCATCAGGAGTCTTGGCAATCTGCTGACCGGTCTGCGGCGAAACCTTGTAGACGTCTTCCCCGAGGCTGGTTTTCGCGTAATAAGCGTCCTTGTTCTTGCGTAGCTGCAGCAACTGCGTTCCGGAGTCGGCGGTGACCTTCGCGGTCGCCACGAGCGTGCCCGAGGCGAAGGCTGCAGCGGCGGTCTTGACATCCTGATCCAGGGCCGACACGTCGATTTGCGCGTGCTCGAGACCATCGACGAAGCTGTCGATCTCCGTGCCGTCGAGGCGCGGCACGGTCGGCTGCGCCAACTGCCAGTGGCCTTTATCGCGGACAAACTCCATTTGCTGCTTGGTGGTCACTTCGACGTGGCTGATCTTGTCGGGGTCCAGGGTGATCAGCTGCTTATCGCGCAGGTCGCGCGGCGTGCGGTTCACGATGTCCTTAAGGTGCCCGGGCACGGTAAACACACGCGAATCGCCGCCAAGCATGGCATAGGTCGCCTGGCCAGCCGGCGCGTCATCACCGAACAGCAGCACGTGCGTCTTGCCGTCCTTGGTGATGATGTCCGTTTCCTGAGCCGGCGCCGCCAGTCCATATTGCTTCAAGTCGCTGGGCTTGTCGTCAACGAGCCGCTCGGCGGTGAGCGTCGCGACGGCGGTCTTCATCGCCGAGATCACGTCCGGCGCTGCCGGAAGCACGACCGGCGCGGTCACCTGCCAATTGCCCGAACCATCCTTCGCGACCACCGCTTGTTCCGCGCCCTTCATCTTGAGATCGAACTTGGTGATGTCGTCGGGATTGAGGTTGAGAATTTTCGGCGGGGCGTCCGCGGACGTTTTACCGGCGTCCGCGGCCGGCTGGTGACGATTGGACCAGAACAGCGCGCCCGCGAGCGCAGCAAGAACGACGACGCCGATAAGGAGGCCGTTGATTTTCATGGTGCTATTTCCTGCGGCATGAAGAAACGAGCGGGCTCATGCCGCGCTACCTCCTGCGCCACCAGACCGAGACGCCGACAAAAACGACGGCCAGCGGCAGCCCGAACTGGCTGAATAGGCGCACTCCGTTCATCTGGGCCTGAGTGAGCGTGACCCGCCGGTCTTCTTGCTCTTTTGGACGGATCGAGATCAGATCCTCATCCGCGGAAAGCCAGTTGACGGCGTTCAACGCGAAGTCGCTATTTCCATTGAAGGTGATGAACGAGTTGGCCGCCCACGACGAGCCTCCGACAACCACAAAACGCCCTTGCACGTTCGGCGGGTCCGTATCGTAGGTGCCGGCGGCAGCGAGCGTGAGCGGCCCCCTCTTGTTTTGCGGGTCGTTCGGATTCACGCTGGGCGAACTCAACTTCGTCGTCGCCAGGCTGGTGGGCGACGAATCGAAGAGTTTGTCGACCTGGGTCTTGTCGCCACTCTTGATTTCGAGCGAACGCGAGAGCGGGAACCCAGTAGCGGTGCCTTTCATCTCGGCCACGATGGCGTGCGGAGTGTACGTCGTCACCAACGCCACCTGAGGACCGAGGCCCGCGACCTGGCCGATCGGGTTCATGTCCAAAATCAAGTCCTTGTCCAGAGTAACGCCCCAGCTTTGTATAACTGCCGTAAGGGCGTCGTTATCGGCGATGGGGTCCTTGCCCATCTTGAGTGGCGGATCGAGCATCAACAAAGCGTGCCCGCCGCCCTCCACGTACTTCTTGATCGCATCCACCTCGGGCTGGAGATAGTCCCTGACAGGGCCGGCCACCACGAGCACCGTGCAGTCGCCGGGCACGTCGGCCGCTTGCAGCAAGCTGATCGCTTTCGTCTGGTAGTTGTCCTTGGCCAGCAGCTCGTTGAATTGCGAAAAGCCGTTACGATCGGCGTCATCGATCTGCCGCTCGCCGCTGCCGCCGACAAAGCAAACCGTGCGCGTGGTGTCCTTGAGATCGCGGATAAACGCGCCGGTGATGCCTTGCTCGGTCATGCCGGTGGCGTCTTCCTTTTTCAGGCCCACCTGCACAACCGTGGTGCCGTAGTTCCGGATATTAGCATCGCGAGCCACTTGCGGATTGCGATCGGGATCGACGTACTGTACGTGAACTTTGGGCGACAGGTTCGCGTAACGGTCGAGCAGATCCTTGGCCTGCGAGAAGTGGGTGGTCTGGTCGAAATAGGTTATCGTGGCGTCCTGCTTCAGCCCTTTCACGATCTTTGCGGTTTGATCGGAGAGCGTGTAGCGCTTGTTCGCGGTGAAGTCGTGGGACCTGTTGTAGCGGTTCGCCAAGACGTTGGTGATCGCGAAGATGGTGATCACCACCAGGACGTAGACGGCTGCGTAAGCTGCGTACTTCGTTTGCCTGGCTTTCAGCCACTGCTGGTTCATTTACGACCTCCAGCGCAGCGATTCCATGGAACGGGCGGTGAAAAACAGCCCCAGGAACGTCAGCGAGACGTAGAAAATCAGGTCCTTCGAGTCCACCACACCCTTGGCGAACGAATCGAAATGCGTAATCACGGACATGTACGCGAGCACCTTGGCCCACGGAGCGCTCTCGTAGCCGCTCACCCAGTCCAGAACCCACAGCAGCAGGCAGACCCCGAACGTCGCCGCGCCGGCGATGATCTGGTTCCGCGTGAGCGTCGAAATGAACGTTCCGACCGCCAGCAAAGCGCCAGCCTGCAGCAGCAAGCCGATATAACCGATGGCGATCGGCTTCCAATCCGGGTCGCCGTAGTGGAACAGGAACATCAAATTAATCGCGCTCAGCAGCAGCATGCTGCCGTAGAGCATCACGGCCGCAAGCCATTTGCCAACGATCACTTCGACGTCGGTGATCGGCGAGGTGGCCAGCAGCTCGATGGTGCCGGTGCGCTTCTCTTCGGCAAACAGGCGCATGGTGATCACGGGAATGATGAACAACCCGAGCACGCCAATGTTGGAAAAGATCGGCCGGATGATCTCTTCGTTGACGTTCATCGGCATGGGCTGCCCGCTCAACTGCGATTCCATGCCCGCCAGAACGAAATAGGCCAACGCATTCCAGAAAAAGAACCCGAAGATAAAGGCAAACATTGCGAGCAGCAGGTAGGCCACCGGCGAAACGAAATAGCCGCGCAACTCCTTGCGGCAGATGATCCAGATGTTTCTCATTTCGTCGCTCCCTTGCCCGCGACTTCCTCCACCGGGCCCGGCGCCGGCGTCTCCTCTCGCGTGAGGTCCAGGAATATCTCCTCGAGGCTCGCAGCTGCCGAGCGCAGCTCGTTGAGGTCCCAGCCAGCTTCGACGACTGCGCGGGCCAGGTCGCCGCGAATCGGGGTGCCCTTGCCGCTTTCGACTTCGAGCACGCTGCGATTCTGACGCTTCTCCTTCACGACGACGCGGCTCACACCCGGAACCTGCGACAGGCGCCGCAAGACGGCCGCCGAATCCAGGTCGCCGTTCCGGCCGCCGACTTCCACCAGCACCGATTCGGCGCCGCGCGCGCGATTCTGCAGATTGACCACCGAATCGATGGTCACGAGCTTGCCCTTGTTGATGATGATCACCTGCTCGCAGGTCTGCTCGACTTCGGGAAGGATGTGGGTGCTGAGGATGATGGTGTGATCCCCGGCTAGACTCTTGATCAGGTCGCGCGTCTCGTTGATCTGCTTGGGATCGAGGCCGGCCGTCGGCTCGTCGAGAACCAGCACGTCCGGATTGTGGATGATGGCCTGGGCCAACCCCACGCGCTGCCGGTAGCCCTTGGAGAGTTTGCCGAGAAGCTTGTCCTTCACGTCCGCGATATTGCAGCGGCCGACGACGTAGTCGATCCTCTGGCGCAGGATGGCGCCGGAGAGCCCCTTGATCTTGCCCACGAACGACAGGTATTCGGTCGCGGTCATTTCCGGGTAGAGCGGCGGCGTCTCGGGCAGATAGCCGACGCGCCGCTTGACCTCCAGCGGCTGCTCCAGGACATCGAACCCGGCTACAATCGCGCTGCCGGACGTCGGCGGGAGGAAACAGGTCAGCATGCGCATCGTGGTCGTCTTGCCGGCCCCGTTTGGCCCGAGGAAGCCAACGATCTGCCCCTTCTGCACTTCAAAGGAGATGTGGTCGACAGCCGTGTTCCGGGCGTACCGCTTAGTGAGGTTTTTGACGGTAATCATAGGAATTCATCGATGAATCCTGGATTTTAGGTCCTGGGACTATTTCCTAGTTCTCTTCACAATATTCGCGCCGCTCATCCGTCTACTCAAGCAGATGGACGAGGCCCCGCGGCCTCCACGAGCTTAAGTTGCACATATTCTATGAACTAGCCCGCGCCGGTGTCAATCGCCCAAACCGGAACGAGGAAGTCCCGTTAGATAGACGCGCGACGCGCCAAAGCGTTTCACCTATCGAAAATCCTCTCCGGAAGCGGCATAATGAACGCTGAGCCGCATTCCGATTCCCTGACGAACGTTCGCGCCGTTGCCGTTCCGCCGCGGCCGATTGATGAACGGCCCCCTTTCAGCGAAAGACTGTCATAATGTGGAATACGCGCCCTGGGAGAATCCATGAGTACGGAACTGGACAATGAGCTGAAAGACGCTTCCTACGCGCCGCCGTTGCACGATTTTCCGACAGGGGCGTCTTCCCGCTCGCGGCGCCTGTGGCGCGCGGCGCTGTGGGGAGCGGTCGTGGTGCTGATCGTCGGTGGTGTCGCGCTGTTCATTTCGCGCCGGGCGCGTGCGGTATCGAACATGCATTACGAAACGGCGAATGCCGACCGGGGCACCATCGCCGCCAAAATTACGGCTACGGGAACTCTCTCCGCCCTGCTCACGGTGCAGGTGGGCAGCCAGGTTTCGGGGCGCGTGCAGCAACTCTTCGTGGACTGGAACTCCCCTGTGAAAAAAGGCGAGACGGTCGCCAAGCTGGATCCCCTGCTCTTTCAAGCCGCGGTCGAGCAGGCTCGCGCCAACTTGCTCAGCACCGAGGCCACCTTGAAGAAGGACCAGGCGCAGGCGACTAACGCCAAACTAATCTACGACCGCACGAAGAATCTGGCCGCGGCGAAAGTCATGGCGCAATCCGATCTGGATACGGCGTCGGCCAACTATGACGCCGCAAAAGCGCAGGTTGACGCCGACCAGAGCAACTTGGAATCGGCGCAAGCGACGCTCAATCAGACGGAGGTGAACCTGGGCTACACGACCGTCGTCTCGCCCATCGACGGCACCGTCATCTCGCGCAACGTGGACGTGGGCCAAACCGTGGCCGCTTCCTTGGCTGCGCCGACGCTTTTCGTGATCGCGCAGGACTTGCATCACATGCAGGTGGATACCAATGTCGGC
>Ga0210394_10005755_pt1 | contig 13750 bp, 10 predicted proteins | sample IncBWC12MmetaG_FD_160121 | JGI IMG/M metagenome (GOLD analysis project Ga0210394, IMG submission 160121) | Forest soil microbial communities from Barre Woods Harvard Forest LTER site, Petersham, Massachusetts, United States - Inc-BW-C-12-M | ecosystem: Environmental > Terrestrial > Soil >...
CGTGGCAAATGCGTCCTGGGTTTGCTGAAAGCCGGCCGGACCGCTCCATGCGTGGGCGCCGCCAAACAAGAATTGCACATATGGCGTCACCCGCGAGAAACGGCGAAGGTTGAAACGGGGTCCGAAAAGATAGGTCATGACCTTATCATTGATTCCGGCTCGCGTATTCGCGTAGCCGCCAAAATCAGAGACCAGACCAAGAACCGAGGTAAGGTTGTATTCCACATAACCAGCTCCTCCATTGCCGGTCCGCTGGTAGTCGAAGTTAGCCGAATTCACATGGAGCCACGAATAGTTGAGGCCGACTTCAACTCGCGGGGTTCCGTTTTCTTGTGCGTTGGCGGCAATCGCAGATAGTAACAATACCGCCAATATGGGGTGCATTCTCATACTCGTTTTCTCCTCTTTCCTGGATGCCGATGGTGCAGCGTGTGGGATTGAACCGGATAGACGAACGCCACGCGATTCGCTGAATCCACCGTACCGGTTCAGCCCAGAGGATTCGGCTTTCGGCAGGTTTGTTTGTAGTGGAAACCTAGTATGCTTCGCTTGCAAAATACCCGCTAAGAGTGCGGAACACTTTCATCTCACCGAAGCGTGGTCGGCGTGAACAGCGACTTTCCGGAGGGACAAAAAGAGACTGTCAACGATGGTCGGGCGATCATTCATCACTTGACGACACCCAGAACTCGTCAGTCTCGTAATCTTCATTGCAACTTACAGATACTATTGCCCGTTAAGACGTCGATCCGTGGACCCGCAGATGCCATTGAAAGGGCATGTTCGACCCGATCGTCAATCAAAAGATTCTTAAAGAAGACGAGGTAACGCAGAGTTTTTTAGAGTCCCCAACTGAAGACACGTTTGCGGCGGTTTTCAAGACGTATACTCCCCAGCTGCTCTCTTTTTTTTGTGCGCGCGGCTGCGAACGGGCGGCCAGCGAGGATCTAGCGCAGGACGTCATGTTTATTGTTTGCCGGAAAGCAGGTCAGCTTCGTGATCGAGCCTTGTTTCGAGCTTGGCTTTTTAAAATCGCCCGAAGCGTGCTGTATCGCTACTATGGAAAGAAATGGCGCGAAGGTCCTGCGATCGAGTTGGAACGAGCGACAGATGATTTCGCCGCCTCGGCAAAATCAACAGCGGGGACACCAGCGTTCGAGTTCTTACATTGGATATCGTTTCTAAAACCCCACGAGCAGGAGATGTTGAGGCTGAGATTCATCGAAGAATGGGAATATCACGAAATCGCGGCCGACAAGGCAATTCCAATCGGTACCGTGCAGTGGTGTGTGTTCAACGCGAAACGGAAATTGATGCCGCTTTTGCGGCCGTTCGACGGCTCGCCGTCGAGGAGTCTCTAGATGCAGGGTGGCAGCGAAGCGATTCCGATTGGCTCGATTTTCAAAACCCAGGCGTAATGCCGGCGGATGCTTGAAGTTCCGCCACTGCGAGCAAGTAACCCAGGGTCGCCTGGAGCAGGTCCGCCTGAGCCCTGTACGTTGCCGCCGTCGCTTGGCGGTAATCGGACACCATGACAACCCCCTGCGCGTTTTGATTGCGCGCGAGTCGTTCGCTTTCCTGCCGTAGTTTGACAACCTGGTGCGCGACGTCGACGAGATTCTTCGTCCTCTCGACTTTGTTGTAACTGCGGGCAATCGATACTGCGACCTCGTCCTGCGCTCTACGAAGGTTTTCGCGCGCTTCCTCCAATTGATCCTGCCGCTCACGTACCACCGCTCGGCGCTTACCAAAGTCGAACAGCTCCCAGGTCATATTGACCCCGAAGGTGCCAAAGTTTCGAACGAGGAATGGAAGACCATCTTGGTAGCTTTGCCGGGCGTAGGCAGTGACGTCGGGGATGTATGCCGTCTTCGCGGAGGCAACCGCAGCCTCCGCCTTCGCTATAGCCTCCTCGGCCGCCTTGATTAGAGGATTTTGCGACGTCGCGGTTTGAAAGTACGCCTCGCGGGACAGTGAGGCGGGCCCAGTAGTCAGGCTGTCGTCCAAATTAAGCTTTGTGTCAAGCGGCAGACCTAACAGTTCGTTCAGCTCGGCAGTTAGATCGGAGAGCTGCAAGTCAGCGGTTAAGAGAGCCTGCTGACTCTCAAGAACTGTCGCCTGTCCCTGAATCGCAGCGACTTTCAGCGCGTCGCCATTCCGGACATTCTCCTCGCTTTCGGTAAGATTCGCTCTTGCATACTGCGCCTGCTGCTCGGCAGCCTTCTTTTGAAAATCAGTGATCAAGACGCCGTAATATAGCGAATGCACTCGAAGAGCGACCTCGTTTTCGGCCTTTTTTAATTCGTCGCGTGAAATGGCGACGTCCGCTGCGGCGATCCGATTTGCGTCACGAATTCTGACGAGTTGTGTTACCGGCTGCGAGAGTTGGGTGCCACTGGTGTAGAAGGTGTTTCGTCCTTGCGGAAGGATTGTGTCTCGCGAAGGCACAGATGCGTCGCCAACGTTGCCGAAGGCGCCGGCCGGGATGCTGATATTTTGCAAGTCCGTCACGTGCAAGATGTTCGATTCGTTCTTGAGCGACGGAAAGTAAGCTGAGCGTGCACCGGCCTTTCTTGCCTCGCTTTCGGAAACCTTTAATCGTGCAATCTTTAGCAATCGGCTTTGCTCGATCGCCATGTGTACGGCCTCGGAGAGTGTCAAATGGCGCGCTTCTCCTGCGTATTGGACGGTCGCTACGGCCAAGCCAAGAGCGGCAACGGTGACCAGACGTTTCATGTCAGTTTCCTCAAGTCCTTGTAGCTGAATTTGGCCGGCCGGAGAAACAACAAGAGCAGAAGATAGACGACGACCATCCAGCCGATCACGACAAATCCATCGGATACCGCCATCGTGTATGCCTGCGCCCTGACCTGAAGGCCAAGAAGACTCATGGCGCGACCCTGGGCCTCATCCGAACCGGCGGATGCAGGGAAGAGAGCGGCAGTCAAGGCGCGCGCGCGTTCGTCGGTCAACCAAGCGCCGGCCTGGACGTGCAGACCCAAAACATTGTCATGAACCTGTTCGCGCACGACGATGAGCCGGGTCATCGCGGAAGTTCCAATCTGCCCGCCGAAAATTCGCATGAAGTGCATGAAGCCGGAAAACGTTGCGGCGTTGGTAAGAGAGGTCAATACACCCGACTCAAACGCTTCCAGCACGATACTGCTCACCAAACCTACATAGGAAGCGGCGAGACCCAGCGCGAGCAGTAGTTCGACCGGCTCAAAGTTCGGGGCGGCCCATGCCGCATCGACCCGCGAGCACATCCAGGCGGCGGCCGCGACCAGACTAAGTCCCAATGCAAGCGTAAACCGGGAAGTCGTGTGAATGGCAAGCCACGCGACAAGCCAAACCATAGCAAACATGGGAATAGCCACCCATGCCAGCGCTCGTCCGGTTTCAAGCGGGCGGTACGCCTGAATCGTATTCAGGTACCCCGGCACCAATATCAGAGCGGAGAGGTGAACGAACTTGAAGACGAAAATTGACAGCGCGAGAATGATCGTATTTCGGCTGTTGAGAAACGACAGTTTTAGGGCCGGATTCGGCTGTGCGGCGCGCCGAAGGCACGTCGCGATAAACAGGAAAGCGCCGCCTGTCAACATTCCGACGATGACGCCGGAATTCAGCCAATCGAGCCGTTCCGCCTGGTCGAGAGCTCCGTAGACAAGAGCCAGAGAAGCGCTGAAATACGCAAAGCCGCGCCAAATCGGGGCTGGGCGGATGGGGGGACGTCGGGGAATTCCGAAATAAATGCACAGAATCATCACTGGAGTCGCGAGCGCAGCGGTCCAGAAAATCCAGGCCCAGGAGAGATGCTCGATATACCACCCCTCCAGCAGACTGGCGATATTACTCACGAATACGATGTCGGCCGCGTAGGCTGCGATCCCGAAGATGATGAGCCGTTTGGGCAACGCCGTCAATACGAAGGTGAGCGTGAGTGAATAGAATGTTCCGGCCGAGAGGCCCGCAATCACAGTCAGGGCAAGTAACGCCCAGTAGCCAGGAACCAGGGGCAATAAAGACGACGCCAGCGTGAAGATGACCGCGGCGGGAAGCAGAATGCGGCGCGGACCGAACAGCGCGTTCACGAAGACGACGAAAACGCCGCTGAACATCGTCGCCATGTTCAAGACGGTCGGAATCCAAGCTGCCTCATCGAACCCAAATCCCTTCGAGCCGCGAAGATCCGGGAGACCGACTGAGACTAACCGGGCATTCAGGGTTGCGATACCCGCGCCGAGAAACACCCCCGCAATGCCGAAGTACGGATTCGTGTATGGAGCGAAAGCCGGCGTCTTCTTTGGGGTCGCAACAACTTGTTTGAGTTCGTGTGCGGTCATCTGGTCGTGCTCCCTAACGTGGACTTGTCCGAATCGAGGCGGTGACGGACAAGCCGGGACGCAGACGCTCCAAATCGGCCTGCCCGGATTTCAATAGAATTTTCACGGGAACCCGCTGGACGACTTTTGTAAAGTTGCCGGTGGCATTGTCCGGCGGCAGCAAAGCAAATTGAGAACCGCTCGCCGGGGCAACCTGGTCCACGTTGCCGTGGAACACAATTCCGGGAAGTGCGTCGACCTTGATCTCGGCATTGTCCCCAGCGAGGACTCGGCCCACTTGGGTTTCTTTGTAATTCGCCTGTACCCAAACGTTTCGCTGCACGAGCGTTAGAACTTGCGTTCCGGGGCTGACCAACTGTCCCGCGCGAACTCTTCTCTCGCTGACGATCCCGTCTTCCGGCGCGATGATCCGCGTATAACCCAGGTTCGTCTCGGCGAGGGACAGGGCGGCCCGCCTGGAATTCAGATCCGCTTGTAGCAGGAGCTCCTGGGATTCCTGTACTGCTTTCAGCCGCTTCTGGGCTTCAAATTCCGCTTTCGCGCTGCCGAGCTGTGCTCGTGCCCGTGCCAGATCCGCTTGACGGCTTGCGAGCTGAGCGGCCGCCGCCGCGAGGTCCGCTTCGCGGCTTGCCAGTATGGCTACATAACGGCGTTGATCGGCGACCACCTGTTCCAATTTCTGCCGCGTCGCAGATTCCGTTGCAACCAGGGCTTCCTGCCGGCTTCGTTCAAGCTGACTACGTTCGACATCTGGCTTCGTTCCTTCGATGGAACCCTGTGCATTCGCGATTGAGGCCTTTGCAGCCTCAATCCCCGCATCTGCAGCCTTCACTTGCGCCTCTGCAACGCCGATGTTTTGCTCCGCCTGCGCAATGCGCACGTCCTGTAGTTCTTTCTGGCGCCTGTTGTTGACCAGGGCGTCTTCGCCCGCAGCTACTCCCGCTTCGGCTTGACGGACTTGTGCGCGAAAATCGTCGTCGCGGAGTTGGACGAGAAGGTCTCCAGCCTTGACGCTCTGGTAATCGGAGACAGCAACGCTGGCAACCAAGGCTGGGACCTTCGTGCTCAGCGGCGTAAGGTCGGCACGCGTGTAGGCGTCGTCCGTCTCCTGTAGGGGATTCTCGTTGGCCCAGACGTTCCAGTGGCCCGCGATCAGCAAGATGATCGCAATGGCGAAGAGAAATATCAGGGCTGGTACGATCCATCGAGACAGTCTTTTCCAGAGACTCCCCGGTTGTTCGATAGCTTCAGTTTCAGACATCATCAGGTCTTCCTTTCGGCGAGGTACGGCTATTCTTAAACGAGGTTGAATAGGGAGAGCAGCGGGCTCCATCAAAAGGCGCCTCCGGCGTGGAGGCCATATTGAAACAGAGTTCGCGGAGACCTACCGCTTGGGCACTTGCGAGCAAAACCGTGTCCGCATCGAGCAAAGCTCCGGCTTCGGCGATACTGAATCCTTCGAAGACAAGCAGCAGTAAGACAGCGCGCGGAAAAACGTCAATCGCGAGCACGGCCCGCTCAAGATCGACTGCCGTGATCGACGTGGAAACCGCCTTATCTTGCAGGGATGGTACCCGAACATCTGAGTAACTGTTCTTGGTCCGTCGCCCTGATTCTGAAAGCTCGGCACGCATCGTGGCGATGGCCTTGGTTATTGTCAGGTGCCTTCCATCTTTCATCCGGCCTTGTACGAAAGCTTGGGAATCGTTTCCCTCGACCGCCGCATCCGCAGCTATTTCGATACTGATGTCGCGATCGCCGGTTAGCAGGAATGCAAGCCAATAAAACGCAAGGGCGTCCGCCTCGTCGCGGCACCCGCTTTTTGGCATTTCCATATGCCTCCATTAGGCCGACCTTCAAAGAGCGTATAGGCGTAGCGCTCGCTTACGCCAAGCTACCCTCCGCCATAAACTCAATTGCCTGCATAGATCGTAATAAGCTCGCACGCGGGCGCATAGTACATGTTTATGTAGGGCCGTGTGGCGCAGCGAAGCCACTACATAAACCTGCTATAGACGGACGCCGGGCATTATCGCCATATTCGGAGTACGACGGCAGTTCACTAGTTCCACACGGAGCAAATTATTGGCGTCTGATAACTTTCCGAAAATCGATCGCATGAACCTGACGCTTGCGGTCGGAGAAAGGTGCGGCGTTGTCCAGTCTGATTGAGTTCGTGGGCAAAGTGAGCTCATTCGGCGCCCGGGTTATCCTAGACGGGCTGCGCGCTCCTTTTGAAGGGAGCGCGATTCTGCATCAAATCGCCGAAGTGGGTTCGAGATCGCTCCCGTTGATCGTTCCAGCAGGTTTCGCGCTCGGCACTGTGATGACTTTTCACACGCGCAACACCTTGATGACTTTCGGCGCGGGCGCGATGATCCCTACCGTCCAGGCGCTGGCCTTTTTTGTCGAGATTGGTCCGCTCGTCGCGGGTCTCCTGCTGGCTGGACGAGTCGGCTCGGGTATCGGGGCGGTACTCGCAAACATGAGGGTGACCGAACAGATCGACGCGATCGAGTCACTATCGATCGACTCCTTTAAATTGTTGGTCGTTCCGCGCGTTCTTGCATGCGTCGTGGCGCTCCCGCTCTTGACATTATTCATGGACTTCTCGGGCTTGCTCGGTGGTTACTTAGCTGAGCTTGCGTCTTCGGGAGTCTCCTTCACCCTTTACATCCGACGCGCGTTCGAGGACTTGCAATGGGCGAATTTCATCGCTCCAACGCTCAAGACCGCCGTCTTCGGCTTCATCATCGGGACGGTCTCATCCTATTTCGGCTACACGACGAATATGGGTTCGGCCGGCGTGGGCCGGGCAGCTACCAACAGCGTTGTTGTGTCCTCCCTCATCGTCATCGTGGCTGACGTGATTCTGGTCAAATGCATCTTTTTCGCGTTCCCGGAGAGTGCATTATGAACGGCAGCGGAGCAGCGGTGGTGTTCGATCAGGTCTCCAAGGCGTTTGGGCCAAACCAAGTGCTACGAAACGTCTCGTTCTCGGTTCCTACTGGACAGGCGCTTTGCATCTTGGGTCGAAGCGGCACCGGCAAAAGCGTGACGCTGAAGCTCCTGATGGCGTTGATCCAGCCGGACCAAGGAAGCATTTTGGTTGACGGCGACGATATAACCCGCCTCAATCCCGCCGGGATTTCGAAAGCGCGAAGGAAGGTGGGTTTCCTCTTCCAAGATGCGGCCTTATTCGACTCACTGACGTTGTACGACAACTTGGCGCTCCCCCTCCGCCGCCTCACCTCAAAAACCGAAGCCGAAATCGACTTCGCGATCGAGGATGTGCTCAGTCACGTCGGCCTTGCGGGCGACAAGCACAAGTTGCCGGCCAGCCTGTCGGGCGGGATGCGGAAGAGAGCCGGCCTCGCACGAGCACTCGTGCTGGAACCGAAGGTTCTCCTCGCGGACGAACCAAGCAGCGGTCTGGATCGAATCACGGCCTCTGAGATCGACGAACTCTTGCTGCGGCAAAAGCACGAAAAAGGAATGACAGTCCTGGTAGTGACGCACGACGTTCACGGCGCACGACGGGTTGGCGACCAATTCGCCGTGCTGCACAAAGGAAACCTGATCGCGCACGGAACCGCTTCCGAGGTCGAAAACTGCGGTGACGAGACGGCACGGAAACTGATTTCGGAGGACTATCCGGCATGAATCGCTTTATGATGGTCGGGCTTTTCGTTCTATCGGGCCTTGCCCTGCTCTCCGCCGGCCTATTCATGATTGGCAACCGTCACGAGGCTTTTGCTCGCCACGTTGAGCTCTATACCGACTTCTCGGATGTGTCCGGGATCGTCCCGGGCGCCAAGGTCCAGGTAGCCGGAATGGATGCAGGCGAAGTGCTTGCCATGGAGGTCCCCCTGTCCCCGCCCGCAAAGTTCAGGGTAAAACTCCGCATCAACGAGAAGCTCAACGGGCTCGTGCGGACGGACTCCGTCGTTACTGTTGGGCAAGAAGGGGTGGTGGGCAATCGGTTCCTTGAAATCAGCGCAGGCAGCCCGCAGGCGCCTGCCGTTGAGAACGGGGCGACCTTGAAAGGCACCGAACCGACCGACCTTTCCGCCATTCTAGAACTTGCGAGAGGCACGATCGTAAACTTAAACACCACAGTGCACAACGCGAACACTTTGGTGACCAACGCTAATGGATTAATAACCGAGGTTGCAGGAAATCTCAATGCCACTCTGGACAAGACCAAGCTGACAATCTCGAATGCCAACGATGTCGTGACCGGTCTAAAGGAAGGGCGCGGGCCTGCCGGAATGCTGTTGCGTGACGAGGCTGTGGCCGATCAAGTTAGACAGGCCGTCGCAAATGCCAAGAGCGCAACAAGCGAGTTGAAACGCACGGCTGAACAAGCGAATGCACTCATGTCAGACCTGCAATCGAAGGGGCTCCCCAACCAAGTCGACGACACGGTCAAAGAGGCCAAGAAAAGCGTAGCTAATCTTAATGCGGCATCGGCGCAGGTCCGGCAGGCGATCGCAGATCTCACGGGACCCGATGGAGACGGAGTGACCGCGACCTCGACAATCCGGGAGTCCTTGTCGAACGTCAACGTAGCAACAGCGAATATCGCGGATGACACTGAAGCCTTGAAGCACAACTTTCTGCTCAGAGGCTTCTTCAATAAGCGTGGCTATTACAGCCTGGCCGGCCTCACGCCAGACCAATACCGCAGGGATCGCTCTTTCGCGGCTTCAAACAGCGATCGGGCCTGGTTGACCGCAGACCAACTGTTTCACTCCAAGGCCGACGGCTCCGAAGAACTCACCTCGAAGGGAAAATCTGAGCTTAATTCCGCAATTAAGGGATATGGCAGCAAACTTCTGGAAAGTCCAATCATGGTCGAGGGCTATGCCGACACCGATGATTCTGCCGACTGTCTGGCACTCTCACGACATCGGGCTACGCTGGTACGCAATTACCTTCAGAGTCACTTCGCGTTAGACAGCGCCAGGATCGGCGCACTGGCTATGGAGAATCGTCCCCCGGAAGGGTTGGCTCACTCAACCTGGGATGGCGTAGCAATCGTCCTGTTAAAGCTGAAGCGGTAGTACGAGTTGTGCGACGCTAAACACTTACCCCCAAGCTAGGTCCCGCCGGGAATTGCCCCTCCATCGTGGCGGTTGACAAGCCTGATAACCGAGAAGACCGCTGGAATTGCCGCGTAGCAAAGCAAGCCGGACACCGGGTAGAAGAATCCGACAGTCGCGGCGGCGACATAGAAGAATGGAAAACACGAAGATATTCGGAAATCCCGTCGAAGTGCCTTCGCTGAGATATCCTTCCTCATAAGGTGTCCACGGAACGACGCGTACCACCGCATCACCGTGAAGAAAACGCAGGCTAAGGTGCAGACGATGCCATACAGCGCGATGACCACCGGCTGCTTGGGATGATGTCCGAGTAGCGCGGTCGGGAAAGGAAGAATGGCAATCCACATGAGAAATATGCAGTTGAGGAATAGCAGCCGCGAATCTACCCGCGCCAGATCGTGGATGAACATGTGGTGACCCATCCACCAGACGGTGCAGACGAGGAAGCTGATCACATAAATGGAAAAGTGAGGGGCGAGTTCCAAAAGCGCGCGAAGCATCCGAGCGTTATCTATATCAGCATCAATGCTTTGCAGATGAAAATCGTAAATCAGCAAAGTAACTGCGAAAGCGATGATGCAGTCGCTAAACGACTCAAGTCTGCTCTTCGGCATCGAACTGGACCTCTACATACTGTTGATCGGAAGTTTAACGGACGGATGACTAATTTGAATTGACGCGGTCTGCGAAGGTCGCCGATGGGGCGCCTGTGGATTTGGGTATCGGTATCTTTAGGGTAAATGTCGCGCCGACCTCTGGGTTGTTCGTCGCCGACAATTGACCTTCGTGCGCCTCGGCGATCGAGCGCGAGACAGCCAGCCCGATGCCCATACCCTCTTCTTTCGTTGTCACGAAAGCGTCGAAGATCTTCTCCGGATCGTCTACGCCTGAACCATTGTCGATCACCTCAATAGCCATTTCCGTATCGTTATGAGTTGTGGCCCGGATTGTAATCTTGGGTTCGCGGCGCTTGTCGTCCATCGCCTCAATCGCGTTGGAGATCAAATTAATAAAGATCTCCTGTATCAATATCGGATCAACGAAGACGAGAGGAAGATCTTTCTCAAAGATGCAGTGAATGGAAACCGCCCGTTTGTTGGCATCCTCCTGCACGAGCCGGACAGCTTCGTTGATCATCACCGGCACACTGGTCTCCTTCTTATCGAAGGATCCTCGGCGGAAGAGGGCCCGTATGTTCTGCATCGTCTGATCGGCGGACCGCGCGTCTCGCACCACTCGCTCGATTGAGGCGGCGACCTCTTCGAGATTCGGGGGCGTCGCCGCCAGCCAGCGTTTGCTCGCTTGCGCGTTCGCGAGTACCGACGTCAACGGTTGATTGAGCTCGTGAGCAATTGAAGCTGACAGTTCCGCGACCATGGCTACTCGCGAAGCCTTGTTCAACTTTGCCCTGGTCTCCCGAAGGTGATCTTCGGCCTTCTTGCGGTCGTCGATATCAATGGAAATGCCATACCATTGAAGAATTCTTCCTTCCGGATCGCGCAGCGGTTCACCCATCACGTGGTGCCAGCGAAATTCGCCATCCCGCCGCCTCAGCCGGTGGACTGAGTCGAATGACTCTCCGGTCTGAATCGACCTGAAAAAGTCTCTCGCGGTAGATTCAAATTCATCCGGATGGTGGAACTTCTCCCATCCGAGGTTCAAGAAGTTCTCCAAGGGCCAGCCACTATATTCGCTCAATCGCCTGCTGATATGCGTTGCTTCCCCCGTGGGCGAGGCGGCCCAGAGCATCGATGGCACGGTATCAATAATGTGCAGGAGCTCATGTTCGCGCATCTGGAGGGCGCTTTCCGCCTGTTTGAGTGCGTCGATGTCAGTATGGACGCCATACCAACCGATGATTTTGCCGCCCTCATCTCGAAACGGCTGCGCCCTGACAAGATGCCAATGGTAGCTTCCATCGTTCCCCAAAATTCGATACGTGTCGTCATAAGGAATGCCCAGACGCACCGATTTGGCCCAACGTTCTTCCACTTCCGCGCGCTGCACAGGGTCGATCTTCGACACCAGGTCGAATGTTTCCGATGCTTCCCAGTGTTTGCCGATCGTTTCGATCATCGTGCGGTTCCACCGATCGATCCGGCCGTCCGGGTCAGCTCGCCAGATCATCGCAGGCATAGAATCCACAAGTCGCCGCAACTGTTTTTCTTCCTGACGGGCGAAGCTCTCAGTGGAGACCGTATCATTGGCGTCTATCATCAAGCCGTGCAATGCGACAACGCCGCCGGATTCGTCCTTTATAGCTGTGATGCGTGATTGGAACCAGCGATACTGTCCATCCTTGCCCACAAGGCGATGGACATGATCATGCCATTGGCCTCCGCTTGCCACCATCGCCCAACGTCTCCCGACCTCTTCCCGATCGTCGGGATGGATAAGGCGCCCCCAGTCGGCTGCGGCCTGTTCCGCAGTCATTCCCAAATAGTCCTCACAATAGCGGTTTATATAGGTCACTCGCCCATCGGGGAGCGCCTTCCACAGAAATCCAGGAAATCTCTCGCCCAACAGATTCAACTGCGTCAGCTGGTCCCTGTTTTGTAGCCCAGCCTCCTTGTGCTCATTGATATCCCAATTTATGTTTACCCAGCGTTCGAGCTTCCCGTTGGCATCACGGATCGGATATGACCGCGATGCAAACCAGCGGTAGTTTCCGTCGGCTCCGCGGACGCGCATTTCGAATTCCCCTGGCGCGGCGGTTTTGATGAGGTTTTTCCAAAAGTCCTTTCGGGCCTGGCGATGATCGGGATGAATGCAGTCGTAACCATCGGTGAGGACGGACTCGGCAGCGAGGCCCGTATATTCAAGGGCGCCTTGGCTGACAGATACCGGAGTTCCGTCAGCACGTGATACCCACATCCACCCCGGGAAGATTTTTAGAACTGCCTCCCACACTTTGTCCCGATCATCAACGGCCCCTTCCGGCTCGGGACGAGCGGTCCTATCCACCTTCGCGCTCGAAGCAAAGATTGTGCAAAGCCAAATTGCGCATATCAGAGCGAAGAGGCGTACGAACTCGGAGGATGAATGGACAAAACCGGGTCCGACGATAGCTGCGACAAGCACCACTGCGCTAAAGGCGAAAGCCCCGATGCGCGCCGGGATTCGACCGCGAAACCTGCCAAGAAGAACGACAAAGGCGATCGCGAGCGGGTCAAGAGGTGGGCTGTACCACGCCGCCAATGCGCCGCCCGCAACGATCAAGGCGGCCTCCCCCGTTGACATTCGATTCCTTGTGCTAACACTCATAAACATCTCCCGCTCAGTATCGGACCGCCTCATCTTCCGAACGTCATCTCGCCCCGCTCAGTACCGCCGATTCCGGTACGCCCAGCGGGATAGATAAAGAATTACCAGATACAGCCAGCCGGCGGAATACCCCCGCAGAACCGATATCGCCCTCATCAAGTACACGCGTCTAAGGCAAAGCCATCACTATTCCTCTACTTTCCCCTTTATTTTCAGCCTCGCCCGGCCCCCGGTTGGCCAGAATAGTCCTTCGCTGAACAATTCCGAGTTTTTGCATACGCGATACCAATGTCGTCCGTGGCAACCCGAGGCGAGAGGCGGCGCCGTTCGGCCCGGATATGATGCCCTTGGTTTGTTCGAGAACGCTAAGAATGAGGCTCCGCTGCGTCTCGGCCAGGGTATGTGACATCAAGGAGTTTGAACATGCGCGTGCCGTCAACTCCTCGATCGGGATCTCCAGTCTTTGACCGGATGACCGAATCACGGCCCGCTCGATCACGTTCTGAAGTTCGCGGACATTGCCGGGCCACTCCTGGCGTACCAGGAATTCCAGCACCTCTTCAGCGATTTCAGTTACCTCCTTATTCACACGCGGAGCCAGGACCCGAAGGAAGTGTCCAACTAGAAGCGGGATGTCCTCGCGTCGTTGCCTCAACGGCGGGACGGAGATCGGAAATACATTAAGGCGGTAGAAGAGATCCGCCCTGAAGCGGCGTTGGAGGACCATTTGTTCCAGATCCTCATTTGTGGCGGCGATGAGTCGAACGTCTACGCGAACGGTTCTGCCGCCGCCAAGCCGCTCGTATTCCTGCTCCTGCAGAACCCGCAAGAGCTTCGGCTGCAAATCCAGCGGAAGCTCACCAACCTCGTCCAGAAACAAAGTCCCGCCATGTGCCTGTTGAAACCTGCCGTCGGTTCGACAAACCGCGCCGGTAAATGCTCCGCGCTCGTGGCCGAACAACTCGCTTTCCGCCAGCCCAATGGGCAACGCGGCGCAGTTCAGTTTGACATATGGGCCTCGCCTCCGAGGGC
>Ga0210394_10005757_pt1 | contig 13743 bp, 24 predicted proteins | sample IncBWC12MmetaG_FD_160121 | JGI IMG/M metagenome (GOLD analysis project Ga0210394, IMG submission 160121) | Forest soil microbial communities from Barre Woods Harvard Forest LTER site, Petersham, Massachusetts, United States - Inc-BW-C-12-M | ecosystem: Environmental > Terrestrial > Soil >...
CTGGTAAATATTTCGCCGGAAAAGTGGCCGCCGCGGAATCGTACTTATTTCGGGTCGTTGGAGGTACGTTCGCCGGAAGCGGGAGAAGCCTGGAGTTCTTATCACCGTGGCTAACGGCCTGGTCGCGGGCGCGTATGCGAATTCGACAACGGTGTTTGGACGGGAATATTTAGCGTTCAGCGATGGGCGCAATGGTATGGATTTGCCACGTCAGTATGCACGAAGAGCCTCTTTTATAGGTCCAAGGCGCGCAACTCAGATAGCTGGACTGACTCGAAAGCTAGGCAGGCGTAAAGATTGCTATTGACACTGTGTCCGATAAGTTATAAAGGGTAACCCGTAGAAACTAAAGGGTTATAGGTACTTTCTACGCAACATAACCGCGCGGTCCTCGCGAGGCGTTTTCCTCACTAGTCATCATCATCATCATTTCATCACTTTGTTAATTCAAATAAACATTCTGAAAGCAGTGATAGCCTGCGCCGAGCGGGTGACCGTAGCTTGCGCGACTGTCCCAAGAGGCGCGCGAGGCCACTGAGAGGCCGGTCACCCCCACCCTAGGTTAACGGGCTATATGGTCAAGCAAACATACGCGGCGCGCTTCACTCGGATCGGTGGCTCTGCCGCCGTCATCATCCCTAAACCTGTGCGTGAAGAGTTGGGTTTGATAGACAAAGACCTAATGTTGATGCGCGTGTTTGGTAAGGTACTAATATTGCGCCGGGTGTCGGCTAACGATGTGATCGACGTGAACGCCGTCCCAACGGACGCTATTCCGAGCGCGGTGCGGTGACATGACGGCAACCGCGCAGATACGCACCATTCCACTATCCCAGATCAATGAGCCACCCGAGCCGGTCCGCGTCACTATGGATGAGCCTGCACTGTACGAGTTGCGCGACAGTATCCGCGCGATTGGCCTGCTACAGCCGATAATTGTCGTGCCCATCGAAAGTTCCCCTGCCAAGGAAGAAACGGAAGACTACGACGGTGTAGTTGCGCATCGGCCTGCCGAGGTGACCCGTTACGAGATCGTAGCGGGTCACCGCCGTTTCCTCGCCGCGAGGTTAGTCCCGCTAAAGGAAGTTGAGTGTAAGGTGTATGACTCGGCGTGGGACGCGAAGTTAGCCGCTATGGTGGCCGAGAATGCTTTCCGCGAGGATGTCACCGCCGCCGAGGAAGGTTGGAAGTACCTCGCAGCGGTCGAGCAGTACAAACCCAACGAGGCCGAATTGTGCGCGATGTTCCACCAGTCAGCCGAGTACATCTACGCCCGGATGGATATGTGCACCAAAGACCCGAACATTGCGACCTTGGTAGCGCAGCGCAAGCTAAACTTCTCCGTCGCCAAAGAGTTGCTCAAGTGTTCGGATGAATCCCACCGCGCGTACCTTGCGCAACTGTGTGCGGAGTCGGGAGCCACCGCGCGGGTGGCGCGCAGCTATGTGCAGCAATATGTGACACAGCAAAGCGGACCACTTGAAACACTCACTCAAGAGGCACAGCCCGACACTGGCAGTATGCCGGTGGAGAACACAGTGCGGTGCTGGTGTTGCGGTGGCGACAAAGACGCGCAGAACCTCAAACTAATTTACATCCACTGGTACGAGTTGGAAGGACTGAAAAAGGTTTTAGTCGAGGCCGGGCTTGCGCCCGGTGGGACGGCATCGGTGGCGGGTGCATCGTGAAAGGCCGCGAGGTGCATCGCGTGCTAGTACCGCCGCCGATGGGTGCAAAACCTTATGACGGTTGGGTCCCATGTCAACCGGTGGATTACAAAGGTGACCGTATCCAAGTCACGGCGCACATTGATGAGTGGGGACATGTTCTTGAGCGTTGGCAATTCAACGAGACAGATGTGCGCTGGTACAAGTTAGAGAAGTACGACGAACGGCGCGTGACGATCAAGGTCGAACGTAAGACATCGGTGGGATGAGGGTGAGTCACCACTTCACGAAAGATACGACCGAAGCGTATGAATGGTGTAAGCCTTGCAATCGTCTGACAAAACATCGCGTTTACGACGGGCGTTTAGCGCATTGTTTGGAGCACGGACCTAAAGCCAACGCCGAAGGGTTAAGCAAAAGACAAGCGGTTCGGAAAGCGGTAGCCGAGTACGAGAAAAATAATCCGAGGTTATTTTGAGCGCGCTCTGAATGGAAGACCGAATACCAATCTCGAAGCCAGCCGCCGACTTGGAACAGGTCTATGTCACTACCACGATGGACGGTGAGCCGGTGACCACGATTCGCTACATCACGAAGTACGGCAAGGTGTTTGAGCGCGAAGAGTCTAGGTCGCGCGGTGTGGTCTGGTACCAAGTGGTCGAGAGGTAACTAGCGATGCTGGCATTACTGGTGTGGCTTGCGGGTTGTGTGTTGGGTGTCTGGTACATCATGCACGCGGGGTACGGTCACCTCGCGGTGGCGTATGCGCTGTGTACCGCCGTCACGATTTGGATATTGGGGGGTGCTAATTGGATAGGTCAAAAGTTAGGAAACGCCGTGGCTCGTCGGACGGAACCGCCAAGCGCGCCGCCTTACACAACCGGGCTAAGGTCCGACGAACAGGAACGCGAGCTGCTACGGAAAGCAGCGGGGCAACACCAAAGGACTCACGAGGGATAGTACCGCACGCCGGTAATGGGTTGGATAGCGAGTCAATCGCGCGCCTGTGTTGCCCGACGTGCAACGTGCCTCTCGCGGTCGCTAAGACTCACAGAGGGGTACTGAGTCGCCTGTACGACTGTTTCAAATGTGGGCAGGTGTGGCTACTGTTTGGTACTTGCCTGTTCCCCTGCGCAGATGTTTCGGGGTTGATGGACACACGGGCTTCGTACTTACGAGTCAGTAAATATCTACCAGCAACACACTAAAGGAGAAATATGGCAAAACGCAAGCGCAAGGAAACCGCCGAGGTTGTCAACGGCGCGTCAACACAAACGAAGTTCACCTCACGGCTATTCGATGATAAGCGCAAACTGCGCGAAATCGCGGTAGCGTGCGGTCACCTCAAACGGGTTGCCGAACCCGGCCCGACACACGTCGCAAAGTTCATTGACCGCGTGTTTGCTCTGGCCGGTATCGAGCCAGAGGCACAGCACGCCTCGCAAAGTGAGGCCGGGAGCTAATGGACGCCAACACCCCAGAGACACCAGCGGCACCCGCCGAGACTCCCGCGCCATCGGCAAAGCCGGTTGACCACACTTTGCAACCGTTCGGCAAGGGCATCTTGCCGGTTGGCGTCGAGCGCAAGGATGCCAGCGTCATCACAGATAACCTTGTCCCCGAACTGATGACCGCGCTAGCGAAGATCGGGAGGGTACACCTCGACCTGTTCGACAAACCACTAGTCATCACCAGCGGGAACGACGCGCACCACAAGAACGGCAGCAAACACGGCGTCAACAAAGCCGTTGACCTGCGGTTGAGCGACAAGGAACCCACAGAGCAGGTGCTATTCCTCGACGTGCTCATGCACTTCGACAAGAAGCTAAAACTCATGCTCTTTGACGAACGCCAGCTACCCGGCAGCGACCACGTTCACATCGAAACTGCGGACTAGAGATACTTGCGCGGCACGTACCACGTGTGTTATATCCCCCGTCCCCCGCGCGACTGAGGCCAGAGAATGAGTCCTATTACGCTTGAGCATATCGTTAGTTGGGTGAATGACGTGCAGGAAGAGTTCCAGCGCGAGGAAGATCAGGGCATCTTGCAAGGCAATCTCAATAAGGCTACCGCCGCGCTGTGTGGCAAGGATGCGTGTGAACGTCTCAAGCGCAGCCTTGCGTTGCGGTTTGGTATGGCGTCAAGCCCTATCGTGCTGTCCGACAAAAAGAGGCGCGCGTAGATGGCAAGGACCAACGGCAGCGCGCACCATACCCCGACGTGGCCCGAGACTACCACGCTTGACGATGTGGTCATATACGCGACCCGCGCCATGTCCGACGCGCTGATACTCTTCGTTGCCGCCGAGCGCGCCAAAGACACAGAGCAGATGACGATACACTGCAAGTCGATTCGCAACGTCGCCACCCGGATAGACCAATTCCGGCGACAAAGGGTGAGGCAATGGCAAGCCCAACGGGAATTATCCCCGAGGAATACTTCCGCCCCAACGCAGTCGGGGACGTGATGAAGTTTTTGCAGGCTATGCCCATCGACGGCCACACGAAAGAGTTGCTGCTAGTCGGGTGGGCACGGTGGGTAGGCGTGCAGGTCAACATATCGCAGCGCGCCGCCGTGCGTAACTCGGGGACAGATCGATGAGTACCATTGGTTTAACTGATAACTTAGTGCACACTCCAATCATGCGCCACTTTCATACCTTTGTACCTGCCGGGGGATTTAATCAGCGCGGTACGGAACGAATGGAGCAGGTGTGTGAGTGTGGCGCGCACCGTTGTATAGGTGAGGCAGCGGGAGGTTTTGGTAGCCGCTCGCGGCGCTGTGGGCTTGCAGCCATTCCCGGTGAGAGACACTGCAAACGTCACAAAGAACGCAGGCGAGGTGCTGACTGGGTTAGTGACACGGTGAAACCAGATACGGAGTTGCATGGGAACACTCGCACAGCGGCTTGAGTCCGAGAGACTCCGCTATCCCGGCCTGTTACCGGAAGAGATACTCGTACTCCGCGCGTGGTTGAACCTGCACCAAACGGAGTACGACAGGTTCGACTACAACATGAGGATAGGGCAGGGAATTGACCCCGGCCCGGCATACACACCCGAGGTTAGGAAGCAAGCCATTCTCAACACCCAACTGCGAATTGACGCGGTAGCGTACAAGGGATTGCAGGCGACCATCATAGAGGTCAAGCGCCGCGCCACCCCGTCAAACGTGGGGCAGCTTCTAACTTACTTCTCAGTGTGGCGCATTGAGTTCCCGACCACACCAGAGCCACTACTCTTGCTCGTGTGCAACCAATTTAGTCAACACATTCTCCCCCGCGTGAGGGAGTCGAACATCACGCTAGAGCAAGTACAGGTGGACTTTAGTGGTCTCAAAGCGAAAACAACCCCGGCAGCCTAGCTCGAGCAGTGCTGTACAAGATACGCCGGCGTATGTTGTACAACTTCGCGATCGCGGAGATGTACAAGTTTCTGACGCGCGCAAATATCTAAAAGAGTTACTTGCGCTCGAGCGCGCCATTCCTATAGCTCGCTATTCTCGCGTTGTCGGCGTGCTTGTGCCCATCACGGATGGGCCGTGGCGCTGGAACGCCCATAACGGCGGCGAGATTCGCAAGGCCTTACTCCGCGCTGCTCGCTCACTCCGCAAGGATTCTTAAAGTTGTACAAACTCCGTCGACGGAACCATAATCCTCGCAACGCACGGCGCGCGCGCACTCGCGCGCCTCGGTGAGGGGAACCATAAATGTCAAAATTCGATTTGCCTATCTTACTCTTTCCAGTGCAACAGGTAGGAGTTCCCAGTACGACTGGTGGTCGCCACCCGTGCAGGTGACCGGGGTTCCCGGTATGACAGGTACGTGCCACCCGTGCAGGTGACCGGCATTCCCGATATGACAGGCAGGCATTCCCGGTGCCGGTGATCGTGGCTCGGCACGGCTACCCGTCACGCCACGCCGCGCCGCGTGGCATCATTCCCGGCATGCCGTGGCATCATTTCCGGCAACCTGTGGCATGGCACCCGGCCACCCGGCAACCGCGACGGCTCGGCGCGTGGCAGGAAACGCAGCAACCCGGCAGGTATGGACGGTCCGACCGTGCCTAGATCGTCCGTCTAATCGCCTCGCAAAGCGGTTTACCCATGCCGAAATTGGCCCTAACCCGGCAAATTGGCAATTCTCTACGATTGGTAAAATCTTGCGATCGCAACGCTCGAAGTAACTAATTAGGTATGATTACTTGTTATGGTACGGCGGGAGTGGTCGGTGTTGCGGGAGTTTTTGCCGCGGCCTTCGCCGCCGCCGCCGCCGCTTTCGCTTTCGCCGCCGCAGTCTTAGCCTGCGCAGCCTTCAGCTTGAACAAGTCAATCTGCAATAAAATCGCGATGTCATCCTGCCTGTACCCCTCATCGTGCAGGTACGTCGCCACATCGTCAACGGTGGCGATGCCATCCACAAACGCGGTGGTGAGTTGAGCGAACGTCAGCCGCTTGCGGGGGTGTGACAGCAGCTCACCAGCATACCCGGCGAAGTCTGTTTTCTCTTCTGCGGTGAGTGTGAACCTGTCCAACACGGATGTGTATGTGGCGAGGTCGATAGTTCCGGTGAGCAGTGGGTGGATAAGTTGCTGCGCGAGCTGCAAGGACAGGTGCCGCTTCTCGTGAAGCGTTTCAGCCGCGATTAGTTTGGTGATGTTGTCGTCGTCGTACCCGATGCGGCGCAACGTGATGCGATGATCGTCGGAAGATATTTGACCGGCGAGTTCCAAGAGAAACAAGTCAGCTTCCGGGGGGTACTTGGTGTGAAAAGCCTGCAAAGCGTTGCGCCGCTCCGTGCTGTACCCGTGTCGCGCGAGTTCTTCGTTGAGTTGGTCCCCGGTAAATAGGCCGTTGTTAAAGGCACGGACCGCCTCATTTGCCCCTAGGAGAGTCGGGGTGTATTGCTTATTGAACGCCCACGTCATAGGTATGGCGACTAGGTTTTGGAAGAGAGGCTTTAGGGCCAAGCGTGTCAGTCTGCCCAGACCCAGACTCTTACTCAAGTCCTCGGCAAACGACTTGTACCCCTCGCCAATCCCAAACGGAATCAACGACGCGAAGAAGTCCGTATTACCCTCGCGCACGGCAAACGACATCGCAAAGCCTAGGAACGCGCGCGCCGCGTTCATGCCGCTTTCAGGACTAATCGCCACCGCTGGCAGGCCACCGATACCGGAACCCTTGCCGACGTTGAACACGCCGCCCGCCTCGGTCTGAGTCACGCCTGCAAACTCGGACGCCAAGAGGTCAACGAACGCGCCGCCCGTGGCTTGCATGGCCGCGATACGTCCGCGCTTTTGGTAGCGGTCGAAGAGTGCAGCGCCGTTTACCTCAACCCCGGTCAGATCGGTGATAAGGTCGGCGGTGAGGTTGTAAAACCCCGGTGTGTTGTTCCCCTGTGCTGCGAGGAAGAATTGCCCGAGCAACGCTATGAGTTGGTCGAGGCCGCTGGCAATGAGCGAGATTACAGCTTGCAGCGCCTTAGCGAACGCAAGCCAAAACGCGATAACAAGCCGCTCAATCCAACCAGACGCCGCTTGCCCCTGCGCGAACAGCGTACCAAACGCCTTTGGGTCCACCTCTTGTGTGGCAACGTCCCCCACGTTCACAAAGCCGGGTGGCTGGCCGGGGAGAGGCGGTACGACAGGGTTACCCATAAACTATTGTACCTCTCTCGATAATCGTGCTAGACTCCCGCGCGTTCCCGCAATGGAGGCCCGCAATGTCACCCATGCCCGGCGTAACCGACACACTCGCGCCGCTGATGTTCCTAGCAATGACGGTAACGATGGTACTGCTCGTATTTGGCGCGCCCGTCCTCATGTTCCTTGCGATTCGCGCCCTCTGGTATAGGCACATTTATATAGGCCGCTCGGCTGAATTAGAGAAACTGGTGTGGCAGCTTCACCGCATTGCGTCCGCACTAGAAAAGCGTGCTGATACTCCGCTACCAGACGAAAAGCCAACCGCAACACCTGAGACACGTCCGGTTGCACTCTCGATGTTTGGCCGCTAGCCGTCATGCGCGCCGCCCATGTAATACGCTAGCGCCGCGTCCATGCCGGGTAACAAACTCTGCGCGGTCGGGTAGTATTGCGCACCCGTGCCGAACCCCACTTGCAGGATGTGCGTCTGAGGCGCTAGCGCCGCGTGGTCTTGACTGGCTTGCGCTTTCTCCGCTGGACTCTGTGTCCTACTCCCGCCAAAGAACACAATGCGCTTAATCGCCCCGAGGTAGGAGAGTAGGGAAGCGAGCAGGAAGTTCTTGCGCAGAATCAAAGATGGGTCGGCTATCAGGTCGAGTATGTCGATGGTGAAGTTAAGCCACGACTGCAACACTAGAGTGTTGGTGACGATCATCTGCTCTTGTTTGACTAGGTAGGCGTCCAGCTTGACGGCCCACTTGAACCCTAGCAACCGGAATATCGTAAGAAACTGCCGTATCTGCTGAATTAGGTTGATGTAGCGCAGCAAAGGTACAAGTACAAACTGGTTGAAGTATTTGCGGATAGTCTGCAAGATTTTGAGGATAGGCGCGAGCAACTCCGCGAGCTTGTTCTTGAGGTCGATGTAGTCTTGTAGCAGGTGCAGGAAGCGCCCGTGTATGATGTCGCTGATGACGTGGATGAACCCGCGCGCGATTAGCTTTATCGCATTTATGAGCGCGGTGGCTATGGCTTGCAGTGCGGCGTATATCGCCGCGAGGATGGTGTTGAGTATTTTAATCAGCGCCGACAGCGCGGCGATAATGGCGTTAAGGACCGCGATGATCGAAGAGAGTAGCGCGCCAAAGAAGTCCCCGAGGTTGATGTCGATGTTAAACCCGAAGTCACCCATGCTAGTAACCTGCGCTGGCCGGTATCGCGCCTATTCCGCGCAGAGTGTCCACCTCGCGCTGTATGTCGGCCTGCACCGCTTCCTGCGTGTAGGCGCCTGCCGGATAGTACAACGTGAATGGCCCATTATCCCCCACCGTGTAGGTCACAACCTTGGTATTCATCGGTTGCAACGTCGTGGTGTTAAAACCCGGTTGGTCTTTGACGCTAACTATCTTTACGAGTGAGTCCATACTGCCCCCCTAACTAAACAGACGAGTCTTCATCACGTGGCGATTGGTCTGCCCTTCCATAGTGCGCAGTAATTTGCAGTGGCCTGACAACAAACAGTCCAGCGCCACACTTTGCCGCGCAGTAATAGATCGGCGCGCCGTCATCCGTTGTGTCTGCGGTGCGCTTCATGTCGTTATGCTTACAGTCGTCACTCATACCCTAACCCCATTGCGCTAAGCCGGGAGAAACTTAGTAATCACGCGAGTGTCGCCCGGATTCCCCGCGCCACTCGTACCCCCAATGTCACCCGCGCCTAGCCCGGTCTGCACTGGCAACGGCCCGGTTGCCCCTTGGCCGCTCGCGCCGCCGCCGCCGCTGCCGCTGGAGCCGCCGCTAGCTGGTGGTGCCGGTGAGGGGTTAGTCTTTGGCGGTGGGGTTGGCGTAGGTGCCGGAGTTGTGACGCCCGTTGAGACTAACAGCGCGTTGGCAGACGCTACCACTACGTCACCCTCTGCGAGACTTGCTGGTAGGGAAGCCATGTCACTTGCGAGGCTGTTGGGGTTAATCAAACTCAGGATGCCTGCCGCCAAACCTAAATCGCCATCGAGTGAGCTTCCTAAGTCTCCCCCGGAAGAAAGCCCGGCAAGCGTGGCCGCAAGGTAAGCGTCAAACCCATCGGCAGACGTGCCCAAAGAACCTAACGTGTCAGTGATCGTTTGCGTGAAGTCGGGGGTAACCGGGGTGAGGTCGAGCGCCGCAGCCGTTAGCCTAGGGAAGTGTCCCACTCGTCGTCCTCGTCGTCGTCGTCCTCGTCGTCGTCGTCACTTTCGTTTTGGTGGCTCTTGTGGCCGCTGGTCTTGGTCAGACTCAACAACCACTCTAGGAGGCTCGTCATAACCGGGAGCCGCCAACCCCCACTTTCGCAACCCGGCAATTAGCCAGTGCATATCGCGTTCCAAGCGTGCAATGCGTGAGCCGAACGTGAGCCGCGCCTCTGCCATGAGTACAACCATCACCCCGAGCATGACTACGATGGCCCATTGACTCATCCCGCTAGTCACCCTTGCGTTTGGGCAGCGCCGCAAGTTGGCGTCCCAAACTGCCTACTCGTTCCTCTACGCGCGTGACGCGCTGCAACAAACCCATGACTAATGCCACGCAACCCCCCGCGACCGTAAGGCAAATCGCCACTACCGCGCAAACCGCGACTATAACCTCAGTCGCGTTATTCGCCATAGGCGTTTAGCAGGTCCGCAAAGTCGCTAGTGATCGCGGTGAATGCCTTCTCCGCGAGCGCCTCATCCTTGATGGCTTTGCCTTGGAACATGGCGCTAGCCTGAATGAGTTGCGCCACTTGAGGCGCAGCCGCGCGCAGCTTGTCACTACCCTTCTTCGCGTTTGCGCCGTATGCCGACGTGAATAGCTGTTCGGTAGAGAGTAGGATGTTCACGATACCGCCAATCTCACTCCCGCCCGGTATAGCCATCGCCACCAACGGCGCAACCTTAGGCCACAACCCGACAATCTTTAGTGCAATTGCTCCCACACTCTTTAGCCAACTCATTGTTCCCTCACTGTCTCATGCCACCGTTGCGCACAGCCGCCGCAATCTGCATGTCCCGCTCTTGTTGAGCAAGCTCTTGCGCAATCTGTATGGAGTCTCGCGCCCTAACTCGCGCCTCAAACCAACGGCGCGCTTGGTCGAGCATCGCCAGCGCCATGTCGAAGTTGCCCACCTTGGCCTTAATGTCCAAGTGCCAAGTGGCCGGGGTAAACGTTAGAGTGACCGTAGCCACTTCATTAGGTGACGCGCCGCCGTCGTGTCGAGTCGGGTTGTCCATGTTATAGCTCTATCCATTCCTCAACCTCGGCCCAGATGTTCTGATACTGGTCACCCGCACCGATTTGCTGAGTAAGTGACCCGATGGTGAACCCTTGCGGAAGGGTTACGTCACCGGGTAGCGGTACGTTGATAATCGTAGAAAACTGGGTTGTGATATTCGCGCCAGGTGCCGCACTCACTTGCACGGTGGTGTTGATGGCTGAGTTTTGCCCCGCCGAGGCTACGTATAGGACATTGCCCGACGCATCCTTGATTTGCAGCATGTTGGTGCGCGCTATGCCGGAGTTGGCGATTACCAGTTGCGCGTTCAAGGCACGTAAGCGCCACCGCGCATTGACCGGCACGGTGATGAGGAACTCAGCGCCCGCGCCGGGGTTGCCTTGCTGCACACTGTGCAGCCATCCCGCGCCATCGGTGGGGTATATCGTGCCGCTACCCGGCCAGATCAACGTTGCGGGGTTGCTGGTGTACCCCGACAGTAAGGTGCCCGACTGCGGACCGCCTACCGCATCACCGCGTTGCAGGAATACATAAACGTAGGTCTGACCTTTCCGCGAGAACCCAGTCAGCCCCACCGTAAGGTTGAGCAGCCAACCTTCCGTTAGCGGCATGAAGAACACATTGGTTGCCCGGTTATTGCCGGGCGTAAAGTTCTGGGTGATACTGGCAATAGTGTTGCTTGGCACACTCGACTTGGTTGGGTCGGGTGGGCTGTCCGGTTGGCCCGGCAAGACACTGACTGGACTCGCTAGCAGTAACCGTGCATGGACATCCACGGTCACGTTGCTGGCCGAGTTGTTCACGCTCACTTGAATTGAGTCATTCCGCGTGACGTACAAGCCGCTCGGTGGTGGAATATTCTTGAAGTTGAACGTGCTGACAAACGGTATAGAGGTAGGTCCATACTCGCCCGGTTGTAGCGGGTTGGGTTGCCCCTCTGGTGGCAGGCTTGGCGTGCCGCCGCCCGGTGGCGGTATCGGTGGGTATTGCGATGAACCCATTGCTTGTCACTCCCTAAGTACAAAGAGGGCGGGCGTTATAGCCGCCCGCCCCCATGTCTAAACTGCTACGCAGTTTTGAATATCTACGCTCCCGGTTGTGCCGCTCCCGCTACCGCCGCGCCGGTCAACCCGGCCCCGACGCCGGGGGCCAGTTGCACTAGCGCCAAGTTGACGATGTAGGTCCCACCCGCGCCGTTGGTCTCCACGTCAACCGTGGTTGCCGACTTGTTCGCGGAGTTGAACACAGGGATGTACGGAGCATTGAACGCGATTGACAGTTGCTCGAACCAGTTCTGCGTTTCGTCGCGTAGTGTTGGCTCGGCGGGGAATCCAACGCGCAAGTTACCAAAGTCCACGCCCGTTATCCCTACCGCGCAGCCCCTTGTGTCAGTTAACCCGCCGAGAATCGCGTAGTCGGTGTTTGCAATGAGCGTGTCGAACGATGAGTTGACCGCTACCGCGCCGCCAAAGTTGCCGGTGGCGACCGCTACAACCGTCACCTCGACGGTGACGATGTTGAGGCCCAACTTCTTTAGGGTGGGTTGGTCGATGAATCTACCGGCGATACCTTGCAGGTCGTCGTACCCGATGAGGCACGCGGCGCAGTCAATCTCCGCAGCGCCGCCTGATAGCTCTACGGTGAGCGCGTCTTGCGCGAACAGCCGTTGCGCAAAGCTACCGTTGGTGTGGCCGGGTATCAGCGGGGCAGTAAACGACGCCGTCACACGGTTGCGTATGCCTTGCTGGAAGTCGTGCAGCTTGGTCGAGCGAATGCGTAACTCACCCGCAGCCAAATTGAAACCCCATGCCGACAGCAACCACGCCGGTTTGGTGGCGTCCGTACCGCGCACGGTGAAGCTAGTGCCGGTCGATGGCGTCAACGCGGTAAGTGTCGCGCCGGGGTTGGTGGCGAATCCTGCTACAACTTCTAGTGCGCGTGGCATCGTGTACCCTCTCTACTTTTGGCCGGTGGCAGCGCGTGCAAGTACCGCTTTCGCGCCGTCCCGCAAGACAATTTTCTCGGCAGTGTCCCGGTCATTCCCGGTCGCTATCAGAAATTCCACCGCGCGGGTTACCTCGCGCGGGTCGGGTGCGGTGATCGGTGGAACTACCGGGGATTCTTTAGCCTGTTTAGCCAACTGCGCATTGTAGGCTTTGACCGCCGCCGCCTGTTCCGGGGTTCGGCCCGAAAACTCTTCTCGGTTGGGGTTTAGTGGGTCAATCCCAGCGCGCCACTCGCGGGAGTTCGTGTTGCCCGCAGTGTCGAGCGCCGCTGGGTGATCGACCGGCCAATCCCGCTCACCCTTTGGGTGTGAGTTTTTACGCATCCACTCTAGCGCCTCGGCAGAGGCCGGGTCGTAGTCGTGCCGCTTTGGGTGACCTACTGGAAAATCATCTTCTGGTCGGTTCACGTCACGCCCTCAACGTAAGATCACTACAGCGCCATCAACCGCGATTAGTGCCCGAGCTTGACCTTGCGCAACGCATCGACCACGGCCTGCACGCGCGCGTTATTGGAGCCTTTGACGCCGCGCGGGGGCAATGTCAGCGAGCTAAGGGCAGAGAGATACGGCGCTTCTTTGGCTTGGTAGTTGGCTACACCTGCGTTGACGCCCTGCGGGTAGCGTTGCGCGCCGATGGATGCGGCAGCGGCCTGCCACTTCGCGGTCCCGGCAGCCTGCACGCCTTTGGCGTATGCGCCGCGCGTGGCAGCGTCGGCAACCGCTTGCGCCCAAACCGGCGCAGCCGCAGCCGCAGCGGTGGCTTGATCGGTCCGAGGATTCTGCACGCCGCTGGTATAGTCCGCGCCAGCCGCGCCAGCGCGTTTGGCCCATTTCTGCGCTACAACTGATGGGTCTTTAATCTGAATCGGCATACAATTTCACCTCGTGTGAATAAACTGTGCAAATGTTGATACTTTCCTGTGAACGCTCTGTGCAAAGTTTCCGCGTAAGGTGTGACTCTGTGGGTTATGAAAATTGTGTCAAGAGGAAAATCACTACGTACCCACAACATTTCAACAGGGTTGTGGATAATGTGGAATCAATAACTTGCGGGGTACTGCGTCCCATAAGTTATATTATGTTAACTAAGAAATAAGGAACACTTCTGGCCCCGTCAGGTCAGGTCGCCCCAGCTTAAGCCCTTCTGCTCTCTCACTGGATTCAGGCATCCTCCGC
>Ga0210394_10005758_pt1 | contig 13742 bp, 9 predicted proteins | sample IncBWC12MmetaG_FD_160121 | JGI IMG/M metagenome (GOLD analysis project Ga0210394, IMG submission 160121) | Forest soil microbial communities from Barre Woods Harvard Forest LTER site, Petersham, Massachusetts, United States - Inc-BW-C-12-M | ecosystem: Environmental > Terrestrial > Soil >...
CGCACCGGATCAGATCATGGATTTCGCCGTTCTTTACGCCGAAAATTGCGCCGCCTGCCACGGCCCCGACGGTCGAGGCGGAGCTGCGATCGCGCTCGGCAATCCGGTTTATCTGGCTATTGCCGATGATGCTGCAATCCGCACAGTGACAACCTCTGGCGTGGGCGGAACGTCCATGCCTGCGTTCGCGCAAAGCGCTGGCGGCATGCTTACCGACAAACAGATCGAGGTCATCGTCAGCGGAATTCGATCGCGCTGGAGCAAGCCCGGAATTCTCCAAGGATCCAATCCGCCTTCGTACGAAAACCTTCTGAAATCTCCCGGCAATGCTACGCAAGGCGCTCTCGTATTCAAGACCTACTGCGAGTCTTGCCACGGCCCGGGCGGCCGCGGAGGCCCGAAGGGAAGCGCCATTACGAATCCCTCTTTTCTCGCACTCGTCAGCAATCAGGGACTTCGCACTGTTGTTATCACCGGCCGTCCCGAACTCGGCGCTCCCGACTGGCGTGCGGACATCGCTGGCAAACCGATGTCCGAGCAGGAAATCACCGATGTGGTTGCCTGGCTCGCTTCGCAGCGCACGCAAAGCGTTGCGCAGCCAAGTTCCTCCGTTTCGAATGACGCGCACCACTAGGAGTTTAACGATGTCAGACGAAAACACGATTTCCCGCCGCGGACTCTTCATGAAATTGGGGATTCTATTCAACGGTCTGGTGGGTGCCGCGCTGGCAGTACCCATCGTGGGGTTTGTTCTGTCTTCCATCACTCGTGGGAAGGCGAACGCTTATCTCTCTTGGGTATCTCTCGGGTCCGTGAACGAATTCCCCGAAGGCGAAACGCGGCTGGCCACTTTCAAGAATCCAAACGTGATGCCGGCCGACGGTAAAACAATAGATACGGCCTGCTGGGTGCGCCGCGTCGAAGGTGAGCAGTTCCAGGTTTTCGCAATCAACTGTGCGCACCTCGGCTGCCCAGTCCGCTGGTTTCCGCAATCCGGCTTGTTCATGTGCCCGTGCCATGGTGGAGCTTACTATCGCGACGGTTCGCGCGCCTCCGGTCCGCCGGAACGCGGCCTTTTCGAATATCCCTACAGAGTGCAGAACGGCCTCATCACCATTCGGGCCGGTGAGCTCTTCACTCCGGGCGCGAGTGCGGCCCTGCTCGGAAAGAAACCGCCATGCGCGTGATTGCTCAAATCGGCGAGTGGTTTGACCGCCGGTTGCAGTTGGCCGCGCCCATTCGCGAAGTCGCCGAGCATCACGTCCCGCGGAATACCGCGAGCTGGTTCTACGTCTTCGGCAGTGCCGCCCTGACCATCTTCATGCTGCAGATCGTCACCGGAATTCTCCTCGCGCTCGTCTACGTTCCTTCGGCTGCCGAGGCGTGGAACAGCCTGCAAGCCCTGAACCACGATGTGACTCTCGGTTGGTTCGTCCGTGCATTGCACGGCTGGGGTTCCAACTTCATGATCGCCGTCGTTCTGATTCACATGGTCCAGGTCTTTCTCTTCGGCGCCTACAAATTTCCCCGTGAACTTACCTGGATCGTCGGCGTTTTCCTTTTGCTGATGACGCTTGGCATGGCCTTCAGCGGTCAGGTGCTGCGGTTCGATCAGGACGCTTACTGGGGGCTCGGCATCGGAGCTTCCATCGCCAGTCACGTTCCGCTGATCGGCGATGCGGCGGTCAAATTGATGTTGGGTGGACCGATCATTGCCGGCGCCACACTCTCGCGATTCTTTGCCCTACACGTTTTCGTTATCCCGGGATTGCTCATCCTGTTCGTGGCTGTGCACCTGCTCATGGTCATCAAACTCGGAATCAACGAATGGCCCATGCCCGGACGCATCGTCAGGCGCGCAACCTACGAACGCGAGTATCACGAATTGACCGAAAAGGACGGCGCTCCCTTCGTACCTTACGCGATCTGGAAGGATATGTTCTTCGCCGCGTTCATTCTTTTGGCCGTCGCCGCATGTGCTCTTTACTTCGGCCCATTCGGCCCCACCGGCAGACCCGATCCCACGATCATTCAGACCGCGCCAAGGCCGGATTATTTTTTTCTGTGGCTCTATGCTCTGCTCTCTTTACTGCCGCCATCGCTGGAAACCCCCGCGCTTCTCATCGGCCCGGTGCTTGTCATCCTCGGCCTGCTCCTGCTCCCATTTCTCTCCGGTGAAGGCGAAAAAAGTTGGCGTCGCCGTCCCATCGCTGTTCTCACGGTTCTACTGATCGCTGTAACGCTCGGCACATTTACGCATCTTGCCGGATTCGCTCCGTGGAGTCCGCACATGAACGCCTGGAGCGGCAATCCAATTCCGGAAAAATTCATCCATGGATCAACCGCGCTGCAGCGGCAAGGTGCGCTGGTATTTCAGGTCAAGCAGTGCCGCAATTGTCATTCGCTCGGTGAACTCGGCGGGCAAAGAGGTCCGGCGCTAGACAGCGTCGCCGTTCGCCTTGCGCAGGACCAGCTCGTCCGCCAAGTTATCCAGGGGGGCGGCAACATGCCGGCTTACGGAAAAAATCTCAGCCCCGCCGAAACCACTGCGCTCGTTACTTTTCTGGGCACCTTGCACCCCGCCGGCCAAGCACCCGCGCGCGACGCCTCGCGTGATGCCGCGCAGGGTGATGCTAGCGAAAAATCGGATTCCACACGGCCTTAGGACTTCGTATGACTCTTCCCCAAGCCACGCTCGGATCTTGGTCCCCGCCAGTTTTTCTCTCCTTGGCTGTGGTTGCTGTGAGTCTCGTGTACTTGCGCGGATGGCGTCATCTCCATTTAGCGTCACCGCAAGTCATGGCGCCGTGGCGCGCAGTGAGTTTCATCCTCGGATTGTTTTCGATCTGGGTCGCGATAGCTTCGCCACTCGCCGCCCTCGACGAGCAATTGCTGACCATCCACATGCTTCAGCATCTGCTGCTCATGACCATTGCTCCGGCGTTGGTTTTGCTCGGCGCTCCGGTGATGCCGCTGATGCACGGTTTGCCGCGCCGCTTCGTTCGCTCAATTCTCGGGCCGCTGTTCCGATCGACGCCAATGCAGCGCCTTGGTCGTCTATTTTCGCAACCTGCCTTCTGCTGGATTGCCGCCGCCGCGGCCTTGGTCGGGTGGCATATTCCCGCTGCGTTCACGCTTGCTCTGCGCTCAGAAAGTTGGCATGTGCTCGAGCACGCCTCTTTCCTGTGCGCTGGCTTTCTTTTCTGGTGGCCCGTTGTTCAACCGTGGCCGAGCGTTCCGGTATGGTCGCGATGGTCGCTGCTCCTGTATCTTTTTCTGGCCACGCTTCCGTGCGACATCCTCTCCGGGTTCCTGGTGTTCTCCGACCGCGTTGTCTATCCAGTTTATTTCTCGGCGCTCCACCGCTTCGGGATGTCCGTTCTCGAAGACCAGCAACGCGCCGGCGCACTCATGTGGACCTGCATCACCATCGCATATCTTGTGCCCGCGGCGATTCTCACGACACAACTGCTGGGACCCGTGCGCACCCACCGCAATGAAGTCCCCGATCGCCATCAAGACAGCGCGGGAAGCCAGCCAATAACGCAGCTCTGATTACGATGCTCTTACTATCTGGAGGAAATTTCATGACTACGAAAACAGGGAAGTGGTCCCGGCGCAACTTCTTGTCGACCGCTGCGTGTTTGCCGGCTGCAGCATGGTTGCCTCTGCCATCCTTCGAAGCCCTCGCAGGAAAAAAGATACCCGTTGGCCTCGAACTTTATTCGGTGAGGGAATCGCTCAAGAAAGACCCGCAAGGAACCGTACGCGCGGTAGCGGAAATGGGCTACGAGTGCATGGAATTTTACGCGCCGTACTTCGACTGGTCCGAATCCGACACAAAAGACATGCGTAAGCTCCTCGATGACCTCCATGTACATTGCTACTCGACCCACAACAGCGCAGCATATTTTACGCCGGAGAGCCTTCCGCGCCTGGTCGAACGCAACCAGATGCTTGGCGCGAAATATGCCGTCATGGCGTCATCCGCTCCTATTCAGGACGCCGCCGGATGGAAGGACGTTGCCGATGTTCTGAATCGCTCCGCTGAGCAGCTTGAGCCAAAGGGTCTGAAGGTTGGATACCACAATCACCAGATCGAATTCGAAGCCAAGGGCGGCGTTCGTCCCATGGAAATTCTGGCAAAAAGCACTAAGCCGTCCGTGATGCTACAGCTCGATGTCGGCACCTGCCTCGAAGCCGGATCGGATCCCGTCAAATGGATTCAAGCGAATCCCGGCAGAATCCATTCACTCCACCTCAAGGATTGGTCTTCCAGAGATGGCTACGGCGTCACTTGGGGCCAAGGCGCCGCGGACTGGAAAGCAATCCTCGCCGCGGCGGAATCGGTTGGCGGCGTGGAGTTCTACCTGATCGAACAGGAAGTAGTGCACGCGTCCGAATTGGAGGACGCCAGAGCTTGCCTGTCCAGTTTCCACGAAATCCGCGGACGCTGACGTAAGCTGGTTCGGCGCTCAGCAACGCTAGAATTTCCGCACACGAAAATTCCCTTAACACACACGAAGGTGGGAAACGGCCCCCTGGAACGTTTGTCCGAACACTTGCCGAAAATGACTCCACTGCGCGGATGACTCTGGCGCGCCAGGCGTTTTTCTTCGCCATCGCCGTCCGGCTGACAAAGGAGTGGAAATTGAGGAAGCTGATTTCGCGCGTGCACATGTCCCTGGACAGCTTCACCGCCGGACGACCTCTGCTCACAATCGTCTTCCTCTTTATGGCGCACAGCCCGAAATCTCACAAATATTGCGCTGCATGTGCGCAAAAATTATTAAACAAAAGTACTAACGAAACCGGGACTTTTGCCGCGAGTAGTATTTAGATTTCTCCTATCTCGTTCTTCTTTCTTTGGACCGCACCTCGTCTCTGGCAAGTATTTGCATTGTTTACTTAGACTTACGAGGCGACGCTCCATCTCCAGCTAAATCTTCGTTTCCGTTTTCCTCGAAACTTCCGTAACTGCCCATATAGGAGACCCGGCCGGGCGAACACCCACTGCTCTCAACCCGTACCTTCGTCCAGTTGTTCCCGCACGTTCCGTCCGGTTAACTCTACGGTTGGAGGCATGTTCCATGGCCCGGGTGTAATCGCCATGAACTTAGCCGCAAGTTCTTCCGGGTTCTCTCCAGGAGAGGCCACGTGATCGGCCATTTGTGCCAAAGGATATCTGGAATGGAGTTAGCGATGAAAAGTAAGTCCAAACGTCAACGGGGTTTCACGTTACTCGAAACCATGGTGTCCATCGGCATCATTTTGACCGTGGCCGGCATTCTGGTCGTGAAGAGCTTCGGCAGCATGGAAAGCTATAAGTCCAATTCCGCCATGGACACTGTCGTCAGCCAGCTCCGGGTTGCGCGCCAACTTGCCATAAGTCAGCGACGCACCGTTTTCGTCTGGGTAGACACTACCTTTACTGGCGGCGGAGCCGGTTCCCAACACATCAACTATCAGATTCAGCCGGCACCGAAGAGCGCCGAACTAGCTGGCCCGCTGGTCAGTGTCGCACTTCCCGGGCAGACACAGTACCTGCTGCCAGCCGGCGTTCCAGATACACCGATGGCCTTCGGAACCTGCAGCGGAAATGCGGTTTGCATCGGTAACGTTAATGGTGGCCCACCGATCATGCAGTTCAATTCCACCGGGACTTTTACGGACGGAACTGGACTGGCCCCTCTCAATGGAACCATTTTTGTCAGCATAGCTGGCCAGTCGATCACTACTCGTGCGGTAACCGTTATGGGCGGCACGGGTCGCGTTCGTCCCTATACCTACACAGGCGCCGGCGGCGGCTGGATTGAATAGGAGATTCTCGATGAAAAAATTTCGCCAGCCAAGAAAAACTCAGTCCGGCTTCACCCTCATTGAAACCATGATCGCCATGGCGGTCCTGTCGTTCGGCGTGCTGTCTCTTTCGGCCATTTATACCCAAGGTCTAAAGGCCTCCGCTCAAAACCAGATCCAATTCATTGCGCAGCAAAAAGCGCAGGAAGCTTTGGAAACGCTGTTCACCGCCCGCGATACCAAGCTGCTCACCTGGGCCCAGATCGCCAACGTTAGCAATGGTGGCGCGTTCAAAGATGGTCCTCAGCCTCTTCTCGCCCCGGGACCCGACGGCTTGGTGGGCACCGCGGATGATGACGCCGCCAATCCCAATACCATCGTGACTGGTCCGGGCAACGACAACATTCTCGGTACTGCCGACGACCAGACCATCAATCTCAATCCTTGGATGACCCGCACCATTCTAATCGCGCCCGTTGCCGCTACTCCTAATCTCAATCAGATCACCATCACCGTTACCTATACCTATCAGGGTCAGACTAATCAGTTTCAGCTGATTAGCTACCTTTCGGCATTCTCGTGAGGAATTTGATGCCAAATACCAAGTCATTTAAAGCTGCGGGTTTCACGTTGGTCGAACTCATGGTGGCCATGGGAATCACCATGGTTATTCTCTACGCGGCTGTGCAGGCCTTCCGTGACGCTTCGCAGACGAATCAACTCGTCACCGCAACGGCGGACATGACCGATAATCTGCGCGGCGGTTTGAACCTGATTCAACAGGACGTTCAGCAAACCGGCACAGGCATTCCGGTGAACGGTATTCCGATTCCGTTTACCTCCAATAATTCCACGACAGCGCCTTGCGGTACCACGCTTGCCATCAATCGCCCTGTCTTGGGCGGTACTTCGACTTTTCCCAAGTGTAATTCCACGTTGCCGGCGATCGAGCCCGGGCAGGCCATGGGTCCGCTGATCACCGCTCCCGACGCCGTTGCCGGCAATCCGTCGAATCCCAGCAGTTTTACCGACGAAATCACGATTCTTTACGCCGATAACAGCGCGAGCCTGGACGTCAAGCCTGTCAACAAGCCGGCTACTGCGGGCCCGCCAGCCGATCCCGGCTGCCCTGCCGGTAAACTGAATCTAGCAGGAAACACTCTGACCGTAACGTTTGACGCCACCTGCGTCAACCTCACCACCGCGGGCATCCAGGTTCTGCCCGGCGATCTCATCATGTTCACGAATACAAACGGGAGTGCGCTCCTGACTGTGACCAGCGTTGCTGGTCAGGCTCTTACATTTGCTCCGGGTGATGCCTTCGATTTGAATGGCCGCACCGAAGCTGGCGGCACCATTAACTACCTGATGACCAGCACTGCCTGCGGCGGCGGTCCGGCTTGTTTCCCACCAACTCTGGCCACGCGCATCTGGATGATTTCTTATTACTTGGACAACGTCACCAGCCCGCCGTTCGTTCGTCTGATTCGACAGGTCAATTTCAATCCCCCGACTCCCGTGGGTGAGACACTCGAGAATTTGCAGTTCACCTACAACTATGTAGATGGTGCCACCAATCCTTCTAACCAACCGGGTATTCCCACCGGCAATAACGAATCCCAGATTCGTTCCGTCAACGTCTTTCTCGGCGCACGATCCAGCTACTTAATGCATCAGGCCCGCAAGGCCATCTACGCCCGGAACAATTTGGTCACGCAGATCAGCCTTCGCAGTATGGCCTATAGAGATCGGTACAACTAAGAGGACATGCAATGATCAAGAAAATGCTCAACTCGAAAAAGAATCTCCGTCAGGAAGCGGGCGTTGCCCTTCTGACCACCTTGCTCTTGCTCTTCCTGATGTCCAGCATGTTGGTCGGTTTCGCCATCCTGCTCATCTCTAATCAGCAGCTTGCCGGTTCCAACAATGATCAAGTCCACGCCTTCTACGGCGCGGAAGCGGGTATGGAGCAGATGACTGCCGGCCTTGGCAATCTTTTCACGCAGACCTACTCCCCCACCGCTGCGCAGATCAATGCGATTCAAACCGCGCCTCCCACAGTTTTGGGGATCAGCTACCTGACCGGAGATGGAAAAACTGGTTATACCATCACGCCCCAAGCCGTAGATGGCCTGGGCAATCCCGCTCCTACGCTTTCCACCATTAAGTCCGGTCCATACGTCGGTATGACTGCGATGGCCACTGAATACACTCTCGTCGTCAATGCACGCACCATCGATGGTCGCGAAGTGAAACTTCAGCGCACCACCCAAACGGTCGGCATCCCGATGTTCCAGTTCGGAATTTTCTCTGACACCGACCTCAGCTTTTTTCCAGGCCCTAATTTCAATTTCGGCGGCCGCACCCACACCAACGGCAATCTTTTCCTTGCCGGCGGTAGCACGCTGACGCTTTCGGACAAAGTAGACGCTTATAAAGACGTCATTCGCACCAACCTGGAAAACGGCTGGAACACTTCCACCAATTACACCGGCACGGTGAACATCACCACGCAACCAGGGACCGGCAATGTACGGGCCTTGGCCACCACCGAGGGCAGTCTTACCGGCACGATCGGCTCAGGTGGTAACAACAACTGGCCGAACATCTCCAAGGTTCTTTATAGTGGCTACCTGATCAACGGCCAGGGCAGCGCTGCTCCGCAATTGTCTACCGGGGCACAAAAACTGAACTTGGGAATCGTGACCATTGGCAGCGGCACTACTCAAGCCATCGACCTCCTTCGCCGACCCCTAAGCGGAGAATCGTCCAACGTGACGGCCGAGCGCTATTTTGCGCAAGCCAGCTTGCGGGTTCTGATTTCCGATAATCCTCAGGACATCATGAATCTCCCGTGCATCGACGCCGGTACACAGCCCTTCGACCTAAGCAAGATGGCTACGCCAACGGCCGGTTGGGCCACTTCCGCTTACGCGCCATTGGTAGCACTTACTAATCTAATGAACGCCAATAACGTTCCGTTGATTCCTCTCGCGGCTTCGGGCGCCACGTCGGCAGGATACACCGGTGCCTATAACGCGCTCGACGGTTACTGGACGCCCAGCACCCAGGGCGACGGCACACCTTGGCCGATCATCAAGGGCTTCATCAAGATCGACGAGCAACTTGCCTACGGCAGCCCCTGCGGCACATTTAAGGACGTAACGCTGGAAGTTCTCAGCTACGGGTATGTCGGGCGCAATATTAACCCTGTCCCGCAATCTTGGGACGGACAAACTCTGAACCCGCAATGGCCCGGCACCACGACGCTGATGCAGCCGGCCGCGCTTCCAGCCCCGTCGGTCCCGGCACCTCCGACCGTGGCACTCGGCTTTCAGAATGGTCCAAAGTGGGCAAACCCCGCCACGGTGTTGACTGGTCCGTCCACCGTCTCTGCGCCGAATACCTGCACGGATCCGCACCCCAACGCGATCATCCGTCTCGAGCGCGTCCGAGACAATCCCACGACCATCCCCTACACCTCGGGCAAGTTGAAGGCGCCCGGCACTCTGCCCCTTCAGGCTACGGTCGTTCAAGCCTGCGGTGTCGACCCGACAACAGGCAAGCTTGGCCTCAACTGGCAGACCGGCGGACAATGGGTGCCCTCGCCCACCGACGTTTGGCCTAACGTGCTCTTCGATACCCGTGAAGGCACGCTGCGCGATGTCAGCATGTCGGCCGCGAACCTGCCTACTTTAAACGGCACGATGCACTACATCGAACTCGATGCCAAAAATCTGGCCAGCTTTTTTGGTGGCAAGATTGGCACCCGCACTACCAGCGGGCAAAATACCAAGGATCCTGCAGTCGCTCCGAACAACTACGTCGTCTACGTCTCGGATCGTCGCGGCAACTACGCAGGCTCGCAATCTCTGACCGGCGGCTGGCCACCGCTCTCGTACACCAAGAATGAAACGGGAGAGTATGGCTGGACGGACCTTGTCAACAGCCCCCAGAATCCCACGACGGGTTGCCCCAATTTCGCCTTGGATACCGGTGAAGACGAGAACGTCGGAACCGCATTTGCGGGTGGCCTGTACTACTACGGCGCATCCGCAAGTTACATCCACGCGGCTGGGGCGCAAAATACCATCGCCGCACCACTCGGCCTCGGCCAAATCGGCATATTCTCTGCCTTGGCCGGAACCGGTGTCTCCGCTAATGCTACCTGCCCGTCCTATCCCAGCTATGTCACCGACAACATTTGGCCGATGATGGTAGCTTCGAATACCACCGCCGCACGCCAGAACGCTCCTCTCTTCTTCCGTCGTGCGGTCAAGATCGTCAACGGCAACTTGCTGACAGCCGTTGGCCCCTGCCCCGGCGGCGTCAGCTGCGGCCTTACCATTACCTCGGAAAATCCGGTTTACGTCCAGGGTGATTTCAACGCCAACTCCGGCGGAAACGGCTGGAGTGATCCTACTATCGCGACTTCCATCGCGGGCGATGCCGTCACGCTTCTTTCCAACCAATGGAACGACGTCAATTCCTTCGCCAGCCCTTATTCCACGGCCCTTCGCAACGGCACCACAACTTGGTACCGCGTGGCCGTCATCGGCGGCGCCACCAACTATTTCCCGCAACCCTCTGGTTCGAGCTCCATCATCGGCCAGGACTACGGCACCGACGGCGGTGTGCACAACTTCCTTCGCTACATCGAAGCGTGGGGCGGCACTCTGGAATACCAGGGTTCTATCATCGACTTGTTTTACAGCCGCCAAGCCAACAGCACCTTCAAGTGCTGCAACACCGTCTATAGCCCGCCAACCCGCGGCTATAACTTCGATACCAACTTCCTCACCCCTGCTCTGTTGCCGCCGCGGACCCCGTTGTTCCGCGACGTCAACACCACCGGTTGGACGCGCTTGATGCTGCCCAGCCAGTGAGACTCTAATCTCACGATTTGTCTTCCCTCCAACGTCCCGGCCTCGGCCGGGACGTTGCTTTTTCTTTAGGAGGCCGGGACTTTAGTTCCGGCGTATCGGCATCGAGCACTTGGGCTTCAGCCCCTGAAGAAAGTTTTGACGCCTGCCCGCAAGCCGCTACTCTTCTTTTCGGCGGGACTTCTCACCATCCTCACGCCATCCTCAGCTTCTTCCGTGCTATCTTTCCATCTACCGCCCAACTGGGAATCACGAGCCCATGAACCCTCTCGAAACACTTAGCTTGGTCCTCGGCGCCGGTTTTTCTTCGGGCCTGAATCTCTACGCCACCGTCGCCACTCTGGGCCTCCTGGAGCGCTTCGGCATCATTCATCTTCCCGCGCACCTTCACGTGCTCTCCAACCCCATCGTCCTCGGCATTGCCGCCGTCCTATATGTAATCGAGTTTCTCGCCGACAAGGTCCCGTACATCGATTCCGTCTGGCAGGCCGTGCACACCTTCATTCGCCCCCCAGCGGCCGCCCTGTTGGCTTTCAGCGCCACTGCAGCCGCTCCTGAGCCCTGGCGCTGGGCAGCCGCGCTTCTCGCCGGTGGCATCGCGCTAACCTCGCATGGCACAAAAGCCAGCGCGCGCGCCGCAGCCAACATGTCCCCCGAGCCGCTCAGCAATTGGGCGCTCAGTCTGGGCGAAGACCTCTTGGCTATTTGGCTTGCTTGGTTCTCTTCCGCGCATCCCACCATCGCCATCGTGGTCACCGTCATCCTTGTCGTAATCTCCCTCTTCCTCCTATACCACCTCTTCCGTTTCCTACGCCGCACCATCCAAAAACTCGCCGCAATCTGATCCGTGTACGGGCGCAGCACTGCTGCGCCACATTGTCCACAAGATCGCTGCGTCTTGTGCCATCTCGGTTTTTCCGTGGGGGCCACACCCTACGATTTGCGGGGTGCGGATTTTGACTTTTGTAGCGGCGGCCTTCTGAGGCGGGCGCCTTAGGGCTAGTTTTCCTGCACCGGTCATCCCGACCGGAGTAGCGGCGCGGTTTGCTGCTGCGGAGTGGAGCGATCGTGGCAAGGTCGCACCTCACCACAACCAAATGGGACCAACATAACCTGACGCGCCACTTCCTTACTTTCAACTTTCAACTTCTTACTTTCTTACTTCAGATACTCCCCCAACCAATCCAAAAACGTCCGATACCACAACTCACTATTCTGTGGCTTCAATATCCAATGCCCCTCGTCCGGGAAAATCATCAGCTTCGACGGCACATCCTGCCTTTGCAACGAATTGAAAAACTCCAAAGACTGCGTATACGGCACACGGTAATCCCGCTCTCCGGCAATCACCAGCGTCGGCGTTTTATATTTCCCAAGGTCGCCCGCGTACGTCGATGGCGACCACTTCTTGTAATTCTCCGCCGCCGTCCACGGCGTCCCCTGCATGTCGTGTTCTTCGAACCACAATTCTTCCGTCGCCATCATCGCGTTTTTGTCGTATACGCCTGCGTGGCTGATGATCGCTTTGAAGCGGTCCGTGTGCGTCGCCAGCCAATCCGCGAGATACCCGCCGTACGATCCCCCGGCCGCCGCCATTTTCGTTTTATCGATGAACGCAAATTTTCCCGCCGCCGCGTCGATGCCCTTCATCACGTCCACGTACGGCTTCCCGCCCCAATCGTTGGTAATTTCATCGGTGAACTTCTGCCCGTATCCCGTCGACCCGCGCCGGTTGATCATCAGCGTCACGTAACCCGGCGCCGAAAACACCTGCGGGTTCCAGCGATAGCTCCACGCATTGGACCACATCGTCTGCGGCCCGCCATGCAGCAGTACCAGCAGCGGGTATTTTTTCGTAGCCGTAAAATTCGGCGGGCGCATCAGCATCGCCTGCACTTTTGTGCCTTCTGCGCCTTCGAACCAGTAGGTCTCCGGCTCGCTCAATTCCAGCGTCGCCAGCAACGCGTCATTCGCGTGTGTCAATCGCTTCAGGCCGCTGCCGTCTCCCGCCGCTGCGAACAACTCTGCCGGCATCGTCAGGCTGGTGCGCTCTGCCACGAGCGTCTTTCCATCGGCGCTGAACGAAAAGGCCACGTTGAATCCGTCCAGAATTTTCTTCGGCGTTGCTCCAGCCTTGGCCTCCATCGAATAGACCGGCTCCAGCGTCTCGTTTTCTGCCGTGAAATAAATGGTCTTGCTGTCCGGCGCCCACGCCAGATTCTCCGCGCTGCGATCGAAAGTGTCCGAAATATTTTCCGTTTTTCCGCTCTGCCGGTCGTACAGCATCACCCGCCAGCGGTCCGCTTCGTATCCCGCCGTAAGCTGCGCGTGATACGCGATGTATTTTCCATCCGGCGAATACACCGGGTTGCCATCGAATCCCGGATTGCTGGTAATCTTTCTTGCTTCGCCGCCGCTCGTTGGAACCAGGAATAAATCTCCGTTGGTGCTGATCGCTTCCACCTTGTCCGTCACCGCGGTGAAGCAAATTTCTTTACCGTCCGGCGAAAAATTGATGTCGCTCGCGGATCCTCGCTCGTCCGGCGGCACATCGTAATTCGCTCCAGCCGTCAAATCCCGTGCTGCAGCGCTGCCGTCCACCGCCATCAGAAACAAATGGCTGCGTTTTCCTTCCGACCAGTGATCCCAGTGCCGGTACAGCAGGTGATCGTAAATCCGCGCCTTCACCTTGCTCTTGTCCTTTTCTTCATCCCGCTTGCGATTACACTCGTCGTCCTTGCAATCCACGTACACCGACGAAGTGAACGCGATCGCCTTCCCATCCGGCGCCCATTTGAATAAATCCGCGCCGGTCGAAAGCTGCGTCACCTTCCGCGCCTCGCCGCCATCCATCGAAATCACATACACCTGCGAACTGCCGTCGCGTGCCGAAAGAAACGCCAGGTGCTTGCCATCCGGAGACCACGCCGGCGAATTGTCGCGCCCGCCTTGTGTCACCTGCACCGGATCGCCGCCTGCCGTGCTCACCATCCAGATGTTGCTCACTCCGCGATTTGCGTCGATATCGGGCGTCGACACCGCATAGGCCACACACTTCCC
>Ga0210394_10005760_pt1 | contig 13741 bp, 11 predicted proteins | sample IncBWC12MmetaG_FD_160121 | JGI IMG/M metagenome (GOLD analysis project Ga0210394, IMG submission 160121) | Forest soil microbial communities from Barre Woods Harvard Forest LTER site, Petersham, Massachusetts, United States - Inc-BW-C-12-M | ecosystem: Environmental > Terrestrial > Soil >...
CGTTTCCGACCTCCTTGCGCAGATCCCTCAAGGTCACATAATCCCCCGAGCGCTTCGACATCTTGGCCTTTTCGCCGCCGCGAAACAGCGAGACGATTTGCATGAGAAGCACTTCGAAGCGCTCGGGCGGGCCGCCCAGCGCGATCAATGCCGCGCGCAGGCGCGCGATGTAGCCGTGATGGTCGGCGCCCCAGATGTACAACAAGTGATCGAAGCCGCGCTCGAGCTTGTTGAGAACATAGGCGATATCGGAGGCGAAATAGGTCTTCACGCCGTTTTCGCGCACCATCACGCGATCCTTCTCGTCGCCGAAATCCGTGCTCCGAAACCACCAGGCCCCGTCCTTCAGATAGGCGCGGCCGCCGGTCCGCAACGCCTCGATCGCCCGATCGACCGCACCACTGTCGCTCAAGGAGCGCTCCGAGAACCAGCAATCGAAGGTGACGCCGAACTCGCGCAGGTCCTCGCGGATGTCGCTCAAGATCCCCGCCAGCGCCTCGCTCAGCACGCGGCGGAACGCCGCGTCGCCCAAGAGCTGGCGCGCGCGCGCGATCAACGCGTCGATGTAAGCGTCCTTGTCGCCTCCTTCCGGCTCGTCCGGCGGCAAGTCCTTGAAGACTTCCGCGCCGCTGCGGCGCAACCCTAAGCCCTCGGTCGCGAACAGGCGCTCGCCGATCTCGACGATGTACTCGCCGCGGTAGCCGTTGGCGGGAAACGGAAACTTCTCGCCGCAATATTCCAGATAGCGCAACCAGGTGCTGACCGCCAAGATCTCCATCTGGCGACCCGCGTCGTTGACGTAGTACTCGCGCTCCACGCGGTAGCCCACGGCCTCGAGCAGGTTGGCGACGGTCGCACCGAACGCCGCATGCCGGCCGTGACCGACGTGCAGCGGGCCCGTCGGATTCGCCGACACGAATTCCACCTGTACCGATCGGCCGGTTCCCAGGTTCGAGCGGCCGTAGCGCCGGCCCTCCCGCAGTACCTTGCCGATTTCCGCGTGATAAGCATCCTTCGAGAGAAAAAAATTGATGAAGCCCGCCCCCGCGATCTCGACCTTGGCCACCGCGGAAGAGGGCGGCAGCGAGCGCACCAGGGTCTCCGCCAGCTTGCGCGGGTTCTGGCGCGTCGCCTTGGCGAGCTTCATCGCGAGATTGCTCGCGAAATCGCCGTGCCGCGCATCGCGTGCCTGTTCGACTTCGACGCCCACGTCGCGCGCGTCCGCCGGTACCAATGCTTCCGGCAGGGCCGCGAGCGCATGGGTCAGCAATTTCTCTATCAAGGTCTTCACGGCGAATTCCACGGCTCTCGAGGACAAAGGGTCGGCAGTTTACCGCGCCGCGCGCCCGCCAGGCTCCTCAGTCTACTTCGATCGGATCGACGTCGATGGACCAACGCAGGCCGGGCGGCCCCGGCAAGCGCTCTACGCGCGGCAGCCATTCGTCAAGGAAGCGCTGCAACGCGGACCGTGCGGCCGTCTCGAGCAACAGATGCGCGCGAAAGTGGTCGGCCCGCCGCGCAATCAGGGCGCTGGCCGGGCCCAGCACTTTGACCGCCGCGTTGAGGGCCCGGCTTGAATCCGCCGCGGCGCGCAGAAACGCCTCCAGTGCGGCGCCGTCCTTGGCCTCGGCGCGCAGCATGGCGAGCCGCGAGTACGGCGGCCAACCGGCTTCGCGGCGCTCCTCGAGGGCACTCGCCGCGAATCCCTCGTAGCCATCGCAGAGGAGCTTGTTCAACAGCGGATGTTCGGGAAACCCGGTCTGAATCAACACTTCCCCCGGTTTGGCTTCGCGTCCCGCCCTGCCTGCGACCTGGGTGATGGTTTGCGCGAGCCGTTCGGTCGCGCGGAAGTCGCTGGCAAACAGACCCTGGTCGGCGTCCAGGATCACCACCAACGTGACCTCGGGGAAGTGATGACCCTTGGTGAGCATTTGCGTGCCGACCAAAATGCGTGCCTGCCCACTGTGCACCCGGTCGAGCACCCCGCGCACCGCGCCGCGCTCCGCGGCCGTGTCCCGGTCGAGACGCGCCACCGGCACCCCCGGGTACAATCGCAGCAGCGTTTCCTCGACCCGCTCGGTGCCCTGACCCACGGGGTTCAAGGGCGCCGCGCAATTGCCGCAGACCGCCGGAACGGCGCAGTGCGCTCCGCAATGATGGCAGCGGAGCTTCTGCGCGCGCAGATGCAGCGTCATGCGCGCATCGCAATGATTGCAGGGCGCGATCCAGCCGCAGGAGTTGCAGAAAAGGCTGGGCGCATAGCCGCGGCGATTCAAGAACACGATGACCTGGCCGCCGGCCTCGAGATGCCGTGTCATGGCCAGCATCGCGGGTGTCGACAGTCCCTGATCCGCGCCGTGCTTGCGCAGGTCCACGAGCGACATCTGCGGCGCCTGCGCGGCGCCCGCCCGCTGCGGCAACCGGTGCAGGGCGTAGCGCCCGGTGGCCGCGTTCTCCAATGTTTCGAGCGACGGTGTCGCGGAACCGAGCACGACGGGAACCCCTGCGCTGCGGGCCCGGACCACCGCGAGATCGCGTGCCGAATAGCGAAAGCCCTCGTGCTGCTTGTACGAAGCGTCGTGCTCCTCGTCGACGACGATGAGGGCGAGCTTCGGCAGGGAGGTGAACACCGCAGAGCGGGTTCCGATGATGATTTGCGCGTGACCGTTGTGGGCGGCTCGCCAGGCATCGCGGCGCTCTCTACCGGTGAGGCCCGAATGCAGCGCGATGACGCCCGCGCTAAAGCGCCGGCTGAAGCGATCGACCAGCTGGGGGGTCAGGGCGATCTCAGGGACCAGCACCAGCGCCTGACCGCCCTGGGCCACGACGGCGGCGATGGCGCGCAGGTACACCTCCGTCTTGCCGCTGCCGGTCACCCCGTAGAGGAGATGAGCGGTGAAGGTGGACAGGGAGGCGAGGATGGCGGCAACGCACTGCGCTTGAGGTTCGCTGAGCGCCACATCGCTCGGGCGGAATTCTGGGGCGCTGGTCGCGGGGGGCACGTCTTGCGCGGTGAGCCAGCCGCGCGCGGCGACAGCCCGCAGCCGGCCGAGCTCGAAGCGTGCGGAGATCTCCTGCGTGCCGGCACGCCCCCGCTCCGCCAGCCAGGCGAGCAAGGCCCGCTGCTGCGGCGCGCGCCGACCGCTGGGAGTCGACAACTCCACCTGACCGGCCGCGCTCAAGGCCCACCATTCGCTCGTGTCCTGCGTCGGTTGACCCGCGCGCAGGCTGGCCGGCAAGGCCGCGGCAAACACTTCGCCCAGGGGATGGTGGTAGTACTGCGCCGCCCAACGCAGCAGCTCGAAAGTCACGGGATCGACGATCGGCGCCTCGTCGAGGATCTCGAGCGCCGACTTCAGTTTCACGGCAGCGACCGCGGACTGCGTTTCGATGCCCACCAAGATGCCGATCAACTGCCGGCGCCCGAACGGGACGCGCACCCGCACGCCCAGGCGGGGCGGCGGCCGCGGATCGGGCTCGGCATACGCCGCAGGCGGTCGATAGTCGAAGACACGGCGGAGCGGTGTGTCGAGCGCGATCTGCAGAATCATGGGTCCTTGCGTCGATAAAACATGTGGATAAGTCTGTTGAGAAGCTCAGGATCAGCCAGGTAAGTACCCGATCTCTTTCGGGTCCCATTCAAAATGGCTAAAAAGTGTTCAAAATCGAACTTATTGTTCCAGAATCAATAGGTTACTGTGTCCACGAACACCCAACGCCAGGGGCCCTCGTAAATATTGCAATGGCCGTCACAGTTGGTGTGCGTAAGTCGCTGATCTTGCGCAGCGTGTCGTCAACCGCACGCGCGGATGGGCGTTTATACCTGGAATGGCGATGGTCCGTCGATGTGGAGAGACGAGGCATGCCCCGCTTTGATACGCTGAACCAAGCTTGGATGGTCTGGGATGGTCCCGCTCCAGCACCTGAGGAAGCGGTTCTGGAGTACACGCGAGAGCTCGAGAAATTCCTGGCGGAGATCGAGCGCCGCGCCTTTCGCATGGCGCAGGTTGCGCTGCGGGATCCCGACGATGCCATGGACGCGGTGCAAGACGCCATGCTCAAGCTCGCGCGCAACTACGCATCGCGGCCGAGCGCCGAGTGGCGGCCCTTGTTTTATCGGATCTTGGAGAATGCCATCCGAGACCTGCAGCGGCGCCGGACGGTGCGCAAGCGTTTCATGACCTGGCTGCCCGGGGCCAAGGAGGATCCGGACAACGAGGCGCAGGACCCGCTGGACAGCGTCGCGGACGCGGCGCCCGGCGTTCCGGAGATCCTGATGCAGGGGCAGGCCATGCAGCAGCTCGAAGTGAGCTTGCGGGCGCTGCCGGCGCGGCAGCGCGAAGCGTTCATGCTGCGCAATTTCGAGGGTTTGGACGTGGCCGAGACGGCGAGCGCCATGGGTTGCTCGGAAGGCAGCGTCAAGACTCATTACTCGCGCGCGGTGCATACCCTGCGCGAACAACTGGGTGAGGCTTGGTGATGAACGAACAACCTGCCGGCTCCTTCGAGGAGCGCAGCCGCGCGCTGTTTCAGGAGAGCGTCGAGGGCTTGGATTTCGCGACGCGCTCGCGGCTCACGCAGGCGCGGAGCGCCGCGATCGAAGCGGCGGCGGCGAGCCGCCGGCGACCCTGGTTTTTGCGCTTGGGCGTGCTGACGCCGGCGGCCGGTGTGACCGCCGCCGCGATCCTGGGCGCTTTCCTTTGGATGGGGTCGCCATACGGTCCTCACGCCGTTACAGTGGATGGCCTGTCGAATCTCGAGGACTTGGATATTGTCGCGTCCACAGAAGAGGGTGCCGGGGATGCGATGGACATGTTGCAGGACGATCTCGAGTTCTATGACTGGGCGGACAAAGCCGCGAGTTCGGAACCGGCGGCCTAGCATAGACGTTCAGTTGAGGCGGGGATGGCATTGGCTGCTGATCGGTGCGGCGGTGTGCGCCGCGGCCGTGGCAGGTCCCCCCGCCACGCCGCAGGGCGCACCTTCATCGTCTCCAGGGTCATCGCAATCGCCGCCGCCTGCGGGCGCGCCCGATGACGAATTCATTGAATTCTTGGGTGCCGATGATGTGGGTGATCCGGCTTGGTGGGAATTCTTGAAGAGGGTGCCGCCGCGAGGGAATAGTCCCCCCGCTCCGCCGCCACAGGAAGCAAGGCAATGATCAGGGCAATGTTGATCTGTGCAAGTCTCATCCTCGCCTCGGCGAGCGGTGTTGCGCAGGTGCCGTCGCCCGGGTCCGAGTCTTCGGGCGGACCTGCCGGACCAGCCGGACCAGCCGCACCTGCTGGGCCGGCCGTACCGGCTGGGGCTGCCGCACCCGCTGCGCCTGCCGCGCCCAAGCCATGGTCTTCGATGTCGCCCGACCAGCAACAATTGCTGCACACCTACCAGGGCAAATGGGACAGTTTGCCTCCGGAGCGCCAGCAAGCCTTGGCCAAGGGGAGTCAGCGCTGGCTGTCGATGTCACCCGAGCAGCGTTCGAGCGCTCAGCAGCGCTTCTCGCAGTGGCGCGCCATGCCGCCGGAGCAACGCCAGCAGTTGCGGCAACGTTGGCAGCAATTCAAGAGCCTGCCGCCGGCGCAGCAGCAACGGGTGCGCGAGGCCTTCAATCGGTTCCGGCAGATGCCCCCCGAGCGACGCACGGAATTGCGGCGGCAATGGCGTCAGATGAGCCCGGAGCAGCGGAGCCGAGTCATGCAGCGTCCCCCGGCGCAGCGTGCCCCCGCGCCACATGCGCCGGCGCCACGACCCCCGCCGCCGGCGCACCGCAATCCGCGATAGGCAGATTCCGGGCTTCCCGTCCGCCGACGCGGCACCGCAATCCGCGATAGGTAGCTTCCGGGCTTCTCGTCCGCCGCGGGGGCTCATGGGTGATAGCTGCGCTCCGCATGGGCGGCGACTTCTTCTTGGGTCAGATAGACGTCACGGAACCGACCCTGCACGAACAGGTCTGCCTGATCGGTGAAGTGCGGGGAGGTGACATCGCCGCTTGCACCGCCGCTCATGATGGCCTTGGCATGCACGATCGGGCCGAATTCGACCGCTGCGACGAAGCTGTTGCCGACGGACACGTAGATTTTCTTGGTCTTGCGGGGACGGGCGGAGTCGAACGAGGCCAGAGCGCCCCAAGCCGACGGCGCGAACCCCACGGGTAGGCTGGGTTTCTGGTCGTCGAAACTCGGCGGGATGTCGTCCGTCAAGCGCTGATACCGGTTGATATCGCCCCACGGTATCTGCCAGCGGCCGAAATCGCCTTGCAACCGGGCGATCGCGGCGAGGAGGCCCTCGATGCGCCCGGCCGCGGTCAAGTGTTCGACCAGATGATCATAGGCGGGTTGGCCGGCCTCGCGCGCCGCGCCGCGGTCGCGGTCGAGCAGCGCCTGGCCCCAAAAGATGGCGAGCGCGGTGGCTATCGAGTCGGCGGACGTACGGCGGTTCCACGAGCGCAGCGTCGCGATGGGCTCGTTCAATGCCGCGCGCCGCGGATCGTCCGCCGGCAAGCGGTCGTAATCCTCGAATAGCGGCGGCAGCAGCACTTCGAATGCCGTGAGATGGCTGTCATAACCGGCCGCGATCAGGCTGTCCAAGGTGACATCGTGAATGTTCCGCAGGACTTCGACCGCGTGCACGCCGCGCGGATTCTCACCCCTTATCCACATGTAGGCAGGATAGTCCTCGCGCTTCGGGCTGTCGGCTCCCGCCGCCGAGAACGGCCAGTTATTGGTGTTCTGAATCCACCCATTGCCGGGGTTCAACAAGGTGATGGTGTCTTCGAGTGCATGCGGCCCGTGCCATTCGGTGGCGGGGTTGCTGCCGTCCACCGGATGCGTGAAGTCGAATTGCGGATCACGCCTGGGAATGAAATTGCCGTGAAAATAAGCGATCGTACCGTCAGCGTCCGCATAGACGGTGTTGTTGGACGTGTCGGTGCGCATGTCCTGGATCTTGCGAAACGAGGCGTAATCGCTCGTCTTGGTCCGGAGGTACGACTGCTCGAGCGCAGGGACCGGATCCTCGAGCAACTTGACGGAAATCCAGCGGCCGGCTTGGGACCTGACGATCGGTCCGTGATGGCTGCGGTACACCGTAAATCGCCGAAACCCCAACCCTCCGCCACGCTTGAACGCGATAACGATTCGAGCGATGCGAAGTTTTCGCAACGTTGTGCCGTAGCGGTAATAGGGCCCGTCCGGCCTCTGCACGATGGTCTCCGCGTATTCGTCGATGGCGTCGCCGCCGTACGAGGTGTGCATCCAGCCGTTGCGCGTGTTGAAACCCTGATAGACGAAGAATTGACCCCAGGTGACGGCACCGTACACGTTCAATCCCTCATCGCTCACCATCTGCAGTTCCGATCGGAAGTAGTACGACGTATGCGGATTGATCCAAAGCAGCGCATGCCCGGATGCGCTGCGGCTGGGCGCTATGGCGAAGCCGTTGGAACCTCCCGGGAGCGGCTCCGCGGGAATGCGCTGCGCGGCAAGCTCCGCGGCCCGGGGCTTAGGCCGTGATCGCGCGGCATAGAATTTCTCCAGGGCATCGAGATCGACGGTTTCGATGTCGCCGCCGATGCTGCCTTCGGTGAAGGACAGGGCCATCCAAGGCTCGAAATGACGGATGACCCGGGGTTTCACGGCGGGGTGCTTCGACAAGAAATAATTCAGGCCGTCCGCCCACGCCCTCATCAAGTGCTTGAGCCAAGCCGGGGAGCCGCGATAGCGGCGCCGCAAATCATTTGGATCGATGAACAGTCTCTCGCGAAGATCGAGGTAGACCGCGCCTTCGCCCTCGGCCTGCGCCAACACACCTAAGCCGACCAGATAATTGCGCTCGATCCGCCCGAAGTCATCCTCGGCCTGGGCATAGATGCCGCCGAATACCGTGTCGGCATCGGATTTGCCGTAGACATGGGCGATGCCCCAGTTGTCGCGGACGATCCGCACATTCTGCGCGTGATGCCGCCAGCGCGCGGTCTCGAGTGGCGCGGCACCCGCGGCGCCGACGGCGCCCAAGAAGCATACGGCGACGAGCAGAAATCGGATGGCGGGAAATCTCTCCACTGCGTAGCATTATGCAGTGCGAGTCTCCTTGCCGGCCTTTTTAATGTTACTGATCAGCCTCGCGGGCTCCTTGCGTGCCGCGGTGCCCGACGCGGCCACGACCTTTGCCATAGCGGACGCTGAGCTCTCGACCCCGCTGGTAATGGTTGCCTACGGCGACATGCGCTTCACGAGTCCGGCCGAGACCCGCGCCAGCAACCCGATCGCGCGGCGCGCGTTGATCGACAAGATCGCGGCCTTGAATCCGGCGGCGGTCTTCATCAACGGCGACATCGTCTGGCACGGCATTGCGGACGACTACGCGGTATATCGCGACGAGACCCGCCCATGGCGCGACCGGCATATGCGGGTGTTTCCCGCGCTCGGCAACCATGAATTCTCCGCGTGCACCGAGGCGGCATGCCTCGCCCGCTGGTGGGACACGTTCCCTGAATTGCGCGGCCGGCGCTGGTATTCGGTTGCCATCGGCAGCAAGGTCGTGAGCATCGAGCTCGACACCGACGCCTCGCTGCTGCCGGGCAGCGAGCAGCGGCGCTGGCTCGAATCCCAAGTGGCGGCGCTCGGCGCCGCGGTCCGCGTGGTGATGATCGTCCTGCACCATCCGCCGGTGGCCGACCTGCAGACCGGTCCGCTCGCGAATCACAACCCGCGACCGAACGAAATCGCGCTTGCCGAGTATCTGCGCACGGCGGCTGCGCGCTCGGCGGCACGCTTCATCGTCAGCGCGGGGCATGTCCACAACTATGAACGGATCGCCGCGGACGGCGTGATGTACCTCGTGTCCGGCGGCGGCGGCGCGGCGCCCTACGAGGTGACGCGCTCGTCCGCGGATCTGTTTCAAAATCCCGAGTTTCCGAACTACCACTTCGTGCGATTCGAAATCGGCGCCGATCGGATCGTCGGTGAAATGATCCGGCTGCGTGACTACGCCGAGCACGATCCCAAGCAATGGGATATCCGCGACCGGTTCGAGATCACCCTGCGGCCTTGACTGCTTGAATCAGCTGACTCACGGCGGCCTGTGCATCGCCGTACAGCATGCGGGTTTGATCGAGCACGAACAGCGCATTGTCGATGCCTGAAAAGCCCTGTCCCTGACCGCGCTTGATGACGACGACGTTCTTGGCCTTGTCCGCATTCAATATCGGCATGCCGTAGATGGGGCTCGCCCGATTGGCGCGCGCATCCGGATTGACGACATCGTTGGCGCCGATGATCAGCGCCACGTCCGCGGTTTCGAACTCGGCGTTGATCTCGTCCAAGTCTGAGATCAAGTCGTACGGCACCCCCGCTTCGGCGAGCAGCACATTCATGTGTCCGGGCATGCGCCCGGCCACCGGGTGTATGGCGAAACGCACCTTGACCCCGTGATCGATCAACAATTGGGCGAGCTCCCACACTTTGTGCTGCGCCTGCGCGACGGCCAGCCCGTAGCCGGGCACGATGATGATCTTCTGCGCGAACGCCATCATGATTCCGGCATCCGACGCTTCGATCGGCTTCTGCGCGCCGGTGATCGGGCCGGCGGCACCGGATGAAGTCTCGCCGAAGTTCGAGAACAGCACATTGCCGAGCGAGCGGTTCATGGCCTTCGCCATGAGCTGAGTCAGCAGCGTGCCGGCGGCACCCACCACGGTACCGGCGATGATCATGGCGGCATTGTCGAGAACGAAACCCTCGAATCCGACCGCGAGGCCGGTCAGCGCGTTGTACAGTGAAATGACCACCGGCATATCCGCCCCGCCGATCGGCAACGTCATGGCGACGCCGAGAGCCAGAGCGAAGACGAAGAACAGGGAAACCGCGGGTAGCCCCGACTGCATGCCGGAGACGACGATGAAGCCGAACCCGGCCGTGATGAGCAGAATGCTCAAATTCACGAACTTCTGACCGCCGAAGCGCACCGACTTCGTGATCAAGCCCTGCAGCTTGGCAAACGCGATCAAGCTGCCGCTGAAAGACACCGAGCCGATGAAGCCGCCGATGGTGGCGATGGTCAGGTGCACGATGCTGTGCTCGCTGCCGCGGTACAATTCGACCGCCGCGATCGCCGCGGCGGCGCCTCCCCCCATGCCGTTGTACAGGGCGATCATCTGCGGCATGTCCGTCATCGCGACCCGCTTGCCGCTCACCCAGGCGATCACGCCGCCGATCGCGATGGCGCCGATCACCAGCGAGAGATTGAAGGGCGATGCGCCCATGAAACCTAAGGTGACCAGCGTCGCGAGCACCATCCCGAGGCCGGCCCAGCGGACGCCGCTGACGGCCGTCAAGGGCGAGCTCATCCGCTTCAATCCGACGATGAACAGTGCCGCCGCCACGAGATACGACAGCTGGGTGAGATTTTGCACGGTCGTCGCGGAGGGCATCGCCTTAAGATCTCCGCTTCTTGCCGGCGGAGACGAACATCTGCAGCATGCGCTCGGTGACGACATAGCCGCCCATGGCGTTGCCGGCGCCGAGAATCACGCCGATCACGCCGATGATCCGCAGCAGTGTGGTGTCCGCCGCGGCCAGCGCGACCATCGCCCCGACCAGCACGATGCCGTGCACGAAGTTGGATCCGGACATGAGCGGGGTGTGCAGGATGACGGGCACGCGCGAGATGACTTCGTAGCCTGTGAACGCGGCCAACATGAATATATAAAGCGCTATCACGCCGTCGATCATTGCCGTTATCCCTCCAACGCCTTGCGCGTCGCTTCGTGCTTGATCTCACCGCCCTGCGTGAGCACCGCTCCGGCGAACACCTCATCCTTCCAGTCGATGGCAAGCTCGCCTTTCACCAGCGCCGGCTTCAGCAGATTGAACAAATTGCGCGCGTACATTTCGCTCGCGTGGTAGGGCAGCGTGGCCGGCAGGTTCACCGGGCCCAGGACCTTGACGCCGCCGTGCAGGACGGTTTCACCGGCCCGCGTCAGCTCGCAGTTGCCGCCCTGTTCGGCGGCGATATCGACGATCACCGAGCCGGTCTTCATGCGCTCGACCGCCGCCCGGCTGATGATTCGAGGTGCGGACCGCCCGGGGACCGAGGCGGTGCTGATCACGGCATCGCTCGCCGCGATTCGCGCATCCAGGATTTCCTGTTGCTTGGTCTTTTCCTCGGCCGTGAGCTCGCGCGCATAGCCGCCGGCACCTTCCGCGGAGACGCCGGTTTCGACGAATTTAGCGCCCAGAGACTTGACCTGGTCCTTGGTCGCGCTACGCACGTCATACGCTTCGACTACGGCACCCAGCCGCTTCGCCGTGGCGATCGCCTGCAGGCCGGCCACTCCCGCGCCGATGACGAGGACCGACGCCGGCCGGATGGTGCCGGCGGCGGTGGTGAGCATGGGCAGAAAGCGTTCGAGCGTATCGGCCGCGATGAGCGCGGCCTTGTAGCCCGAGACCGACGCCTGCGAGGAGAGTGCGTCCATCGATTGCGCGCGCGAAATGCGCGGCACCAGCTCCATGGCCAGGCTCGTGATGCCGCGGTCCTTCAGGGCGCGCACGAGGTCCGGCCGCGCATAGGCTTGCATGAATCCGATGACCACGGCGGAACTCTTCAGCGCGTTGATCTCGGCGAGGGTTGGCGGCTGCACTTTCAGCAATACGTCGGCGGACTCAAGAACGGTGGCCGCGTCGCTGAATTCGGCGTCCGTATACAGCGCATCCGGGAAGTGAGCGGCCGTTCCAGCCCCATGTTCCATCAATACACGGACACCGGCCGCCTTCAGTTTGGCGGCGATTTCAGGAACGACGGCCACGCGAGTTTCGTTGGCGGCGGTTTCCGCCAGGACCCCGACGACGACAGCCATGGTGATCTCTCCCGCCCGAAGATTATGCCAAACGTTGAATTATGGCATAAGACTCGACTATCTTTAGCTTTAGTATTGTCATGAAACCGATGGTAAAGCACCAGCCGCAGCTACTCGATTGGCGGGACGACCTCACGGTCGTGCCGCACGGGTATCCTTTGTCGCAGCAAATCCTGCGCACGGACGTGTCCGGCATGCCCTTGGAATGGGTGGATTACCGTGAGGCCGCGCGGCTCTACCACACCGAGCAGGTTGCCTACACCTGCGGCACGCTGCTGTATCGGCTGTATGGAGGCACCTGCGCGCGGACGGGCTTGCGCACTATCGTCGACGTGAATTCAATCATCGCCACCTTGGGGACGTCGGGCAACCCCGGAAATTTGCGCGGCGCTGCGTACACGCCGCCGCTCAACAATCAGACCCTGTTCCGCCGCGACGCCTACTTGTGCCTGTATTGCGGCGCGCGGTTCACCTACAGTCTGCTGTCGCGCGATCATGTGACGCCGTTCAGCCGCGGCGGGCATGATACCTGGAGCAATGTGGTGTCGGCGTGCCGTCGATGCAACAACGCCAAGGCTTCGCGGACTCCCGAACAAGCCGGCATGCAGCTGCTCGCGGTGCCGTTCACGCCGACCTATGCCGAATACATATTCTTGAAAGGCCGCCGCGTGCTGGCCGACCAGATGGAATATCTGATTGCGCACTTCCCGCGTTCGAGCCCGCTGCACGAGCGCATGCAACGCTGGCCCATGTGATCCTGGGCGCCGTCCAGCCGCAGCCGCGGTCCGGCGTCGTGTACTTCATCGACGCCAGCTATTTCATCTTCCGGGCCTACCACTCCATGCCGCCCGACATGATGGACGGCGACGGCAACGCGACTCATGCGCTGTATGGCTTCGCGCGTTTCCTCTCGGATCTGCTCGAGCAGGTTCGGCCGGAGCGCATCGGCGTCGCCTTCGACGTGCGGGTCGGGGAAACCTCGTTCCGCAACGGCATCTATCCCGCCTATAAAGCCAATCGCGAAGCGCCGCCCGCCGATTTGGAGCGGCAATTCGCGCTGTGCCGCGAGTTCTGCAGGCATATGGGTCTCGCCGAATTTGCGAGCGAGACGTATGAAGCCGACGACATCATCGGCACTTTGGCCGCGCGTTCGCGGGCGGCGGGCTTGCGCAATGTATTCGTGACCCGTGACAAGGACTTGTCGCAGCTGATCCGCGACGGCGATGTGTTCTGGGACTACAGCGGCAACACGCGCTATCACTACGGCGACATCGGGCGGCGTTTCGGCGCGACTCCGGAACTGATCGCGGATTTCCTGGCATTGACGGGCGACAGCGTGGACAATATTCCCGGCGTGCCCGGGGTCGGAAAAAAGACAGCGGCCGAATTGTTCGCGGTATTCGGCTCGCTCGATGACTTGTACGCCAACATCGACCGTGTGCCGGCGATGAAGCTGCGGGGTGCGGCCGCCCTCGCGGCTCGGCTGCTCGCGCACAAGGAAGCCGCCTATCTGGCGCGACGTCTGACCGGCATCGTCTGCGACATGCCGCTCGAAGCGACGCTGGATGACCTCAAACCGCGGCGGCCCGACGGCGCCGGACTCGATTTCTTTTTCGACCGGCACTGCTTCGGCACTATTCTGCGCCGCCAGGCGCGCCGCATTGCAGGCGCCTAGCCGCGGGGAATTGCAGCCGGCATTTAATAAGGATGGGGAGCAAGACGATGGCCCAGAAAGACATTCAATCCGTGCTGCAGGAAGACCGGGTCTTCCCGCCCCCGGCACAATTTCGCAAGCACGCCGCACTCAAGGCCGCGGATCTGCAGGCGATGTATTCCCGGGCCGCGCAGGACTATGTCGGGTTTTGGTCAGACCTCGCAACCGCC
>Ga0210394_10005761_pt1 | contig 13739 bp, 21 predicted proteins | sample IncBWC12MmetaG_FD_160121 | JGI IMG/M metagenome (GOLD analysis project Ga0210394, IMG submission 160121) | Forest soil microbial communities from Barre Woods Harvard Forest LTER site, Petersham, Massachusetts, United States - Inc-BW-C-12-M | ecosystem: Environmental > Terrestrial > Soil >...
CGCTACGTGGGCGCCACCCGTAGACATCTACGAAACCGAGAACGAATTGGTCGTAAAGGCCGAGCTGCCGGACTTTCAAGACAAGGACATCGACGTCCGCATCACAAACAATACGTTGACGATCCGTGGAGAGCGGAAGTTCGAAAAGGACGTCAAAGAAGAAAATTACCTTCGGATCGAACGCGCCTATGGTTCGTTCATGCGGAGCTTCTCCCTCCCGAATACGGTCAGCCCCGAGAACATTCGAGCCGACTATCGCAATGGAGTGTTGACACTGCATATGGCTAAGCGTGAGGAGTCCAAGCCGAAGCAGATCAAGGTCAGCGTCGCTGCAAACGGCAAGTAGATCGTAGATCAGAGTAACGCGCGAGGGGCAGTTCGTGCCCCTCGTGCTTACAACCAAGGAGGTTGCCATGATCGAACGCAAAGAATTTTCCAGAGAAGCTATTGCGCACCGGGCTTACGAGCTATACACAGAGCGCGGCTGCGAGGTAGGTAAGGATGTCGAGGACTGGGTCAGAGCAGAAGAACAGCTATGCGCCGAGACTATTATCACACCAACAAAAGCGAGGGCGACTCACCCGGGCCAATTTAATTAACGCCGCGCGAAAACAAGGGGCGGAATAAACGAGAAATGAGATTGCCAGTGATTAGGAAAACCATGCGGTGGGTTCCCATTACGGCATTGCTCCTAGCGGTGGCATGGCGCCCCTCTGTAAATTACCAAATACTGCTGCATTTTGTGGTTTGTGCGGGCGCCGCCATGATTCTGGCTTTAGTCATTATCAAACAGAATCGAGATTCACTACGCGGCCAAGCGGCGAGTCACTTTAGGCCGTAAGCGTGGCCGCCTTGAGCGCCACCGTAAACGCAAACGAGACACCAATGTCTAACACAATCAACTCAGGAACCATACTGATCGAGGAAAACGCCTTTACGGCGGAATTCTTGCGATTCGAAAGCGAGCCTTGGACCCGTTTCTACATGGCTGGTGAAGTCATTCGAGAATCGCGGAAGGCTTCCCGAAAACAAAGCCCTTACGTGAGCACGGGCAATTCTGAGGCGCGAGTCATCGAGGAAGGGGAATGCAAGACGGTCGGCTGCGGTCCGGTACCTGCCAGCCCTTCCCTTCCCATCGAACTGGTCGACGGCAAGACCTCGAGCAAATCAATGACAGCACAGGATCTCGCGTAAGCTAAACGAAGTCATGAAGGAGTATTGGCACCGAGATAACCGCTGTCTATTGAACGCTTACCTAAACGGATGATACATTCCTCCGCAAGGAGGCCCCCAGCCCCATGAAACCCGCCCGTTTGTCTATCGCCTCGTCCGCTCTGTCGCTGCTGCTTACGTTTTCCACCGCAGCACAAACCAACAAGATCACGGCCGCTGAAGCCAAAGATCACGTCGGCGAGGTCCGAACCGTCTGCGGAAAAGTAGCCAGCACCCACTACGCGAGCGGCAGCAAAGGCCAGCCGACCTTCTTGAATCTCGACGAGCCTTATCCGAAGGAAGTTTTCACAATCCTCATCTGGGGCAGCGATCGCGCGAAGTTCGGTGCGCCCGAGACGAAATATAAGGACGCGAGGGTTTGTGTGACGGGGAAGATCACGAGTTATCGAGAGAAGCCGGAGATTATAGCGACGGAGCCGAGCCAGATTGTGCAGGAGAAGCAGTAGTATCTCGGAAAGGCGTGCCAGAAAGGTGGTGTATGGGAGGGGCACAGTTCGCGAAGATCGTGCCGTACTTAGCTAATCCTCTTGTGCTGGTTGGCTTCTGTCTATTCTTGCTCTTCGGAACGTATCGGGTGCTCCTAAAACGCGGTCTTCTCTCTCCTCTTTCTCAAAGACAAAGCTCCATGGTTGTTCGAATGATTCTCAGCAACGGATTTCGGATTTCAATTGTCATCATGATTCTCGGTTTTGCATATGCGGGATTCCGCGTCTACCAGCAGACTAAGAATGCTCCCGGCCAGACGCCATCAATCAAACAGCAGACCGGTGCATGCGGATCAAACATCAACGGCAATGACAATCAAGCCACAGTAAATTGTGAAGATAAGAAGGCAGATACAAAATGAAACTTTGCACTATAACTGCAATCTTCGTAACACTTGTTACTATTGGGGCTTTCCCAGCGTTCTCACAGTCAACTACCCAAGAAAATCAGCGGGGCGGCGATTGTTCCGTAAACATCACAGGAAATGACAATACCGCCTCGCTAGTATGCACCGGCGTAGATGTCAAGCTCGCCGCACAAGTGCGAGCAATTCTGAATGGTACCCGACGCAACGAGAGTGCTGTGAAAGAGATGTCCGAAAAGCTCGACAGGATTCTAAAACAAATGGATAAGGAGGCGATTCCTCCTCTGGTCGGCCTTCGGTTCGTGTATCCAAAATCGCCGGCGTTGATTCTTGTCAACCAGACAGAGGCAATCGCAAGAAACATCAAATGGACGATCGTTCTATGGAACATGGATCTCCCGGATCGCGATAATCCGTTGCCGATTCCAGTCAGTTCCTTCGACTGGCTTCGTCCAAATGGGGAAAGCGGCCCGTTAAATCTATTCGATAGCCCAACGGTTTCTCCGCTTCTAAAACCGGGTAACCGGCTGTATGGCTCCGCCTCGGTCAGCTGTCCTGAGTGTTCTCGGGGTAGGACATACCTTATCTACATAGTTTGGGGCGAGGGCGGATGGTTCGCAGAGGCACAGAATGAACAGTCCGGCGGCGTAATAGTTCCGAATAACTTTTCAAAGGAGGTGCGTACCGAGTACTTCAAAATGGTGGAGGGAGTTCCCGCTCAATTAAGAATGTCGATCGTCGGTCTCAGGGGCGAATAGAGGAACTGGCGCTGACATGATTCTTATTCTGCCTCGCGTGAGGAGGGTTCGCTAGGAACCAGTTCGGGTTATTGATAGTTTCTACGATGGTAAAATCTGAATCAAGGTTCAGGCTACCTGATGCGGTCGCACACGCGCGAGGCGCACCATGAAGGAGCTAGTAGAAGCAATCGCAAAAGCACTCGTGGACGACCCCGATCAGGTTCATGTCCGCGCGATTGAAGGCGAGCAGGTTACCGTATTCGAGTTGCGCGTCCACAAGAGCGACCTCGGAAAAGTAATTGGCCGCCAAGGGCGCACGGCTAACGCTATCCGAACGATTCTGACTGGGGTGGGTATGAAGCTGCGAAAGCGCTTCACACTAGAGGTCCTTGAGTAGTGTCATTCCGCAGACGAACCCGTTGCGACGCGAAGGCGCTATGAGCGTTAAATTGCTTAGCCGCGTTTGCGCGCTGGTTTTGTCGGTTCGGCCGCCGCTGTTTCTTCGCCACGGACAGGTTCGATTGCATATGCGTCAGACACACCCAGCGGTCCGATATTATGAGGTTTGCCGAGAATTTCTGCCAGATCAGCGACAAGATCTGACTTGGTCTTCGAAATGACTTTGCGGATGCCTACTTTCTTCGCTTCCGCTTCCGTGTGCGGGTCATCGTACAAGGTGTAAAGCACGATCGGAACTCGCGGCATGATCTTTCGAATTTCCGCAGCCGCCTGTATGCCGGAAAGCATCGGCATGGAGAAGTCCAAAATGATGAAATCAGGTTTCTGCTCCACGGCCAGCATTACAGCTTCTCTGCCATCGGCTGCTTGGCCGCAAATAGTCCAGTCATTGCGCGTAGACAGGGTCGCTGCAAGCTTTGAGCGGACTAGTTCGCTATCATCTGCGATGAGGATTCTTACCGGCAAGGTCGGCATGGGCTGCCAGGGTAACGCCGGCAACTTCTGATTGGCATACATAGTATAGGGTATTTGCTGAGGGCGGTTGTGAAGGCTATCTAACGACGCGCTGCCGATTATTTTGCGGAAGGCTTTCGAGATCGCTGGAGTTTCGACTTCGAAGTAGATGGTTTTCTGCGCGACCTCCAGCACTTAGAACAAACGGTGCGCTCTTCGAGGATGTACCTTTCGAGGCGGCGGTAGTCGCAGATCGCGCGAAACTTTTGGCCTTTATCGAGCGTGTGATTAATGCACCCACGGTTGTTTCGGTGCCGGCACCCGCAATAAACTCATTTCGTCAACTCCAGTATCGTCGGTATTAGTTCTGTGGTTAGGCTCATCTTATCCAGTAACTTTGCAGCGCCGATTTGCTTGGCCAAAGCTTTTGTATCGTCATCGACACTAAAAGAAATTGCTAGGACTGTTGCGCCGGTTGAGATGAGCGTCGGGCCCGCAGTCATCGCATTCAGTCCGTGACTGTCTTTCATATGCAAGTCGAGCAAAATTACATCCGGACGTAGATGTTCTGCCAATCTCACTGCATTGGAGAAATCAGTCGCCTCCCCTATTACGGCAATCTTGGGATGGGCCTCCAAATGGCGGCGCATTACTCGTCGAAGTGGTTCGGAATCCTCCGCCAGCAATACCGATATCGTCAGACTACCTCCTCTGATCGGCGCAACGATTCGTACGGTGCCCAGTCCGCGAATCCTCAAGCGCTACACGCTGGGCTATTTAGCTGGTAGTCTTCTTGGCTCTGGGTATTCGGCGCAAGCATGTGTTGCAAACTCCTCATCGCGCCGCCGCTCGTAGTTCCGTTTCATTTCGTCGAGCGAATTACCGGCGGGCGATCCCGAAGCATTGAACACCCATGCACACTCGGAGCAACCCCATCCCCAAAAACGCTGTTCTTCGATCCAGACCAGTTTGCGGCGCATGGCCCTCTAGGACTCCTCGCGAACGGGTGCGGTAAGGCCCTTGTGAAAGACGCGTGACATTGGTTTTCGAGCGAAGCCGCGGCCAGAGAAGCCGCTTTATTCGTTGCTCTAGGCGAGGTTCTCCACGGGTCGTCACATCTTTGACACACCTCAAAACCGAACTGAATACACAAGGGCCGAAGATTACCGATGGCAGAGGGCGGGTGTCTGTGGGGTATCCAACGCTGGCAAGGATTGCTATCTCAGTCCGAGGTCGTCCTCGAACTGTCGAATTACGCCGTAGCACTCACAGGAGGATTTTTCGAGTTTCCTGCGGTTCACAATCTTCACTGCACCTCGCAAGTATTCTATGATTCCCTCTTTTTGCATTACCGACGCCGCCAAGCTTACGGTGGATCGGTCAGTACCCATCATAGTGGCGATGAAATCGTGGGTAATCGGAAGCACTCCGGAACCAACTCTATCCTGAGTCATCAACAGCCACCTCGAAAGACGCTGCTGTATATCGTGCAGACGATTGCACGCCGCGGTCTGTGCGACTTGCATTCCTTGCAGTCCCGTATGCCTGTTCAATATTACCTGTAACTGGGGGGCCGACCGCAGAATGCGTTCGAGAGCACTTCCCAGCATTCGGAAGCCATTGCCGGCGATTTGGATGACTTCTCGCACTGAACTTCTGCTCACGCCCACTGCCAACCCTGCCCCAACATAGCCCTCCTTGCCCACTACACCCACTTCGACGGTCCGGCCGTCTTTGGTAACAACAACTTGAGAAACCATTCCTCGATTCGGGAAATAGACGAACTCGATACTCTGTGTCGGCTCATGGAGGCTGAGATGATGCGGCAGGTCGATATACGTCAAGTCAGAGCGCATCAACTCATATTCATTGTCGGGCGTTGCCAGCAGCACTTTGTTAATTACTTGTTTACCGTCAGAATTGGTTCGTTCGGCCACCTGCGCGATTCGAAAGTTTTTCCCGCTCATGTCAATCCTCGACGGCGCCGGAGTGCCGTGCATTCTGTGGGTTACTTCATTGGCTTTGAGGCGGAAACTCAGCTTCGCGAAATTCCGGCCGAGACTCTGATTTCGCGTCTGTCATTGAGGGACATCATGTCTCCGCCAAAGTATTTTCGATTCGGAGATTTCGATATCGTTGATCGGTTCCGTCAACCGTGATCTGCGCCTTTTCCGGTTGGCTCGTGTGTGGAGACGGAATTATCTTGTTTACAATCCCGGGGATCGTCGTGCTTAGCTGTTCTGGAATTCGTGAAGTATTCAGATTCACTTCCGCTATTTTCGCGGATCTGGCCATGCGTGGCTTCGCCATTTCCTTTGTGACGCTGGCACGCGTCGCCTCATCGGATCGTGTCCTACTTTTCTTATGAGGCATGCTCACATCATGACAGTCGGGGTAGCAGCCATACCGTCCCCTTTTGCACACTTACCAGATATAACCTCTAAATGTTGGTGACTAGGGTCTCCGGAAAAACGCCCGATCTGGCTCAATCAGGGTCAATTCCGGGGTTGAGCGCGCGCTCGGAATGCGCATGGAAGTTCAGTCCGTCAGGCCCCCAGTTGGCAGAACAATCGATGAAATAAAGCAGCGGTATGATTCGGAACGTGACAAGGAGTTTAGGTCGCACGTTTGTTCCGCGCATCCTCGAAAGAAATAATCCGATTTCTAAAAGTGTGCACAATTGAACAGCAGCCCGAGAACACGATGCCCTAATATCGCCCTTCAAAGAATGAGGATCGAAGGGAGCAGCCATGGGCGAGCTACGGTACCCCGAATGGCAACAGACCTACCACGATGCGTTGTTGGAGCTAAACCCGCAGAAGCTCGTTCAGCGGGTGAATGAAGCGGAAAAAGCGATCTTATCCCGATTACAGGAAATGCGAATTGGTTCAGATAGTCGCATGGAAGCACAAGCGATAGAAGATGCCCTCAGTGGTTTGCGTGTTCTTAAAAACGAGACAGCGAAGTTCAAGCGATCTCAAAGTGCTGGCGCACACTACAATACAATCGGAGCGGAGAGCGATTAGTATCGAAGCTTTTATTTAACTTTTGTCTGACGCTCCGTTGCTCCCCCACAAATTTTCTTCTTGTTTTCGTCGTCTTGCGAATGTGTCCGCAAGTGAACAGCAATCCGAACTTAACATGCCCAATATCATAGCTCGAACACGAAGCGCGGCTCGAGGCCGGAAGCGGCGGATGGGAGCACTTATGAAGGACCTAAAATACTCGGAACAGCAAACGCAGTCCCTGGAAACTTTGACCGAGTTAAACCCGCAGGAATTGCTTCAGCGAATTCATGCTGCGGAAACGGCAATCCTTTCGCGGTTGCAGGGAATGCGAATCAATTCAATCGATCTCGTGGAGGGACAGGCAATCCAAGACGCCTTGGACTGTTTGGTGCGTCTCACGAAAGACACGCTGGAATTCGCCGATTCGCTAGTCGAAGTGACTCGCGTCGCCGGAAGAGCTTGGGCTTAGGTCAATCGGACAACGTACGTATTTCGAGTTCGACGCACGGTTTCTTTCCCCAGTTTCTTGACGTCCTAATCTTCACCAAATTTCTCTATATTGTTTTTTTAGATCGGCACGGATTTCATCCAAATCCGCCTTTTTGACGGCAACCTGAGCGCCCAATCCCGCGTCCTGTAAATGCGCGATCTCTTCCTCAAGCAACCTTTCTTTCTTCGTCAGCAATTCAATTTGAGAATCATCCATAACCGTCCTCTGAGGACTGGGGCAAATCATACCGGGCGTGAAAGCGGGCGACCCTGAATGCGGTCGCCCTTCAGCCGTAGGCTCGACGAAGTTCGAAAGATCTACCGTGAAAAACTAGCCTTCTGATGTTTCACCTGCACCGTCAGCCTCGCGATCACGCTACCCGATGTTGACTTGGAAGGTCAGAGAAGGATCATCGTATGCGACTGCATACCATAGCCCGTCCGTTCCCAGAACGAAGTACACATCGTGCTGGTAAAACCACGCCGGATATGCTCCTGCGTAGAACCAATAGCCGCCGTAAGAGTACTCTCGGCGTCCGTTGTAGTAGCGCCCACCGTTTTCTTCAAACCGGGAATGGTGGTTAGGACCAAAACGACTTTCGTTGTATTCGTGTCCCTCCCTATCCTTCTGACCGTTTCGTGCGTACTTTCCCTGTGATTGTTGCGCTTGGCCATTGGCTTGCTGTTGCTGATGCTGCTGACTCTTCTCTTCATTCTGCCGAGTCTGTTGCTCATGTTGATTCTCTTGCTGCTGTTGTTGGCCTTTGGCTTGTTGCTGCTGGTTTTGTTCTTGGCTCTTCGCCTGTTGCTCCTGCTTCTGTGGCTTCGCTTCCTGTTGCTGCTTCTCCGGTTTCGCCTGCTCCTGCTTTGCAGGCTTGGCTTGTTCTTCCTGTTTCTGAGGTTTGGCTTGTTCCTGCTTTGCAGCAGGTTTGGCTTGTTCCTCATGCTGTGCTGGCTTAGCGCCCTCGTCGTGGTGATCTTCCTGTGCGAACGCAGGAACAGTCGCTCCGAAAAGCAAGAACAGGGCTGTTGTGCTGATGAGTCCAAGTACTTTCATGCGTGTTGCCTCCATTATCAGAATTCTGCGTGGACTTCAGATTAGCGAGATACAAAGTCGAAATCTGTACAGTTGTGAACACATTGCCTTTGAATCGATTACATTGTCGCTGCGAGGCTCCAAGCAACAGTGCGACCTTCGGCTGGTTCAAGCTCTGAAACTCTGAAAAAGCCTTCGTTATTGAACACGAGCAGTTGAGCGGATAACTCAGCGCGGAGCTAGGTGCGGAAGTTTGCTACACACTTACACAATCTCTCTCAACACCTGTTCAAAGGTCCACTCGCACGGATTTGGGATTCCGTGTTACGGCACGTAGACAGAGCGTATTGCTTATTGGTTTACAACGCGCGCAAAATCCAAACGATCACAATCACAACCACTATGGTTCCTAACAGTCCATATCCCAACATTGTCGCCTCCTCAGGATTCCTCGGATTCAGAATCCCGATGAACCACTTTGCACCGTCGGCCTTGCGATGTATGTTCGATTTGGCACACAATTCGAACAATTTGTGGGATACCGCCGTCTTACTTCGAAGGTTTAACGCAGGATTTATATTTCTTGCTCGTTGGCTTCTGGTTGCTTTCCCGCACAGTCTGAATTCGTGCAAGTGTGGGTCGATCGGATTTCTTCTCGCAGAACCCTTATCCAACGGAATCCCCGCAATGAGGCACCTAGCTAGGATGTTCGATACTCATATTTCTTCCCATTTCGTGCGAAAAACCAAGGTCGCTCTCCTTGGGTTTTTCTTACGACAGTTACAGCAGGAATCACCGTTTCGTGACAAAGACTAATCAGAAACGAAACTGTGCAAAATTGAACAGTCACGAGTCTTGGCTGTTTCTAAAATCCTCCCTCGTATCGCGGGATGTGACGGATGGCCTTGAAAAAGCAGGACGGTAATCACAACCAGCACAAGGGACCTCAGGAGCATGACGAGATGAGGTGCGAAAATGGATGATCACGAGTCGCGCACCACGCGGGTACCAAGGGAGTTGTGGCCGTATCAGCATTGCGACGATAGCCGCCGTCAGTTGGTGGGAGAGGGCCACATTCTTGAATTGATATCTCTGGGCGCGTTTCTCCCTAGGATCTTGAACAAACTGTGCACTGCGATCGACGTTCAGATCGGTAACGTGGTGTCGCTCGTCGTTCTGCCGAGCGGCGAAGAAAATCAACTTGGCCCGCTCACCAGGAGCGCCATGCAAGTGGGCCTGAGTGTTTTTTCGTCCACAGGTATTCATTCGCGTGACAACAGTCTCCTGGGAACATTCCAAATTTACTGCTGCGACCAACGACGGCCCACGCGGCAAGAATTTCAGCTGATTGGGCGAGCGGTCCAATTGGCAGCAATCGCTCTTCAACGCAATACAGACAAGGAGAATTTCGAGAAGCCTAGAAACGAAATGAGCGATAGCCCGCCGCTAAAACAATTCATAAACTGACCTTTGCTCGTGGACGGTTGCTCAGATTGACGCCGCAAGGAACGCTGGGACTTCGCAGACTCTGCCCGGGCTCCTGGATGTAAAGTCGGGCGCCCGGGTCACTACGCCTTATCCTTAGGTTATCGCGCGGTTACACTTTTAGATTGGATCGAACTTGTCTGAAAGGCCACGCCGTAGAACCGGCGGTCGCAATCCATGCACCGGAATGGACGCACACGTATCAGGCTCAGTACGGTTGATTCGATCACTCCCCTTCGCTTCGATCGGCGAACTGCTTTGCTTTGACAACGTGGACATAAGGAGGGCACCGTAGTTCTCCTCTTTAACACATCAAAACCTGCTAGCTGCACACTCTCGTTTAACATCCAGAATCAGTGCAGAATATCTGACCATAATCCATCCTGAACTGTCCCTAGCTGTGACCGGTCGCAGTATCTCGACGGGCCTAATTGAATCAAAATCAGCCTGTAAGGAACTGTTCCATTTTGAACAGTCACGCCCCACCGGAATTCCGTACAGTTGCGCGGAGAGGAAGTCGAAGAATTCTGCTCGCCGACCATTGCTATTTTTGTCGGCCGTTGGGGGAATTCCGCCCTGAGATAGATGGCGACTTCGGCACAGTGGGAACAGGCTGGCCGCCTGCCCGAAGACAAACTTTCTCGGCGGGGCGGCAAGCTACACAGGATCCGGCGTCACGAACCTTTGGTCAGGACTCGAGAGAGTTATGAAAAACATAAACCGGATGGCTTCCCACCTTGCTGGTTTCTCTTCGGGGGCAAACCTAGGCGGCAAAGTCTCGCACTATCGAGTCAAAGAAAACATCTACACGGAAGGTGCCCCGGCTGACACGCTTTTCTTCATTCAAGAAGGAGCGGTGCGGCTCACCGTCCGCGCGAACCATCAACGTTCCGCAGTTACCGTGATCGTGGGTGTGAACGATTTTTTTGGTGAACTTTGCCTGGCAGGGTATCCGTTTCGCATGTCGACTGCGGTCGCATTGAACGCCAGCTCCATACGTACCATCGACAAAGAAAAGATGCTCCAAATGCTTCGCACAAAGAATGACACGTCAAATTCACTGGTGGCCTATCTGCTGTCAAGCAGCAAGAAATACCGTGATCAAGTGGTGGATTTGATGACTTCTTCTGCCGAGCTACGACTGGCGCGAGTGCTTCTGCGGCTAGCACACCTGGAAAAGGACGGCCCGGCGGTTGTTGAGATTCCCGTTTTAAGTCACCAAACTCTGGCGGAGATGGTCGGTACCACGCGCTCGCGAGTCAACGTGTTCATGAACCGGTTCAGGAAACAGGGATTCATTGACTACGATGGCGGATTGGAAGTGCACCAATCGTTGCGGAAAGTTCTCCGGAATCGCTAGGTTCAAGTCTTGAATTCTTACAGCCTATTCGGAGTACGGTTTCAGGTTATAGATGTTGCACGCATCGCCGCGGCTGTACAATATTGAACAGGCCGTCGAAAGGCGTGCTACTCTTACGCATGGCGCTCCCGGCCGCCCGACGCAAATCCTTCAAGGTCCGTCGCTCTCCCCGAAAAGCGATCTCAAAAAGCTCTGCTTTCGATGTGAAATTGTTTCTGGACTCAGCCGGTGTGGGGAGAAAGATGGTTAAGTTTCGAAGTAAGGAAATCGTTTTCGCCCAGGGCGAACCCGCAAAGCATGTGATGTACATTCAGGAAGGTAGTGTGAAGCTTAGTGTGGTCAATGAGACTGGCAAAGAAGCCGTGGTGGCGATCCTCGGACCGGGGGACTTTTTGGGGGAAGGGTGCATCGCGGGCCAGTCTACCTGTATGGCGACAGCGACCGCCGTTGCATCCGTCAGCGTGCTGAGCATTGACAAGAACGAGATGATTCGCGCGCTGCATGGGGAACACGAGTTTTCTGATCGTTTCATCTCGTTCATGCTGGCGAGGAACATTCGAATCGAGGAGGACCTGGTCGACCAACTTTTCAATTCCAGCGAGAAGCGTTTGGCGCGCACGCTCTTGCTTCTCGCGCGCTACGGCAAGGAAGACAAAGCCCAACGGGTTCTTCCAAAAGTTTCGCAAGAGATGCTCGCGGAAATGGTCGGCACTACGCGCTCCCGTGTAAATTTTTTTATGAACAAGTTCCGGAAGTTAGGTTTCATCAAGTACAACGGCGGCCTCCAGATCGACAACTCACTTCTGAGTGTTGTCCTGCACGAATGATACAATTATCCTAACGACTGGACGAAGGGCTTCAATTACGCGCCCTTTGCGCGCGCCATCTCTGGCTCTCTAACCAGCTCTTCGAACAGCGTGCGGTAGTGAATCATAGCCTGGCGCAAATCCTCTGTGCTGGCCTTGCCCTGCGTTTGAAGGAGCGCGCTTTTGTGGGCTGCGCGGTAATTTTCGAGAACGAGCGGATAATCCACCGAGATATCCGCGGCTCGCTGTTCGAAGTCTCCTACTGGATAACCGCGCGTCGACATCACGTCGCCCAGTAATTGGTCGGCATCCGTTATAGCGCCACCGGGACTGTCAACGAATCGCGCCTGTACTTTTGTCCAAGAGTCGACAAACCTTGTACGATCGTCCTGAGCCAGCTCTCGGATGTGCAAGGCCTCCACCCTGTCAGCTCGCTCGTCCAGTACTGCTTCTGCTTTCCGCTGGCCCCCGCCTTCTTTCACGGCGCGGGCATACTCAGCACTACCAAACTGAGTGCGCAGTCTTACCGTTCGGCGTTGGCTAATAAAAAGCCAAATGCCAACACCTACGATGATCAACACCGCAACAGCAAGGACTATATTCGTGGTGGTTATCGCTGATAAATCCATGATCTGCCTCCAGTTTCGATTCGGTTCTTAGGCTTCAATTCATGATTCGTGGTGGACCAATTTTGCAGAGCCGTTCCCGCTTTACGGTTTTTAGATAGCTTCTTCCATCTGGCCGATTTTCTTTGTGGATTTCTGTGAAATCTTCTAAATTCTGGCCCCAAGCCGAATCGGACGCTCGACAAGGTCTTCATCTCAAGGCCGGGATAAGTCTCTTTCTATGGTCCGAAGTATCGACATCAGATGAAAGGAAAGTCTTTGCTGCTGCTGATTTCATCGCGCACGTCCGGACCTTCTTCCCGCCTTCGTATATGCCTTTTGCGATAACCAGACAAACGAAAAAGCAAATCATTAAGGAAACAAAAAGCGCGACGTAGCCAAAAATAAAGAACACAAGGGCGGCGATCACTGGCAGTACGGCATTAAACGGAGCAAAGGCCATTGGAGATTCCTTGGTGTGGCTGCCTTTTCAGAAAAATTCTGTACTGACGTCAGATTATCGAGAGGCACGACGGAAATCTGTACCGTTGTGAACACATTGCATTCTTATTTCCCTTTCATCTTCCACATGACCAACGATGTGCACTCGCGAACACTACTTTCGCTATGGCTTAGCAGAATGAAGGACATCCGCGCTCCTGTTGGCCGCGATAACGAGTTGAGTAGACGGACTAGTGCGGGAGAGATACGGGGTACGCTTGAAGCCTGCGAGCATTCGACTTTAGCGTAAAGCTGGTGGGAACACCCCCAAAGCTGTGCACTATTGAACAGTTTTGGAATCTTGCCTCAGGCTATTCTGTTGTATGGCTTCTTCCTCAGTTCGAAGTGTACCCGTCAAGGTCGCTCGCTTCGCAAAAAAAGCGAAGTTGAAAAAGCTCGGTTTCGATGTGAAATTGTTTCTCGACTCAACTGGCCTAGGAAGAAAGGTTGGCAAGTTTCGAGCAAAAGAAACCGTCTTCGCGCAGGGCGATCCTGCAAAAAATGTAATGTACATTCAAGATGGCGGCGTCAAGCTCACCGTGGTCAACACAAGCGGCAGAGAAGCCGTTATAGCGATTTTGGGACCCGGCGATTTCTTTGGCGAGGGTTGCCTTGCAGGTCAGGCTGTCACGATGGCAACTGCGACTACAATTGCGCCAACCATCGTGCTCGTCATTGATAAGAATGAGATGATTCGAGTACTCCACGGGGAAC
>Ga0210394_10005763_pt1 | contig 13737 bp, 11 predicted proteins | sample IncBWC12MmetaG_FD_160121 | JGI IMG/M metagenome (GOLD analysis project Ga0210394, IMG submission 160121) | Forest soil microbial communities from Barre Woods Harvard Forest LTER site, Petersham, Massachusetts, United States - Inc-BW-C-12-M | ecosystem: Environmental > Terrestrial > Soil >...
GTGCGCGCACGACTCCTTCGGTAGTCGGCATCACCAAGACGGGCGAACGTCTGGTGGGCCAGGTGGCCAAGCGGCAGGCGATCACCAACCCGGAAAACACGATTTATTCGATCAAGCGGTTTATGGGGCGCCGGTATGACGAAGTCAGCGAAGAACTAAAGATGGTGCCCTACAAAGTTGTGAAGCATGGCGAGGGCGTCGCGGTGCAGGCGTACGGCAAGGAATACACGCCGCCCGAAATCTCGGCGATGATTCTGCAGAAGCTGAAGCTCGCCGCGGAGGATTTTCTCGGCGAGAAAGTGACCGACGCGGTGATTACCGTGCCGGCGTATTTCAACGACGCGCAACGCACGGCCACGAAGGACGCGGGCAAGATTGCCGGCCTGGACGTGAAGCGCATCATCAATGAGCCGACGGCGGCGGCGCTGGCGTATGGCCTCGACAAGAAGAAGGACGAGACCATCGCGGTGTACGACTTCGGCGGCGGCACGTTCGACATTTCGATTCTGGAAGTGGGCGAAGGCGTGATTGAAGTGAAGGCCACCAATGGCGATACGCACCTGGGCGGCGACAACATTGATCAACGCATCGTGGACTGGCTGGTGGAGGAGTTCAAGAGGGACGAAGGCCTGGACCTGAAGAGCAAGGGGAACGAGATGGCGCTGCAACGCCTGCGTGACGCAGCGGAGCGCGCCAAAATCGAGCTGTCGAGCACCATCGAAACCGAGATCAACCTGCCGTTCATCACGGCGGATGCAAACGGTCCCAAGCACCTGGTGAAGAAACTGACGCGGTCCAAGCTGGAAGCAATGGTGGACGATATCGTCAAGCGTTCGGTTGAACCTTGCAAGCAGTGCATGAAGGATGCGGGAGTGGATGCGAGCAAGATCAACGAAGTGGTGTTGGTCGGCGGACAAACGCGCATGCCGATGATTCAGCAGTTGGTGAAGGATCTGTTCGGCAAGGAAGGCCATAAGGGCGTCAATCCTGATGAGGTCGTTGCGGTTGGCGCGGCCATTCAGGGCGGCGTGCTGGCTGGTGAAGTGAAGGACATCCTGCTGCTGGATGTCACGCCGCTTTCGCTGGGTGTGGAGACGCTGGGTGGCGTGACCACCGTGCTGATTCCGCGGAACACCACGATTCCGACGCGCAAATCGGAAACGTTCTCGACCGCGGCGGACAATCAGACGTCGGTGGAAATTCACGTGCTGCAGGGCGAGCGGCCTGTCGCCAGTGGCAACCGGTCACTCGGTAAATTCCATCTGGTGGGCTTGCCGCCGGCTCCGCGCGGAGTGCCGCAGGTGGAGGTGACGTTCGACATTGACGCGAACGGCATCTTGAACGTCTCGGCAAAAGACAACGCGACGGGCAAGGAACAGAAGATCACCATCACGGCTTCGACTGGTTTGTCGAAGGAAGAAGCCGAACGCATGAAGAAGGAAGCGGATTCGCATGCGGCGGAGGACAAGGCGCGGCTTTCCGAAGTGGAGGCTCGCAACCGGCTGGATAACCTGGTGTACCAGACGGAGAAAGTGGTGAAGGACAACCGCGAGAAACTAGCCGAGTCGGATGTAAAGACAGCTGAACAGGCCATCGAGGAAGCGCGCAAAGCGCTGGCCGAAGGTGGGCTCGAGAAGCTGAACGCGGCTGCTGAAAGCCTGACCAAGGCTTCGCACCACATCGCGGAAACGATGTACAAGGCGCAGCAAGCGGCGGGCGCGGCAGCGGGAGCACCGAGCGGCGCGGACGGCGCAAGCGGCGGCGGTGCCCATAGCAGCAACAGTTCCGGACAAGGCGATGTGGTGGATGCCGAGTTCGTGGATGTTGACGACTCGAAAAAGCCGAACTAAAGGTGCAGCAGTGTGGGAGCGTAGGGGCGGGCCCATGGAGATGAAAATGGGATCCGCCCCTACATTTGTACGCGCAATCCAATAGGATTTAATTTCGCTCTACTATGGCGACGACTACCAAACAAGATTACTACGACCTTTTGGGCGTTTCGCGCACAGCGGCGGTGAAGGACATTCGCGCGGCTTATCGCAAACTTGCGCGCAAGTACCATCCCGACCTGAATCCCGGCGACAAATCCGCCGAAGAAAAATTCAAGCAGATTCAGGAAGCCTACGAAGTACTTTCCGATACCAAGAAGCGGCAGGTCTACGACCAGTTCGGCTTCAACACGCCGGGGCAGGGCGGAACTCCGCCGCCGGGCGGTGGATACGGTTACGAAGGCGGGGCACCGGAAGACGTGCACTTCGATTTTGGCGGATTTGATTTTGGCGGAGGTGGTGCGGGGGGCGGCGGGACCAGCTTCCGCGATCTGTTCAGCCAGGTTTTTCGCGGGCAGAACGCGGCGCGTGAGGCGAACGAGCGCGAACCCGGCAGCGACCTGGAATTTCAGATTGAGATTACTTTTGCCGAGGCGATGCGCGGTGCGGTGAAGAAGCTGAGCATCACGCGGCTGGATGTGTGCCATGTGTGTCATGGAGCGGGCGTGCAGCCGGGCGATGAAAAAGTTTGCCCCACGTGCGGCGGGACGGGCCAGGTGACGCAGGTGAGCGGCAAGATGCGATTTCAGATTGCCTGCTCGCGCTGCGGCGGCACCGGACGTTTGCATACCATGTGCAAGAATTGCGGCGGAGAAGGGCGCGTACCGCGCGTGGAATCGCTGGATGTGCGCATACCGCCGGGGGCGCAGACGGGTTCGCGCGTGCGTGTCGCGGGACGCGGCAATGCGGGGTTGCACGGCGGTGCGCCGGGGGATCTCTACATTGTGATGAAGGTAGAACCACATCCATTTTTCGAGCGCCGCGGCGATGATCTTTATACGGTGGTTCCGGTGACGGTGACGGAAGCGTCGCTCGGGTCGAAGGTGGAGGTGCCGACGATTGACGGGCGGGCGCAGGTGCGCATTCCTCCCGCGACGAATAGCGGGAAGAAACTGCGCTTGCGCGAGAAGGGCGCGCCTTCGATACGCCAGCCGGGAAAACGCGGCGACCAGATTGTGGAAGTGCAAATCGTGGTTCCGAAACCGGAGGACGAGCGCGTGCGCAATCTTTTGAAGGAATTGAGCAAACTCGATCCGGAAGATCCACGGCGCGAAATATTTTCGCGCGCGACGGTTTGAGGAGAAGTTTCATGGCAGCGCGTCCCAGGAAGAGAGCGAAGGCCGGTTACATGATCAGCGCGGTGGCGGAGCTGTACAAGTTGCATCCGCAGACGTTGCGGCTCTACGAGCGCGTAGGATTGCTGACGCCATCGCGTTCGCAAGGCAACACCCGGCTGTACACGGATCAGGACCTGGAGCGGCTGGAAGTGATTTTGAATTTGACGCGCGAGCTGGGCGTGAATCTGGCGGGCATCGAAATTATTTTGAATATGCGGGATAAGATGGCGGAGATGCAGTCGCAGATGGAAGCGTTCACTCATTTCGTGCGCAGCGAGATGGCGCGCGGGTTTAATGCGGGCGAGGACCGCAAATACCGTAATGCGATTGTGCGCACGACGCCGCGGCAGGCGATTCGCGTGCATAAGTGATTGACTGCGGATCGGTGATAGCCATCCGGGCGATGGCGCACGGAAGTGCGCCACTACAACGGCTAAGTCAAAAACCAAATTAGAAGCCAATCAAGGGCTACCCGCTCCGTCCCGAAAAACGCGGGACGCAGCGGCCGCTGCGTCGGCAAATCAAAGGCAGAGGCCAAGTCAAAGGCGCCCTAATGCTGGCCGCTACAAATTCAAAAACTTTCCACAGGATGCGGCAACTTCCACAGGTGTCGGTGTGCTTGCGCGCGGCGGGCGCGGCGCTTATTCTTGCAGGATGGCGCGAGCAGATTGTCCTCATTGTGAAGGTAGCGGATGGAAAGTGGTGGAGCGCACGACGGCAGGCGCGCAGGCGCTCGCGGCGGATCGTCCAGGCGCAGGGGCCGGCGAGCCGAAGATGGTGTGGGCCGTGCCGTGCGATTGCACCACGGGCGACCGGACGGAGCGGGCTTTGCAGCGCGCGCGTGTGCCGGAGCGTTATCGCCATTGCGATTTTGAAAACTACGACACCGATAACGATGTCCTAGGTTCTACGCCTGCGCAACTCGCCGCCTGGAACCTGAGTCTCGAAAAAGCTAAATTGATCGTGAAGGGATTCGGGGATGAATTTCCCGTTGGGACCGAACACGGTGTGCTTATCATGGGAAAGTGGGGCGTAGGGAAGACGCATCTTGCGATCGCCTTGCTCAAAGAAATCATTCTGCGTGGCCACTCGGGTCTTTTCTATGATTACGGCGAATTGCTTAAGGAAATTCAGGCGAGCTACAACCGAGAAAATCCTACCAACGAGATTGACATTCTCGACCCAGTATTGAAATCGGAGGTACTCGTTTTGGATGACCTTGGCTCCAGCAAGCCGTCTTTGTGGGCTCTCGAAATGGTTGGACATATCCTGAGCGCTAGGTATAACGAGAAGCGCTTTACGATAATTACGACCAATTACCTTGATGCGGGATTTTCGCAGTCGTCGGAAAGCACAGCTCGGATTCAGCAAAGTGGTCAGCGTGGAAAAAACAGCCCGCCGCCCGATCCCTCCCGATCTGTCAATGTCGTGACACTGCCCTCTGGTGAAATGATCGGTACCTACCGAGAGGACACCCTTGAGGAGCGGGTTGGTAAGCGAATTCGCTCTCGTCTTTATGAGATGTGCCGCACGGTGGAAATCGTCTCTTTCGACTACCGTAAAGAGATTCGTCACGCTGGCCCTTTCCGTCAATGACAGTTGTAATGGGATCGACTGCCGAGCTCGCCAGTCCATTGCGATAAATCCTGGTAGGGGCGCTGTTTGCTGCGCGCCCACCGCTCGGTCTTTAACGCTTGGCAAGATCCTGCGGGCGTTCAAGTCGCCTTCGGCGATTGAGATGAGTCGCGCACGGGGGCGGCGCGGAGGCGATGGCTGGCAGAGTAGCTTCTGGGTACCATCGCGGGCGATGAAAAACAGTTTCGGGTTGTTCGTGAATACCTCCGGCAGAATCCTTTGCGACGGGATGGCGATCCGGAACATGTTTGAACGGGCGAAAAATTGCGCGACGCTGGTACCGTCGTGTACTGGTCTGAAACACAACTTCCTGATCATCATTGCGTAACATTCATCTGAGCTGATGCGGCTGTGGATGCGCCGGTTTTTCGCGTTGGTTTGTTGACAATGCGCGAATTGGGCGGGTATCATCCTCGTGATAAGAACGTCTAGCGTGGGCGTTCTATCCCCTTCATTGCTCCAAACCCCGGCGGGTGGAGTAGCCGAGTTTGAGTTCTCGGTAGCAGGGCACGAATCCGTACGGAGGCCGCTCCCCAATGTCACCCGAACACGACCTGAATGTTCCCACTGCAACCGTTGAATCAGCCAGTGCGGACGCGTCCCCAGAAATTCCGCACGGTAGCGCGGGCGAAGCGATCGCTGAGCCCCCTAGCAATTCTGCGAGCGTTAGCGCCGCCGCTGCCAGTTCCACGGGAACAGGCGCGGCAGTGGCGCGAGCGCCCGAGCCCCGCTCCGGGGCGGAACGAGCCGTTGCGACACCCGAAGTCGCCGAAGTGCCTGCATCCGCCGGCGCGACGGAAGAAAGTAGCGCGGCGGAACTAATCGTGCCGGCAGAATCTGCCGATACCTCAGAAGTGACTGCAGCGATTCAATTCGTTCACGAGGCTGAAGCGCCCGCCGCAATTCCCGCCGTCACTGTGCCGGAAGGAAGCACGCCTGCCGAAGGCTCTGATTCTTCCGAAACCACGCAAACGATGGATCAGTTGATGGAGCAGTTCGCGGTGCCTGAGCCTGCGGCAGCCGAGGGCGAAATTTTCGATGGGCATGTGCTGGCGGTGACCGACGCAGGCGTGATCGTGGACGTCGGCGGGAAGTTCGAGGGATTGGTGCCGGCGCAGGAATTTGTGGATTCGGGCAGCCCGATTGAGTTCGGAGCTGGGCAGACGATTGAAGTGGAACGACTGCACGCGCAGAAAGATGGGTACGTGCTGCTGTCGCACGTGCGCGCGCACCGCCGGCGCGTGTGGGAGCGCATCGAGAAGTCGTATCGCGAGCACGCGACAATCAAAGGAAAGGTCACCGAGCGGATCAAGGGCGGTTTGGTTGTGGACATCGGCGTGCGGTCGTTCCTGCCGGCTTCGCAGATTGAATTGCGTCCGGTGCACGATCTGGATTCCTGGAAGGATAAAGAAATCGAAGTGCGCGTGCTGAAACTGAATCGCAAGCGCGGGAATGTGGTGGTGAGCCGCCGCGCGATTCTGGAGGAAGACCAGAAATCGAAACGCGAAACGCTGATGGGCTCGCTGGCCGAGGGCACGATCGTCACCGGCAAGGTGAAGAACGTGACGGACTACGGAGTGTTCGTGGACCTGGGCGGAATGGATGGGCTGTTGCACGTAAGCGATTTGGTTTGGGGACGCGTGCCGCATCCTTCCTCCATCGTGAAAGCGGGCGACGACCTGCAAGTGCAAATCCTGAAATTCGACAAGGACAAGCAGCGCATTTCGCTGGGACGCAAGCAGCTGCTGCCCGATCCTTGGGCGACGGTGCCGGAGCGTTTTCCGGTGGGCACGCGCGTACACGGAAAAGTGGTGGGCGTGACGGACTACGGCGCGTTCGTGCAGATTGAGCCGGGCGTGGAGGGACTGGTACACGTTAGCGAAATGAGCTGGTCGAAGCGCACCAAGCATCCGGCGAAGATCGTGAAGGAAGGTGACGAGCTGGAAGTAGTGGTGCTGGAAGTAAAGACGGAGCAACGGCGGATTTCGTTGGGATTGAAACAGACGCAGCCCGACCCTTGGGACGCCGCGGCGGAAAAATATCCGGTGGGCACGGTGGTGAGCGGACGCATTCGCAACCTCGCGGATTTTGGCGCGTTCGTAGAAATCGAAGAGGGCATGGAAGGCCTGATCCACATCAGCGACGTGAGCTGGACCGAGCGCATCAAGCATCCCAGCGAGAAATTCAAGAAGGGCGACACGGTGGAAGCGAAAGTCCTGAAAGTGGATTCGCAGAACCGCAGGCTTTCGCTGGGCATCAAGCAACTGAAGGATATCTGGGCGGATTGGTTCGCCGCGCACAAGATAGGCGACATTTTGAAGGGCAAAGTGGCGCGCACTACTGATTTTGGCGCTTTCGTCGAGCTGGCGGAAGGCATCGAAGCGCTTTGCCACGTGTCCGAGATCGAAGAGCGGCGCCCGAAAGGCGACCGCGATAAGGAAAAGGCGGCGCGCGGCGCTCGCGTGACGGCGGTGCTGACCACAGGGAGTGAGTACGAATTCAAGATCCTGCGGCTGGAGCCGGAGCAGCACAAAATCAGTCTAAGCTTTCGCGCGGCGCAGAAGCAGGTGGAGCGGCAGGAGATTGAATCCTACCGGGCGGCAGCGGCTCCAACGCCGCGGGCGCCGAAACCGTCGCCGAACGCGACGATCGGCGACGCCATCATGGCGAAGCGGCAGTCATCTTAGGCTTATGATCTGCCGGGGGCGCGGGGGCGGCGCCTGGCTAAAACGTATTCTCGCAGGAAAATCATTTACCTTGCGGTAGATTGGTGATATGCAAGGACATGCGTTGCCCCTCCCTAACGCGTACACGGCCGAGTTTAATCCGAAATCTTAACGAGGAGGCTCTCACCCATGGCAGAGGCTGCCGGAGAGCATGGAAACAAAGAACATACCATGACGAAAGCGGAACTCGTCGAAGAGGTCACGCGCGTCACGGAACTGCCCCGCAAGGAATCTGAAGCGGTGGTGGAGACGATTTTCGAGAGCATTATCGCCGCGCTGCAGGCGGACGATAAAATCGAGATCCGCGGCTTCGGCAGCTTCCGCACGCGGCAGCGGCGCGGACGCACCGGCCGGAATCCCAAGACCGGGGCCAAGGTGGAAGTGCCTCCCAAGAAGATCCCCTACTTCAAGCCCAGCAAGGAATTGAAAGATTACGTGAATAACCCGCGTGCGGCGGGCGCGGGCGAGCACGGTGGTACCCAGCACGGTACTCCAAGCTGAGCGGGGACTGACCGCGATGGATTATTTGTGGACGCCGTGGCGGTATCGCTACATCGCGGATGCCAAGAAGGACGAAGGCTGCGTTTTTTGCGAGGCCTTGGCCGCAAAGGACGACGCCAAGACGCTGATCGTATTCCGCGGGCGTAAGAACTTCATTATCCTCAATCGTTATCCTTATACTTCCGGGCATGTGATGGTGGTTCCTTACGTCCACTCGGCTGATCTAGCTGCGTGCGATTCCGATACTACGGCTGAAATGATGACTTTGGCGCAGCGGTCGCAAGCGGCGCTGCAGAACACTTATCATCCGCAGGGTTACAACCTGGGGATGAATCTGGGTAAGGCGGCTGGCGCTGGCGTTACCGGGCATTTGCATATGCATGTGCTGCCGCGGTGGTCTGGGGATTCGAACTTCATGACCGTGGTGGGCGAGACGCGCGTCGAGCCGGAAGACTTGGATACCACGTATGAAAAACTGCGCAAGGCGCTGGCCTAAATTCGGCTCGCCGCATGCGATGTTAAACTGACAGGAGGTGCCTCATGCTCGCTTCCGAAACGCCTCGCTGGAACGATCTTGGGCTGTCCATCAAGCTTGCGGTTTCGTGGATTATTGTCTCGTCGATGAGTGCCGGAGTTTTCTTGGCCGCAGGCGTCAGGCATTCCTCGCCTTACAGTTCACTTTTCTTCCCGCTTGGATGTTTTTGGCTGTTGTCGGCAATATTGTCGGGTGTTCGTCTGGCGAAGAAATATCGGCCATCACTGGAAAGCACAAATTCGCTTCCTTGAAGTTGTTGCACGGTGAATCCCATGGATGCGGCCGATCGCGAACAAATATTGCGGCTGATTGCAGAATCGGACGCCGCGCTCGTTGCGGCGGTGGCAGGGCTTTCTGATGAGCATGCGCGGCGGCGTCCGGGGGCGGAGCGGTGGTCGGTGCTGGAATGCGTGGAGCATGTGATTCTCGGCGACGATGCCATGTTGGCCCGCGTAAGCGCACACTCCACACCGGGCGCGCCTCCCGGCGAGCGCCACGAAGAATTGATTCTGCGCGGCATGACCAACCGCGAACGCAAGTTTGCTGCGCCCGAACTCGTGCGGCCCACCGGTCGCTTTTCGTCAATGCGGGACGCAATCGAGGTGTTCCGCCAGCGCCGCGCGCGCAGCGTTGCCTACGTCGAGCAATACCAGGAAGACCCACGCAACAGAACCACGCTGCATCCCGGGCTTGGTCCGATAAGCTGCCATGAAATGTTTTTGGCGCTTGCCCTGCACCCGGCGCGCCACGCCCTGCAAATCCGCGAAGTGCGCAAGACCCTCGGCTTAGCATAGTCCGCAATGTGCGGTAGAATTTCGAATGTCATCCGGCGCAGCGGTGCGTTGATCTTTCTGCATTTATCATCAGGAGTCGAGAGTGAACCTGGAACTTAGCGAAGAACAGCAGTTGCTGCAGAAGAGCGTGCGGGAATTTGCCGAGGCGGAAGTGAAGCCGCAGGCGAAGGAGAACGACGAGACGGGGAAATTTCCGCGCGGGTTGATTGAAAAGGCTGCGGAGCTGGGACTGACGGGAGTGGCCATTCCTGAAAGCGAAGGCGGCTCGGGAATGGATCACATCAGCTACGCCATCGTGATCGAGGAAATTTCGCGGGTGTGCGCTTCGACCGGCGTGATTTTGTCTGTGCAGAATTCTTTGTATTGCGATCCGATTCATCGGTTTGGCACTGACGAGCAGAAGAAGAGGTTCCTGTTGCCATTTGCGCGCGGCGAAAAAATCGGGTGTTATGCGCTTACTGAGCCGCAGGCTGGTTCGAACGCCGCGGCGCTCGCGACCAAGGCTGTGCGCTCGGGCGACAAGTACGTGATCAACGGCACGAAAGCGTGGATCACCAATGGCGGGGCGGCGGATGCGGCGATTGTGTACGTGAATACGCAGCCGGAAAAGGGCGAGAAGGGAATTACGGCGTTGGTCGTCGAAAAAGGGACGCCGGGATTTGCGGTGGGCAAGGAAGAAAAAAAGCTGGGCATTCATGCGACGGCTTGCACCGAACTTTCGTTCAGCGATTGCGAAGTTTCTGCAGGGAATCGCATCGGCGCGGAAGGCGAAGGATATAAGGTTGCCCTTTCAACGCTCGATGGCGGGCGCATCGGGATTGCCGCGCAGGCCACGGGAATCGCGCAGGGCGCGTTCGAGGCGGCGTTGAGCTACGCACAGCAGCGGCAGGCGTTTGGCCATCCCATCGCGGATTTTCAGGCGATTCAATTCATGCTGGCGGATATGGCTACGGAGATTGATGCGGCGCGGCTGCTGCTGCGTCGCGCGGCGTGGAAGCAGGATTCCGGCGCGCGATTTTCTATGGAGGCAGCGATTGCGAAGCTTTTCGCGAGCGAGATGTCCACACGCGTGGCGCACAAGGCCATGCAGATTCACGGCGGATATGGCTACAGCAGCGAGTATCCCGTCGAGCGGGCTTATCGCGATGCGCGTATTACGGAGATTTACGAAGGCACCAGCGAAATTCAGCGATTGGTGATTGCCGCGTGGGTTCTGAAAAACTACTAGCACCCGCCGACCCACAATCTCACGCTGTCATCCTGCTTGCCGTGGGTGCCTAGGGACAGAATGAAATCGAAAATCTCCGCTAGACTCGAACGTCTGTGTTAGACTCGGCGCCATCGCATTTCCCCATGAATCCTTTGTGATTGGAGGTACGTTATGTCGCTCACCGGCGCTGTTCCTTCCCCCCAATTGAAGCTGGATGTCGAAAAGACGGCAGTGGAAACAACCGTACACTGCACGGGTCGAATCACGTCTAGCTCAGCCGAATTGCTTAAAAGTACCGTTCGTCCGCTCATTCCCGATGCCAAGCGCATTGTGATTGATCTCACCAACGTAAGTTTTCTGGACAGTTCGGGGCTGGGGACGATTGTGGGGTTTTGGGTAAGCTCGAAAAAAGCAAACTGTCAGCTGAAACTCGCCAACGCGAATCAGAGAATCGTCGACTTATTTCTGATGTCCAATCTGGCAGCGATCTTCGAGGGCCGCAGCGAATATCTCGGGGCTACACCCGACTAAACGGTTTCTCCACGCGATTGCCGGGTCCATTGCGCTAGACGAGTCGAGCCAACGGTCGCGTCAAGATAAGAATAATCGTTTGCGCGGTTGAACAGTTGCCCCTGTTTAACCCCCTCGTCTAATCATGTCGAAGCTTGTGAAGCCTCGCACGCAGCTACGTGGGCGCACACGCGGCAAATCTGATTTGTTGACACTCGTCGCGATTGTTCCCAACTGACGCCTCAGGAGGAAGTAATCCACGGGATAAACGCGGCGGTTTCAATGGGTCAACGCAACACCTGCTTGAAGTCTGTTTGCGGCACTGTCAAACGTTAAGGCGGGTCGCGAGCACGGGTTCAGACAGAACACTACCCTGTCCAGCTCAAATTGATTACGGCCCGGCCGATCGATTCCCTGGCGGAAGTAGGTTCGTATCAACCGACTAGAAAGTGCTGCGCCGACCGGTTGCGCTGGCAGCATTTACCGGAACCTGACCCACGACCTTCCGGTAATCAGCTGTCGACTCATAGACAACGATAACCTTCCACTCCTCTAACCGCAAATTGCAGAGCCCGGAAACTCCTCCAAGTCATTCAAAACAAAGAACCAGCATCCGCTCCAATCGCGGAAAAATGCATGGTTGCGTTTTTAGCGCTGCGCGCACAGAGGCTTCGCGCTGGATTTCCTGCCGGTGTATCCTCGTACGGATGCTCGAGCTTGATTGTGGACTGGAATTCTTCGCGGACTTCGCTTCCGATTTCTTTGCTGCCATGCCCGCGCGGCCGGGAATTTTTCTGCTGGAGATGCGGGGGGCCGGGGCTGGACTGGGAGCGCAGCCTTATCTTGCCCGGACGGCGGATATACGGCGCGCGGCGGAGCGGTTGTTGGGGGCGCCGGAAGTTGCTTCCAAGCAATTGAATCTGCGCGAGGTGACGGCGCGGATTCGTTATCGCATTACCGGGTCGAAATTCGAGCAGAATTTGGCTTTCTACCAGAACGCGCGAGCTTATTTTCCGTCCCGCTACCGCGCGTTGATGCGTTTGCGGCCGCCCGCGATGTTGAAGGTGAATTTGCGCAATGCGTATCCGCGTTGCTACGTGTCGCGGCGGATTCGCGGCGACGAGGGGTTTTATTTCGGGCCGTTCGGCTCGCGGCGCTCGGCGGAGGATTTCAGCGAAAGTTTTCTGGACCTTTTCAAGACGCGGCGCTGCCAGATCAAAATCCGGCGTGACCCCACTTATCCCGGCTGCATGTATTCGGAAATGAAGATGTGCCTGGCGCCGTGCTTTGCGGGATGCACGCAGGAGGAGTACGACGTCGAGATCGGGCGCGTGCTGGAATCGCTGGAAACAACCGGCACGGCGCTGACGGAGCAACTGGCGCAGGAACGCGCAGCCGCCAGCGAAGCGCTTGATTTCGAGCGAGCGGCGGCGCTGCACAAGCGCCTGGATAAAGTGACGGCCGTGCTGCGCGGGATGCCGGATTTGGCGCGGCGGATTGAAGAGTTGGACCTGGTGATTCTGCAGCGCTGCGCGGAACCGCAGTCGATTGCCGTGTTTCCGGTGCGCGGCGGGATGCTGCAGGAGCATTTGTTTTTGCGGTTTGCTGAAATTTCCAGCGAGCCGCGGTCGGTGGAAGCGATTTTGAAGGATGCGCTGGAGCCGGGATGGAACGCGGAGGGCAGCGAGACCGGGTCTGCTGGGCGTGCGCGGAAACGCGACGATGAAGAATCGGACGTGGTGGCGCGCGAAGGGAACTTGCGGGCGCGGTATGGATTGCGTGCGGCGTCGCCGGATTTGCCGGATCATCTGACGCTGTTGACGCGATGGTTTTACTCGAAGCCGCGCGAGGGCGAGATCTTGTTTCGCGACAAAGTTTGGCCGTACCGGCGAATGTTGCGCGCTTGCAACCGATTGTTAGCCGGGCCGCAACAGGCTCCGAGTGCTCCGTATCCACAGCCGTAGGTGCGTGACGTAGCAATTGTTGCGACGCATTTCAGTGCGCTATGGGTCCGTGGCGCTCGACCGAGAGCGGTCCCGCAATGCGGGACCGCGGCTGGAAAGGCCACTGCAGACACTGCGGCCACAATGGACTGATGATTTGAGGTCCGCGTGCGGATTCGCGCCCGGCCCGTGGGAGATTGCGTCGTACAATTACAGTGATGGCAACCGCGGACACAGCAACGCCTACTTCGCCGGCCAGCCCGGAAGTTCGTTCGCGATTTCGAGACATGGTGCGTTCTCTGCGCCACCGCAATTTCCAGCTTTTCTTCAGCGGGCAAATGATTTCTTTGATTGGCACATGGATGCAGACAGTGGCGCAGGCGTGGCTAGTGTACCGCATCACCGGATCGTCGCTGCTGCTCGGCGTCGTGGGCTTTGCGGGACAGATTCCCATTTTTTTATTTGCGCCGATCGGCGGATTGGCGGCGGATCGCTGGAACCGTCACCAGGTAGTGATCGGAACGCAAGTCGCTTCGATGATTCTGGCATTTATTCTGGCCGCGCTGACTCTTCTTCACGTAATAAAAGTGCGGGAGATTGTGGTGCTGGCGGCGCTGCTGGGCGTGGTGAACGCGTTTGACGTGCCGGCGCGGCAATCTTTTCTGATCGAAATGGTGGCGCGCGAAGATTTGATGAACGCAATCGCGCTGAACTCTT
>Ga0210394_10005764_pt1 | contig 13736 bp, 10 predicted proteins | sample IncBWC12MmetaG_FD_160121 | JGI IMG/M metagenome (GOLD analysis project Ga0210394, IMG submission 160121) | Forest soil microbial communities from Barre Woods Harvard Forest LTER site, Petersham, Massachusetts, United States - Inc-BW-C-12-M | ecosystem: Environmental > Terrestrial > Soil >...
TTTTGAAATGCCCGAACTCCCCGATATCAATGCCTATTTGTGCGCGCTCGAAGCGCGCATTGCGGGTCAAACCCTTGAACGAGTCCGCCTGGCCAACGCCTTTGTCTTGCGCACCGCGCAGCCGCCCATCACTGCCGTTCACGGGCATGCGGTACGTGAACTCAGGAGAATTGGCAAGCGCGTCGCCATCGGACTGGAAAATGACTTGTGGCTGGTCATTCATCTTATGATCGCCGGAAGACTTCATTGGCGACCGCCGGGAGCGAAACTGTCCGGCCGCAACAGCCTTGCGGCATTCGATTTTTCCGGCGGATCTTTAGTGCTCACCGAAGCAGGCACCAAACGCCGCGCGTCGCTGCACGTGGTCAGCGGCGAGTCGGCATTGCGCGCCATGGATCCCGGCGGGATTGAGATTTTCTCGAGCAGCGCCGAGGAATTTCGCGCTGCCTTGACTGCGGAAAACAGGACCCTGAAGCGCGCACTGACCGACCCGCGCATCGTCAGCGGTATCGGCAATGCCTATTCGGATGAAATTCTGCACGCCGCTCAACTTTCTCCGATTACACTCTCCCGCAAGCTTCAGCCGGAGGAATGGACGCGGCTGTATTCGGCAACGCGGGCAACGCTTGAAACCTGGATTCATCGTCTGCGCTCGGAGGCGGAGCGCGGATTTCCGGAAAAGGTCACGGCATTTCGCCCAGACATGGCAGTACATGGGCGCTTCGGGCAAGCCTGTCCAAGATGCGGCGATTCAATTCAGCGCATCCGCTACGCCGACAATGAAACGAATTACTGCGCTCGCTGCCAGACGGGGGGCAAATTGCTCGCGGACCGGGCATTGTCTCGCCTGCTCGGAGCCGATTGGCCGCGAACCCTGGATGAGCTTGAGGCGCTCAAAAGGCCGTGACGCTCGGTTGTCGTACCCTGCGTAACAGCTGGCAGCGCCGGCGGTCATTCCCGCGCACTGACCCAGTGCGTCGTCTTCGGTCCCTCGCCGATTTGAAAGCGTAGTACGGCCTGTTCGAGTGCGCGATCCGCCTTCGTCACGCGCTGGTGCTGCCGCAGATGTTCGAGCCAGGAATCAGAAAGAAAGGTCTCGACGAATCGGCCGTCTTTGGCAGGGTCCTCATATATTCCCCAGTCATATGCTCCATCGCGAGGCCGCTCGCGCGCATAGCGGCCGATTGCGTGAAGAAATGCTTCGCGGTTCTTCGGATCGATGTGATACTCGACCGTCACCAGAACAGGTCCCCGGTCCGGCTCTATTGCGTGGTTGGTGACCGGCTCCGGCCACTGCATCGACGGCGAAAAATCGACATTCGCGCCGGTCTGCAGCTTCCAGCGCCAGGTGAGTGGAATCGCGATTAGCGCGCCCGCCGCCGCCAGCCAGAGAGCGGCAGGCAACCCGCCGAAGGACGCAAGCTCACCCCAAATCGCGCTCCCAATGGTCAGTGCGCCGAACATTACCGTCACATACACCGCCAGCCCGCGGGCCCGCACCCAGTCAGGCAGTGCAACTTGCGCCGACACGTTGAGGCTCGACACCGCGGCGATCCACGATGCGCCGGCGATGAGGCTCGCCGCAACGGCCACCACCGGTCCGCGAGCGGCCGCGAACAACCCCGTGGCCGCTGCGGTGGCAAGCGTGGCACTCGCGACGAGCCGGTCCGCGCCCAGTTTCGCCTTGAGCCAGCGCAATAGAAACGCACCACCCACCGCCGAGGCTCCAATGGCGCCGAGCAATATCCCGTACAGTTCGGGGCCGCCGGAGATCTGGCGGCGCGCAACCAGCGGCAGCAGTGCCCAGTAAGCGCTGCCAAATACGAAGAATCCGACTGTTCGAATCAATGTTGCGGCGAGATGCGGGTTGTATCTCGCGTAGCGAATCCCGGCGCGAATGGCGCCGCCGAGGGATTCCGGAGGCAGGCGCGCCGCACTCTTTTTTGGTGCGCGCCACCAGAGGAGCGCTGCAATGACGCCAACATTGCTGAACGCATCCAGCCAGAACGGCGCGGCAATACCGAACGCCCCCACGAGTACACCACCGAGGGCAGGGCCAATTGCACGGCTGACGTTGACGCCCACGCTATTGGCTGCGACGGCCGGAGACAGCTCCGATTTCGGCACCAGCTGCGACACCACGGCTTGCCAGGCCGGCGCCGTGACGGCCGAGCCAACGGTCACGATGAAGCTGAACACCAGCAGGCTGCCCGGCGTGATGAGATGAAGCCAAACAAGCGCCGCGAACGCGGTTGACGCAATCGTGATCGAACACTCGCCGAAGATCAGGAAGCGGCGCTGATTCACGATGTCCGCGAGCGCACCCGCCGGAATCGCGAACAAGAACATCGGTAGGCTGTTCGCGACCTGGACCATCGAGACGATGAAAGGATCCGGGTTAAGACTGGTCATGAGCCAGCCGCTGGCGACGTTGTACATCCAACCGCCAATGTTCGACACTACCGTCGCAATCCAGATCAGTGCGAACGCGCGGTAGCGAAACGGGGCCCACGCGGAGGCCGCGGGCAGTGGCGAAATGGCAGAAGGATCGCTCACGATTGAACGCACTGAACCAGTCGATTCGAAATGGCGTAGGTACGTGTCGCTGTCATTTCAGCACCAGCGTTTATCATAGCGCTGAGTGCCGCTACCCGATGGCCATTGATTTGCCGGGGCAATGCCCGCAGCATTGATATTCCAGAGAAATTTCAGGAATAGACCATGAGATCGACCGTTCCCGTAGATCAACTCAAAATCGACAAAGCCTTGTACGATTTCGTCACCGACGAGGCCCTGCCGGGCAGCGGTGTGGCGCCCCTTAAGTTTTGGCACGGATTCGCAGCCATGGTGCGTTCATTGGCGCCGCGCAACGCTGCCCTGCTGCGCCGGCGAGATGAGCTGCAGTCAAAAATCGATGCCTGGCATCGGACCAATCCGGGCGCTGGGTTCGATCGGCCGAAGTACAAGGCATTCTTGCGGGAGATCGGCTACCTGGTCGACGAAAAAGAGCCGTTTTCGGTGAGCACCGCGAACGTCGACGCGGAAATCGCCCATATCGCGGGCCCGCAATTGGTGGTGCCGGTCAGCAACGCCCGCTATGCGCTGAACGCCGCAAATGCTCGCTGGGGCAGCCTGTACGACGCGCTGTACGGCACCGATGTCATCCCGGAGGACGGCGCGCCTCGCGGCGGCAAGTACAATCCCCAGCGCGGCGCGAAAGTCATCGCCTTCGTGCGCGATTTCCTGGATCAGCACTTCGCGCTCATCGACGGCTCGCATCACGATGCCGCGAACTACCGGCCGGCAGCCGATGGAATCAACGTTGAACTCAAAAGCGGCAAAGTGACGCGCCTGCAGCAGGCGGCGGCCTACCGCGGCTTCCAGGGCGACAGTGGTTCGCCAACGACGATATTGCTGGCGCACCATGGCCTGCACGTTGAATTGCACATCGATCGCGCGCACTACATCGGCCGCGCTGATCCCGCCGGAATCAGCGATGTGGTGCTGGAATCCGCGATCACCACGATACAAGACTGCGAGGACTCGGTCGCGGCGGTCGATGCCGAGGATAAGGTTCACGTGTATCGAAACTGGCTGGGCCTGATGAAAGGCGGACTCGAGGCGCGCATCGACAAAGGCGGCAGGCCCGCGGTCCGTCGTTTGAACGCCGATCGTCATTACCAGTGCCCGAACGGCAAAGAACTCGTGCTGCCGGGGCGCAGTCTCATGCTGGTGCGCAATGTCGGCCACCACATGCTCTCGAACATCGTGACCCTGGACGCAGCGCCTACTCCCGAAGCCTTCATCGACGCGGCGATCACTGTTCTGATTGCCATTCACGATCTTCGCGGCGAGGGCGCATACCGCAACTCGCGCTCAGGATCGGTGTATGTCGTCAAGCCAAAAATGCATGGACCGGAGGAGGTCGGCTTTGCCGATGAACTATTCGGCGCCGTCGAGGATTTTCTCGGGTTACCGCGATACACCGTAAAAATCGGCATCATGGATGAAGAGCGGCGTACCAGCGTCAACCTGATGGAATGCATACGCGCGGCACGTCAGCGGGTGGCGTTCATCAATACCGGCTTTCTCGATCGCACCGGCGATGAAATTCATACGTCGATGGAAGCCGGAGTGACCCCGCGCAAGAGTGATCTCAAGAAAGCCGCGTGGCTGGACGCCTACGAGCGGCAAAACGTCGACATCGGACTGGCATGCGGCCTGCGAGGGATTGCGCAAATCGGCAAGGGCATGTGGGCCATGCCGGACCTCATGGCCGATATGTTGAAAGCAAAAATCGCCCACCCGGAAGCCGGCGCCAACACCGCCTGGGTCCCCTCTCCGACGGCAGCGACCTTGCATGCCCTGCACTATCACAAGGTGGATGTCGCCGCGGTGCAAACGCAGCTGGCAAGACGCCCGCGGGCCTCGTTGGATGAAATACTAAATCCGCCTCTGGTCGCGGCTCCGGGGTGGAGCAAGTCCGAGATTGAGGAGGAGCTCAACAACAATGCACAGAGCATTTTGGGCTATGTGGTGCGTTGGATCGATTCAGGCGTCGGCTGCTCGAAAGTGCCGGATTATTACAATGTGGCGCTGATGGAAGATCGCGCCACGCTGCGCATTTCGAGTCAGCACGTCGCGAATTGGCTGCGCCACGGCATTTGCACAACGGATCAGGTCATGACCGCGCTCAAGAACATGGCGCGCGTGGTCGACCAGCAGAACGCCGGCGATCCACATTATCAGCGGCTCGCCGTGGACCCGGACAAAAACGTCGCCTTCCAGGCGGCGTGCGATCTGGTGTTCAAGGGACGCGAGCAGCCCAATGGCTACACGGAGGGCATTCTGACCGCTCGCCGAATTGAGAGAAAGGCGCTGTCGGCCGGCTAGCCGGCAAATCGCCTGCCATGAGCGATAGCGATACTCGCTTCACTCCCTCGAGGCGCGACAGCAAACGAGCGGTACGGGTCGCTCGAACCAGGCTCCGCGATGTTATCGGGCCGAACTCCAGTCTTTGCGCCGCGCCGCAGATTCCGCCGCTTGATCGAGCGGCTCGCCGGCAATCTGCTCCTCGACCGCCTTGAGAATCGCCGGGGACATTCCCGAGGCGGCGGTACGGAATGGCGCACGCGCGTCGCCAGCAGCACCGGATTGGGTCAGCGTCTGGATCTGCCACTCCCGTCCATGATGGCATGCAACACCCGCCGGCGATACCGTGCCTGATAAGGAAAAGGTGCGGCAGTAGTCGCCGGATCGCGCCAAGAAGCTAATACCGATTTGCACCGCTGACGCCGGCGACTGATCGGCGGCGAGTTGGCGGGACAAAGCCTCCGCGAGTTGCGCATTTGCCACCAAGGCACCGCCGGCGCTGCGGCTGAACGGCGAGGATTGATGCCAGATTCCATAGCCAAGGCCAAATCCGATGATCAGGCTGGCCGCGATCGATCCGGCCGGTCGCCACCACGACTTAAGCGGCCGCGCTCCTGCCGCCTCGCGCGCCATAGCATCTCGGGCGTCTTGGAAATTCACCACATTTGCGCTCGACATCTTCGGCGTGCGGCTGGCTGCCGCCAGCAAACGCTCCGGTACTGGCTCGGACAGTTCGGCCGAATAGGCCAGCTGGATCCGCCGCCGAAGCGCACGATGCTCAGCGACGCGTTTTTCAAGTTGCGGATCTGCCCGCAAAGCCAATTCCACGGCAGCACGCGCGGGTCCGTCCAACTCGCCATCCGCGAATGCCATCAATGTTTCATCGGAAATCGTCATGTGGCCTAACCTTCTGCTCCGAGGAGCGCTTGCAACGCCTCTCGTCCGCGAGCGAGCCGGCTGGTAAGCGTACCCATGGGTATTTCGAGCACCTCCGCGGCCTCCTTATAGGGCAGTCCCTCAACCAGCACCAGACTGACCGCGACGCGCTGGTCTTCGGGCAGCCGTGCCATCGCCGTCTGCACGGACATGCGTGCGATCTCGCTCTCGATCGACTCGACGCCAACATTATCACCCGCCTCCTCGGCGACAAATACCCTGTCGCGGCGGCCACGCGAACGCAGTTCGTCGATCCACGCATTTCTTACGATCTTGAACATCCAGCTATCCAGGCGCGCGTCGCGGCGCCATTGATCCGATCGCAGCAGGGCCCGCTCCACCGCAATTTGGACCACGTCGTCCGCATCATGCGGATTGCGCGTCAAATTGCGTGCAAAGCGCCGCAATCGCGGTAGCAGAACGACGATCTGCTCATGGATGCTTTTTGACGTCTCGCTCGTATTCATACATTAGACGTTCGAGAGATGATGTTTCTTCCATGCATTGTACGCGAGAATAGCTTATGCAAAATTTCAGCTGCTGCGCGTGGGCGCTGTCACTGTTGGCCGCAACGGCCACCGCGCAGATACGTCTGCCGCCACTGCCGCTGCAACTACCTGTGCAGCCGCTGCAAAGCGCCGCGCAAAACCTCGATCAAATCGATTCGCGGTCGCTGCAACGTTTGAGCGCTGTGCGGCATCTTGAAATCAAGCGCTTGATTCGCAGCAACCGCGGCTTGTTGGATCTGGATCCAAACGGCGAGCCGATCATTCGCAACGAGATACTCGCGTTATCGCCCAGCGAAACGGCAGCGGCTATCGCTCGCTCCTTGAATTGCCACATCGTGCGTGAGCAGACGATCGACGCCCTGAACATTCATTTGGTGGTCTTTCGCGCGCCAGACTCCATGTCGGCGATGCAGGCGTTGCGCGTCTTTCGCGAGTCGGACCCGGACGGAAATTACGATTACAATCACATTTATTTTGGCAGCGGCGCCTGGTCCAGCGCAAAGCTACAGCCGAATGCGCAGAATTCGAGCTTGCCGGCGCCCACTGCAGCGCATCTGCAGGTACCCCAATGGCGGGTCGGTCTGCTGGATACGGGTGTCGATACGACTCATCCGGCTTTTCACGAATCCACCGTGCACGCCTGGGGTTGCGGAAATAAGCTGGTGCCGGCGGCGCACGGGACGTCCGTCGCATCTTTGTTGATTGGGCGCGCGCAAGGCTTTCGCGGAGTGCAACCCGATGCCGCGTTATATGCGGCGGACGTGTATTGCGGGCAGCCCACGGGCGGGGCGGTTGATGCGCTGGTCGCTGCTCTTGGCTGGATGGTGCAAGAGCAGGTGCCCGTCATCAACATCAGTTTGGTGGGTGCGAGAAACGCCATGTTGGAGCAAGCGATCACTCGCATCATCGCTCGTGGTTTCATCATCGTCGCGGCCGTCGGCAACGATGGGCCGGCGGCGGCGCCGCTGTATCCAGCGTCCTATCCAAATGTCGTGGGCGTAACGGCGGTGGATGCGCATCGTCATGTGCTGATCGAAGCGGCGCGCGGGCCGCAAGTGATGTTTGCAGCTCCTGGCGCCGACCTGGCCGCTGCCAGCGTCGCTCACAGCTACGCCGCGGTGCGCGGGACTTCATTTGCCGCACCGATAGTCGCGGGATTGTTGGCGGCGAGCGTCTCCGCACCCGGCATCGCGGATGCCAGCGCAGCCATTGACGCGCTTGCGCATGCGGCGATTCACCTGGGTTCCCCCGGCCGCGATTTGACATATGGCTTTGGTCTGGTTGGAGCCGAATACCGCATAGATCCGGTGCCTTTGCTACATCGATAAAGAGGACGGAAGAAATCGGCTGGCTGCGTCGTATCGATAGTGAAGGCTGCGGGATGTCTGCGGCCATACAGGAGTGCGACATGAATACGAAACAGATTTTTGCAGGCGTTAGTGCGGCCGTCGTATTGGCTTTGACCTCACCGGCCTACGCGGGTCTGGTGGGCGGCGCGGGCAGCCTCGGCGGCGGTTTAAACGGAAATCTAAGCGGTTTTGGCGGTCGGAGCATCGGCGGCGCCGGCAGCTTTGCCGCGCAGGGTCAAATGGACGAGTCGCTCAGATCGGTGAAAACGAAGCCGGTTACGAACGCGGCCAGGAAAGTCGATGACAAGGCCGACAACGCGGCGAAGTCGGCGATCCAGTCCGGCAGGTCGGCAATTCAGTCAGGCAGCGATGTGAGTGCCAACGCAGAGGCGGCCGCCACCAAGGACGCATCGGGCGTCGGCGCCTCGGCGATGACCAACGCCTCAGCGATGACCAACGTCGCGAAGTCGGCGCCTGCGACAGCTGCCGCGACACCGTCCAAGTCCGCGCCGGCCAAGGGCGCGCAGGATGTACCTACGCCGCATGCGAAACCCGGCTCATCGGCGGGCCTGATGGGCAGCACAGACCAAGCGGTCACTGCCGGTGGCCATAGCGTTGCGGGTAGCGGCTCGTTCGATGCACAGCATTCGAAAGGATCGAACTCCGCGGCCGCCGAAGGTAGTGGTTCGTTGAATTGATTGCGGTGGATGTGCGATGCGAGAACGGCGTACTTCACTTCCGTGAAGTACGCCTTTCTCATGCAGGCGCCTCATGACGCGGCCGCGGTGTTGCGCGGCAAATCAAAAAGTGATGGACTCGCATGAACTTTTAGATGGGGTTCGATACCACGGGCGTGACCGGCGAGACATTGCTGCCAGTCCTTGTCTTGCTGCCGGGCCTCGATGGCACGGGCAAGTTGTTCGGGGAATTCGTGCGGGTGCTGGACCCCTGCATCCGCGCAGTGGTCGTGGCATACCCGACCGATCAGCCGCTGGGCTATGAGGCACTCGAAGCTCGAGTGCTTGGCGTGTTGGACGCGCTACCTCGGGAACAGCCGTTCGTTTTATTGGGCGAATCCTTCTCTGGACCGATAGCGATTCGCATCGCAGCGCGCGCGCCGGCCGGTCTGGCAGGCCTCATCCTCAGCGCTTCCTTTGCGAAGAATCCGTTTCCGTGGCTGGCTTGGGCGCGCCCGCTTGCTGCCTACTTGCCCGTAAAGTCGCTGCCTCGATGGGTGCGCGCTCCGTTGATGTGGGGATCACTCTCACCGCACCGGGCGCCATCGCAAATGGAACGCGCTATGTCGGCTGTTTCTGCCGCCGTGATCCGGCAGCGTATTGCGGCCTTGTTGCGGGTGGACGAGACCCAAGCCCTGCGGCGCATTAAGGTCCCGACACTGGTGCTGCGGGCGCGAGGCGACCGAGTGATACCGAGAGCCGCGACGCGTTGCATAGCCAGGGTTCTTCCGCACGCTCAGCTCGTTGAGATCGACGCCCCGCACTTGCTGCTGCAAACACGCCCCGAAGAGTGCGCGGCAGCGGTGCTGCGATTTTTGCGTGGCCTTTAGCGACAGGCGCAACCACTGCGGCGCTATGAATTATTTTTGTCGCTACTAAGCGACGCATGCATTGTCAACGAATCCTCGTACACCGCGTTGTTGCGCGTGGCCGGGCCCACGCTTGCAAAGCGCGTCTCATTTGCGCGCTTTGCAATGCAATCAAAAGGAGTAAAATATCCAACATGTTGTACGCAATTCTTCGCGAAAAACAGCTGCGATTTCCTCTCACAAACTTCAGTCGACGCGTCCTGTCAGGAATCGTGGTCTCCGTCCTGCTTGCGAGCTGCGGCAATGACTACAATAACGGCTGCTACGGATGCGGCGGCGTGCCCACCGAACTTTCAGCCGGTGTCGCCGCCGCTAATTTCACCGCAGTCAATGGAGCCGGTCCCGCGGACGTCGTCGCGCTCAGCACGGTTCAGCCGCCGGTAGCCTCAGTAACGTCAAACCTGAAGACCTACCTGGCGACAGGTGCGGGCATGTTCGCGGCTCCGACCTTTACAGCGGCCGGAAATTATCCGTTGTATCTGGCCACCGCGGACTTGAATGGCGACGGGTTCATGGATGTGGTGTCGGCGAGCTACTTCGACGGCGCACTGGCTGTCCTCTTCAACAACAAGGCGACTCCCGGCACCTTCAACCCGGCCGTTTTCCTCAACAGTCCGGGCGCCTCGCAGGTCGCGATTGCCGACATGAACGGCGACGGCATGCCGGATCTGGTCTCCGCCGATTTCAACGTCTCGTTGTTCATACAATCGTCTCCCGGCACCTTCGCCGCACCGATCAGCCTCTACCCCGGCGGCGCCAATTGGGTTGCGCTCGGGGATCTCAACCACGATGGCGCGCCGGACGTGGCGCTGACTGACGCTGTCGGCGTCAAGCTATTGATGCACACCGGCGCTGCCTCATCCACGACGTACGCGCCGCCGGTATCCGTATTCACGCAGACCGCGAATGCCAACGTGATGGGAGCGAACATAATCGCCATCGCCGATGTCAATGGCGACGGATACAACGACCTCGTGATCACAGACCCGGGCCCGACCGGCGGGATGTCCCCCACCGTGAACATACTGCTGCAGGACCCCGCGAATCCCGGCACCTTCCTGGCTGCGGTCGCTTATCCCATCGCCGCGCAGGATTTGCCGGAATCCATTATTGTCACGAATCTCACGGGCGCGGTGGGCACGCTCGACATCGTCATCGGCGGAGATCAAACGGTCACGGTGCTGCTGCACGATCCTGCCAATCCGGGCAAATTCTTGCCGGCGAGTTTTTATGCCGCTCCTGGCGCCGAGCAAATCGCCGTGGCGGACATCAACGGCGACGGCAAGCCCGACATCGTGGTCAGCAACGGCGTGACCCACACGATTCAGGGCGGCGTGGTGACGACGAACCCCGGTGTTCTGCTGCAGACCACCACGGGGGTCTTCGGGCCGCTGCAAGATCTTCCTTAAGTCAAGGCGGCAGCGCGTAAAATGGACGCGACGCAGCCCGCCGTGTATAGTGCGCGCAGCTTAAATGGGGTTGGTGCTCGGTCAGCGCCGCCTTAAGCTCGCGGTCCGTCTCAGGCGCACTTCGTTTTTTTTACCCTCCTCGCTAGACCGCTGCGGAAATTATATCTCCGTCGTGCGAGTCCAAATTTTCAAAAGGTTTAATAATGTCATTTTCCGATCTCGGGCTATTGCCCGAATTATTGCGTGCTGTCGCCGATAAGGGCTACGACACGCCGTCCCCAATTCAAATTCAAGCGATTCCCGCGGTGCTTGCCGGCCGGGACGTCTTGGCCGGCGCGCAAACCGGCACGGGTAAAACCGCCGGCTTCGTGCTGCCCATTCTGCAGCGGCTCAACAAAGATCTCGAGCACGGCAGCAGCCGGGCGCCGCGTGCGCTGGTGCTGACGCCGACCCGCGAGCTGGCCGCGCAGGTCGCGCAGAGCGCGCGCGACTACGGGAAATATCTGCAGCTGCGCACCTACCAGGTGTTCGGCGGCGTCAGCATCAATCCGCAGATTACTGCGCTGCGCGGCGGCTGCGACATCCTGGTTGCCACTCCTGGCCGGCTGCTGGATCTTGCGCAACAGCGCATGGTCGATCTTTCCAAGGTGCAGGTACTGGTGCTCGATGAAGCGGACCGCATGCTCGACATGGGTTTCATCCCGGACATTCGCCGCATCATCAAACTATTACCGCAGAAGCGCCAAAACTTGCTGTTCTCCGCCACCTACTCGGATGACATTCGTGGTTTGGCGGAGCGGCTGCTGAACAATCCCCTCTCGGTTCAAGTCGCGGCGCGCAATGCGCCGATCGAGCTGGTTGAACAGCGCGCCTATCGCGTGCAAAAGGAACAGAAGCGCCACCTGCTCGTGCATCTGATTCAAGAAGGCCAGTGGCGCCAGGTACTGATCTTTACCCGCACCAAGCACGGCGCCAATCGTCTGACGCAGCAGCTGCAGGGAGCCGGCATCGAGGCCGCCGCCATCCACGGAAACAAAAGTCAGGCAGCGCGAGTAAAAGCGCTCGATATGTTCAAGCGCGGCCAGGTCACATGCCTGGTGGCCACCGAAGTCGCCGCTCGCGGGCTTGATATCAAAGAGCTTCCGCAGGTTGTCAACTATGAGTTGCCCAACGTGCCGGAAGATTATGTGCATCGCATCGGCCGTACCGGCCGGGCCGGGTCTGCGGGTGAAGCCATATCGTTGGTGTCATCCGATGAATCCGGATTGTTGCGCGATATCGAGCGGGTTCTGCGCCGCAGTATCCCGACGCTCCCTACTCCGGTGTTCAAGATTGTCGAGTCCGCAGCACCCGCCGCTTCCCACGCTCGCCCCGCGCAGAGTCAGAGCCGTCACGGCGGCCAGGGACATCACGGCGGCGGCGCTCGCCGGGACGCAGGAGGCGCGGATCGCCGCGACTCACGCCGACCGCCGAATTCGGCGACGCGAAACGTTGCGCAATCGCAGCGCGGGCGGTTTCGCTAGGACAGTTTCGCAGCCAAGTCGCGCAGATAATTTGCAAAATCGGCGCCCAAGCTCGGATGCTTCAAGCCGTACTCAACAGTTGCCTGTAGGTATCCGAGCTTGTTGCCGCAATCGTAGCGTTTACCCTCGAATTCGAAGGCGAACACGGCTTCGCGCTGCATTAGACGGGCAATGCCGTCGGTGAGCTGAATCTCGCCGCCCGCACCCTTGCCGATTTTCGCCAGATCGTCGAACACCGAAGCAGTGAGCAAGTAGCGCCCTACTACGGCCAATGTAGAAGCAGCCTGGTCCGGCTTCGGCTTCTCGACAATGTGCGACATCTTGCCGACGCCCGGCGCGATCGATCGCTCCAACGTCACGATCCCATATTTGTCGGTGTCGTGCTTGGGGACGTTTTGCACGCCCAGCACGCTGCAGCCGTGCCGATTGAATATGTCGACCATCTGCTTGAGGCACGGCACTTTCGCGTCGATCAGATCGTCCGCCAGATGCACCATGAATGGCGCATCGCCAACCACGGGTCGCGCGCACAGCACGGCATGCCCTAATCCGAGCGGCGCGGATTGGCGAATATAGACGCACGAAGCCCAGCTCGGCAGAATTCCCCGCAGCGTATCCAGCAGGTCTTGCTTGCCCTGCGCCTGCAGTACAGCCTCGAGTTCGGGGTTGGAGTCGAAATGGTCCTCGATCGCACGCTTCGAGCTGCCGGTAATGAACACCAGCGTGTCGGCACCGGCTGAGAGCGCTTCATCCACCGCATATTGAATGAGAGGCTTGTCCACGATGGGCAACATTTCCTTCGGACTCGCCTTGGTGACGGGAAGGAATCGGGTGCCGCGCCCGGCAACGGGAAACACGACTATTTTTACAGGATGGGGCATTGGCAAATCATAACGGATTCCGCGCTAGCGCAGCTTGACGATTGCGTACGCCTCGAAACTATCCCAGCAATGACACGCGGGACAATGCCAATAAAAGCTGCGGCCGGAAAAACCGCATTCATTGCACCGATACTTTTCCGCCTGCGTCAATAGAGCGCCAATTTCCTGCGCGATGCGTTCGGACTGTCCCGGTGCGTCACGCCATACCGATTGCAAGGTGGCGTCCTGCGAAAAAACCCGTTCGATCGAAGCAAGCAGCGGCGGCGCAGTACCCAATCCGGCGGCAATGGCCGCAAACACGAGGCGCTTGAGTTCGCCAAAATCCCGCGATTCGGCTTGCGCCACGAGTTCGCCCAGTATGGCGTCCCGCTGCTCGTGTCCGACGAGCGCGAGTAAGTGAGGCAATTCTTCTTGCAGGAGGGTTGGCGATTCCGTGAGCGCCTGCCGCAGCAGCCGTACCGCGAGCCCAGGCTGCGCCTCGCGCTCGGCAATCTGCGCGCGCAGCAGCGCGGCGCGAGGAAACGGAGTCGCTTCCGCACGGGCGTCGCGCAGGAGCGCACGCGCGGCGGCGCTATCGCCGCGCTCGATGGCGACGCTCGCCAATTCGCAAAGGTAGTGTGCGGCGACGGTTCGTGCCGGCGCGGCCTTGAT
>Ga0210394_10005766_pt1 | contig 13736 bp, 14 predicted proteins | sample IncBWC12MmetaG_FD_160121 | JGI IMG/M metagenome (GOLD analysis project Ga0210394, IMG submission 160121) | Forest soil microbial communities from Barre Woods Harvard Forest LTER site, Petersham, Massachusetts, United States - Inc-BW-C-12-M | ecosystem: Environmental > Terrestrial > Soil >...
AGACAGGGTCGAGGGATTTTATGGGGTGAAGGCGAATGTCGGTGAGGATGGGGATCAGGGACGGGGCGGACACGAGGAAAGTTTAGCAGGAGGGAGTGACGGGAGGCGAGCGGGGAGAGTTGAGAGTTGAGAGTTGAGAGTTGAGCGAGGGTCCCATCGATCACGAGGAAGTGGAAACCTAGCCATGATCCCTCCACTGCGCAGCGGCATAGTGCGCCGCTGCTTCGGTCGGGATGACAACTTAGGGGTCGGTACCTCGCGCGTCGGCGCTTCGAAGACCTTAGTGAACGAAGGAACGCGTGTGGTGCGGCTTACGTGTTGCGGGATCCCTCCACTGCGTGACCTGAATTCGCGCAGCGCGAACTCCGTCCACTCCGGTCGGGAGGACAGTACTTTGTTGAAAGAGAGGTAACCAGCCTAAAGGCTGGCCACTACAAGTGCTGGGTCAGTGGGCGGTGGCGGCCATTGCGTTTGGTGGGGCGAAGGGTGCGGAGGAGGATTTGGACCAGGCGTCGATGGCTTCGCTGGTGGTGAGCAGCGGGATGGCTTGAACGCTGGCGACAGCACCACCGCTGGCGAAGGCGATAGAGATTTCCGGTTGATTGGCAGTGTCGGGGAGTTCGCAGATGGCCAGGACATCAAAAGGGCCGGAAGTAAAGAAAGTGGTGTGAACGGTGCCGCCGATGCGCTCTATGGGATAACGTATGGCGTCGCAACGGTCTAGCGGATCACGGACCAGACGAGACCAGGCTTCGGCGGTGTAGCGGACTTGCAGGCAGTAGAACGACATGTGGCCCTCCAATTCGGTCGAGAGGAGCCGAACAAATTTCACAGTGCGCTTTGGGAGGAAAAGTGTCAAGTAAAAATAGGTACATCGAAAGGGAATTCAAGAGCTGTACCACGGGCCAGTTGCGGAAGGTTGTGGAAATCAGGAGTAGTAATAGAAAGATTTAAGAGAATTTTAAAGAATCTTGAATATTTCCCTTGACATAAACTAGTAGTATGGTAAACTCCGAGGCATAGGAAAGTGTATCCAAGCCCTGGCGATGAGCTGGGGTTTTTGCTTTTTGGTGGTGGATTAGAGATGCGGTGAGAGAAAGGCGCCCGCTTCGGAAAGCGGCCGCTACATAGGAAAGAATGGCCCTGGCGATGAGCTGGGGTTTTTGCTTTTTGGTGGTGGATTGAGATGCGGTGAGAGAAAGGCGCCCGCATGAAGGATTTGCCGGAGGAATTACCGCTGCCGGCGCCGATGGTGGCGGATTTGTCCGGCGGGACAGTGGTGCCCAAAGAGGATTTGAAGCCGCTGTACAACTTTGCGGTGGATTGCCGGGAGTGCCAGGCGAGATTGACGGCGGCACAGGCGGACTTGAAGGACGAGCAAACCAAGACCCAGGCAGTGGGAAAGGAACGCGACAGTGCCCTGCAGGCGGCCAAGGGTGGGTCGATATGGCGGCGGGTGGGGCGGGCGGCGAAGTGGTTTGCGATCGGGGCGGCGGCTGGAGCGGTGGCGGCTCGGGCGGCTCGGTAAAAGCGGGTGCTTGTACGAGGATGGTGGTGGGACAGAGTTGGTTGCCGCGATCCCTCCGCTGCGTGCCGCAAACTGCGCGGCACTTCGGTCGGGATGACTGGCGTCGACGATGGCGAATACATTCTTTGCGCAAGTTTTGGGCGGCTGGCGCACCCCCCCGCGCCAGCCGGGAGTACGAGGAAGAGAAGTGAGGGAAGTGGTTGATGGAGGAGCCCGAGCACCGTGGGAAACGCGAAAAAGCTGAGGAAAAGGCAGAAAAAGGGCTTGACAGTGCGTCCCATAAGTTATATTATGTTAACTAACAAATCAGGCTGAGGGCCTCCCCGGCCCGGTTACTGCATAGGTCACCTCCGCCGACTCCCTGTTTGGTAGCTCACCGTTTGCAACCCCAAGAGCGACCAGTCTAAAGACTGGCCACTACAGGCAACGGCTATTTTTTTGGTTGGGGTTTGCCGGACTTTAGTTGGTTGACTTCGTAGTCGAGGTATTGCTGGAGGGCGTGGGGGTCGGCGCCTACGATGCGGCGGCCGTTTACGAAGATGGTGGGAGTGCTGCGGACTTCGAGCTGGATGCCGTTGGCGACGCTGGCGTCTACTTCGCTGGCGGCTTGGGGGCTGCTCATGCAGGCCTTGAAGGTGTCGGTGTTGAGGCCGGACTTGGACGCGAAATCGAGGACCTTATCATAGGCGTTCGCGGCGGAGATCAGGTCCTGATTGTCGTAGACAAGGTCGTAGAGCTTCCAGAAGGCGTTGGGGTTCTGTTGATAGGCGCAGCGTCCGGCGAGGGCGGCGGTGCGTGCCCAGGGATGGATGGCTTCGATGGGAAAGTCCTTGAAGAGGACTTTGACCTGAGGATAGTTGGGCAGCATTCCGCGGAGGGCATCGTGGAGGTTGCGGCAGACGGGACACTCGAAGTCCGAGAATTCGACGACAGTGATGGGTGCTTTGGGATCACCCAGGACTGGTGTGCTGGCGGTCTGAATCTTGGCGACGGTTTCGGCGAGAGGGTCGGTGGTGATGTCCGAGATTTCGCCGCGGATCAGATAGCGGCCGTCTTTGGTGAGCCACATCTTTACTTGATTAGAAGCTTCCGGGGTCTTTACCTCGACAGGAACTTCCAGGATGCCGGAGGTGCCGAGTTCGGCGGGAGTTCCGACGACAATGGTGACGTCGGGGCCGAGGGCATAGTAGTAGCGGAGGAAGGACTCGACACTTTTTTGTGCGGGAGTTGGAGCGGCGGCTGGCGCTGGTGCGGGCAGTTGCTGTGTGAAGCCCGAAGGCGCTACTAGCAACAGTAAACACCAGAAGAGGCGCACACGTTTGATGATTGCCACGATCCCTCCACTGCGAGCCAGCGAAAAGCGCTGGCCCTCCGGTCGGGATGACAGAGCGGGAATGGGCAACGTCTGGAGGATTTGGAGCAGAGTGTTCACGCGAGTGGCGTCCTTTGGTTCGAGTTCGTTCTTTTAGTTCCAGCTTATAAATTTCGTGATGCTACCCCAAGAGCGACCAGTCTGAAGACTGGCCACTACAAAACCTTTTGCTACGGGATGAAGTGCTGAGCTATGGGAAATGGCCTGCCAAATCCGAAGGCGCGCGACGTGATTTTAAGGCCGGGAGCAGCTTGTTTGCGTTTGTATTCGTTGCGGTCGACGCGTAGAGCGATGTCGCGGACGAGCTTGAGGTCGTAGCCAAAGGATTCGGCAATCTCCTCGGGGCTTTGTACCTCTTCGATGTAGGCCTTCAGGATGCGATCGAGGGTTTCGTAGGGCGGGAGGGAATCGCTGTCCTTCTGATCTGGGCGAAGCTCCGCGGAGGGAGCTTTTTCGATGGTGGAGCGGGGAATCAGTTCCCTTTCGCGATTGATGTGATCGGCGAGTTCGTAGACCATCATTTTGGGAACATCGGAAATTACCGCCAGGCCGCCGGCCATGTCGCCGTACAGCGTGCAGTAACCTACCGCGTTTTCGGATTTATTTCCGGTGCTGAGAACCATGGAGCCGAATTTGTTGGAGAGGGCCATCAGGTAATTGCCGCGAATGCGGGCTTGGATATTTTCTTCCGTAGTGTCTGGGGGAAGATTGTTGAACGCTGGAGCCAAGGCGCGTTCGTACGAGCCGAACACTTCGCTGATGGGGATGGTCAGGAATTCGATGCCGAGATTTGCGGCGAGTTGATGGGCGTCGGTCTTGCTGCCTTCGGAGGAGAATGGGCCGGGCATAGAAACGCCGAGGACATTTTCCTTGCCGAGGGCGGAGACGGCGATGGAGGCGACTACGGCGGAATCTACACCGCCACTGAGGCCGACGATGGTCTTGCGGAAATTGCACTTGCGTACATAATCGCGGGTACCCAGGACCAGCGCTTCGTAGGCATAGGCAATTTCGCTGACCGGCTGATCGTGGATCTCACCTTGTTCCGTGACGGTGTCGAAGAGGACGAGATCTTCTTCGAAGGCTTTGGCCTGTGCGGCGATTTTGCCGCCGGCGGTGAAGGCGATGCTGGAACCATCGAAGATGAGGGAATCGTCGCCGCCGACTTGGTTGACGTAGATGACCGGGCGCCCGTGATGGAGGGCGGAGGAGCGCAGCATTTCCAGTCGGAGTGCGCGCTTGTCGATGGTGTAGGGAGAGGCGGAGATGTTGATGAGCACGCTGGTTCCCTGCGCGATCAGTTCGCTGACCGGGTCGCGGGTGTAGCGAGGTTTGGTCCAGAAGGTTTTGTCGTTCCAGACGTCTTCGCAAACGGTGATGCCGAGCTGTTCCCTTCCCAGGCCGTAGGCGGAATGTTTTTCGCCAGGTTGGAAGTAGCGGGACTCGTCAAAGACATCGTAGGTGGGCAGTAGCATTTTGCTTTGTTCGAATACGATGCGGCCCTCGGAGATCAGCGCTGCTTTATTGGCGATAGATTTACCGGCGTGGCCGGGCTCCACGCGGCCGACATAGCCTACGATGGCGGGGAGAGGCATTTGCCTGGCGATGGATTTCAGGGCGTCCAGATTGCGCTGGATGAACGCGGGGCGTTCGAGAAGGTCCAGTGGGAAATAACCGCATAGGGAGAGTTCGGAAAAGACGGCGAGGTCCGCGCCACGGCGCTGGGCTTGATTGGCCAGGTCCAGAATGCGCGCTGAGTTCCCTTCGAAGTCGCCGACGGTGGGATTAAATTGCGCCAGAGCTATGAGCATGCGGGCTGAATATTAGGATAAGCGGGGAGCGAGGAGAAGGCAAATGGGACGCCTTCGCGGTCTTGCAATGAGTGGGTACGGCGGTATCGCCCTAATATCTGGCGTTGTTTCGATGCTGCCTAGACGTATGCCAGCTCACATCGAAGAGGGCGGCCTAAAGCCGCCCCTACAAAGGGCACTTCGAGGGCATCGACCGGTCAACTCCTCGTCCATTTCGGGTCCGCGAATTTCCTCCACTCGAAAACAAACGACCCAGAAAACGGCCAGTCATAGACGGTCCGAGCGAGTCTCGCTCTAACAGGATTTTCGAAAATGTATGCCGTAGCCGCTGAAACTTCCTTGCTCGATCGCAGAATGTGATCATGAAACCCTTTTTGCCATAGGTCCTGGAATCCATAACCACGGAGGACAACGGCGGCGTTGGCCTTGAAGCCGCGGACGAACGCGATTAGTTCTGAATCTGGGGTGGTCGCGAGTACAACAAAATGACAATGGTCCGGCATGAAGCAGTAAGCATGAACGGCGAAGCCGTGTTTTTGTGACTGAATGGACAGCGTTGCAAGGATAGGATTAACTAGGCTCGGCGAAGTGAATCGCCTTTCTCGCCTTTGCGTACAGATTGTTATGAGATGACAACGAAAGCCGCGGTAGGAACGCAGAGGAAGTCTGTTCCTCTTGCGGATGTGCCTGGGAATCATGCGACAGATTCTCTTGTAGGGGCGGCTTTAGGCCGCCCTTCTTGGAGCTAATACTAAAGGATAATATACACGATTATTATAAACCGGCAATCAGGCTGAACGGTGAACCCGCTCGCATCGAAGAGGGCGGCCTAAAGCCGCCCCTACAAAAGGCAAGAGAAGGTGGCACCCAATTTTGATGTTGGGTTAGGCGGAGGCGGATTTGCCCTTTGTGAATTTGGTGGCGGAGGTTAGGCCGTAGGCTTCGAGGAGGCCGGTTTGGACCTTGGCGCTGAGCTCGTTGATCAGGTCCACGCCTTCGAGTCCGGCGGTGCTTACGCGGTAGCGGAGTCTGCGTTCGCCTACGGGAGTTTCGATGATTTTGAGAATGGCGTCGGCAACTTCCTGCGCGTTGCCGGCGGAAGCGGCGAGGCCTGCGTTTATTTTGTCGGGGATTGTGGCGGCTTCGCCGTAGGTTTCGGTGCGCGAAGTGTCGGAGCCGACGACGATGTTGCCAAAGATGGCGGTTTGATAGGCGCCCGGTTGGACGATGACGGATTCAATTCCCTGTCCGGCGATTTCGTAGCTGTAAGCCTCGGCGAAAGCCTCCAGAGCAAATTTTGAGGCGCAGTAGTGGCCGAAAGACGGGAAGGTAATGCGGCCGGCGCCGCTGCTGACGTACATGAGCAGGCCGCTGCGCTGGCGGCGGAAGTGCGGGAGCGCGGCGCGATTTACGCGGACCGGTCCAAGGTAGTTGGTGTTCATGAGGGCTGCGGCCTGATCGGGCGTGACGGTTTCTTCGAGGCCGACGATGGGATAGCCGGCGTTGTTGATGACGACGTCGAGGCGGCCAGCCTGCTTCACGGCAGCGTCCACGGCGCGATTGACGGAGGCTTCGTCGGTGACATCGAGTTCAAGAATGTGAATCGGGAGATTTTCTTTTTGAGCGAGGGCGCGAATCTCGGCAACATTTTTGGCGTTCTTACCGTTGGGGTCGCGCATGGTGGCGAAGACGGTGTGACCTTTGCGGGAGAGAGTTTCGGTGAAGAGACGGCCGAAGCCAGTGCTGGCACCGGTGATCAGGACTACTTGTTTGTCGGGCATGTCGTGCCTCCTTGGAGATGCGTCAGTGAGTTAGGATGCAGGGGGTTTTGCGGGCGATATATTAAATTTGCGGCAGAAGACAGCACCACCACAGAGGACACAGAGAGCAAGAGATTTCGGTGCCAAAAAGAAGAGGCCCCTCCACGTTCGAAAGGCCTCGGCAACTCGTTTATTGAGCGGACGGCCTCAGAAGGCCATCCCTACAACTGCCAGGAACTAGACGCTGAAGGAACTGCCGCAGCCGCAGGTGCTCTTTACGTTGGGGTTGTTGAACTTGAAGCCGGCACCTTCGAGGGTTTCGATGTAATCGATTTCCACGCCATCGAGATACATGGAGCTCATCTGGTCGACGGCCACCTTCACGCCGTTCAGATCCACGACTTCGTCGGTCTCGTTGGTCTGGTTCTCAAACGCCATGTGGTACTGGAAACCGGAGCAGCCTCCACCGACCACGGCGACGCGCAGGGCGACCGGGACGGGATTCTGCATACCCATGATTTCCTTGACCTTGGTGGCTGCAACGGGCGTCAGGTTGATCATAATTCTCTTGGCCTCCGCTCGCGGATTGGCTCCGCAAGACTCATGACTTGTTCAGTATAGCACAACACAAAATGGGCGCCAGCGCGGGTGTTTCCAAACGGCAATGAAAAAACGCTTCAAGGCTTTCTTCAGGGGCTAAAGCCCATTGGTCTTAGCGCCTTTACGCCCGGCTGAAGCCCCGGCCTCCTAAGGAAAAGGCCTTTGCCGCATCGTCTTTCAGCGGCGCTCCCGCGCCCCGCTTGCTGCACGAAAGCGCCCGCCTCCCTTCCTTCGTCAGGGCAAGCAGAAGGCGGCCGCTACAAAAGACTGGGAAACAATCGGAAACACGGCTTTCGACTTCGCGCAAAGCTTCCCGTAAAATACGATGCATCTATGAGACACAAAGTTACTTTATTGCCCGGAGAAGGAATCGGCCCAGAGGTTTCGGCCGCGACGAAACGCATTTTGGAAGCGGCTGGCGTGCTGATCGATTGGGACGAATTTGGGGCGCGCGCGGAAAACACGGATTCGGCGACCGTGAAAGGCGTGGTGCTGAACGAACTCGCGATCGAGTCGGTTCGCAAGAATCGTGTGGGGTTGAAGGGACCGATGGCGACGGCGGTGGCCGGCGGCGCGCCTAGCGTGAACGTTGCGCTGCGTAAGAGTTTGGAGTTGTATGCCAACCTGCGACCGGTGAAGAACCTTCCGGGAGTGAAATCGCATTTTGACGGCGTGGATGTGGTGATCGTGCGCGAGAACACCGAGGATTTGTATTCCGGGCTGGAGCACGAAGTGGTTCCGGGCGTGGTGGAGAGTTTGAAGATTATTACGGAGAAAGCTTCCACGCGAATTGCGGAGTTCGCGTTCAAGTACGCCAAGGAGAATGGGCGCAAAAAGATTCACGCGATTCACAAAGCGAACATCATGAAGTTGAGCGACGGATTATTTTTGAAGTCTATTCGGACCGTGGCAGAGAAATTTCCCGAAGTTGAGTACAAGGAAATGATTGTGGACAACGCCTGCCTGCAAATCGTGATGAAGCCGGAGCAATTTGATATTTTGCTGCTGCCGAATTTATATGGAGATGTGATGAGCGATCTGGCCGCGGGTTTGGTGGGTGGATTGGGTGTGGTGCCCAGCGGCAACATTGGCGAAACTTGCGCGATTTTTGAGGCGGTGCATGGGACTGCGCCAGATATTGCGGGCCAGGGGCTGGCGAATCCTACCGCGTTGCTGATGAGCTCGAATTTGATGCTGAAGTATTTGGGGGAGCGCAGCGCGGCGGAGCGGATTGAAGCGGCGTTGATCAAGGTGTATCGCGAAGGAAAGCACGTGACGCGGGATGTGGGCGGAACCGCGGGAACGCAGGAGTTTACCGACGCGGTCGTCGCGGCGTTGCCGAAGGCATAGAGCGTCGTTCCATCTCAGATTTTGGACGGCAAAACATGGACGAGCATCTGGCCAGCTACGTCATGCGGTACTATCGACGCTTCATGACCGCCAAAGAGCGCTTGGCGCATGCGCATCTTTTCGCAACGGAAAAACTTGGCCACGACGGCGCGCATGTAATCGCGCAGAAACACGCAGGAAAGAGTCGGCATCCGGCTCACAGACTGCTTTCCGATGATCCGGAAGTTCTTGAACTTGTTCAGGGCGGCACGAGTAAGTTTCTACTGCGGACCGCCGAAAGAATCTGCGCCGCCCATCAGGACGAGATCCACGTAAATCGGTGTCCCCGCTGCGGAGAAGTTGCTAAGACGCCCAAAGCAAAACAATGCCGTTTTTGCAAGCATGATTGGCACGATTCCTAGCTAACGCGGTGGTCGCGGCTTTGCCGAAGGCGTAGAGCGAGAAGATTAGTTAAACCCAAGACAATCTAAGAGCGATTGCTCAAATCTGTTGATCGTGCGGACATGGGGCGCAGCAGTGCTGCGCCCCTGCACGGATCAAAATTTGGCGCGGGCGGCGAGTTGGCGGATTTGTGCGTTTTCGAATATGTGAGCGCGTGTGTTTTCGATGGTGGCTTGCAGCATGGCGCGGCCTAGATCGTGGCCGTGGATGTACAGGCTGGGGAACGGCTTAAGCAGGCGGCCTAGCGGAAAAAATATCGCATAGATTTTTGGGATGCTTGCGGAAGGCTTGGCGTCGATGAAGGCGGGGCGCCAGGCGTTTGCGCCGATCAGGTTGATAAGTTCACTTTCGGTTTGTGCTTTGACTTGTGACCAGAACATGCGGCTGGTGGAGCTAGTTCCCTGCCCGCTGATGTAATGAAAGGCCGCGTTGGGGCTTTGCGATTTGAGGGTTTTGGCGGCGGCTAACGTGTAGTCGTGGGTGATTTTGCGGTAATCGTCTTTGGAAACTTGAGTGACGGAGATGCCCAGACAGAAGAGACAGGCGTCGATGCCGCGGAAGGCTTCTTCGATTGGCGAGTAATCCAGGAAATCAGCGTGGACGATGGTGCGGAGTTTCGTGTGGGTGTCGGTTAGCGGACGGCGAACTATGGCGCGGACTTCTTCTACTAGAGAGGCTGCCAGGGAGGCTTCCAGGACGCTGTGGCCTGCGGAACCGGTTGCGCCGAAGAGGAGGATTTTCATAGAGGGTCAGAGTACACGGGTTTTTGATGAGTGAAAACAGAGGGAAGGTGAGGGCCGAGGTGGGGCGGGAGGATCGACGTTGGGAAATCTGACATGTTGCCACGATCCCTCCGCTGCGGACCGCAAATGACGCGGTCCTCCGGTCGGGATGACAGGGCAAGAGAGCGGCAAGTCCCCAACGGCTAGGGAGCGGGGGCGTAGATTTGGTAGAGCATTACGTAGACGATTACGCCGGTGATGCAAACGTAGAACCAGAGGGGCAGGGTCCACCGGGCGATTATGCGGTGCTTGTCGAAGCGTTGGAGCCAGGCGCGGCGAAGAGTGATGAGGATTAGCGGAACGATCACGATGGCTAGGATGGTGTGAGAGGTGAGTAAGACCAGATAGAAGGTGCGGACCCAGCCGTGGCCCTGGAAAACTACGTGGCCGACGCGGTAGTGATAGATGAGGTAGGAAATCAGGAAGGCTGTGGAGACTACGAAGGCGGAGAGCATTAATTTTTTGTGGAGGTCGCGCTTGCCGTTGCGGATGGCGGTGTAGCCTGCGGCGAGGAGGATGGCGCTGGCGCCGTTGAGGGTGGCGTTTAGAGCGGCTTGGGAGAACATTTCGGATGATTCCCTTTCGTGCCAACGATTCCGGTTATGTTGAATCTAAATCCGCACCCTGAAATTCGCAGGGTGCGGCACCCACGGAAAAGAACCGACCCAAGAGCGGACCGCCTCAGAAGGACGGTCCCTACAAAACCAAGACAAATAGCAAATATGCGGTACAGCAAGAGTTTTCGCGCTTTGCTGCATTTTGGCGATTTGGTGCAATCGCAAAGCGGCGGCAAGCCGCCGCACTCCATATTAGCGCGGGAGCTTGTCGTACATCATCAGGCCTAGAAGGATTGGGATGTGGAGGACTGTGGCGTGCATGAGCCACTTAGCGCGGGCGTTGGTTTTGGAGTGGGCGGCCCAGAGGCAAACTTGCACCAGCGCCGTGCAGGATACGAGCGCGCCGAAGAAATAGAGAACGCCGGTCAGTCCGATGAGCGACGGCAGGAGGCTGATGGCAACCAGTGAGCCGGCATAGAGAATAATTTGGCGATAGGTGCGGGTGCCGTCCTTGTCGACGACGGGAAGCATGAGGATGCCTGCACGGGCGTAATCTTCGCGGTACATCCAAGCGATGGCGTGAAAATGCGGGAACTGCCACACGAAAAGAATGGCGAAGAGAATCCATGCGCCGGCGTCGAGCCGACCGGTGGCGGCGGCCCAGCCAATCATGGGAGGGATTGCGCCGGGGATGGCGCCGATAAACGTGGCCCAAACTGTGCGCGTTTTCAGCGGCGTATACGCCAGCAAATAACTAAGGCTGGTGAACACGCCGAGAACGCACGCAAGGTAGCCGGCGGCGATCGCCAGGTATATGGCTCCGGTAATGCAAAGAACTACGCCGAAAAGGAGCGCTTCGCGCGGAGTGAGTACACCGCTGGGCAGCGGACGCGTGGCGGTGCGGCGCATGTGGCGGTCGGATTCGCGCTCGATGTAGTGATTCAAGGCGGCGGTTCCGGCGGCAATGATCATGGTGCCGCAAATGACGTGCAACATGCGCAGCCAATCGACTGCGCCGCGCGAACCCATGTAGAAACCGGCGGCGGTGGTCATCAATACCAAGAAAGAGACATCCGGTTTGGTCAGCGCGAGATAGGCGTTGAGTTTACTGGATTGCGCGAGGACGTTGGCGCGGGCGGTGCTCACTGTGCGTGCACCTGATCCTGTGTGGCGGGCACGGCCACTTCGCCTCTGCGCGGAACGAGACGGTAGCAGATGAGGACGGTGACTATGGAAATGGCGAAGAGTACCGCGCCGACAACGGTGTGCACTACCGTGGAGGCGACCATCAGCGGCATGGGCTGCGGAGCGTCCGCAGTGTAGATGCGCGAGTAGAACGCGATGACGCCGAGGAGAATCTGCGTACCAACAATGGCGTGCAGCAGAACGCGCGCACGGGAAATTTCGCGGACTTGCGAAAAGCGGCGGCGCAGGATCGCGGCGGTCCAGATGACCAGACCGAGTACGACCACTGCGCCAACGACGTGCGGGCGGAGGGAAATATATTGGTGGCGGAAGCCAGCGCCAGCGAGAACCTGCAGGAAGATTGCGGCCGCATTGATGAGGACCACGGTGTGGACCGAGGGTGAACCTTTGTCCTGATATTGCGGGAGGGATTCGGTCCACCAGCGGCTGGTAAAGAAGGCGATGCTGACGAGCACGGCGAACATGAGTTGCGCAACGCAGGCGTGCATGACCGGCAACCAATAGTGCAGGAGCTTTAGAACGGTGAGGCCGCCGAGGACTCCTTGAAGAACTACACCACCTAGTGCGGCGAGACCGAGCCAGCGCATCCAGGGGCGATCGTCGGTGCGCCACAACATGACGGCGAGGCCGATGACCAGCAAACCGAGGCCTGCGGCGATAACGCGGTGGGTGTGTTCATAGGCGATTCCGCCGACCATTGGGGGAGTAATTGTGCCGTAGGAAAGCGGCCAATCGGGGACAGCCAGAGCGGCGTCTTCGGAGGTGACCAGCGCGCCCGCGGTGAGAAGAACGATGGTCCAGCAAACGATGAAGATGGCGAAGCGATGGACGAACGGATGGTAGCTGCGATTCATGTCCACGGGCCCCATACCCGAAATACAAACTTCTAACTCTCTTTTTACCAACTACTTACGCTATGGCCGAAACGACGTGTAGTAAATTTTGTAGCTACCTCTGAGCCGCAATCGACCGCACCTTCCGCTGCCCGGCTTCACGGTGCAAAGCAGTCTTCCTCAGCGCGTCGCGCAGATCCGAGGTGTCGGAAATATTGTACCGCTGAAACATGCTCACCGTTTTGTGTCCGGTAATTGCCATCGCAACCGTCTGCGCCACACCGGCGCGAATCATATCACGGGCCGCCGACCGGCGAAAATCATGAAAAAGCCTACCCTCGTAGGTCATCGGCTTACGGCAGTGCGAGCACTTCTGCTCGGCAACATATTCGATGCTCTCTTGTGAGCAAAAAGGGCAGAGCATTCTTCCCTGCCCTGCCGCAATGCAAGCCTTAATCCAGGTCCTGCGGAACGGGAGCACCGGCTTGCCCTCGCGGTGGAATACGAGCGCCGAAATCTCGGTGCCATTCTCCGTCTCGACAATTTTTAATCTCTCGCGCCGCGCAATCACCTCGGCAAGCTCGCCCTCGATCGGCAATTTCAGCTCTTCGTAGGTCTTCTGATCTTCAGCGGGCAGATTCATCTCGCCGTCTTCGATATCAGCCCAGCATATCTTCGTGATCGACCCGAAACGCATGCCCGTGACGTACCCGAAGCGGCAAAAGTCGCGAAGGTCTTCAGGCAGTTGTTCGCAGACAGATTCGAATTCAGACTTCGAGAAAAATCCCCTCCGCGTGTTGTTCTTCTCTTTTTTTGTTAGCTTACGCGGTCGCGGAGGTTTCATCCCCGCGAGCAGAAAGGCCGAGGCGAGTTCACCAATCCTGTTCATGATGGTGGCGAAGGCGAGTCCTTTCGCACGACAGTCTTTGATGTATTTGTCTAGATCGGCTTTCGTCAGTTCGTCGGCCCACTTCGCGCCGAAGTCTTTTTTGGTGTACTTGTTCAGGCTTTGGTTTCGGTAGTCGCCTTTGCCGCGCTCTTCCAAGTCCTCCAGTCTGCGCTCCAGCAGCATCGCTACTGTCAAGCGCTCGGATTTCTTATCCTTGATGCCGACTTCTTCCTTCGCCAGCTTCGTGCGAAAAGCGCTTTCGATATCCTTCGCCGCGTTCAAGTTCCCCTGCTTCGTGGACTTTTGAAAACGCTTCCCGTCGTACATGAATCGGTACCAGTAGAATTTACCTCGCTTGAAAACGGCCATGCTTCCTCCCTTTCCTCTTTGCAACCTTCCTCGAAACCTTCCTCGACCCTTTCGCTTTCTTCCTGCGATATCGCCACGTAGCGACATCAGTGGCACATTTGTGGCAACAATAGATTGCGTCTTCGCGCCGGGCGACGAAGTAGGGCGTCGGGCAAGTGTCGTTTTCGCAGATGCGTGCGCGTCCCGATAGAAGGTCGCGAGCGAGCAGTAAACGGAGGTACGTCCAGCAATCCGCAAT
>Ga0210394_10005769_pt1 | contig 13730 bp, 12 predicted proteins | sample IncBWC12MmetaG_FD_160121 | JGI IMG/M metagenome (GOLD analysis project Ga0210394, IMG submission 160121) | Forest soil microbial communities from Barre Woods Harvard Forest LTER site, Petersham, Massachusetts, United States - Inc-BW-C-12-M | ecosystem: Environmental > Terrestrial > Soil >...
ACCGCGTCCGCCGCAAACGCCAGCGGCTCAGTTCAAACGACCCTATCGAAACTGCCCCGACCACACGCCCGCGCACCCCCACACTTCTTCTTTCGGGGCAGTCCCGATAGGGCCCTAACGTTTATCGTTACCGATGTGGTGAAACTTCCTGCAAGCCGACTTCTGGACAACAACAACTTCCAGTTTGCCCGTCATCCAGGCGCAATGGGACGAAAACTCGTACAAACATCCTCAGATTGTAGTAGTCGCTGCACTACGGGAAAAACACCAAGGCTTGTCCATTTAACCGCGGCAATCGCGCGATAGCCCCCAGGCATTCGCCACTATCGAAATCGAAGCCAACAACCTCATTGCGGGCGACACAGCAGAGCAGTCCACCGGGACCAAAGCGGAGGCCGCGCGGTTTGCAGAATTCAGCCTTCCCATGGGGAGAGAAAACTCGGACGAGGTGTCCATCCATCGCATCATATTCCCGAACGCTCGTCACCGCGTCCACCGCGCCAAATGGACGCTCGCTAGAGACAAGGATATTGCCGTTGGGCGCGATTGCAAGATCGAGGGGGCTCAGTTCGGGATCTGCAACCAGCCGAGAGGGCTTGATAGAAGTGGCTGGAGTGAAGGCCAATATGGTGTTATCGCCTTGGCCGTTGGGCCCTATTCCTGAGGCGAGGAACAGCCGGCCATCTTGACCAAAAGCAAATCCTCGGGGGAAGGGTACGACCCTGGGCGGTAAGACATGCTCCAGGGCGGCATCGAAGCTGGTCGACAAGGCGACGATGGTGCGTTCGCTGCGCAGGCCGACGAAATACCGGCCATCGGGGCCGAAAATGCCGCCGCCGGGATTCAGGCCTTCAATGTGGCCGGTATCGCGAACGATGCGCCCATGCGAGGAAATCGCTAACACCCGATCGGCCCCACTGTTCAGAAACAGCAAGTTTTCCTTTGGATCGACGGCAAGGCCGCGCGGATCGACAATACGATCGTCATCAATAAATGGTCCGCGCAGCGTGCCGTCCAATTCAAAGCTGAGCAGCGCGCCAAAACCGTCACCATTTTCACCGGACGCGCTCGTAACCAGAAGCGGCATGGCAACAGTCCTCCGCAATCCCGAGACCAACAAGGGGTCAGAAATCCGGCGCGGCTCAACCCCCGCGCCACGGTTAGCCAACGTGAACTGGCAATGTGCTTCCCGACTAGTTCCCCGCAAATTCCTTCAGAAGAATCGCTTTCTCGAAGTCGGCGAAATTCATCAGGTTCGAGCTCTGCGCTGGAGTCTAAGGCTCCGTGTCGCCGGCTTCGCGATTCATCAAGGTTACAGTTGAGGGATAGGCTTGCCGTCGGAACCAAAGCCCTCGATCTTCGCGTCGTTGTCAGGTCCGACGAGTACGTTTAGACGTCGCACGCAATTCGCGTCGACAAATACCACCCCCGATTCGCCGGCATTAGTCTGTCACGTTTTCGGGTGAGAGGACGTGATCAAGGTACCTCAGCTGGCAACCCGGCCAGTTCTACTTCTTCCGTAAGATTGCGGATGGCCAGGCGTGTCTCGCGCACCATGATGCTGCAGCCGACCATCAGGCTACCGACACCCACGATGGCGGAAAGCAGCCCCAAGATCGCCAGGCAATTGAAAACGAGGCGTAGGTTAGGAGTGGTAAACGAAGATCCGACGAGCGAAATCAGCGCAGCTGCTGCGAACGACCCAATTGACATGTAGAAACATATGAGCGCCCGAAGGACAAGGCTCCAGCGAACTTGGAGTTCTTCCAGTTGACGTCGAAACGTCGCGGTAGTCTCTGCGTCGGACGCGAGACTTGCAAGTTGCGTTGACACAATATGCGTTCTATCCACGACTCTCGCAAGTCGATTGGCCGTTCCCAGGCAAAGTACCGACGACGCGCTGGTCAGGATCGCAGGCGCAACAAGGATCGACACAACGGCAAACGGATTGTTGCCGAAGTAAGGGACTTCCATTACCTAATTCCGCCTTGATCGCGTGGCAGCGTCTGCCCCCAACAGGACCAATCGATGTACCCGCAACTCCGGGAAGTATGACTCGGCTGTGATTCGGCGCGTTTCACAGCAGCCTTTCAATGGTGATAGGTAGGTCCCGCACCCGCTTTCCCGTAGCGTGATAAACCGCGTTTGCTATCGCCGGCGCGACGGACACGGAAGTGAGTTCGCCTAAGCCCTTCGCGCCGATCGGGCTTGCTTCACCGTCGAACTCACCCACGAACAGGACGTCGAGATCCGGAATATCCGCGCAGGTCGGCACGAGATACCCGGAATAGTTGCGGTTTACGAACCGGCCCAACGCCGGGTCGGTTTCTGATTGTTCGGTCAGGGCATGACCGACACCCCATATAATTCCGCCAATCGCCTGGCTGCGCGCCGTCTTCGGATTGATGACCCTGCCACAGTCGTAAGCGCCAACAAAGCGGTTCAGACGGACGATCCCAAGGTCAGGGTCGACGCGCACTTCAGCGAACACCGCCGAGAAGCTGAATGTCGCCTTAGATCCTTCTGGACTGGGGTCGTAGTTTCCTTCACCGGCCAGTGAGGAGAGATCATTGCGCGGGAGCAGTTCGTCGTAGGCAACCTCCAGATTGCGCCCCGGTACCAGCAGTTTCCCTGACGCAGCAACGACTTCATCACTGTTTTGCACATCTGCCAGAGGAGCAAATCTGCCGGTGCGGGCCAGCGCGATCGCCTTGTCCCGAGCGCCTTTCGCGGCCAGCATTACCGACCCGCCCGCGTTTGCCAGGGTGGCCGACCCAATCGAGGCGTGCGACTTGGGCAACCTCGTGTCGCCAATCCGTACGCTTATCTTCTCGGGCGGCAGCCCCAACGTGTCTGCGGCGATCTGCCGAAATACCGTATACGTACCGGTTCCGAGGTCATGCGAGCCGGCCTCGACCAAAGCTGATCCATCGCGCCGCAGCGTAACCCGCGCCTGTGCTGGCCAGCGCCAATGAGTGTAGATCGCCCCTGCCATGCCCTGTCCGATCAGGTAACGGCCATCGTGCATTGAGCGCGGCTCGGGTGTCCTTTTCTCCCATCCAAACCGAGCTGCCCCCTCGATCAGACACTTGCGCATCGCGCGCGTAGAAAATGGGCGGCCGCTTTCGGGATCGATCTCTGTATCGTTGAGCAGGCGGACCGTGACCGGATCGACCCCTATGGCATACGCGAGTTCATCCAAGGCGCTTTCCAGCGCGAAATGCCCGAGTGCCTCGTGCGGCGCTCGAAGCGGTGTGGGTGTGTTCCGGTTAACGTGGACGATTTTGTGATTCGTCGCAATCCCTCCAGTGGCGGCCCACAGCGACCGGGGACACAGCGCCGCGTATTCGATGTAGTTGTCGAACATCGAAGTGGGCGTGATGCTGTCATGGCGGATGCCGTTCAACTTGCCATTTCGATCGGCCCCCAATCTGATTACCTGCACACTTGCACACTGATGCCCGGTCATCGAGTACATCTGTGCCCGAGTGAGCTGGACATGAACCGGCCGGTTCAAAACCTTCGCCGCCGCCGCCGCGATGAGGGTATGAGGCCACACATACGCCTTGCCGCCAAAGCCGCCGCCGAGGAACTGACAGACGACGTTGATCTTCTCCTGGGGAATACCGAGAACGATCGAGACGAGTTCTCTGGTGCCGAAGATGTGCTGCGTAGTCTCGTAGAGTGTCAGCGCTCCATCGGCGTCCCAAACCGCAGTGGTTGCGTGTGGCTCCATCTGATTGTGGTGCCGATCCGCGGTAGCGTAGGTCTGCTCGATCTTAACGGGGCTGTCGGCGATGGCCTTTTCAGCGTTCCCGACCGACGACGCCACCGGCCAGAGGAATTGTGGAGGCTGGACTGCCTCCTTCGCGGCCGAGCGATCAAACACAGCCGGGGGCGAACTCTCATACTGGATACCGATCAATGTCCCGGCATACGCTGCCTGGTCGCGAGTGGTAGCGACAACCAGAGCTACGGGTTGGTCCGCGTAGAGAATTTGGTCGTCCTGCAGAGGGAGGTAGGACTGCCCCTGGGGATGCAGGTGACTCCACGGTTTGGGCGTTGGGTTCATCCTTGGCAAGTTGCGATGAGTGAACACCGCCAGCACCCCCGGAGCCTTTTCCGCCGCCCTGGTATCGATCGAGACCGTCCGGCCGTTGGCAATCGTACTCTGCACGATTACGCCATGCACTACATCGGCGATTGCGAGATCTGCTGTATAGCGCGCGGCGCCTGTGGTTTTCAGGCGGCCCTCGAGTCGGGAGATGGGTTGTCCAATCGCGTTCAAAGGCGTGCTCCCGCGGTTTCAAGCGCGCGAAGTGCGACTCGCTGCGCAAGCTCGACTTTGAAGACATTATGTTCGAGCGGCCTGGCCTCGGTGAATGAAGCCGCTATCGCCGCCTTGAGCGCATCGGTATCGTCAAGCGATACTCCACGCAATGCGGTTTCGGCGGCCGTGAGACGCCAGGGTTTGTGCGCCACGCCGCCCATCGCTATGCGCGCGGAACCAATCCGTCCACCATCCGCCGTTATCGCCGCCGCAGCGGAAACCAGAGCAAACTCGTACGACTGGCGGTCGCGAAGTTTGAAGTAATGCGAGGCGCGTCCTTCGGTCCGTGCGGGTACCTCGATCGAGGTGACGAGATCGCCTCGATCCAGCACGATGTCGCGCTCCGGCGTGTCGCCGGGAAGGCGGTGGAACTTGGCAAAAGGAATCGATCGCTGTCCGCCGGGACTGCGCACCAAAACGTTGGCGTCCAGAGCGGTCAGCGCCACCGCCAGGTCGGAAGGATGAGTCGCGACGCAGTCGTCGGACCATCCGAAGATGGCATGATTGCGATTGAGCCCGAAACGCGCCGAGCAGCCCGAGCCCGGGTGTCGCTTGTTGCAGGGGAGATCATCCTCGTCCCGGAAGTACGCACAGCGAGTTCGTTGCATGATGTTCCCGCCGATGGTGGCCATATTTCGGAGCTGGCCCGAAGCGGCGAACAGGAGACTCTCGGCGATAACCGGGAAGCGGGATCTTACCTCAGAATGAGCGGCAACATCGCTCATGCGGGCCAAGGCCCCGATACGCAGTCCGCCGCCGGACGGCGCATCGATGTAAGACATATCGGGCAACCGATTCAGGTCGAGGAGACGCTCCGGTAAGGTTGCTCGATCCTTCATCAGACCGATCAGGTCCGTACCGCCCGCGATAAAGGCAAGATGGGCATCCTGCGCATGAGCTGCGATCGCTGCCGAAATGTCAGCCGGCCTCGATAGCGTGAATTGATGCATGGTTAACGCCTCCCTACCACTTCAGCGATGGCGGCGACGATGTTCGGGTAACAGGAGCAGCGGCATAGGTTCCCGCTCATGCGCTCGCGAATCTCAGCTTTCGAAAGATCTGCGATGGTGAATGGTTCCGTGACATCTACCGTTGCGGCGCTCGGCCAGCCCGCCTTCGCCTCTTCGATCATTGCGGCGGCGGACATGATTTGCCCCGATGTACAAAATCCGCACTGAAACCCGTCATGCTCAATGAACATCTCCTGAAGAGGGTGCAGGTCGCCATCGCTTTCCAGCCCTTCAATTGTGGTGATTCGATGACCGTCGTGCATCGCCGCGAGGGTCATGCACGACAGAATTCGCCGACCTTCGACATGGACAGTGCACGCTCCGCATTCGCCGCGGTCACAGGACTTCTTAGGACCAGTCAAGCCCAACTCGTTACGCAATGCATCGAGGAGCGTGGTGCGTGGCTCGACTTTTAGCGTTCGCGGTGAGCCGTTAACCATCATACTCACGTCCGTGCGCACGTCACTTTGCGCTTGCGCTGGATATGTCGTCTTTAATGCGGTTCTTGCGCTCAATGATTTCTTCTCGTGGCTTTTTGTTGTAGGTCAGACATTTTGCCTCCTGGGTTCCGATGTCTAGGCCGCTATGGTCGCCGTCGTCTGTTTCAGTGCGGTAAGCACTTCGTCGGCGGTGCGTATCTCGGCAAACCACTTTTGGAGCACGTCGAGCGAGCGGGTGTGGCTCTCATCGTTGTCGGCGGTGCAGGCGTCGGAGACAACGATCGTCCGATATCCCAGATCGGATGCAGCGCGCGCGGTGGATTCGACAGCGACGTCAGTGGCGATGCCGACCAGAACGAGGGTGTCGACGCCGGCCACCCGGAGAATGGTGTCGAGCACAGTCCGGTCGAACCCGTTGGCCGCCTGCCCCCTGACCAGCGATTCATCGGGCCGCCTGCCGAGTTCGTCAATGAGCTCGACCGCGGGAGTACCCTCCATCAGGCAGACACAATCGAAGAGAGTACGCCACAGCGGGGAATTCGGGCTGACCCCGGGGAGCCCTGTCTGGTACGTGACGGCGGTGTAGAGCACCTTAGCCTTCGCTCCCCGGAACGCGTCCAGCAGCCGCAGCTGGGCCTTGATGATCCCCGTCTGCTCGGCACGGTGCTTGAAAAGCCGGCTGAAAGGGGTGACGACTTCCCCGGCCACACCCTTGACCATATGCACCACCACCAAAGCTGTTCGGGCGGGATCAAGCCCGTTTACTCCGATTTTTCCGCTCATGATGTTTTTCCTTGTTTGTTGATTTCTGTTCGTCCTGTCACCTCGCTCGGGCTTTACTCGCCGTCCCGCGCGGTATGTCCGTCGTCCATTCATGCAGCTTGTTCTTTAGAAGGTGCACGCTCTGTGTTGGCTTGCATTGACTTCACGAGGTCGGCAGCGGAGGCTCCTTCGAGCGACAGTCCGTAGCCAACTTCACGCACGATGCGCTCTTTCAGCGGTTGAATGAAGTGGATGCGGGTGTTGCGGCGTGTGACTTCCGGAGCCTTCAGGTACAGTTCAGCCAATTCCCGCGCCCGGGTGAGCGCTCTACTGTTCGGCACAACTTCGGCTACCACTCCCCATTCGTGCGCAGTACGCGCCGGCAGCGGTTGTGGGTTCAGCAGGAACGCCTCCGCTCGCCCCGCTCCCGCGCGGTAACTCCAGGTGGTAAAGATTCCATCACCGGGCGCAACGCCCTGGGAGAAGTGGGCCACATCCTGGAAGGTCGCACCATCCGCCGCCACAATTACACTGGCCAGCAGCGCGTAGTCGGAGTGCACATGGGCACGTCCCTCGATGGCCGCGATGACTGGGACGCGTATGTTGGCTATGTTTTCCAAAGCCTGAACACCTTCATCGTGAACCTGGCTCCAAACCCCCGGATCGGCGGCGTTGCCGAAGGAGGACCAATCAACATCGGTGATGAACTCCCCGCCGGCGCCCGTAAGGATTACGATCTTGTTCGCGCGATCTTGCGAAATCCGGTAGAACCCGTCGACAAATTCCGTGTGAGATTGCGCGGTCATAATGCACGGCCCGCCGTTGGTGTGGACTTCAGCAACCAGCACGCCTTTGTCATCTCGTGTCAGCTTTAAGTTGTTATAAGCATTGAGGTAATCAGTTTGAAATGTAGCCATATATTTTTCCTCTCTGTTTTTGCCTGCGTCAGTCGATCTCTTGCGGCCAAATCATTTCGTTAATTTCCGCAACTGCTCGACAGTTTCAGAAGGCTCAGGGCGGATCGTGTAATCCGCGTTCACATCGGCCGCGCGGATAATGCCTTGCTTGTCAATTACGTACCGCGCGGGCAGCGGCAAGCGATATTCCGATTCATCGTGGAACCTGTCCAAGGTGCTCCCGAAGGACTTGTAAAGCTCCCGCAAGTAGTCCGGCAGCGTAAACACGAGCCCGAACCGCTCTGCGGTCTTCAGATGAAGATCGGTCAGGATGTCGAACGTCAGGTTCAGCTTCTTATGCAGAGCCCGTGTATACCGTTCAAGTTCAGGAGTCATCACGACGATCTGCGCTCCCAACGCTCGCACTTCGGAATGGATTTCCTGTAGAGCCTCCAGCTCCATGTTGCAGTAGGGTCACCAATGGCCTCGGAAGAAACCGACCACCAGCGGTCCTTCGCGCAAAAGATCGCTCGAGGCTACCTGTACATGTTCTTGATTGAATAGCGTGAAGCTCGGAGCGCGATCTCCCACTTTCAAGGCGCGATCTAAAATCCCCGAAGCCTCGATCTCCGCTGTTGACCGATGCATTTTTTCGATCGCCTCGCGCGGCGCGTTATAGGGCGGAGCGCCAGACTCGAAGGACTTCCTAAATTCATCCAGTCGTTGTTGAAGACTTGCCATCATCCTTGATCACTTTCTCGTTCCGGGAATGTTCAGAAAAAATCTTGCTGGTGACCGAAAAGATCCTGATTGTCGTCCATATACCGTTGGCAATGGCAATCTCGATGCCAAATATTTTTTTCGCTAACTGATTGATCCTTAACTGCACCGGTGCAGGCAAAGCGCGAAGCGCGGCTCAAGTGTCAAAACTGTCAAAACTCAAACCTTGACACTGCGGACCCCAACTTAATGGACGCAACGTCGTGGTAATCGTCGACAGCGTGATTGTCCCAATGTTCATTTCGACCGTCGCTTCGACGCGAGTTGCTTTAAGACTTCCTTCGTAAAGACGCCACAGTGGAATCGGGCATGATCGTCGATCAGTTCCAGGAGAGCATCTTCCCCGGCTGCGCTGATGGCACTAAGGTTTGTGACATCGATGACAAGTTCACGGCCATCAAGATGCTGTTTGGCCTTTGTGTACTCGCTAAGGAGTTCGGTTACCCAAGGCTCAACGAGAATACCCTCGACCACAAGTCTGCATTGGCGTGGGCTCTTAACGACAGAGATCTTCAACATGCCACACTCTTCCTTGTAGGTCCGAGAGTGCAACACGCCCCCCAAACTTCGCAGCTGTAACTACTTTAAATTTCAGGACGGTATTGAAATCGGCAGGAATGAAGTCGAAGGTGTCAATCTATGAGTTTTGACACGGCACGGCCGGACCGGGCGGCCCGATCACGCGGCGTAGTCTCTGGGATCAATACCAATCTTTCTTATCCGCGCCAGGAGTGTCGTGCGATTGATGCCCAGGCGCGCAGCGGCTCCATTGCTCCCGCCCACGCGGCCCTTGCTTAACGTGAGCGCTCGCATAATCTCTTCCCGCTGTTTCTTCGCGCGTTCCGCGCTTTTCTTCGCACGGCCATCGGCCATCTTCTTGCCCTGATCGCTGGCCAGCCCCTGTTTTCCGTTTAGCGCCTGAATGGTACTTCTTACAATTTCCGCTATTTCGTCTTGACGTGAATCCTTGGTTTCGCGCTCATGTTCTTCTCCGCTCAACTTCCGCATTTCCATAAGCGGCGCGTCAAGCGACTTGCCACGGGTCAGGATGACAGAGCGTTCCACCAAGTTCTCCAACTCGCGGATGTTTCCTGGCCATTCCCAAGTTGTGAATGCCTTCATTACAGACGGCGGTATTCTTTTGATGTCCTTCTGAAGCTGCTTCGCGAATTTCTGCACAAAATAACCGACCAGCAGTGGAATATCTTCTTTGCGCTCCCGGAGAGGTGGGAGTCGAATCGGAAAAACATTTAGGCGGTAATACAGATCGCTGCGAAATTCGCCCTTCGCAACCATCCTGACCAGGTCGCGGTTGGTCGCAGCAATCAAGCGAATGTTCACCTTCAGAGTTCGCGTGCTCCCTAGCCGTTCAAACTCCTGTTCCTGAAGGGCTCGCAAAAGCTTTGGCTGGATTTCCGAGGGAATGTCCGCCACCTCGTCCAGGAAGAGCGTGCCGCCATCCGCCAATTCCAGCCTCCCAATTTTCTGGCTGATGGCGCCCGTGAACGCACCTCTTTCATGTCCAAACAATTCGCTTTCCAACAGCCCGGTCGGAATAGCAGCACAGTTAACCTTGACGAATATGCGGTCCTTGCGACGGCTATGTTCGTGAACCGCGCGGGCGATCAACTCCTTACCCGTTCCTGTTTCGCCGAGGAGCAAAACGGTTGAATCAGTGGGCGCAACAGTTTCGACCAGTTGCAAGACTTGCTTAAGAGGCGGACTGCTCCCCACAATTTGCCTGAAATCCACTTCGCCGCGGATTTCCTGTTCGAGGTAAAGATTCTCTTGGGCTAGTCTCTCTTTGAGTTCGCAAAGTTCGCGGTATGCGAAAGAATTCTCAATGGCAACGGCTATCTGCCCCGAAGCCTCCCCTATGAAGTCGACTTCCTCTGGCGTGAAGGAATTGTCCCGAGTCCGAGCAATCGCCAAAACTCCGACGGCTCGGCCCCGATTCACGAGCGGTATCACACATTGACTCTTCACACCCTCAGCAACGAGTAACTCGTAGTAGTCGGGAGGAAACTCCTCGGCATGGGTTATGGTTCTAACGATTGGTTTGAGTTTTTCAAGGGCTTTCCTGGCGATGCCCACCGGCTCAATGAGCATCTCTTCCTTAATGAGGCCTTTCCCTTCCGGGAAATCTAATGCGTACACGCGAAACTGTGCGGAGTCTCCTTCAGGGAGCGAGATGTGTACAGCGTCCGAATCCGTCAATTCACGAACAGTGGCTGTAATGGCGCGCAGCACTTCGCGAAGGTCTAGTTTCGACGTAATCCGATTAGTCAGTTTGAGGAGTAGCTGGAGTCGAATGTTTTGAATGGTTAGAGTTTGCTCGGCTTTTTTGCGATCATCGATATCGGTATTTGTGCCATACCATTTCGCGACCTTGCCTTTGTCGTCGAAGGATGGAGTCGCTCGGAACAAAAACCAGCGGTATACCCCGTCGAAACGACGCAAGCGCGCTTCGATTTCACCCGGCTGGCTGGAGGCTATCGCGGTTCGCCAGTAATCCACGAGCGCGTTCAGATCGTCCGGATGAACTGCGGCTGTCCAGCCCCAATCCTCCACTTGATCTGCCGCAAGGCCAGCGTAATCCAACCAGCGGCGGTTAAAAAATTGAGCAGCCCCATCGGCTGAGGCCGACCATGCCATACACGGAATGGTTTCTATAACTTCGCGCAGCTCTCGCTCACTGCGCTGCAGCCGTTCGTTCTGACGTTGCAATTCCGCGTTTGCGGCCTCTGCTCGTTTGAGGTTGAAATTGTCGTCAATCGCGAACGCGACAACTCGACCAATTAGTCGCAAGAAGCTAATGTCATCGCTGCTGTAACTAATTCCAGGGTGTCCCGACATGCCCAGAGCGCCGAGGCGGCGTTGTGGCGTGGTGAGGGGAACAAAGACGAGTGGCCCGACGTCAAGCCCTTGAGCTGCAATCCCTTGCTTGAGGCGGAAGGGTATTCCTTCATCGGTGTTCCAGTCGCGAATGTAGATCGGTTCCTGCTTGGTATATGCCTGCCACGATGGCCGCTGTTCAACTGGCACATGCGCGTATGCCGATACGAGGCTCTTCTCTCGCCCGACCACGGCCCATTCGACTTCAGTGGAGTTCTCCTTGTAGACTACGATGTAAAACTGTAAGAAGACGAGGAATTCGCGCAACTGTTCAGAGAGGATCTTCGTCAGATCCTCAGGCTCTTGGCACAGTGAAAGGGCTTCGCTAAGACGAAGCACTGCCTCATATCGTCGACTGTCTGTCCGCTGCGGAATGGATGCCTGCATGCTCATCTGGTTCTTGGGCCGCAGTGTGATCGATTCAGAAGTTTAACGCATAAGAATTCGTTCAGGAGTTCAAATTCCGCTCGCACTCGGGGTTTCCAAATCTTTTGCCAAGTGTTTTCGGCAACGGGGAAGGAGTAGCCCGCTGCGAGCGCGGCGTCTTTGGCGTTCATCCCCAGCACCTTCTCGCGAATGAACGCATGCTGCTTACGAGTCAGGCCTCGACCTCGCCTTCTTTTGTGATGACCTGCGCGATGGCATTTTTTATCCCTCCGCCTTGCCCTCATACTCTAACAGTGACAAGTACACTGTTACCACCGTAGCCGGTCGTCCGACCTTTGGAGACTCATTTCTCGGGAATTTCTGCGTCACCTTCGTTCCTGCTTTTCCTGTTCGTTTTCCTGTTAATCAGGATAGGGCGTTTATCGGATGTTGCCGCTTTTCGAGTCTAAGTATTAAAACACAAGGTTTGATACAGTGCGCCTCTCGAAAATTCGATCCCGAGTTGTCTCTCATTTGCGGCCACATGACGGAGGGCCCTTTGATACAGCTTGCGGTGCGCATGGAAGTACGATGCAGTCAGACCCTATTGAGACAGTTTTTTGGTACCTGCACTTCCGAAGGCCGGCCTAGTGAGCAGGGGTTCAGCCTTTGTAAGGATTCTGAATGGGAATCACAAGAGGCTGCTGAAGGCAAAGCTCTCTGATCACTAAATCGCGTGGCTAGTATAAATCGTTATACCGTTCCCATCGGGGTCCTTTATGCAAAAAAGATGATGTCCGAAAAACGTTTCATCAGGGATCTCTCCTGCTGCGATTCCCCGACTGATTAGCTCCAACCGGTATTTTTTCAATTCATTGAGGCCTTTGCCTGTAATCATGAGGTCAAATTGCTCAGAGAATTTCTTATGGAATTGTCCCGTCAAACTTTGCGCCACGCCTTCTCCAGCCAGCTGATCAACTTCTAACAATAGAAGATGAGTGCCTCCACGCAGTTCGATAATTGCGGCCTCTTCGTCAATAGCAAATGGAGGAAGGCCGAGATTCGAGTAAAATTGGCAACTGGTCTTGAGGTCAGCCACCTTAAAAACAAGGTGACCTACTGTTAATTCTGGGTCAACGACAGTCTTCATCTCGCTCAATCCTAGACCGCTCATGGTTCACCTCACAAGTTGTTCTTCAAAAGTGCCCTGAACCAACACTGATACGGCAGCGTTGCGGTTCGTTTTGAAGGGCGTTCTTATAGAAGATACCATACGGTATCTTTTAAGGCAAGCACTTTATTGCGCCACTGGGTCATCCACTGGAATACAATTTCGAGCCGTTGAGGAGACTTTCGAAAATGAAGGCGACCAAAGTAAAAAACGCGTACATGAAAAAGAAGGACCCTCTCTTCGTTAGAGAATCCCTCTTAAATGCCGCCTTCGAACTTGCTGCGACCAAGGGCATGGCTGATGTTACCGTCAACAAAGTGAGCGAATTGGCGGACGTTACTAAGGGGGCCGTCTTTCATCACTTCGATAGCAAAGAGACGTTGGTGACCGAGTTGATGCAGATGCTATTGAGCCGATTGGACAAGCAGTTTGACCGACTGATGGCGGAGGAAGAGAATTCCGACGGATGTTTTACTCGTGCATACATTAGGGCCGCATTCTCCGAAGGTGCGGCTGAACGTAAAATCTGGGGCGCGCTTTTGAGTCTGATGACCTCTAAAGATCAGGTCGGACGGGTTTGGAATAACTGGTTGAGCGAACGCCTAAAGAGACATTCAAAAACGGATTCGAGGATCGAGCTTCGTGTCGTAAGACTTGCGGCAGATGGCGTGTGGCTTGAGAGAATCATGAACTCAAAATCGAAAAACCTAAAGGGTGTCGAAGAATATCTCGTTGAGATGACGCGAATCCGTTAGCTTCGATCCTGAGATGGGCTTCTACTCTGCGGAGGCTGACATCGCTACCTAGCGTGGTTCACGAGACGATAGCTTCGGGTTGCACAGTCAAGCGTCGTTCAACACCGGCAGTGCGGATGCCGTTTAGTGTCAAAGCAGGCCGCGGTGGCCAGTGTAGTTTTCGTCGACGTCCAGACCATGCTCCTTGATAACCTCGGCAGCAGCAGCCAGTGCTGTTGCGATGGCAGGATAGCCAACGTATGGCAGCGCCTGGATGAGAACTTCCTCGATTTCTTTCAATGTGAGGCCGTTATTGAGCCCGGCCCCCATGTGGATGGCGAATTCA
>Ga0210394_10005770_pt1 | contig 13730 bp, 7 predicted proteins | sample IncBWC12MmetaG_FD_160121 | JGI IMG/M metagenome (GOLD analysis project Ga0210394, IMG submission 160121) | Forest soil microbial communities from Barre Woods Harvard Forest LTER site, Petersham, Massachusetts, United States - Inc-BW-C-12-M | ecosystem: Environmental > Terrestrial > Soil >...
ATCGTCGAGTGCATGCGCGTACGTGTACCCGGCTGTAGCGGTGAGCCCGTGATAATCCCGTGAAGTCAGGGTAACTTGCAGGCCGTTGTAGTTCGACCTGTAAATATTCGCCAATTGATAGATGTTGGCCAAGTAGGGAAATGCACTAAAGAAGGGCCGCGCCTCCTGTTCTGCCACTGGGTCTGAAGCACCGGCCGTGATAGCCGAAGGAGTCCAGCCAGAACCGACCGCGGGCTGGTTGATGTCGCGGATGCCCACCAAGTTCGAGCCATGATTGCCAACGTATGCCACCTCCAGAGAGATCTTGTTTGTAAATGCGTGCTGGACATTTAAAGTCCAAGTCGTAACGTACGGCGTGGAAATATTGGGATTCACTGCAGCGATGGCGCAAGTCGAAGAAGTCGCCGGGGACGCAACGTTGAAGGCGCAATTGATTTCCGGAATTTGGAACGGTGGAGTTGTACTCACGCCCCAGGTATCCCAAGGGACGTTCGGGGTCGGGACGTTTTGGACGCCTGCTGTGATCTTGCCGGATCCTTGCACTCCATTCAAAAGCCCGCCGGTTGGAATGGTGCCGAGACCATACACGTTGTTGAAGGCCATAAACGATTCCCAGTTCACTTGTTCGTAGACGATGCCGACACCGGCGCGGACTACCGTGGTTCCGGTGCCAAATGGGTCCCAGGCCAAGCCCGCACGAGGCGCAAAGTTCGAGTGGTCACCATGGTAGGGTTCGCCGATCTGCTGGCCCACCTGCACTAATCCTAGAGTAGGACTGAAATTGCCAAGCAGATTGTTCGATTCCTGGATGACTCCGTTGTAGTCGTATCGCAAACCAAGATTCACGGTCAGGTTCTTCTTGATTCGCCAATCGTCTTGAAAAAATGCCGCCTCAGAAAAATTGTGTATGTTTCGAATTGGTGTGTTACCGACGAGCGCGTGCGTTGGAAATGGGACACTGCCGCCCGGGTAACCGGCGAGGAAGTCCTCTAGCGTTGTTGCGGTGGCGAAGGCGGTGCCGGGCTGGAATAAAATGTAGCCCTTGCCGTCGCCGAACGCGCCGCCGCTGAAACTGTCGCGGTGAAGCTCGCCGCCGAATTTGAAGGCATGCTTCCCTACCGTCCAGGAAATATGGTCTATAACCTGGTATCTCTGATCCGGCCCCTGAAGCTTAGGCCACTTAAATCCTCCTAGTGTTTCGAAGAGGCCGCCGAAACCTTTGATCTTGAGCCGGGGAAGACCGCCATAGAGCGGGTTTGTCACGCCATCATCGATGCCCAAACTCGCGGCAGACTGCCCGTGATCGGCAGAATAAGTGGGCTGGGTAAGGCGGTTGTAGCCAAACCTTAGTTCGTTGGCCCAACGGGAACTCGGAGTCCAGGTCCAACCCGTGCCGAACACTTGAGCCCTTGTGTGGATCAGCGTCAGCCATTGCGGCTGTAGCTGAATCGCGTCATCCACCGTCCCGGAATTGTTTCCAAAGAAATAAGTGCCGGTCAATGTGTGGCGGTCATTGATGTGATAGTCAATCTTCCCGATGGCATTGTCGGCGCTGACGGTATTTGGAAATCCTGTGGTGATGCTTGTGCTGCTCGTATTATTCAACGGGAACCCAGTACCGCTGCATGTTACCGGAGGGCCCAGGGTGCAGCCAGCCACCTTAAGGCTCACCGCACTAACGGTAACGCCCGTCATCGCGGTGCCTGCCTGTATATCGGCGATAGCATTCGGGATGCTATTGGCGCAATCGCCTGTAAGAATAAAGGTGCAGGTTGCCTTCGCTGGAGTCGGCAACCCGATCATCGAAGGGCTGTTGATTCCTGAGATCGAGTTTCCTACCGTGTAGCGCTGGCCTTCATAACCTCCAAAGAAAAACAATTTGTCTTTGATAATCGGGCCGCCGATGGTAGTGCCGAATTGCTCCAATTGGGTCGGTGTCTTGGGAGTGCCCACGGTGTTGAAATAGTTGCGCGCGTCAAGAGCTGTGTCGCGACCAAACGCGTAGGCATCGCCATGCAGTTCGTTTGTGCCCGATTTTACCGCCACGTTTACGATTGCGCCCGGCTTCCAGCCATACTCCGCCGGTGGGTTTTCGATGACGTTGAATTCCTGAATGGCGTCGATTGGGAGAATGGTCGCCGAATCACCGGCGATGCCGGCGCCGTTAATAATGCTCTGCCCAGAAAAAGGTTCGCTGTTATAAAAGCCGTCTATTAAATAGGCATTGTCTTCCGCGCGTAAACCATTCGTGCTGGTAGTAGAAAATCCGCCGCCGGGATAGCGCACCACTCCTGGTCGCAGTTGAAGCAAGTTTTCATAATTGCGTCCGTTCAGCGGCAGGTCGTTGATTTCTTCGTTGCTCAGTGTCCCACCTAGGGTGGCGTTCGTTAGATTGATCATAGGAACTTCTTCGGTGACCGTGACGGTTTGGGTTGTTTCGCCTGGTTCCAGAACGATATCGACACGAACGTCAGTCGCTACTTCCAACTGTACATTCGTTCGCTCATAGGTCTTGAATCCCTTGGCCTGCGCAGTAATTTTGTAAACGCCGGGCAGCAGGTCAGGAGCAACATATTCTCCCGCGTCATCGGTGAGGACTGTCCTCGAGATACCTCGCTGGACGTCGGTGATGACGACCGAGACGCCAACCATTACGGCGTCGCTTTTGTCATGCACGCTTCCGAGAATACGGCCCGTGTAGCTCTGCGAAAATAATGGATTGGAAACAATGAGTAAGGCGAGGGCCACTACGAAGGCTCGAATCCCTGACGAAAACCTGAGACGTGATCGTACATTCGCCGTCGACGCGAAAAGATGCATTCGAACCTCCTCATTAATTCGATATAGCTAAGTGAACCTTATGGTACGGCGACTCTACCACTGGAAGGTTGGCGCATGTCAAGGAATTTTCCGTGCTAATGATTGCTATGATTTATCATCGTGTTACGGTCAATTGCTCGCTTGACATAAGACACTACCGTCGTGGTATGTTGGTCCTACCACAGAACCTTGTGTCTGTCTGTCGGCGCATTCCCATCTGGGCTCCTAAAAAGAACCCAAGTTCCGGATTTTTGCGATGGCGGACTGCAAAAGCAAGATGCTCAGCGTAGCACGGTAATCGCTTCAATCTGATGAGTTGGAGAAATCCTTGTACAAAGTTATTCAAGCATCGCGGCTTTACGAGCAAATCGTCCAGCAAATTGAGGCCTCGATTCTGAAGGGCGTGCTCAAACCGGGCGATCAGTTGCCCGCCGAACGCGACTTAGCGCAGCAATTCGGCGTCAGCCGCACTGCTGTGCGCGAAGCGGTGAAGGCGCTCCGCGAAAAGGGGTTGCTGGAAGCGCATCATGGGCGTGGTACGTTCATCAAAGACGGCACGTCGAAGGCTGTCCGGCAATCGCTCGACCTGATGATCAAGATCGGGCAACCAGATGGATCAACTCATCTCGCAGAAGTCAGGGAAATTCTGGAACCGGAAATCGCAGGGTTGGCTGCGACGCGCATCGAAGAGCAACATCTGGCCATGATGCGGGAAGCCATCGCGGTGATGGACAACTCTCTGAAGGATGATCCAGAAGCCTTCATCGAAGGCGACCTAGACTTCCATCTTGCCTTGGCCGAGGCTGCCGCCAATCCTTTGATTCTTTCTCTGCTCGACTCAATTGTTGGATTGCTACGCGAGCAGCGTTTGAAGACCTTCTATGTAGATGGTGGTCCCGAGCGCGGCCAGCACCATCACCGACGTATTTTGGATGCGGTAGAACATCACGACGCGGAGCGCGCACGCTCCGCTATGCGCACGCATCTTCAGCAAGTTCGTCAAGATTCGTCCGGGCGTTCCAAGAGCGCCAAGTAGTTCGGAGGCTTTGAAAGATGGCCAATCTCGGATTTGTGGGCCTGGGAGTAATGGGTAGTCAGATGGTGAACCGGCTGCTCGACAAGGGCCACACTGTGACCGGTTATAACCGCACGCGCGCGAAAGCAGAATGGCTGATCAAACGCGGAATGCGCTGGGCTGATTCGCCCCGTGCGGTTGCGCAGGCTGCTGACGTTATCTTCACAATGGTGACGAACTCGGCTGCGCTCGCTTCGATTACCGAAGGCCCGGACGGTATTTTGGCCGGATTAAGCGCGGACAAAACCCTGGTGGACATGAGTACGGTGAGCCCCACCGTCAGCCGCGCACTCGCAGCCAAGGTTCGCGAGAAGGGCGCTGACATGGTGGATTCGCCGGTGTCCGGAAGCGTGATTACTCTTCAGGAAGGCAAGCTCTCGGTGATGGTAGGAGGACGCCGCGAAACGTTCGAGCGCGTGAAACCGTTGCTCCTGGATATCGGGCCGAAAGTTACTTATGTAGGCGACAACGGTTTGGCGCTCTCCATGAAGATTGCTACCAATTTGAGCCTCGCTGTTCAGATGCTGGCATTTTGTGAAGGGGTGCTGATTGCCGAAAAAAGCGGCATCGCTCGCGAGACTGCCGTTGACGTCCTAACGCACAGCGCCGTCGCTTCGCCCATGATTCAATATCGCGGGCCTTTTGTTTTGCGAATGCCGGAAGAAGCTTGGTTTGACGTGAACATGATGCAGAAAGATATGTTGTTGGCGATGGAGTTGGGACGCCAGCTCAACGTGCCGCTGCCGACCACCGCTGTGAGCAATGAATTCTTGACCGCCGCGCGCGGCATGGGTTGGGAGAAAAAAGATTTCGCGGTTGTGTTCGACGTGCTGGCGCGCATGTCGGGAGTCGCCAAGTGAGCACCGTCACCGGCCAACCAAATCCTAAAGCTAAGACCAAGCTCAGTCCCGATGCGGCCACATGGCTGCGCATGTATCGCCAAATGTTAGCCATTCGCTTGTTTGAAGAGCAAGTAAACGAGCTCTACACACGCGCGTTAATGCCCGGTCTGGCCCATCTTTATGTTGGCGAAGAAGCTGTGGCCGTGGGAGTCTGCGAAGCGCTTCAAAATGATGATTACATCACCAGCACCCATCGCGGCCACGGGCATTGTTTGGCGAAAGGCGCGTCGCCCAACCGCATGTTCGCCGAGCTTCTCGGTAAAGAGGCGGGCTACTGCAAGGGGAAAGGCGGATCGATGCACATCGCCGATCCGGCTACCGGCAATCTGGGCGCGAACGCGATCGTAGCCGGAAGTGTGGGAATCGCAACCGGCGCGGCGTTCTCCTCTAAATATCGCGGCACAACTCAGGTCGCTGTGTGCTTTTTCGGAGAAGGAGCTCTCGGGCAGGGAGTCCTCTACGAAGAGATGAATATGGCGCAGCTATGGAAGTTGCCCGTAATTTACGTCTGCGAGAACAATTCGTACACGGAGTACACGCACTGTTCGGAAACCACCGCCGGCGACATGGCCGCGCGAGCCACGGCCTTCGGAGTGCACGCGGAAACTGTAGATGGTCAGGACGTACGAGCCGTTCATGATGTGACCGCAAAATTAGTGGAGCGAGCGCGTCGCGGAGATGGACCAGCATTTCTTTTATGCAACACTTACCGCCACCATGGACATCACGTGGGTGATATCAGTCGTGAGTATTACCGCTCAAAACAAGAAGAGCGACTGTGGGCGACCGAGCGTGATCCAATCAAACTGCTCTCCAATTGGTTGGTCGCGAACAAACATGCCGACGCCGCAACGCTCGACAAAGTGCATGCTGAGCTGAAATCCGAAATGCAAAAAGCCGTAGAGTTTGCGATTGCGGCTCCGTATCCGAGCGCCGATAAAGCGAGCGAAGACGTTTATGCCTGACACTAACACCCGGGAAATTACTTTCGCCGAAGCCGTCCGCGAAGCCCTGGCCGAAGAAATGCGCCGGGATGCGCGCGTCTTCATTCTCGGAGAAGATGTGGCGGAAGCTGGCACACCATTCAAGGTTCTTTCTGGATTGGTCGAAGAATTCGGCACCAAGCGTGTGGTCGACACGCCGATTTCCGAAGCGGGCTTCACCGGCCTCGCCGTAGGCGCAGCTATGACGGGCTTGCGTCCCGTAGTCGACATCATGTTCGGCGATTTCATCACTCTCACTATGGACCAGATGGCAAACCAGGCCGCAAAAGTTCACTATATGTCCGGCGGCAAGTGGCGTGTGCCGATGGTCATGCGCACCACGTTGGGCGCCGCGCGCCGGTCGGCGGCGCAACATTCGCAATCCTTGCACGCCTGGTTCAGCCACGTGCCGGGATTGAAAGTGGTTTTGCCATCGACTCCCTACGACGCGAAAGGTCTTTTAAAGACCGCCATTCGCGACGAAAACCCGGTAGTCTTTTTTGAAGATAAAATGATGTTCAAAATGAAAGGCCCGGTCCCGGCGGAGGAGTACACCATCCCGCTCGGCGTCGCCGACGTGAAGCGCGAAGGTGACGATATCACCCTGGTTGCCACCAGCAGCATGGTTCAAGTCGCGCTGGGCGCTGCGGGCTTGTTGGAAGAAATTGGAGTCAGCGCTGAAGTGATCGATCCGCGCACTACCTGGCCGCTGGACGAGAAGACTTTGGTCGATTCAGTGAAGAAAACATCGCGTGCTATCGTGATCGACGAAGGCTATGGGCGCTACGGTGTTACTGCGGAAATTGCTGCCGTAATCGCGGAAGGTGCCTTTCATTACCTGGATGCGCCGGTGAAACGAATGGGCGCCATGCACGTGCCGATTCCGTTTTCTCCGCCGCTGGAAGACGTCACCCTGCCCACCGAGCGCTCCGTATTCGATGTGGCCCGGGCCTTGTGCAACCGCTCTTAAGAACCGAGAATTAGAGAATTAAATGTTACGAATTGACTAGGAGGCCTGCCGTGGCACTGCCAACTTACGGAACGATGGCCGTTGACTGGGAACAGCGCATTGATTTTGACCGGCTACGTCGTGAACGCCTGGAGCGCGCGCAGTCTCTTCTCGCGAAGTCTGAGATGGGCGCCCTTCTCTGCTTCGATATGAACAATGTGCGTTATCTCACCTCCACCCACATCGGTTCCTGGGCGCAAGACAAAATCAGCCGCTTCACACTGCTGCCGCAGAATGACGACCCGATCCTCTGGGACTTCGGCTCTGCCGCTCGCCATCATCAGCTTCACTGTCCCTGGTTAGGCGAACGTTCGCGCCCTGGAATTTCTCTGCTGCGTGGGGCTATGTCGCCCGAGATGGGTCGCGCCGAGGATGTCGCGAAAAAAATTCGCATCGAGCTCGAAAAACGCGGCCTGCATAAAGAGCCGCTCGGTATTGACATCGTTGAGCCGCCCGTTCTTTTTGCATTGCAGCGTGAAGGTATCACGGTGGTTGACGGGCAGCAGATCATGTCCGATGCGCGCGTGATTAAAACGAAAGACGAAATTGCTTTGCTGAACACCTCGGCGATGATGGTGGACGCCGCTTACGACGAACTGTATCGAGCCATGAAGCCGGGTATGAGCGAGAACCAAGCGGTCGGACTCGTCAGCAAAGTGCTCTACGATCTCGGCTCTGAATACGTCGAAGCGGTGAACGCAATTTCCGGTGAACGCTGCAATCCGCACCCGCACGTTTTTTCCGACCGCGTTCTGCGCCCCGGCGATCCGGTTTACTACGACATTTTGCATTCCTACATGGGCTACCGCACTTGCTACTACCGCTGCTTCACCATTGGTTACGCATCGCACGCCATGATCGATGCTTACAAGCGCTGCCGTGAATATCTGGACGCTGCGATCTCCCTCGTGCGTCCCGGCCGCACCACCGGAGAAATTGCGTCGCTCTGGCCCAAAGCCCAGGAATTCGGTTTTCCAAACGAAGAAGCCGCGTTCGCCCTGCAGTACGGCCACGGCATCGGCTTGGCAATTTGGGAAAAGCCGGTGATTAGCCGTCTCGTCTCGCTGGATCATCCTTATGAAATAAAGCCCGGCATGGTTTTTGCTCTTGAAACGTTTTGGCCCTCCACGGACGGTTGGAGCGCCGCGCGCATCGAAGAAGAAATCGTCGTCACCGAAACGGGCCACGAAGTGATCACGCGATTCCCGGCGGAAGAATTGCTCGTAGCCGGCGCGCACTACTTCACGGTAAATGGACCGCTCGCCACCGCACGCGAAACGGAAGCTGCGCCCAGCCAGCGAGTCGTTGATATGGTTGAAGCCAGCGCGAAAACGGAACGCGTGGGAGTCACTGACTGAGGTTGCCTTTTCACCTCACTCCGCCCAATGGCTATCAGCGTTGTAATGCCCGCTCTGGAACTGACTCAAGAAACCGGCAAGCTTGTCGCTTGGCGAAAGGACGAAGGCGAACCAGTCGCCAAAGGCGAAGTTCTGCTGGAAGTGGAAACAGACAAAGCCGTGGTTGAAATTGAAGCGGCAGCCGATGGCATCCTCGCCGGAGTAAAAGCTGTCGCGGGCGATATCATCCCAGTAGGAAAAACAATTGCCTGGATTATTTCTCCGGGCGAAACTCCTCCGCAAGAAGATGCCCCACGAGATCCGGCGAAAACTGCTGCAACAGTGCGAAAGCAACCCGCTCAGTCCGCGCCCTCCGCTGCCGAATCCGCTTCTCGCGGCGCAAAAATCTCGCCCAAAGCGCGACGCCTGGCCAGCGAACACAATATTGATATCGCGCGTGTCCACGGCACAGGCCCCGACGGCGAAATCCTCGCCTCCGATATTCTCGCTTTGGCCGAATCTCCTTCAAAAGAAATACGTTTTTCGGGCGAACCTAAGACTTTGAGTTCCGTCGCGCGCCTGATGGCCGAACGAACCACGCAAAGTTGGACTACCGTCCCTCATTTTTTCGTCCTTCGCGAAATCGACGCAGGCCCGCTTGTCCAAGCCCTAGAAAAAGTCAGAGCGTCTGCGGACAAAAACGCCGGTGTCCGCGTTACTCACACCGACTTCCTCGTTGCGCTTATTGCGCGAGTTCTTCTAAAGCATCCGCGAATAAATTCCAGTTGGGCCGGCGCTGGAATTCGTCCGAATAAGGACGTAGATATCGCGCTCGCGATGGCCGTGGACGACGGCGTCGTTACCGGAGTCATTCAGCATGCCGACCGGCTCGATCTTAGCCAAATTGCTGTTCAGCGCCAGGGACTTGCCGAGCGCGCCAAGGCCGGCCAGTTACGCCCGGCAGACATCGCGGGCGGCACTTTTACGATCAGCAATCTCGGAATGTATCAAGTGGACGCTTTCACCGCGATCATCGTACCGCCGCAAGCTGCAATCCTTGCCGTAGGGAGCATCTCCGATCGGGTAGTGCCCGTCGCTGGTCAGCTCGCCATTCGCCCCATCATGGCTTTGACCCTATCCTGCGATCACCGCGTCGTCGACGGTGCTCGCTCCGCACAATTCCTCGCCGACTTAGCCGAAGCCATCCGCGACCCCGCCAAACACGTGCGCTGATCAGCACGAGAGCTTAGCCGCGTAGTCCAAAAATTTTCCGAGTAGCCGGCAATTCGTTGGCAACAGTTGCACCCGCCACAAATTGACGCGCCGGGGTATAATCGCGCACACGAATGGCTCTCACTTCCGGCACGAAGCTCGGTCCCTACCAAATTGAATCGCTCCTAGGCGCTGGAGGCATGGGAGAAGTGTATCGGGCGCGCGATACGCGTCTGGACCGCACGGTCGCCATCAAGATTCTCACGCAAGGTTTAGCTGACACGCCGGAAATTCGACAGCGATTCGAGCGTGAGGCGCGCGCCGTTTCCAGCCTCAGCCATCCTCACATCTGCGTGCTCTACGACGTTGGACATCAGGAGGGAATCGAGTACCTGGTGATGGAATATCTCGAGGGCGAGACGTTGGCAGCGCGGATTGCGAAAGGCCGGTTGTCCACTGCTGAGCTGTTGCGATACGCGTCCCAGATCGCCGACGCTCTGGATAAAGCCCACCGTCAAGGTATCGTGCATCGCGACCTGAAACCAGCCAACGTGATGCTCACAAAGACGGGCGCTAAGTTGCTGGATTTTGGTTTGGCGAAAGGCGAGGAGATCTTCCAGGGAGATATCGACTCTTCACCGACTATGAGCCGTCCGCTTACGGTCCAGGGAACGATCGTCGGCACCATGCAATATATGTCGCCGGAACAATTGGAAGGCAAAACAGTCGACGCGCGAAGCGACATTTTTTCTTTTGGCGCGATGCTCTACGAGATGGCCACAGGGAGTAAGGCTTTCGAGGCCAAGAGCCACGCAAGCTTGATCGCCGCGATCTTGAAGGAAGAGCCTCGGCCCATGCGCGAATTGCAACCGATGACGCCGCCGGCGCTCGAGCACATCGTCAAAGCGTGTCTTGCCAAAGACCCCGACGACCGCCCACAAAGTGCGCATGACCTAAAACTGGAATTCGACTGGATTCGTGAATCAAGCGGAATTTCGCAGTTGGCGCAGCCAGCAGTCGAAAGGCCCTCATCACGGCGCAAAACCGCAGGCATCGTCCTGGCTTCGCTAGGGTGCACGCTTCTCGCGGCGGGTACGCTGGCCTTCCTGTTCAGGCCACAGCCTGCACCGGCGGAGCGCCTTGAATTTTCCATCCCCTTCCGGGAAGAAGTGAGCCATTTGGCGCTTTCGGCGGATGGTCGCATGCTGGCGTTTGTCTCACCCGATTCGGTTTCCGGCGCCAACAAAGTGAGCGTGCAGCGCGTCGGTTCCTCCGGAGTCACCGTCCTGCCGGGCACTGAAGGCGCCAGTTATCCATTCTGGTCGCCCGATGACGCCTATGTTGGATTTTTTGCCGACGGCAAATTGAAAAAAGTTGCCCTTTCTGGCGGAGCTCCGCAAGTCCTGGTCGCCGCGACAAGCGGGCGCGGTGGGAGTTGGGGACGTCACGGCGTCATAGTCTTCACGCCCCAGGCTTCGGGCTGGCTATGGAAAATAAACTCGGATGGCAGCAATCTCACTTCGCTCACCGAAAAGATATTCGACGGCGCAAAACTTGTTTCGCACCGCTGGCCCCTCTTTTTACCCGACGGCGAACATTTCCTGTTCACGGCTCTGACTTTCTCGAACACGGCCGACAATTATAAAGGGATGTATCTCGGTTCACTCACGGGCGAGGCGAAGATGGTGGCGCCTTCCGCCAGCTCGAACCCGGGTTACGCCAACGGTTACTTATTTTATCTGGATGACAAAAAGTCGCTTCGCGCGACCCTGCTGGACACCGCCAAGGGAACAGTGGCAGGCGATTCCCTGGTCATCGCCGATCAGGTCGGTTTCCAGCCGTCCATTTACTGGGGCGCGTTCTCCGTGGCAGAGAACGGAACCATCGTTTACAACCCGAATGTTGGGGCCGCGCTTTCGGTGTTGACCTGGTACGACCGAGCTGGAAAGGAACTGGGCGCCGTGGGCGATATTGGAGTTCTCTCAAATCCCACGTTATCGCCCGACGATAGCCGAGTGGCCATGGACATCGCGGACGCAAAAGCGAACAACGTCAATGTTTGGTTGAACGATCTCAAACGCAGTACCAATTCGCGCTTTACGTTCGATTCCGCCGAAGACGTGGGAGGTGTCTGGTCGCGTGACGGATCCTTGATCGCTTATCGCTCTTTACAACTGAGCGATACAAATGTCCTCGTGAAACAGGCACAAGGGTTGCAGCCCGCTAAGTCAATTCTCTCTGTCAAAGAAAATGCTCAGGTGACAGATGACCTCGCTCCGAACTCCTGGTCACTCGACAATAAGGAGCTCCTCTGCACCTTGCAGCCCGCCGCGGGAGGATCCCAGCTGGTGCTGCTTTCGACCTCGGGCGGCAAAATGACGCGATTTCTTACCACCAAGACCAGTGAGACTAACGGTCAGATTTCTCCCGATGGCAAGTGGGTGGCCTATGCGTCGAATGAGTCGGGCGACTGGGAGATTTATGTGACCACCTATCCCACCGCGGCCGGAAAGTGGCAGATATCCCGAGGCGGCGGCACCGAGCCTCGTTGGCGCGGCGATGGCAAAGAGATTTTCTATATCGGAGCCGGAAGCACGTTGACGGCAGTACCGGTCAGTAGTGAAGGAACTTTCGCCGCCGGCAACCCCACTCCATTGTTTCGCACTCAGCTTCGAGCCCAGGTTTCTTCAACGGATCAGTTCTCTTATGACGTTACCAAGGATGGCCAGCGATTTTTGGTGAACCGATACGCCAAGCCCGCGCAAGTCGCTCCCTTGCACATCGTCCTCAACGCCACCGCCGGCTTGCCGAAGTAGCGAAAGTAAACGTGTCTTCCTCATTCGATTTCGGAGAGAGCTACAGGTTCGTACGATAGGTGTTCTCTCTCGTTTCGAATCCTCGACACAATTCGACAATCCCATGAGCGGGATGTGCAGACGGAAGCATGGTTCCGCGAAGCAATCAGGAGTTACACGGGCGCTCGGATACAGAGTTGGAATTTTGCGGACATAAAACCGGAAGTTGATGAACCCCCTACACATGGCGCACAGACTGCATCGGATCCACGCTCATCCACGGACGTGCGCCTGAATAGGCAATAACCACGGTCATTGCGAACATGGCGAATGCCGCTCCGAGGAATACAGACCATTCGATGGGCTGTATCTGATAAAGCAGGGACCTCGCCAGCACGCTTGCACCAATCCCGCCGGCGATTCCGAGGAAGATTCCAATGATGGTCACGACGCTCGTCTGGCGTAGGACCAATTTCCACAAGTCCCGCGGCGATGCGCCAAGCGCGACGCGGATTCCCATCTCGCGCGTTCGTTCACTCACCGAATAGAAGACCGCGCCATAAAGTCCGACGGCGGCCAGCACAAATGCAAGCAGTCCAAACGCGCTGGTACAAATCACCGCCAGGCGCGGAACGTACAACGCGAATTGATGCCATTGTTCAATTGTGAAACTCGTAACGCCTAGTTCCGGGGCCGATTTGCGCACGTTCTCCAAAATCGTTCCCATCCACTGCGACGGATCACCCTTCGTGCGCACCACGAGATACATGCCCGACTGATAATTTTGGGTTAGGCAGAAGTACATGACGGGCTGCGGCGCCTCGTCAATGTCCGAATACTTGATGTCTGCCACGACGCCAACCACATTGGCCTGGCGGCCGCCATTCTCAATATGGAGTGTTTTGCCAACCGGGTTTTGATTCGGCCAGTATTTTGCCGCCATCGTTTGGTTGACGACGATGACTTCCGGAGATTTCGCCGTGTCCGAAGCGGCGAACGTGCGTCCTGCGAGAATTGGGATCCCGAGTGTAGAGAAATAGCGGTCGTCCACAACGAGGGAGCCAATGGTCACCCCGTGTTCGTTGTCATCAGGGACACCAGTGATGTGCACCTGGTCGGTGTTAATCCCGCCTGAAAACGGGATAGTGTTCCCAAGGCTGACGGACTCGATACCGGGCACCTGACTTACATCCTCGCGAAGCCGCTCAAATAGCGCACGACCCTGTTGTTCTGAGTAACCGTTGGCTTGTAGGTCGTCGATTGCGAAAAGCGCGACGTTGCGAGCGGAATATCCAACCTTTACCTGCTGCAGATTATGCAGGCTCTTGAGGCAAAGACCGACCCCAATCAGTACCACGGTGCAAGCGGTCACCTGCAGCACCACGAGAAAACTTCGCATGCGGCCCTTGCGCGTTCCGCCGATGGCGACCTCTCCATTCAGCGCAGCTGCGAGATTAGGCGTAGAAGCGTGCAGGCCAGGCAACAAGCCTGTAGACAGTCCCACCAGGAAAACGACTGCGACCATCACAGAAACAACCTTGAGGTCAGGCCGGAAATCCAAAGTAATAGGGATTACGCCCATTCCGGGAAAAAATGG
>Ga0210394_10005771_pt1 | contig 13727 bp, 11 predicted proteins | sample IncBWC12MmetaG_FD_160121 | JGI IMG/M metagenome (GOLD analysis project Ga0210394, IMG submission 160121) | Forest soil microbial communities from Barre Woods Harvard Forest LTER site, Petersham, Massachusetts, United States - Inc-BW-C-12-M | ecosystem: Environmental > Terrestrial > Soil >...
AGCGGCATGCGTTCGTGACGCTCACCGCGATGTATATGAGTTCTTTGGTAAGCGGATCGAGCGCGCCGGGTCCCATGACCTCCTTGGTATTCGCCCACATGCGCCGCAACGTCGGAGGGTGATGCGCCAGCACCTTCCAATAATTGTTCACCCAATCGGACTTGCGCGTCGCCATGATGTCATCATAGACGGCACGCACCTCAGGGGAAGCCTGAGCGTACTCGATCGGCGCCGCGGACGCGCTCATGGCACCACCGCGATGACTCGCGCCGGAAAGCCTGATCCATTTTCCACTTTCGGGAAAGTCACGAAGACCAGTCCGCCCGCTTCGGGCACCTGATCCAGATTCGCGAGCAGTTCGATCTGGTAGTGGTTGGTGCCGAGAATATAAGACTCGAGAGAATAATCATCCTTGGTGGTCCGCAGGCCCGGATCAGTGTCGGTGGTTTCGTGGCCGGAGGCGGTGATGCCGCGCTCCTCGTACAGCAGCTTCAAGACCGGCATGCTCCACCCCGGGTAATGGAACACGCCGGCGGCGTCCGCGTTGGCGAGCGCCTTATTGTCCGGCCAGCGCTTGGCCCAATCGGTGCGCATGGCCACGAACGCGCCGCGCGGTATCCGGCCATGACGCTGTTCCCAGGACTGGATGTCCTCGATCGACAGCAGGTAGTCGGGATTCTTCGCGACCTTGGCGTGAACATCGATCACCACCAGGGGCATCAGCATTTCCTTCGGATCGATCTGATCCACCGAATGCAGTCCGGTATGAAAATGCGCCGGCGGATCGACATGCGTACCCCATTGGCCGATGTGGCAGTATTCGTTGATCCGAAAGCCATCTTTGTCGACCGTGTACAGCGTTTTGACCTGCTCGTCGGGTGCGCCCTTCCAATGAGGAATGCCGGGGGCGAACGAATGCGTCAGGTCGACGAAACGATGCGATTGAATCACCGCCAGTGCATCCGCGAGCGACGCGGCTTGCGCCGGTCCCTCGGCAGCGGCAACCTGCCATGCGGCCAGTGCCGCCAAACCGCCAGCAACCCGAATCCAAGCTCGCATGGTTACCCTCCTACGCTTTTTTGATTGTGAGACCTCGTTCTCGATTCGCACCGCGCGTTCCGCGCTCGCCGCCGGTTAGCCGACCGCTTCGATTTCCACCAGCAAATCCCCGCGGCAAACATCGGCCTGCAGGTACAGGATATGTGTCGCCGGGCTCAAGGTCAGCGACAGCGCGGCCTTGATCGCGGGAAGATCTTCCGGTCTTCGTACATAGACTTTCAGCTTAAGATCAGCCGCCGAGTATCGGGCCGAACCGACGCTGCGGTTCGCTTCGTCCAGCAACGCGCCGATATTGACCATGGTTTCGCGCGTCTGTGCGGCAACATCGCCGAGGTGAATGGTTTCATGGCCGACGATGCTGGCCGTGCCGGACACGAACAGCTTGGCGCTGCCGGGCTCGCCCCACACACAGGCTCGGGAAAAAATCGGCCGGTGTCTGCCGAATTTGGGCGGGTAGTGATAGGCGCTGGTCTGGCGCGGATTCTCGATCATTCTCGGCGGATTCCGTGCGGCCAGGAAATAGATGGATATGGGGCTGCCGGCCGGCGAGCCCAATGCGCAAGCGGCGGGTACCGCACCTGTGGTCGCGCGGCCCGAATTGCGGAACGCCAGCTGCCGCGCCGAATTGAAGAGCCGATAACGCTCATCGCCGCCGATCTCGCGGTTGATCTCGGGAAGGTAATTCCAGACGCGGATCAGGTGCCGGTGTTCGGTGCGATTCAGGACGTCGAAGATTTCCCGATAAGCGGTCTCGGTGGCGCGCAGCAGCGCCCGCGCCTCATCCTGATCGTCCTGCTCGGTAATCGTCAGCGAGCCGAACAACAGATCGTCGCAGTAGCGATAGCGAACGTGGCCCTGCCGCGTCTCGCCGCTGGACAATTGGAGGCGGCCCGCGGCGACGCGCCACACCTCGCAAATGTCGTTCACGCCCAATGCCGGCGTCATACTTGCGGCAACCGGTATCCGCACCCCATCGATTGCCGGCGGTTTCCCGAATCCCACGACACCCAAGACGTTTTGCCACCACGCGGGAGACTGGGATGCAAGCTGCTCGGACGGGACATAATCGAGCTGCAGAGTCGCCGTGCTTACTGCAGTGGAGGCCGCCATAATGTTCATTGCGAGGCAGTCTATCCTGCCTCCCAAGATTAGTGGTAGCGGCAGCGGCCTACGGGATCTTAGGCGTCAGAATGCAATGTAGGGCCCGGTACCGGCAGAGGTGGTCGCGCCCTCAATGGCGGTAGCTACGCGGCGCGAGTAAAAGAAAGCCAGACCGTAATCGAAGCTTTGCGGGTTCGGATTGGTGCCGGCGAGCAGCGGGAAGACGCCGTAATTGGCGGCAGCGGGGTTGCTCAACATCGTCTGCGCATTGCCCACCAGGAAGGTCAGATTATTCGTCATCACGCCATTCGCGCCCTGAATGGTCAACGGCAATGTGAGGTTGGATCCCGGACAGTAGAAGTCCGTGAGATTCATGGTTGTACAGGCGGTGATACTGGAGTCAGTGAAATAAATGCCGTTGGAGCCGCTGTCGATGAAGCTCTCCGTCCAATTCGTACCGTTGAAAACCATCGTAAATTCCGCGAGATCATTGACGGTCAATACCGTTTCAGTCCCGGATGCGTTGTTCGATTGCGTGTCGATGCCGAAGGTCAGAGTACCGGTAACCGTGGCCGCGCCCGCATTTGCGACGCTGGGCAATTGAATGATGGTGCCGTTGTTGTCCGTGGCGAATTTCGGCACCGGATTGGGCACCTGACTCGCGGCCGAAACAGTGGTGCCCGTGCAGGTCGTCGATGTGCACGAGTAGTAAGTGCCTGCAATAACCTGAGTCTCGCAGACCGGACAATCCAGCTCAAAGGGACCGATGCCCAAGATGCCATTGGCGCCAAAGGTTGCGACCGTATCTTCCGCGGTTCCCGTACTGGAGCAATCCGCCGGCACCGTGGTGAAGCGGGGATCGCCGATGGACTGAATGGGTAAGGAAGCCGCGGATTCGCCGCCTACCTGCACATCCGCCAGCACCACAGGACCCCAGCTATAGCCATCCACGAATTGCGTGCATTCCACCAGTGAATTGCCGCTCGACGCCAGCTGCACGGGCAGGTTCAAGGTGGCGTTCATGACCGGCGCCAGAATGCGCAGGCCGTACGAGCCCGTGTCCACTTCAATATGATCGATGGTTTGGCAATTGACGAGACTGCCAGGGAAGCACACCGTGATGGTGGTATAGAGCGTGTTGACCGTCGCATTCGTAGTCGGCAGCGGCCCTTCATCGACTATCACGCTGACTACATTGTTTCCTGTCGGCGGAGGAGGAGGACCAGGAGGTGAGAGCTTGCCGCCGCCACCACCACCGCAGGAGAGCGCCGACAGGCACAGCGCAATCCCAAGTCCTTCGCCAACAACGCGCGTCAAGCGCCGCATCACTGCAATTCTCCCAGGTTGAAGCCGCTCGGTAGTGCCAAGGGCAGGTAGGCCCGCCCGTAGAACGAGCGCATATGGCCTCTGGCCTGCACCACCAAATCGGGCTGCTGCACTTGGATGTGCTTGTGATCCCCATGATTGAGTTTTGCGCCGTCCACGAAGCTCTCGAAATACCGGCCGAGGGCTTGCCGCAAATTCGGCATAAAGGGTCCATTCCACGCCACCGCGAACACATTGCCATCGAGCGATACGTATTCGCGTACCAAGGTACCCGAGGGCATCTGGATTTCGTGTACCCGAAAGTTTGTGTGCGGGGTGGTCGCTTTGATCGAAGCTTGAAGCTGCGCGACGTCGCTCTGCACGGAAGCTTCCGGCTCGCCCAAGGTGGCAAGGGCCAGGCCGGGACTTAAGGCGGCGATCAGCATCACGCTGCACAGCGCGCCGGCTTTCAATTCATCCGATCGGGATATCAGCATGGTCATCCTTTGCCTATTGGAGGGACGCAACCACAATTTGGTTCAGTAGCTTCAGCAACCTGTCGGACATCGGCGACATCATTCCTTGTACGGCGGTTTGGCGCGGGCCTGACCCTGGTAGGCCAACATCCAGCCGGGGTATTCCGGCGGCAATTGGCTGACCTCATCGAGCAGCTTGATTTCCACCTCGTCAAGTTGCACCCGGCTCGATGCAATATTGTCGCGCAATTGATCCATCGATTTTGCGCCGATGATCACAGTTGTGACGAAGGATTTGCTCAAGATCCACGCCAGGGCTATCTGCGCCACCGAGATTTTTCGCCGTTCGGCCATCGGCCGCATGGCATCCACGCACCTGAAGGCCCGCACCTTGTCCACCAATGGAAAATCGAAGGCCCCGCGGCGCGCCCCCGCCGGGCCCTTGTCGTCGGCACTGTTGAATTTGCCGCTGAGCAGTCCACCCGCCAACGGACTCCACACCATCAGCCCCAGCTTTTGGTCCTGAATCACGCGCACCACTTCGCGCTCGAGATCGCGGCTGGCAATGGTGTAGTAAGCCTGCACGCTGACGAATTTGGCCAGATTCAACCGCTCCGATACCGCCAAAGCCTTCATGATTTGCCAGGCGGCCAGGTTGCATAGCCCGATGTAGCGCACGCGTCCGGAGCGCACCAGATCATTCAGCGCGGCCAGGGATTCCTCGAACGGCGTAAGGGGATCGAAGCCATGTATTTGATATAGGTCGATGTAGTCGAGCTGCAGTCGTTTTAGACTGGCGTCGACTTGATTGTAAAGATGATGCCGCGACTGCCCGCGGCCGTTCGGCGATTCATCCATGCTGCCCGTGGCCTTCGTGGCCACGATGAGTTGTTCGCGCGCAAGGCCCAGTGATTTCAGCGCCTGGCCCAGCAGCATTTCCGACTTGCCCATGGAATACACATTGGCCGTATCGATGAAGTTGATGCCGGCGTCAACGGCGAACTTGACCTGTTCGTTGACCGCGTCCTGCTGCAAATTGCCGATCGATTCCCAGATGCCCGTGGCGCCCCCGAAGGTCATCGTCCCTAAGCACAGTTCTGATACATACAGGCCGGTCTGGCCGAGCAAGCGATAGCGCATGATGAGCTCCTGCATTAAAAGTCGGATAACGAGCGGCACCCCAAGCTTACAATGATTCCGCCGTGACGAGGTGGCCGCCATCGATCGATCAAATACACATTTCTTGACACGGAATGAGCCAATTCAGCAGCAATGAATCCGAGCGGCCGTTGTCGCAGTACCATGGGGCAATCGGAGACTTCGTGAAAATACTGTCCACCATGATGCTGGGCGCGGCGGCGGTTAGTGCAACGGCATTTTCCTTGGCAGGCTGCCACGACATCCTCGGCGCCAAGTATTCCGTGGGCGGCACCCTCACTGGTTTGGTCGGCAGCGGTCTGGTGCTTCAGGACAATTCCGGAAATGATCTGCCCCTGGACTCCAACGGTGGCTTCGCCTTCAGCGGCGGCCTCGACAATGGCGCCGCCTACTCGGTCACAGTAAGCACGCAACCTTCGAATCCAACGCAGAGCTGCAGCGTGCGCAACGGCTCCGGCGCCATCGATCGGGCGAATGTCACGAACGTCATCGTCTCCTGCACGCAAACGGGTCGCTTTGCGTTCGTCGCCAATCAGCTGTCGAACAATATTTCGGCGTTTGCCATCAATGCGGCGACCGGCGCCTTGGTGCCCCTCAGCGGCTCGCCGTTTGCGGCCACCGGCACGACGCCGACGGCGCTCGCCGTTGATCCAGATGGAGAGTTCCTCTACGTGGCCAACAACGGCTCCGGCAGCGTCTCGGTGTTTTCCATCGACTTCACCAGCGGCGCGCTGACCGCGGTGGGTTTGCCCACCGCGGCAGGCAGCGGACCCGGCGCCATCTGCATCGACCCGACCGATCACTATCTTTTCGTCGCCAACCTGGTTTCCAACGACGTGTCTGTTTATTCGATCGATAACGGGACTTTGACGCAGATTACCGGTTCTCCTTTCAGCGTCGGTGCCGAACCGGCCGCATTGACAATCGATCCGAACGGCAATTTCCTGTACGTCGCGAATTTCAACGGTGCCAATGTCGCGGTGTTCGCCATCGACTTAGGCAACGGCTCGCTGAGCAACATTTCCGGATCGCCGTTCGGCGCCGGGGGCGGCCCGCTCTCGGTAGCCATCGATCCGACGGACTCGTTCGCCTACGTGGCCGACGAAGCGGCCGGTAGCATCTCGGAGTATTCCCTCAATGCCGCGACCGGCGCGCTGACGGCCCTGTCCGGGTCACCGCTCGCCGTCGGATCCAACCCCGAGTCGCTCGCGGTCGACCCCGCCGGCAGGTATGTATATGCGGCAAATGTCGCGGCCAATGAGATCGCGAGTTATTCGATTACGCCGGCCAGCGGCACCTTGAGCCTGCTGTCCTCCGCGGGCGCGGGAACTTTGCCGATCAACCTCGTGGTCGACCCGTCGGGTCAATTCGTGTATGCCGCGAACTACAACTCCGGCGATATTTCCGCCTACACGGTCGATGCCGCGACCGGCGTCCTTACAGCGGTGGTCGGCTCGCCATTTGGCGCGGGCGGCAATCCGCACTCCATCGCGATCGACTAGTCGTAATACGCGGCCGATGCGCGTATCTTGCCCCGCATAAGAAGAACGAGATTTAGGGGGCGCTGATGCGCAATCGCGGGCTCATCCTCGCATTGGCGGGGATCTTGCTGCTGCTGGCGGCGACAATCCTGGCGTATCGACCGGTCACGACGCTCGGGCTTGACGCCGCCCGCAGCGCATTTTCCGCGCTTCGCGCACAAGCCATCCTCAAAATCCTGGTGGGCGACGGTCAGCCGCACCCCATCGGCAGCAGCGCCAACGCCAGAGTGCGCGAGGTCATCGTTCAGCAACTGACGGCGCTGGGTTACAAACCGGAATTACAGTCAGGATTCGTGTGCAATAAATGGGGCGTGTGCGGCACCCCCACCAACGTTGTGGTCACCCTGCGCGCCGCCGCAAATTCCTCGAGCCCTGGGGAGGCGGCCGCCGAAAACGGCGCAGTATTGCTGGCCGCGCACTACGACTCCGTGCCCGCGGGTCCCGGCTCATCCGACGACGGCGCCGGCGTCGCGATCGTGCTCGAGATTGCACGCATTCTCGCTGCGATGCCCCCGCCGCCCCACCCCATCGTTCTGCTGCTGACCGACGGCGAGGAGGCCGGCCTGCTCGGCGCGCTGCTATTCGTGCGCGAGCATCCCTTGTCCAAGAAGGTCAAAGCCGCAGTAAACCTCGACTCGCGCGGCGTCTCAGGTCCCAGTCTCATGTTCGAGACGGGAACCGCCAACGCTTGGGCGTTGCATTTATATCGGTCGGCGATCCGCACACCGATCACCAACTCTCTGTACTACGTGGTGTACAAGGCGTTGCCGAACGATACCGATTTCACCGTATTCAAGACCGCGTCGTATCAAGGATTCAACTTTGCATTCATCGGCGATGTTGCTCTCTACCACACTCCCCTCGACAGCTACGCCAACGCCAGCTTGAACAGCATTCAGCATCAAGGGGACAACGCCTTGAGCGCGCTTCTGGCGCTGGCCAATACCGAGAGCCTCAATCCGCCCGTCGCCGAATCGGTTTACTTCGATGTCATTGCGCGCGCGGTGGTTGCCTGGCCGGCACGGCTCGCCCTTCCGGCGGCGCTGACTGTGCTGGGTTGCTTATTGGCGCAATCCATCCTGTTATTTCGCCGCCGCGCGTTGGACGGGCGGCAGGCGCTATGGGGCGCCACGGGCGCGCTCTTGAACCTCATTCTCGGCGCCATCCTCGGCGCGGGCTCCATCGTGCTGCTGCGTTTTCTCGGCAAGCTGCCGCCAACCGACGCAGCCCCTTGGATCGCGCACCCGCTGCCGATGAGCATCGGTGCGGCGTTCATGGCGTTGCTCTCGGCCGGCATTGTGAGTGCATGGTTTGTGCGCCGCGCCGGATTTTGGGGGTTCTGGATGGGTGGCGCGCTACTCGTGGCGCTGCTGTCCGTGGTCTTCAACGCGTTGACCCCGGCGGCAAGTTTTGCGCCGCTGCTGGGGAGCCTGGCAGCCGTGCTCGGGGCGCTGCCCTGCGTGCTTGGCTTCTTAAGATCCCGCCCGCCAACGGCAGGGGCTACCGACTTTGCGGTTCTGCTGCCCTGCCTCTGTCTTACTGCCGTGCTTGCGCCCATGTTGCTGCTTTTGTACGCCGCGCTCGGCGCATTGGCATGGGCCATTTCAACCATTGCCCTGAGTTTGACGACAACCTTTCTGCTGCCGCTGCTGGCCAACGCGACTCGCCGCGATCGGCGGCGCGTGATCGTGTTGAGCGCATCGATTAGCTTGATCGGGATCGGTGTCACGCTGCTGCTCCCCACTTATTCCGCCGCTTGGCCGCAGCGCATCAACATCGAATACTGGTACGACGCCGATCGAACCGAAGCGCATTGGTGGGTGCAGCCGGCCTCGCTGCATCTGCCCGCGGCGCTCGCCGCTGCGGCCCGATTCGATCTTCTCCCGCATGCACGCTTCGGCGGCAGCAGCTCGCTTGCATTTGCTGCCGACGCGCCCAAGCTCGAGCTTGCATCGCCGCAACTGACGCAACTCTCGGCGACGCCGAGCGCTTCCTCAGGGCCCTCAACAACACATTATGAACTTCATCTGCGATCGCAGCGTGATGCGCCGGAAGCCTTGGTGGTTTTTCCGGCAAGCGCGGATGTTCAGGAAATTGTCGTAGCCACCGCATCGGGGCCGCGGCATGCCAAGCTGCAAAAATTACGCAGCGGTGCCACTCGCTTGGGGGTGGTCGGCATTTCCTCGGCGGATCTTCAATTCGGGATCGATGCCGCAGCCGGCAGAACGGCGGTGCAAGTGTTCGACTTAAGCTATGGCCTGCCCGCGGCCTCGCAAGGTGCGCGTTTGCAGCAGGCCCGGCCGCAGAATGCGACCAGCTCGCAGGAGGGAGACATCACGGTGGTGCAGCATACCGTTCTGTTGGATCCTGCGGCTGGTCGCTGAAACAGCATGCGCTTAGCCCGACTTGTTGCTGGCCGCATGCAGGGCGGCGAGCCGCTGATTGTGGATCTTCTCAACCGCGCCGGCGACGGCTTCTTTGCGGCACTGGATCACCGCTGGGCTGGGCAAGCGCGAGCCGGCCGGTTCGATCACGCAGACTTTCTCGGCGGCCATCTCGATCCGACGATACAAGGATTGCACACCGCTCTCGGTTGCAAGACTCGCGGTCGGGAAGCGGATGACGACGCTATATACATCGTTGTCCGGCGCGGCGACAGCTGCGCCCGCGGCTGCGACGGCAAACCCGCCGATCAGCAGCAATTTGCTGGCTAGACTGGTCATGAAACTCTCCTTCGGGATGTTGATCGACGACACGCATATGAGACGCCGCAGGGCCCCCGCGAGTCAGCCGGCGGGCATCGAGTTCGTCCCGAATTGCAACGGTTTCGTCCCGGATGCGGCGCACCAAGCCGCAATCCGCGCCGAGTTGCGGTAGGCTTATCCAATGGGCGGATTCGGTACGGCTGACTCTTCAACGCGGCGGTTTGCCGGAGGCCTGACGCGCGGCCAGTTCCTGGCCATCGTTTGCCTGTTTTGGGTGTACGTCACCGTATCGAATCTGCTGTACGGCTACAGCATGCGCAACGGCATTGCCCATCTGACCACCGTGGAAGTGTTTGCCGCATGGGACCAGCGCCTGCTGCAGCATGTGCTGTTGCTGCCGATGGTGATGGTATCTTTTTGGGCGTCGCTGAAGGTGCAATGGCGCCCGCTTCTTGTAGCGCTGCCCTTGCAGATGATCCTGGGCGCGGTGTTCGCAGCCGCTGCCTATCCGGTGATGATTCTTTCGCAAGTCATCGTCGGCGGAAAGGATCTGCATGAGGGCGCGATGTCGCATGTCATGGGCGCGTGGAGCGATCCATACTGGGTCACGCTGTGGCTCGCCAGTTTCGTGAGTTTTCTGCCAGCCTACGGCTTCGGGCTGGCGCTGGTGACCGGTTTGGCGCTATACACCCGCTTTCGTGATTCCGAATTGCGCTTGGCGGCGCTGGAGCGCGAATGGAGCGCCGCACGATTGGCGGCGCTGCGCATGCAGCTGTCGCCGCACACCCTGTTCAATCTGTTGCACACCATCCGCGGACAAATCGAGTGGGATCCGAAAGCCGCTCAGTCGATGGTGGTGCAGCTGGCAGATCTCTTGCGGCGTTTGCTCAATGCCGGCGAACGCGATTTCTCGCGGTTGGCCGATGAGATGCAGTTTGCGAGACTGTACCTGGAGCTGCAGCAGCAGCGATTCGCCGACCGCCTCAAAGTCGAGCTGCCGAACCCGGCGGAAGTCCCTGCCGTATGGGTGCCGAGCCTGATTCTGCAGCCGCTGGTCGAGAACGCCGTGATCCACGGCATGGCGGGTCATCAGGGTGCGGTGACGGTACGCATAGCGATCGGCATCGTGAATGAAGCGCTCATCATCCGCATAACGAATTCGATGGCCGCGAATCGCTCCATTGGCGCAGAAGGCATCGGCCTCAAGAACGTGCGTGAACGCATGGCCGTGCAATTCGAAGGGCGGGCCAGCCTGTCCGCCGCCGGCGTCGACAGCGAATGGATCAGCGAGGTCACCATGCCGGCCGTTCGCGAGTCGCCCGCCATTGTTCGCGAGCCGCAGGCAGCCGGCAAATTACATACCACGACCCTGCTCGGCACATGATGGATGTCATCATCGTGGACGATGAGGCTGCGGGCCGGCGCACCTTGCGCGAGTACTGCGAGGCGGAAAATGATTTGCGCGTGGTCGGCGAATTCGGCGACGGTACCGCCGCGCTTGCCGCCATTCGATCGCGGCCGCCGCATTTGCTGTTCCTCGACATCCACATGGACCCACTGAACGGCATCGATCTGGCGCGCGCGTTGCAGCCGGAGGAGCTGCCGTCGCTGGTATTCGTCACGGCCTACGACACCTATGCGCTGGAGGCTTTCGAAGTCAGCGCCGTGGACTATTTGCTGAAGCCCTTCGATCAAGAGCGTTTTCGCAAGATGCTGGCGCGCGTGCGGCCGCGCCATGTGAACTCGAGCGTCGACGAACGGCAAACCCTGCTCGCCGGATTGCTCGCGCAACTCGAGCGCGGCGCCCGAACGCAGGGTGAGGAGCGGCCGCGCCTGCTTGCGGAATTCGCCGGCCATTGGCATGTGCTCGATGCATCCCAGGTGGAAATGATCGAGGCGGACCGCAACTACGTCGTCATACGCGTCGGCAGGGACAACTACCACGCGCGCAGCACGCTGCTGCAGGCCGAAGCGGCTCTGCGTTCGCAACCCATGCTGCGAATCAGCCGCTCCTGTCTGGTCAATTTGAACTATGTGAAAGAGGTGAATCGCACTCTGCGCGGCGACTTTATCCTGGTGTTGGCCGGCGGTGCCACCGTGACCAGCAGCGAAGGTTTCCGCGCCAAGGTCAAGGAGTACTTGAGTACTCTGCGGATATCTTCCTAAAGGCCCCGACGCCTTGGCGCCCAGCGGCGCGCTGCGCACCGCGCGCTGCTCAGAGAAATTCGTCCGGCGCGAACGGCGTCAGGAGTTTCAGCCAAAGCCGCTGCGGAAAGGTGGTTTCCGGGTCTTTGTGCCAGGTCTTCATGGCCCCCGGCTCGCCGCTCGACCATTCGATGCGATCGCCGCGGCCCACCAATTGCAACTTGTAGCTGCCATCGGTGCTGATGTCGTCGAGCAGATTCGTCACCTGACGGGCGATCTCGGTGCTGCGGATCACGAGTCCGAGTTCGCTGTTGATTCGATAGGACCGTTCGTCCATGTTCAGCGATCCGATGAATACGATTTTCTGGTCGATCACCAGCGCCTTGGCGTGCAGGCTGGCATTGGAGCCGCGGAAGGGATGAAAGCGCGGACGTTTCATCCCCAGCTTCGGGCGCAGCTCGCGCAGATCCACACCCATCTTGAGCAGCTCGACCCGGTAGCGCGAATAGCCGATATGCACCAGCGGTGAATCGGTGGTGGCCAGCGAGTTGGTGAGTATCCGGATGTGCACGCCCCGGCCAATCAGCATGCGCAGCAGCGCAACGCCGTCCTTACCGGGCACGAAGTACGGGGAAATTATGATGAGTTCCTGATTTGCCGAACTCATCAACGCCGTGATGTCGTTCGCGATCGTAACCTCTTCGGCCGGAGAGGATTCGCTGGCGATCTTTGCCGGCTGATCCGCAAGCACCGTGGCCGGTACCCAGTCCAGTTGCACCTGGTGCGCGTCGAGCTCCTGCTCCAGCCAGTCGGCATTGCCCGCGGGCGCGCGCTCCGCTACCGGCGGCGCGGCGGGCCCGGCATCCACGCCGTAGGCAATCGATTTGATTGGATAGGCGTACTTGCTGTTCCAGAATTCATCGAAGGACGCCGACAGCTCCGGCACGATGGCGCCGGCCGCGACCACATCCAGATCGATGAAATTGTTGTACTGGTCGCGGGTGAAATATTGATCGCCGATATTGCGCCCGCCGGTGATGGCGAGCGCGTTGTCAGCGACGAACAGCTTGTTGTGCATGCGGTGATTGATGCGCCGCATGTCGGGTGCGGCGGCGAGAATGCGTGCCCAGGTCGAAAATCTTCCGTTCGGAAAGGGATTGAACACGCGCACCTCGATGTTGGCGTGTTGGCCGAGATGCAAGAAGCGGCGGTCCTCGCCCGCGGTGTTCAAATCATCCACCAGAATGCGCACCCGCACGCCGCGATCCGCCGCAAGACGAACATGGTGCAGGAGCTGTGATGAGGACTCATCCTCATGGATGATGTAGTACTGGATGTCGAGCGTTTTTTCGGCGTGATCGGCGAGCGCGATCAGACTGGCCAGCGCCTCGTCGCCGGAGGCAAGCAGCCTGATGCCGGAAAGATTCTTGCCGGCTTCATCGCTCTCGACGATGCGCCCCAGCGTGGTCGTGGTGGGGTCCTGCAATGCCGTGGTGTGCGACTTTTCCACGTGCCGCGGCAGTCCGGCGCAGCCGGATGCAAACAGAATCGCCGCGGCCAACAGCAGCTTGAATACTTGGTATCGCCGCGCAACCGCGCCCCGTGATTTACTCAAGGAAGATTGCGTCGCTTCGGCGCGGCAGCAGGATTTGGGCATCGGTCCATCATATCAGGCACAATTTGCGGCCATGCAGAGACAACGCCGCATCCGCAGTTTCGTGCTTCGCGCCGGGCGCACCACGCCGGCGCAGGATCGCGCACTCAAGCTGTTGTGGCCCGCCTACGGCATCGATTTGACCGAGACGGCACTGGATCTTCAGGCGATCTTCGGCCGTACTGCGCCGCGCTGTCTGGAGATCGGTTTCGGGGCCGGGGAAGTGATGGGGACACTGGCGAAGAATAATCCGCACATCGATTACTTAGGGGTCGAGGTGCACAGATCGGGCATCGGCCGGCTGTTGCTGCTCGCGCAAACCGACGCGCTCAAAAACTTGCGCATCATCTGCGACGACGCCGTGGATGTCCTGCGCCATCATGTTCCAGACGAGTCCTTCGACGAGGTGCTGGTGTTCTTCCCGGATCCCTGGCACAAAAAACGTCATCACAAGCGCCGCTTGATCGACGCGCAGTTCATCGCAACCGTGGCCGCCAAGCTCTGCCGCGGCGGGATTTTGCGCCTTGCCACGGATTGGCAGGACTACGCGGAACAGATGCTGGCGGTGTGCAACGCGAATCCG
>Ga0210394_10005772_pt1 | contig 13725 bp, 7 predicted proteins | sample IncBWC12MmetaG_FD_160121 | JGI IMG/M metagenome (GOLD analysis project Ga0210394, IMG submission 160121) | Forest soil microbial communities from Barre Woods Harvard Forest LTER site, Petersham, Massachusetts, United States - Inc-BW-C-12-M | ecosystem: Environmental > Terrestrial > Soil >...
AGCGGCCTAGCGGCGATAGCGCGCGAGTGCGTCGCCGAGCGTGTCGCGCAGCGGGCCCAGCCAGGGCTCAAAGTGGCGCCACTGGTCGAGGCCCTCGCGAAAGATGGGCTGGCGCACCTGCTCCGAGCTCGCCGTCCGGACGCTGCGCTCGGTGCGGTGGTATTCGACGCAGGCCGGCTCGAAGGGTAGTTCGCAGAAATCGAGAATCAGTCGGACACTGCGTTCGAGGTCGTCGACCACGTCCTCGTGATGGACGCGCAGCACCCGGCCCGGCAACGCGGCGTCCCAATGCTCCATCAGCTCGAGGTAAGTGCGGTAGTAGCGGGCGATATCTTCGATGCTGTAAGTGAACTCCTGCCCACGCGCGAACAGTTGCTTGAGGTTGCCGAAGCAGCAGGCCATCGGTTCGCGGCGCGCATCGATGATCTTGGCATTGGGGAACATCAGGTGGATGAAGCCGATGTGCCGGAAATTGTTCGGCATCTTGTCGATGAACCGCGGCTTGCCGGTCCGATAGACGCGGGTGTCCTGCAGATACTTCTCGGCGAAGCGCACGGATTCCGCTATGGGAAGCTGCGCGAGCACGGCCGGATAGCGCGGCGAATCGAAATCCCGCTCGCGGCCCTGCAATTCCAGCACGTAGCGCGGGATGTCGGCGAGCTCCTGCGTGCCCTCCACCGCGGAGTGCGAGGCGAGGATTTGCTCAATCAGCGTCGAACCCGAACGCGGCAGTCCGACCACAAAGATCGGCGCCGTGCTTGCGACGCCAAACCCTGAGCGCGGCTCGAAGAATTTCCGCGTACAGACCGACTTCTGGTTCGCCGTGTTGAGCTCGATCACTTCCGGACGGTAGCGGCTCTCGGCGCGCTTCAGCGCATTACCGCGCTCGTAGTAGCCCCACGACTCAACGTAATCACCACGGTCCTCGTAGGCCTTGCCGAGCGCGAAACAGAGATGATAGCGGTCGATGAGGCCGGTCGCGGGCGCAGCCTCCGCGGTGCGCATGGATTCGAGCTCTGCGTCCATGAAGCGGTAGGTCTTGAGGTTGGCGAGGCTCCAGTACGCGTCCCCAAAATCCGCGCGCTCCTGCGTCGCCGCCCGGTACTCGCCGATCGCATCGGTCTGGCGTCCCAGCGTCTTCAGCGAATGCGCGATCGACAGGTGCAGTTCGGCGGCATTGGGTGATCGGGGCGGCGCATCGCGCAGCAAATCTTGATAGAGAGCAATCGCGCGGGAATGGTCGCCGAGGCCCACGACGGCGGTTGCCTGCAGGGTCCGGTATTGGCGATTCGCCGGATCTACGCGCAACAACTTGTCGAGCTCAATCAGGGCCTGGCTGTGCTTGTGCCGTCCGAGCAGCACCGAGGCGTAGTCGTAGCGGGCGGCGGAGTAGTCGGGGACGCGCTCCAGCACCGCGCCAAGCAGCAACTCCGCATCGTCGAACACCTCGAGGGCAGCGCCGATCCGCGCCAGCAGGCGCATCGCCTCGATGTGATCGCCGTGGGCCAGCAGAAACGCGCGGATCATTTTCTCGGCCGCCGCCAGGTCGCCGTCGCTGAACAGCCCGGTCGCCGCGATCACTTCCTGCGGCAGCGTCTTGAGTTTCGCGACGTGGGCCGCGGCCGTGGCCGCGTTCTCGGCGTCGCCGCACATCCGGTAGAGACCTTCGAGCATGCCCCAACTCGCCGGCAACGCCGGGTTGATCGCCACGGCCTGCAGGAATGCTTGGATAGCCTGCGGCGCATCCTTCATCGCCACGTAGCAATGGCCGCGCTCCTGATACAGGCGGCTGTAGCCGGGATGGAACCGCTCGAGCTGTTCGAGCGTCGCCAGCGCATCCGCGGTCCGGATGAGCTGACGTTGGCCGAGCGCGAGCAGCTGGAGCAAGTCGCGGTTTTCCGGCACTTGGCGAAGCAGAGCAGTCGCGGCCGCCACGCCATCGGCGAAGCGTCGTTCCTTGATGAGCATGCGAATGCGCGAAACCTCGGACTCCACGGTCGAGGTCATATGGGCGGTCCGGGCAATGCCCAACGCTAGAACTTGAAACCGACCTTGATGCCGAGCACCCGCGGCCGCAGCGGCACCTGCGCCTCGATGAACTGCCCGGACGTGGTGAACAGGCTCGCGTCCGAGTTGCCGAGGTTCGTGCCATAGGCCTCGACGTGCCATTGGTCCTTCGCGATGCCGAACGCCGCGTCGTACGTCGTGTACGCCGGCTGATCGTAGCGCAGCCATGTGGTCGTCGGGTTGAGGACGCCTGCTCCGGACGAGAAGCTGCTCGGCTCGTTCTGCATGTCGCCGATGTGCTGCGCACCGACCGAGAAGAACATCTTGTAATCGTTGGCTTGCCAGTCGTAGCGGGCGCGGATGTTGTACTCGATCGTCGGCGAGAACGCGGGCGTCGAATCGACGGCGCCCAGCGGATTCAGCAGCGGCACGTTCTCGCTCAGCGCACCGGAATAAACCTGCGTGATGCAGTTGCCGATCGGCGTCGGGTTATTCGCCACCGCGTTCGACGATTTGAGGCACGGCGAGTTGGTCTGAGAAGCGTTGTTGTGAGACACCGAACCCTGTACGGTCAGGCCGTCGGTGACGCGCGCGACGATCTGCAACTCGACGCCCTTGATTCGGTAATCGGGCCCCTGTACGCCGAACGTCGTGTTGCCGGAGATCGGCGGGTTGTAGAGGAGCGTCTGGACGTTTTTCCAGTCCATGACGTACGCCGAGCCATTGACCTGGAGCCGGTGGTCCAGCCACTCCGTCTTCCAGCCGATCTCGTTGTTGACCAACGTGTCGGGCGGATACGTGTAGGGCTTATTGTACTGCTTGACGAGCGTCGGGTTCGTCTGGGGGCCGACGGCCGGCACGAAGACTCCGGGGGACGTCTCGACGACCGCGACCGCGATCTCGGTGCTGTTCTTGCGATTGCCGGCGCCCGGGCGAAAGCCCTGCGAGAACGTGTAATAGACCATCGCGTCCGGCGTGACGTGCCAAGTCAGGTTGCCGCGGCTTTTGAACCCGCTGTAGGTCGCGTCGTGGGTCGCCGCAGTGAGCTTGGAGCCCACGCACTGCCCGTTCGGAACGCCCGCGCATCCGGTGCTCGTGGAGTACTGCGAACCCCAAAAGGTTTCGGTGTAGTGGTAGTAGCGTGTCCCGCCGGTCAGCGTCAAGACTTTCGGGATCAGGTCGAAGTCGAGCGACGTGAACAACGCCGTCTGATGGTAGCCGCGATCGAGGTCCTCGCCGAACGCGACATTGTCGTTGCGTTCGGTCGGATCGACCGCCGCGTACCCCGGAGGGGGAATCACGTTGCCGGTACACACCTGGGTACCCGCCTGGTAGAGCAGGAGATTCGCCGGAGTACAGGACGGAATCGACTTGTAGAGGAAGTTCATGTCGTCCTTGATGACGAAGTCTTCCCAGAACGCGCCGACGAGGCCGCGCAGCCGCCAGTCGTCCGGTGTGCTGAGCCGCAGCTCATGGCTCTGGTGCGTGGTATGGACCTTGTCCTCCCAGGAAGAGACCGGCGAGTAACAGGTCAGCGGGCCCACTCCCTTGCCGATGGGGGCGCCGCCGCCGGCGCAGGTGTAGTAGAACCCGCCCTGCGAACGGGCGTAGTTCGTGTAGTCCATCGCGTTGTCGATGGTCCGGTCGAGGTAGGCGCCGGTGTACACGAGCTTAAGGTCGCTGACCTTGCCGTTGACGGTCCAAGACGTGTTTTCGTACTTGTCCTTGTCGAAAGCCGGCGAGAACGACGTCTCCTGCCAGGCCCCTAGCTGCTGGCCCTGCGACCCGAGCGGGTACTGTTCACCCATGCCTTCCGCGTCCATGTTCTGGTAGCTCTGCTGAATCAGCACGTTCCAGTCGCTGTTGATCTGCCAGAGCGCCGAGGCCCGGACTCCTTGGTAGGTCAACGGGTTTTGCGCCCTCGTCGCGAGCGAGTAATTGTTGGCGCTGGCCGCGTTCGCCGGGTAGGCCAGGTGATAGGTAGCCGGGCCGTTATCCGTGGGCAGGCGCGTGAACGTGCTCGGCACGTTGTCGATGTAGCCACCGCGGCGATCGTTGTATATGACTGCACGAACGGCCAGGGTGTCCGGGATCAGCGGCAGATTGAGCACCGCGGTGATTGCGGTGTTGGGATCGCCGTGGGCCGTGGTGCCGTACGAGGCCTCGGCGTTACCTTCGGTAACGTTCAGCTTCGGCTTGTTCGTGATGTAACGGATCGCGCCCGCTTCAGCGCCGCCGCCGAACAAGGTGCCCTGGGGACCTTCGAGGACCTCGATACGCTCCATGTCCGCCATGTAGACGTCGGCGTTGCGCGCCGGGAACGTCATCGACTGGTCGTCGAGGTAGGTTGCGACGTTCGGGAATGGCGCGACCGCGGCGCTCGACTGGTTGCCGGCGAAGCCCGCGCTCAAGCCGCGCATGTAGATATTGCCCTGGCCTGGGCCGTTCGAGCCGAAGGTCACGTTCGGCAGGTACTTGAGGACATCATCGAAGGTCGTCACGTTCAACTGACCGAGTTGCTCGCCCGTGATCGCCTGAATCGTGATGGGTACGTTCTGGATGGACTCATTGCGACGCTGCGCCGTGACGACTATTTCCTCGATACCGCCGGCGGCTTCGGTATCCGCCGCGGCCGCCGCATGGGACACTCCGCTGTAGCCGCTCAAAATTGCCGAGATTGCACAGGCAAGCTTCTGATTAGTATTCAAATTTCTCTCCCTAAACTCAACGCAACGCGCATGCGAGAACGCAACGAGCGAGCCTCGTTACGCACGAATCTTCCGAACGGCAGATTGACATCCCAGTAAGGTCGAGCCTCCATCTCCGGCCCGCCAAGTCCCCGCTGCGTAATTTCTACGCACCGCAGATGACATATTTATGACAGTACTATGACTCAACAGCGACCCACCATTCAAGTACTCTCCTGATCCGGCGCCAATAGCGTGTTTACCCATCATCAGGGCTAGTCCGAATGAATCAGATTCTTGAAGCCGCCCGCTCGGTCGATGTGATCCTGGAAACCGATGTGCTCGTGGTGGGCAGCGGTCCGGGAGGCCTCGCGGCGGCGCTGGGTGCGGCCCGCGCCGGCGCCCGCACCGCACTCATCGACCGCAACGGCTGCTTCGGCGGCAATATCACCCAGGTGGGCGTCGAAGGCTTTGCCTGGTATCGGCACGAGCACACGGTGGATTGCGAAGGCATCGGCATCGAATTCGAGGAGCGGGCCAAGGCCATGGGTGCGGCCATGCCCGAGCCGCAGTCACTGAGTCACGCGCTCGACGCCGAGATGTTCAAGTGGGTGGCCGATACACTGGTGCAGGAGGCCGGCGTCACACCGCTGCTGCATCGCCTCGGCGTGGCGCCGATCATGGAAAACGGCAGGGTCATGGGTGTGATCACGGAGAGCAAGGCGGGCCGAGAGGCCATTCTGGCCAAGCGAGTCATCGACGCCACGGGCGATGCCGACATTGCCACCCGCGCCGGGGCGCCCGTGCGTAAATCGCCCAAGGAGGAGATGATGGCCGTATCCGTCATGTTCTCGATGAGCGGCGTCAACAAAAAAGAATTCATCGATGCCGTGAAGGCCGACCCGCAGACCTACGCCGACTGGTCGGGCAACGGCGAATGGGACTACGAAACCACGGGCAAGGAAGACCAGCTGTTCTCACCCTTCTTGCGCAAACCGTTCCAGAAAGCGCTCGAGGCCGGCATCATTCCCGCGAGTCTGAAAACCATTGCCGGTACCTGGGGCACGGTCACGGATCAAGGGGATCTGACGTATTTGAACCTGGTGCACGTACCCGAAATCGACGGCACCGACCCGAATGACCTGACCACCGGCGAGATCCGCGGCAGGCGCGAGGCAATCTATGCGCTCGAAGCCCTGCGCGGCTACATGCCGGGCTGCGAGCATGCCAAATTGCGCAACTTCGGCATGACGCTCGGTGTGCGCGACACTCGTAAAATCGACGCGCTGTACAACCTCACCGGCAGTGATGTACGCGAACAAGCCCGTTTCGAGGACGCGATCGGAATCTTTCCGGAATTCATCGACGGCTACGGCATCTTGATCCTGCCGACGACGGGCCGCTATTGGCACGTGCCGTACCGAGCCCTGGTCCCGAAGGGGGTCGGCAATCTGCTGGTCGCCGGGCGCTGCATCGGCGGCGACAAGATTTCGCACGCCTCGGCCCGCAACATGATGTGCTGCGCCGTGAGCGGCCAGGGTGCGGGGGTGGCGGCCGCCGTTTCGCTGCAGCGGGACGAGGCACTCGATCGATTGAACATCGGCGCGGTGCAGCAGGAACTGGCGCGCCAGGGCGCGCGCTTCCGGTGACCATCGGCGCGACGGAATCCGACGCTCACCGGCGCAACGGCGAATCGCCGCTGCGTTGGTGGATGTTGGCGCTGGCGGCCATCGCCGTATCCAGCAGCTACTACGAAGACGATGTCATCGGCCCGATTGCCGATCTGCTGCAACGGCAGCGCGGATTCGGCCAATCGCAGCTCGGCATGCTGAACGGAGTGATCAGCATTCCCAATGTCGCTCTGGCGCTCATCAACGGTCTGCTGATCGACCGTTACGGACCTGCGCGTGTCGCGTTCTGGTCGGCGGCGATCGGCGTGCTCGGCGCGGCGCTCACGGCGGTGGGTAGTCCGTACGAACTCATGGTGGTGGGCCGCTTCATCTTCGGCGTCAGCGAGGGCGCGATCTTCATCGCACTCATCGCGGGACTTGCTCAATGGTTCTCGCGCAGCGGCATTGCGCTCGCCACCGCGTTGTACTTGAGCCTTGCCCGTACCGGCTCTTATGCCGTCGACACCTCGACCGCCTGGGCTCATTCCCTCTACGATCGAGGATGGCAGGCGCCGCTGTGGCTCGGCACCGGCATTACCCTGGCGGGGCTCATCGCGGCGCTGATTTTCTACTGGCTGGACCGCCGGCACCGGCCCGGCCTGCACGCCGCCGGCGGGGTGGTGGAGAGGATAAATTGGTCGCAGGTTCTGAAATTCGATCGGTCGTATTGGTACATCCTCGCTCTGCACGTGCTGTACGCGGCGGTATTCTTCCCATTCCGAACCACCTATGCCATCGAGTACTTCCAGCACGCCAAGGGTCTGAGCCTCGCCCAAGCCGGCGTGGCGAATAGCTGGGTGTTCTTCGCGGCCATCTTCGCGACGCCTTTCTTCGGGTTGCTCGCCGACCGGTTCGGTCATCGCGCGCTGATGCTGATATTCGGGACGTTGCTGCTGCCGGTAACCTTCGTGGTGCTTGGTCTGACGAGTTTGAGTCTCTGGGTATCTACCGTGATGATGGGAGTCAGCTTCTCGCTGGTGCCCGCGGTCATCTGGCCGGCCACGACATTGATCGTCGAGCCGCGCCGTCTGGGCACGGCGCTCGGGCTCATCACGTTGATTCAAGCGCTCGGCATGGCAGCGTCCAATCTCGTTGCAGGGTGGCTCGCCGACAAGGCGGGTGCCGGAGCGCAAAATCCAGGCGGATATGCGGTCATGCTGTGGTTCTTCTTCCTGCTCAGCTTGGTCGCGCTATCCTCCGCCGTACTTCTCTGGCGGCGCGAAACGGGACCGAACGGCCATGGCCTCGAAGAGGCGCGAGTCAAGGCCAAGCCCGGCGGCATCCCCGTGCCGGCGCCTTCCTAAATGGACCGGCCTCTGCCGCGATTGGTGGTGAATGGCGCATTCTAAGGATGTTAGGGAATTTTTTTGCGGCTATGCTGTCCGATGGCTCCACATACCAATGACTGCGCGGGAACATACGGCGAGAGCGACGGAGATCAGCATCGCCCAGCGCTCCTTTAGCTGACTCTATGACCCTGACTTGTCAATTGCGCCCGCTGCGCTTCATCGCAGCCCTAAGCTTGTCCCTCACCGCCGGTTGCGCGGTGGGTCCCAACTTCAAGAAACCCGCACCCCCCGATGTCGCCGACTATACGGTGAATCCGCTGCCCCGCACCGTGGCAACCGACAACCTCCCAGGCGGCGAAGCCCAACGCTTTGCGAAGGGCAGCGATATTTCCGCCGACTGGTGGACCTTGTTTCGCTCCCAGCCGCTCAATGATTTGATCGATCAATCGCTGGCCCACAACCCTGACCTCAAGGCGGCCCAGGCGGCGTTGACGGTGGCCTGGGAAAATGTCCTGGCCCAACGTGGCGCGTACTATCCGAGCGTTGCGGCAAGTTTTTCGGGCAGCCGGCAGCGCCAATCGGGACAAATCGCGCCGACCCTCAACTCAAACGCCTTTCTCTACAACCTCTTCACTCCGCAGGTGAGCGTTGCCTACGTGCCCGATGTATTCGGCTTGAACCGCCGGACCGTCGAATCCGTGCAGGCGCAGGAGCAGGCGGTTCGTTTTCAAATGATCGCGACTTACACCACGCTGACTTCCAATGTGGTGGTCACCGCGATTCAGGAGAGCTCATTGCAGACGCAGATTGATGCGACCCACGAGCTCATCGACAGCAATTCCAACGCCGTCAAGATCTTGCAGTACCAATTCGCCAAGGGCTATGCCAGCCGGCTCGACGTTGCGGCGCAGGAGTCGCAGCTGGCGCAGGTGGAGGCCACGCTGCCGCCGCTGCTCAAGCAATTGGCGCAACTGCGCGACCTCCTGGCCGTGCTTACCGGCCGATTTCCAAGCCAGGCGCCGGCGGAAAAGCTCGATCTGTCGGGTCTGCAATTGCCGCAGGAGCTGCCGGTGAGTCTGCCCGCGGCGCTCGTCGAACAGCGGCCGGATGTGCTGCAGGCTGAAGCAAATCTGCACGACGCCAGCGCCAAGATCGGCATTGCCATCGCGAATCGACTGCCGAATATCGTATTGACGGCGAATGCCGGCAGCACGGCCGCCGCCATGAATCAGCTGTTCACGTCGGGCACCGGCTTCTGGGGTCTGGGCGCGACCGCCACCGCCCCCATTTTTCAGGGCGGCACGCTGCTGCATCAGCAGCGCGCCGCGCAGGCTTTCTATACTCAGGCAGCGGAACAGTACCGCAGCACGGTTCTGACCGCCTTTCAGAATGTCGCCGATACCCTGACCGCGCTCGAACAAGACGCCGAAGCGGTGAAGTCCGCGGCGGCCGCGGCGAACGCCGCCGCTGTCACTCTGGATTTGGCGCGACGACAATGGCAGGACGGCTACGCCGGCTATCTGGCGCTGTTGAGCGCCGAGCAAGCGGATCAGCAAAGCCGCATAAACCTGGTGCAAGCCCGGGCGAATCGCTTTACCGATACGGCGGCGCTGTTTCAGGCATTGGGCGGTGGGTGGTGGCAGCGCGGAGATTTGGCGACGGATCAACATGGAAAGTAAGCGCATGGCAAGTAAGCGCGCCATGGCGGTTGCTGCCGCGGCGGTCACGGTCCTCTCCCTCGCCGGCTGCACGCGCAAGACGGACACGAGCCCAGGGACTCCCCTGTCGGTGAGCAATGTGTCGCTGACCAAGGCCCAGCAACAGCATATCCGCCTGTTCGTGGTCGAGCCGGCGAAATTTCGCAAGACCATCGCGGCGACCGGCACGGTTGATTTCGACAACGATCAGGCCACCAGCGTCATGGCGCCCATCTCGGGTCCGGTATCGCGCCTGCTGGTTGCGCTCGGCGAACGGGTCAAAAAAGGCGATCCGCTGGCGGCGGTGGCTTCGCCCGATTTTGCGGCGGCCATCAGCGCCTATCAGAAAGCCCTCGCCACCGCGAAAACCAACCGTCACCTTGCCGATCTCGACAAAGATCTGCTGCAGCATAACGGCGTCCCGCAACGCGAAGCGGCCCAAGCCGAGACCGATGCCGCCAACGCCGAAGCCGACCGCGACGCGGCACTGCAAGCACTGGCCGCGCTCAACGTACCGGCCGAAACCATCCACGAGATTCAGCAGGGCCGGCCGGTTTCGCGGCCTGAGGCAATGATCCGTTCGCCAATCGCGGGCACTGTGGTCGAGAGATTGATCACGCCGGGAGAACTGCTCGAGGCGGGAACCACGCCCTGCTTTACGGTGGCTAACTTGTCGCGCGTCTGGGTCATGGCGCAAGTGTTTGGATCCGATCTCGCGTCGGTCAATCTCGGCGATTCGGCTGCGGTGGAGACCGGTATCGATTCGAAAACCTTTTCGGGGCGGGTCGACAACATTGCCGCACTGGTGGATCCGGACACCCGCTCGGTGGCCGTGCGAATCGTGGCCGACAATCCGGGTGATTTCCTCAAGAAGCAGATGTATGTCCGCGTGCTCATCCAGGCGCGCGAGGAGAGCACCGGGCTGCTGGTCCCGGTTTCCTCGATTTTGCGCGACGACGAAAACCTCCCGTTCGTGTACCTGGTCCAGCCCGACGGGAGTTTCTCCCGTCAACACGTGACCTTGGGCGGCCGTACCGGCGATCAATATGACATTGCCGACGGTCTCAAGGCCGGCGATCAATTGGTGGTCGACGGGGGCATCTTCGTTCAATTCATGCAAAATCAATGAGCGAGCCTCGGCCACTCGACGAATCCGAGCCGCGCCGCCGATCGATCATGGATCGAATCGTGATCTCCTCCCTACGGCAGGGCTTCCTCGTCGTGCTCATGACCGTCGTGCTGATTGGCGCCGGCACGCGGTCGCTCGATCGGCTTCCGGTGGATGCCTATCCGGATCTCTCGCCGCCGATGGTCGAAGTGATCACCCAGTGGCCGGGCCGCGCCGCCGAGGAGATCGAGCGGCTGATCACGGTGCCCGTCGAAAAAGAGATGAATGGCATTCCTCAAATGACCACCATCCGCTCGATATCGCTTTACGGCCTATCCGACGTCATCCTCACGTTTCAGAACGGCACCGACAATTACTTCGCACGCCAGCAGGCGTTCAATAGGCTGGGCGAACTCAGCCTGCCGAGCGGCATCGCCCCGGCATTGTCGCCGCTGTCCGCGCCTTCGGGATTGATCTATCGCTACGTATTGCAAAGCTCCGATCGTTCGCCGATGGAGCTCAAGACATTCGAGGACTGGGTCGTCGAACCGCAATTCAAATCCGTCGCGGGCGTGGCGGATGATTCTGGATTCGGCGGCGGGACCATGCAATACCAGGTGCTGCTCGATCCCGCACGGATCGCCTCGGTAGGCTTATCGGTGTCGCAGGTGGAAAGCGCGCTGACGGCGAACAACGATAACTCCGGCGGCGGTTTCTACTCGCAGGGCGGCCAGTTCTACTACGTACGCGGCCTTGGACGCCTGACCACGTTGGAGGACATCGGCAACGTGGTGCTGGCGGTGCATGACGGCATCCCGGTGTTGGTCAAGGATGTCGGCCGCGTCGTCATCGGCATTGCACCGCGCCTCGGCGAATTCGGCTTCCAGAATCAGGACGACGCCGTAGAGGGCGTGATTCTGCTGCGCACCGGCGAGAAAACCCAGGATGTGCTGAAGCGGGTGGAAGCGAAGACCCAGGAGCTCAACGAGCAGATTCTGCCGAAGGACGTCAAGGTGCTGCCGTTCTACGACCGCAGCAACCTGGTCGAACTGACCACCCAGACCGTGGAGCGCAACCTGCTGCGCGGGATGTTGCTGGTCGTCGTCATCCTCATTTTCTTCCTGTACGACTTTCGTGCGGGTCTGATCGTCGCGACCAGCATCCCGCTCGCGCTGCTGTTCGCGTTCATCTGTCTCGATCTGCAAAACGCCTCCGCCAATCTGCTCTCGATCGGTGCGGTGGATTTTGGGATCCTGGTCGACGGCGCGGTGGTCATGGTCGAAAATATTTTCCGCCAGATCGTGGCGCGCAAAGGCAATGCGCTCAACGTCCGCGAAATCATCGAGGACGCGGCCGCGGAGGTGGATCGGCCGCTGTTCTACGCGGTCGCCGTGATCGTGGCGAGCTTCCTGCCCATCTATGTCCTGGCCGGCCCTTCCGGGACGCTGTTCAAACCGATGGCGGACACCATGGTGTTCGCATTGATCGGGTCGCTCATCGTCACCCTCACTTTGCTGCCGGTGCTGTGCGCCTGGTTCATGCGCAATGGCGTGCGCGAGCGGCGCAATGCGGCGTTTGAAGCCATCCAGTCGGCTTATACCAAGGGCCTCGATGTCTGCCTCGCCCACCCGTGGGCGACCACTCTCGCGTCGGTGATCTTGCTGGCAGGCTCGCTGCTGCTCGTTCCGAGCGTCGGCGCCGAGTTCATGCCGAAACTCGACGAGGGTGCGCTGTGGGTCCGCGCAACGATGCCCTACACGATTTCCTTCGATGAATCGGCAAGGATCGCGCCCAAGGTCCGGGAGATTCTGCGTTCGTTTCCCGAGGTCACCACGGTCGCTTCGGAACTGGGCCGGCCGGACGACGGTACCGACCCGACCGGTTTTTTCAACGTCGAGTTCTACGTCGATCTCAAGCCCTACGCGCAGTGGGCCGGCGCCTATCGCAATAAGGCAGGACTGATCGAGGCCATCAACAAGAAGCTCGAGGGGTTTCCCGGAATCAATTTCAATTACACCCAGCCGGCGGAGGACGCGGTCGATGAGGCGGAAACGGGGTTGAAGAGCGCGCTGGCCGTCAAGGTGTTCGGTGCCGATTTGGTCACGCTGCAAAACAAAGGCAAGGCCATCAAACAGGTTCTTGAGCGGGTGCGCGGCATCCGCGAAGTGACTTTGGTGCAGGAGCTCGGCCAGCCAAGTCTCGCCATCAAGATCGACCGCGCAAGAATCGCCCGCTACGGCTTGAATGTCGCCGATATCAACGCCCTGATTCAGACGGCCATCGGCGGCGATGTGGCGACTCAGGTCGTGCAGGAGGAAAAACAGTTCGATCTGATCGTGCGCCTGGAACGTCAATACCGGGACAACCCCGAGGAGATCGGCAATATCCTGGTGGCCACGCCCGCCGGACAACAAATTCCGCTCAAGGAATTCGCGGACATCAAGGTCGCGAGCGGCGCGTCCTTCATCTATCGCCAGGATAATTCGCGCTACATCGGCGTGCAGTTCTCGGTCGAGGGGCGCGATTTGGCGGGCGCAGTGGACGACGCCATGCAGCAGGTCCACGACAAGGTCGTATTGCCGCAAGGCTACCGCCTGGACTGGGGCGGAGAGTATTCCGAATACACGGCTTCGCGCCAGCAATTGAGCGTCATTCTGCCCCTGACCTTGTTTCTGATATTCCTCCTGCTGTTCGCGCTCTACAGCAATTTCAAATTCCCGTTCATCACGGTGCTCGGCGTGTTGCTATCGGCACCCGTGGGCGGCATCGCGGCCCTGTGGATCAGCGGCACGCCGTTTTCAGTGTCGTCGGGCATCGGCTTCCTCGCCCTATTTGGCGTGTCGGTGCAGACCGCCGTGGTTTACATCTCCTACGTCAACGAACTCCGCCGCGCCGGCACCCCGCTGAGCGAGGCGATCCGCGCAGGCGCGATCCTTCGATTGCGGCCCATCATGATGACCGCGCTGGTGGCGGCGCTCGGACTGTTGCCGGTTGCGCTCGCCACCGGAGTGGGCACCGACTCGCAGCGGCCATTTGCCCTGGTCATCGTCAGCGGACTGTTCACGCGGCTTCTGATCAGCGTCTTTCTCATGCCGGTGCTGTATGCGCTGGTGGCCCGCTCCGGAGATCGGCTGGAGGTATAAGGCCGCCGGCGCGCACTTTACAAAACTTTACATGCCGCACAACTGCCGCTAACCGACGCCGCGCAGAATTCCCTCGGACCTTCCACCACCCGATCTAAAGGACCGACCATGACCACTGAATTGA
>Ga0210394_10005773_pt1 | contig 13724 bp, 15 predicted proteins | sample IncBWC12MmetaG_FD_160121 | JGI IMG/M metagenome (GOLD analysis project Ga0210394, IMG submission 160121) | Forest soil microbial communities from Barre Woods Harvard Forest LTER site, Petersham, Massachusetts, United States - Inc-BW-C-12-M | ecosystem: Environmental > Terrestrial > Soil >...
CTTTGGCTGGCGAGCAGCGTGCCGTGCTGGTCGACCACCGAGACGTTCTTGGTGGTCAGCTCGGGCACCGAAGACGCGACCAGGTGGACGATGCCGGCCACCTGGGCCCGGTCGAGCGCCTTGCCGGGATGCAATTGCAGCAGCACCGACGCGGTCGGAGCCTGGTGGTCGCGCAGAAAGCCGGAGTTCTTCGGCAGCGCAAGATGCACGCGAGCGCTGGCGACCGGAGCCAGCGACTGGATCGAACGTGCCAGCTCGCCTTCCAACCCACGCTGATAGTTCAGCTGTTCTTGGAACTGGGTCAGCCCGAATTTCTGCGATTCCAGGATCTCGAAGCCGACGATCGAACCCTTCGGCAGGCCTTGCGAAGCGAGCTTCAGACGGGCTTCGTGCACCTTTTCGGCCGGCACGAGGATGGTGCCGCCGTCCGCATTGCGGTAGGGAACATTCATTTGGGACAGCTGCGCAATCACCGCGCCGCCGTCGCGATCCGACAGGTTCGTGAACAGAACACTGTAATTGGGGGAGGAGCTCCAGAGCCACGCGGCGCTGACGATCGCAATCAAGCCGGCCGCGCCCAGTACCATCAGCGCGCGGGCGCGCGGGGAGAACCGGGCCAGCAGCCCCATTCCTGCGGCCATCGAGGGAGTCGGAAGGGACGAAGAGTTATCCATCGGCTCTGATCAAGCACCCGCACGCAGAGATCTGCGCTGAAGGGACGGGACTCACGGATTTCGATTATTGGGAGACTTGAGATCCCATAAACGCGGATAAGCCGAGGAAATTGGGCTGTCGCGCGTGCCGCTGCGTGCCGTTCAGACTGAGCTCAACATTAGGAGGAGCGATCGCGTTAAGCCACGGTGTTGAACACTCGAATACGCCCGCTTCGGAAGTGAATTGACCGGCGAAGGGGCAGCTTCTCGATTCAGCACGTGAGCGTCCACATCTCTAGATTGGCGTGGCGGTCCGGAACAGCGACCGCGTGCGGGGAAGAAAAATGGACTTGCAGGCAATCAACACTCAGATCGCGACGGCCGTTGGCGGTACGCCTTCTGCCTCGTCGACCAAAGCGGCCGGGGCATCGGATTTCGCCTCGTCGCTGGAGTCCGCCTTGAAAGTGGTCAGCCAGGATCAGGCCAATGCAGAGGAGCTGCAGCGCCAGTTCGCGCTGCAGAACCCGAACGTCGGACTGGAAGACGCCGTGGTCGCGATGAGCAAAGCCGGCATCTCGTTTGCGGCAGCGGTCCAGGTGCGAAATCGCCTGGTCCAGGCCTACGACCAGATCATGAACATGCAGGTCTGACGGGCTGTAGCGAAGCCGCTGCGCGGGCCGATTTTCGGCCTGCGGTGTGTCAGAACCCCAAACTTGCAAGAAGATCGTCGACGCCCTTCTGGTCGGCGACAACGTCTTCGCGGCCTTCCGGCGCGACGACTGGGCCGTCGAGGTTGACCGCCTCGAACTTCGGCCGAAGCTCCGGCGGTGTTGCCTCGATCAGCAGCTTGACCAGCTGCTCCTCCAGCGTGTGCGCCAGCGTGACGACCCGGCGGATCACCTGCCCGGTAAGGTCGTGGAAGTCCTGCGCCATCATGATGTCGGTCAGGATCACGTTGGTGCGGTCGGCCTGTCCGCCGACGCCGGAAAAGAATTCGCAGGTTTCGTCGATCAGCTGCTTGCCGGCGGGGGTGCAGCCTTTGCCTTCGGCGGCATAGCTGCCGACCGCCTGCCAGCGTCGCCGCAGACTGCCCGCCTGTTCGGTCAGTTCCTGCTGCACGGTGCGTGCGCGGTCGACCGCATTGAGCACCTTCTCGGCCGCTTCGCCGGTGACGCGCGCGATATAGGCGAGCCGGTCGCGCGCGTCCGGAAGATTGTCGCGTGCGTCCATCAATTCGCGCTCGTAGCCGAGCTCGCGCAATGCGGTATGCAGCGTGCGCGTCAGCTGGCCGATGCGCTGGCGGATGTTCTCTTCGGAATCCGACATCGCCGATGCCATGCTCACGGCGGACGGCGCGTCGTTGAGCTGGCCCGGCTGGGCCGGCAAAGCTGCATGGGACGGGTTCATCACATCAGCCTTGCTTGGTCAGGATCTTCTGGACCTTCTCTTCCAGAGTTGCCTTGGTGAACGGCTTGACGATGTAGCCGCTGGCGCCACCCTGGGCAGCCTGCACGATATCGTCCTTCTTCGCCTCTGCCGTCACCATCAGAAACGGAATCGCCTTCAGGCTGTCGTCCGAACGCACGTTCTTCAGCAGCTCGAAGCCATTCATGTTGGGCATGTTGATGTCGGACACGATGAAGTCATATTTGGTGGCCTTCAACATCGTCAAGGCCACTGCGCCGTCTTCCGCCTCTTCGGCATTGGCGAACCCGATTTCCTTCAGAAGATTGCGAACGATGCGTCGCATGGTCGAAAAATCGTCGACGATCAGAAATCGCAGATCGGCACTCATTTCATCTCCTGCTGGCGGGAACGGTGGCACGGCTGCACACGGGGCGCTCGCCGCGACAGAATTGTGGCGGCCGGGCCGGAGCTCTTATTGGCGGAAAAGCCCGCGCAAACGTCGTGTTTCATCGCTTAGCCGAGGTCATTGCGCGGGCGCGGGCTCAACGCCCGGCGAGGGTGCGGCCGCGGCCGGCGCCCCGGGGGTCGCCGTCGCGGCTTCCGGAGCTGCCGATGCCGGCGCAGCTTCGCCGTGTTCCGACAGCGATGCCGAGACGTCCTCGGGATCGCCCGCTTCGATCTCACCGCGGGCCCGCTGCAGGCGCTCCTCGGCGATCTTGTTCAGCACGATGATCGAGATCCTCCGGTTCAACGGATTGCGAGGCTCGTCTTTGTCGAGCAGGCTCGAATCGGCGAGGCCGACCACGCGCGCGATCTTCTGCGGGTTCATGCCGCCGGTGATCAGCTCGCGACGCGAGGCATTGGCGCGGTCGGCCGACAGTTCCCAGTTCGAGTACGAGCGCTGTCCGCCGGAATAGGGCGCCGAATCGGTATGGCCGGTCAGCGCAATCCGGTTGTCCACCTCGTTCAGCACCTTGCCGATCTCGTGCAGGATGTCGCGCATGTAGCTTTTGACGGTCGCTCCGCCCAGATCGAACATCGGGCGCTTGAAGTCGTCGACGATCTGAATCCGCAGGCCGTCGGGGGTGATCTCGACGCGGATCTGGTTGCGGAATTCCGACAAGGTCGCGTTGGCCAGGATCGCGGCATCGACGCGCGCCTTCAGCTCCTGCATCCGCGCCAGTTGCTCGACGCGGCGCTTGTCCTGCAAGCGCTCCGAGCTCTTGCGGCGGTTCTCCTGTTCGCCGCGCTTGCGTTGACCGACCACACGGGTGAGGTCCTCGCCACCACCCGGAATGATCGAGCTCGCATCGCCCGAGCCGCTGCCGCCGCTCATCGCAACCTGCAACGGCGACTGGAAATATTCGGAGATCCCCTTCAGATCGCCCTTGGTGGTCGATCCGAGCAGCCACATCAGCAGGAAGAACGCCATCATGGCCGTGACGAAATCGGCGTATGCGATTTTCCAGGCGGCGCCATGCGCGGCGTGGCCGCCCTTCTTGATCCGCTTGATGACGATCGTCGATTTGGCTTTTTCGCTGGGAGTGGTCGCCATGGTGAAGCCTGCCTCGACTTACCGCTTCTGCTTGACGTGCTTTTCGAGCTCGACGAAGGTCGGCCGCTCGGTCGAATACAGGATCTTGCGGCCGAACTCGACCGCGACGGCGGGAGCGTAGCCCTGCAGGCTGGCCAGCAGCGTCGCCTTCACGCAGTGCAGCTCCTTGGTGGTTTCGTCGACTTTCTGCTCCAGCAGCTGCGCCAGTGGAGCGACGAAACCGTACGAGATCAGGATGCCCAGGAAGGTGCCGACCAGCGCGGCGGCGATCATTTCCCCCAGTATTGCCGGCGGCTGCCCCACCGAGGCCATCGTCTTGACCACCCCCATCACGGCGGCCACGATGCCGAACGCGGGCAGCCCGTCCCCGGCCTTCTGCAGCGCGTGCGAAGGGGCCATCGCCTCGTGATGATGGGTGTCGATCTCCTGATCCATCAGGTTTTCGATCTCCAGCGGATTCATGTTGCCGGAGACCATCATCCTCAGATAGTCGGTGATGAATTCGACCAGGTGGTGATCCCCGCCCACGGTCGGGTGCTTCTGGAACAAGGGGCTCTTGCCCGGCTCGTCGACGTCGGCCTCGATCGCCATCATCCCTTCCTTGCGGACCTTGGTCAGGATGTCGAACAGCAGCGCCATCAGCGCCATGTAGCGCGCTTTCGTGTACTTGGAGCCTTGCAGCAGCTTGGGCAGCGCCTTGACGGTGGCATTCAGCACCTTGGTCGAGTTGCCCGTGACGAAGGCGCCGATCGCTGCTCCGGCGATGATCATCAGCTCGATCGGCTGGATCAGTACCCTGAAGGCACCGCCTTCCAGCGCGTAGCCGCCGATCACGGCGCCCACGACGAGGAGATATCCGACGATGATGAACATTGAACCCGGCCCCGGCGTTTCTGGGCAAAGCAGCGCGCGCGCACGAACGCGGCCCCGCCCGCCCTCAATCTGTATTGCGCTAAGTTTTTTTCGGCAAAGCGGAGGTTTGACTTAAGCCAGACAGGGCTTTCAGGGACCCGATTGGGCAACCGGAAAGCACCGAAGTCGCGTTCGGTGCGGGTCCATTTCGACGGATTGCCCCTCCTTCGCCCTTCGGGCTACGCAGGGCGAGCCCTCCTGGTCAGCCTTCGGGCTAAAAAAAAAGAAACCCGGCTGAGCCGGGTAAAGGGTCGGAGGAGGGAGCAACAACCTTTGGTCCGCCGTAGCCCTCCGAAGCGCGCCGCGCGAAGGAAGGCGAGGCGGGACTAGGCGGCCAGAGCCTCTTCTTCGCTGCGCTGATTGCCGCGGCCTTTGCCGGCGCGCGCAGGAGGCTCACACAAGCCGCATACGTAATTCTTGGTCAATTCGTACGTGTGCGTAACGAACTTTCCGTTGCACTTGCAGCAGGGCGTCAGTGTCACCATGCCGGCGTCGACGAACTTGACCAGGCGCCAGGCCCGCGTCACCGACAACAGGGGCTCGAGCGACTGCGCTCGGGTCTGTTCGATGTACAGCTCGTAGGCCTTGATGATGGCATCGATCTCTTCCAGTTCGGTCGTCTTGTTCAGGTACTCGTACATGTTCAGGAACAGCGACGAATGGATGTTCGGCTGCCAGGTCATGAACCAGTCGGTCGAGAACGGCAGCATGCCGCGCGCCGGGGACTCGCCCTGGACTTCTTTGTACAGGCGCAACAGGCGCTCGTAGGACAGATCGGTCTCGGATTCGAGAACCTGCAGGCGCGCGCCCAGCTTGATCAGGGCGATCGCGCGCTGAATCTGGCGGCTCTCGCTGACGATACTTTTGATTCTCATGGCATCTCCTGGCTCAGTGCTCTCGACGCTCAGTTGCTCTCGGCGAACTGGCCCGCCATCACGATATTGGCGTGCAGGCCGGCGACGGCGGCGCCGGGTGCGAGCTTGGCGCGCGAATGGCTGGTCAGCAGATTCCAGACCACATCGTCATCGAAGCGGAAGCGCAGGATCAGCTGGTTGCTGGCTGCGATTTTCATCAATTGAGCCGGCGTCAGCTGGTCGATGATGGCGGCTACTTCTTCCGACACGCCGAGGCGGTACAGGGCTTGCGCGCGGTCGGCGCGGATCATGTGCTGGGCCAGAACCAGGTAGGCGAGGTTGACTTCACGCACTTCCTGCAGCAGTTGCTCATTAATGACCGGGGGGTTGCTCATCTCTGCCTCCTGTTGTTTGAACCTTTGATGGTTCGGATTGCGTTGCGAAGTGGGTGCATTTTGAGCGCGGTCGTCGCGGTCGCTGAAGCGGGGCATCGCCAAATTAGGTGTCGGAAAGTGGCCGCGGCTCGTGTAGGAATTTCTCTTACACCTGAATTTCCAAGGACTTAGCTGGCCCGGGCGCGGCGCGCCGGCCGGCGGCGCACCGCGCGACGGCCCTAAAGCCGGGCGCACGTGATGCCGATAACCCAGAGGAAGCATCGTCGTACCTGACGGTCAAGGTTTTCTCCCCCGCCCTGCGCGCCGCGCTGACTCCGGTCACCGGCGCGCTTTTTTTTGTAGTGCGTTCTTTTGTAGCGCGAGGCGCGGATCGTCGTGGCGGAGTGCCGCACGCAGTGCTTCGGGCGAACTGCTGCACGCAGTGCTTCGCGGCGAATTACCGTACTTGTCGCCTGTTTATCGAGACATCGGCGCGCGCGTCGAATCCCCCGAACTTGGGGTCGTCGCCTAAAGTCCTTACGAACCGGCACCGATAAGGCAACTAACGCGATGCCAAACCGGCGCGCGGAAAGAACCGGCAGGCGCCAGTGCTTCAAGGGCGGCCGTCTGGGTAAAGGGTTAGCCAGCCCCCTTGATCGGGCGGCAGTTCGATATAGAGGAAAAGGAGCTTCAAATGCCACAAATTATCAACACCAACATCCTGTCGATGGTGACGCAGCAGGACTTGAACAGCACGCAGAATTCGCTCGCTACTTCGGTCGAGCGCCTGTCGTCGGGCCTGCGCATCAACAGCGCGATGGACGATCCGGCGGGTCTCGCGATCGCCCAGCGCATGGGCTCGCAGGCGAGCGGCATGCAAGTCGCGATCCGCAACTCGAACGACGCGATCTCGCTGTCGCAGGTTGCCGACGGCACGCTCGGAACGGTCAGCAACATGTTGACGCAGATGCGTGACCTGGCGGTGCAAGCCGCCAACGGCACCAACGGCTCGGGCGACCTGGCCAACCTGCAGACCGAGTTCAATTCGCTGGCCACCGAAATCAACCGCGAACTGGGTCAGACCACCTTCAACGGCCAGGCCATTCTCGGCAGCGACGCCGGCACGACGACCTACCAGGTCGGCGCCAATGCCGGTCAGACGATCCAGTTGGTCACGACCAATCTGGCGTCGGACAGCAATGTGACGACGGTCACGATGGACACGACCTCGCTGGCTGCTGGCGGCTCGACCGCTGCGACGATGATCACGTCGATCGACACGGCGCTGGCCGATATCAATACCCAGCGCGCCAACTACGGATCGGCCGAAGCCGAGTTCCAGGGCGTGATCAACAACCTGCAAACCGGCGTGACCAACCAGACCGCCGCGCAAAGCCGTATCCGCGATGCGGACTACGCGCAGGAAACGGCCAACCTGACCCGCGCGCAGATCCTGCAACAGGCTGGCACGGCGATGTTGGCGCAGGCCAACGCGCTGCCGCAGTCGGTGCTGAAGCTGTTGGGCTAAGTCGATACGAGGCCGCGCGCTGCGGCCACGAATCAGAGGGCGCTCGCCGAAAGGGGAGCGCCCTTTTTCATCATGAGGGTTTGGCGCCACTCCACTAAAGTCGGTCCACAGGATGCCGAAATCCAGAAGAAGGGGGCGATTGGCTTCTTTGTCATCGATCTCGCGCGCCATGGACAGCATCAGCTCGGTGGGGCCGATCCCGGCGATCGGCGCCCTGAACCCGCAGAGTCCGCGTAATCCGGCTCAGCCGAATGCGGCTGCGGTTGCGGCCGCATCCGCGCCGCCCGGCCAAGGCTCGACACCCGCCACCCGCGCACAGATCAAGGCAGCGGTCGAAGCCGCCAACCAGGCGCTCGATCAGAGTAAGCAAGGTTTCTCGTTCGAATTCGACGATACGTTGGATGGAATGTCGGTCAAGATCATCGACAAGCGAACCAACACCGTGGTGCGGCTGGTGCCGTCCCTCGAAATGTTGCGCGCTGCTCACGCTTTGACGGACACCCCGACCCGGGGCGCCCTCCTGAAGAGCGAGGCATGAGGCAAGCGCGCGAAGGCGAATCATGACAATCTCGAGCACGACCTCCAATCCGCTGGCGTCGCTGCTGAACAGCACGCTGAACAGCGTAAACAGCAACAGCAGCTCGAGCGGGACGACCGGCAGCCCCATCAGCGTGGGTCCGATCGACGTCAACACGCTGGTGTCCGAGCTGATCACGGCCGACTCGCAACCGATGAACCAGCTGCAACAGCAGGAATCGGGAGTGCAGTCGCAGGTGAGCGCCTATGGACAGATCCAGAGCGCGCTGTCCAGTCTGCAGACCGCGGTGACCAACATGACCGTAGGTTCGGCCTTTTCCGCGGAGCAGGCCACCGTGACCGGTAACGGCGTCGGTGCCTCGGTCACGGGCACGCCGGCCACCGGCTCGTATGCGATTACGGTTTCTCAGCTGGCACAGGCCCAGAACGCCGCCTCGGCGCCGGTCGCCAATGCGTCGACGGTGATAGGAACCGGCACGCTGACGCTGCAATTGGGCGCCTACAACTCGACCGCCAACACGTTCACCGCGCAGGCCGGTTCGTCGCCAGTCAACATCACGATCAATTCGAGCAACGACACGCTCGGAGGCATCGCGGCCGCGATCAACTCGGCCGGGGCCGGCGTCACCGCCTCGGTCGTCACGGACAACTCGGGCAGCCGCCTGGTGCTGAGCTCGAGCAACACCGGCGCAGCCAACGCCTTTTCGCTGACGGTGGCGGACTCCGACGGCACCAACACCGACGCGAGCGGCCTGTCCCAGCTCGCGTTCAATCCGACCGCGTCCGCAGGTGCCGGCAAGAATCTGACCCTGACGCAGTCGGCGCAGGACGCGCAATACAGCATCAATGGTCTGAGTCTGACTTCGTCGTCGAACGTCGTTACCACGGCGATCAACGGGCTGACCCTGAACCTGACGCAGGCGCCGGCGGCCGGCTCCACGCTGCAGGCTCAGGTGACCGTCGCCACCGACACCAGCTCGGTCGCCAGCAGCGTGAACAGTTTCGTGCAGTCGTACAACAGCCTGGTGAAGCTGGAGCAGAGCCTGACCGCGTACAACAGCAATACCAATACGGCTTCGGTGCTGACCGGCGACATGTCGACGATCCACATCGCCTCGCAGCTCAGCTCGATCCTCGGCAGCCAGATCAGCGGCGGCACGTCGGGTTACACGTGGCTGGCCAACGTCGGCATCCATTTCAACCAGGACGGCACGCTGACGCTGGATTCGAACGCATTTACCAATGCGCTGACCGCCAACCCGAGCGCCGTGTCCAAGATGTTCACGTCGGTTTCGGGAACCGGAAACCAGCAGGGCTTTGCGACGCAGCTGAACAACGCGATCACGTCGATGCTGTCTCCGACTGGCTTGCTGACGGGCGCTCAGAACGCCGCTCAGGCGAACATCACCGACATGAACACGCAGATCACGGCAATGCAGGCCCAGTTGAACCAGGAACAGACGCAGCTGATCACGCAGTACAGCCAATTGAACGCCAGCCTGGTGGCCGCTCAACAGCAGCAAACCGCGCTGGCCAACGCACTGTCCACCCTTCCGTGATCGGTTTTTCGGTCTTGTCCGGGCGCTTGGCGGCCTAAACCCGGCCCGAGGCTTGGCCGAAATAGGGTCTGGAGTTCTAAGTTCGGGAGAAACAATTGGCTGGATTTGGCGCGAAGGCGTACCAAAGTGTCGCGGTGCAGACGTCGGTCGCCTCTGCGGATCCGCACCGGATGACCTTGCTGCTGTATGACGGGGCCATCGAGGCGATCCGTCTGGCGCTTGCCCACATGGGAACGCGGCGCATCGCCGCCAAGTGCGAGGCCGTCGGCAAGGCCGTCTGCATCCTGGAAGAGGGCCTGAAGGCGAGCGTCGACCGCAAGGCGGGTGGGCAGCTGGCCGAGAGGCTGGTGGCGTTGTACGAGTACATCACGATGCGGCTGCTGCAAGGCAATTTGCACAACGATCGCAAGCCGCTGGAGGAAGCGCACAAGCTGCTGGGCGACTTGCGCTCGGCGTGGGCCCAAATCGGACAGACGGCCGCGCGCCCGGCAGAGGCTGCGGCGACCCCGGTTCGATCGGCGGCATCGCCGGCGCGAATTTCCGCCGGCGGGGCGCCGCTGCGGACCTGATCGCGTACGAGTCGCCAAGGAGGGCGACCCGATGGCACCAGACGACGGCCGCGCGTGGCACGAGCGCCGCGCGCCACAGGCGCGCCCGCTGATCGAGCGCTACCGGGAGATCGCGCAATTGAGCCGCGAGATGCTGGCGGCTGCGCGCCGCGAGCATTGGCACGAGGTTGCACGGCTGGAGGCTGACTGCCAGCGTCTGATCGAGCAGCTGAAGCGCGCCGCAATGATCGAACCCTTGAACGCCGTCGAGCAGCGGGGCCGCATCGCGCTGCTGCGCGAGATCCTGCAGGACGATGCGCAGATCCGGATGCGTGCCGAACCCTGGCTGCTCGAATTGGAACGGTTGCTGCGCGCCACGGGCCGCGCGAAAACGGACCGCTGAGCGCCGGCGCGAACGACGATATGGATTCTGCAGTTCCGGGACTTGGAGCGGTAACCTGGAACGATGCCTGGAACTCCACGGCATCGGAGTCGGGCCTGCGCTTGCCGGTCGACCCCGCCCGCCTGCTCGAGGTTCTGCGTGGCCTGCCGGTCGCGCGCGCATTGCTCGCCGACCTGCAGCGTGCCGTATCGACCGGCCGCTCGGTCGAACTGATCGTGTCGCCCGATCGTCAGGTTGCCGAGATCGCGACCGGGTCGGGCCACTATGTGCTGACACAGGCCGCCCGCAACGCGGTACTGGCCGCGGGGGTGGTTCGCTCCCAGGCGCCCGTTGCTTCGCGGGAGGCGTCCACGCAAGACGCCCTCGAAAGCGGCGCGAGCGCGGAGCCGGCTGCGACGTCGCGCCCGCGGCCGCCTGGAATCCCTGTGGGAAGTCCCATCGGCCCCTCGCCAACGGGAGTCGCTGGAAACGATCGCCTTGCCGTGGCTGGGCCCGTCTGCCTATCTGGAGGTTCAGCGCGACCGCACCGGCGGTTCCGCCCTGCAGCAGCAGTCCGAAGTGGTATGCGCGCGGCTGCATCTGCAACTGCCGCAGCTGGGTCCCTTCGATGCGGCGATCCGCGTCTGCGGCACTGCGGTCGCTGTCTCGATCGATTGCGCCGGCGCGAAGGATATCGAAGTGCAGCTGGCCGCGCTGCAGCAGCGGCTGCAGGCACGGGGACTGGTGTCGGCCCACGTCGGCATGGCGTCGCAGCGGAGCGTGTCGTGACTGCGACGCGCAACGCCCCGGCCGATGCGCCTCAGCGCGCCGCCGCGCTGCGCTACGAGGCGGGTGCCGATCGGGCGCCGCGCGTGGTGGCCAAGGGCCAGGGGCCGCTCGCCGAGGAAATCATCCGGCGCGCCCGTGAAAGCGGAGTCGCGATCCACGAGGCGCCCGAATTGGCAGCGGCACTGATGCAATTCGACATCGATCAACAGATTCCTCCGGCCTTGTACATCGCGGTGGCCGAGGTGCTGGCGTGGGCCTACAGCCTGGAATCCGCAGCCAATCTGGCCGCAGCGACCCGGCGCGATCCGGCCATCGACCCGAAGTCAGAGTGAAGGCCTAGCCATGGGTGTCAATGAATCGCATCGGGTCGGCAGCATCTTCGAGGCGACCGAGTGCCGCACGCGCGGTCAAAGAGCGCTGGAGTCGTGCTGCTACGAAGAAGCTCGCCAGGCCTACGCGCGCGCGCTGGAGCTCGAGCCGGATTCGGTCGACGTGCTGCGCAGCCTGGGTTACGCGCTGTTTCAGCTCAAGCGGCTGGCCGAATCGCTGCAAATGCTGGAGCAGGCGCTGCGCATCGATCCCTCCGATCTGCTGTCCCGCCTGCTGATGGGCCGGCTGTGTCTGCGCCTGCAGCAACCCAGCGGTGCCATCGAGCACTTCCGCGCGATCCTGCAGCGGATAGGCAACAGCGCGTCGGCTCGCTCGGGTCTGATCGACGCGCACCTCGCGCTCGGGCAGCTTTCCGAAGCGGAGACGCTGAGCGAGGAAATCCTGCGTGCGGAACCTCATGCGGAACTCGCTCACCTGGCCGCGGCGCGTCTGGCGATCCTGAAGCGCGATGACGAGGCAGCGTTGCTTCACTTCGAAACGCTGGTGCAGGCGCGACCGCACAACGTCGCGCACCGTTACAACCGCGGACTGTGCCTGCTGCGGATGGGCCGCTTCGACGAAGGCTGGTGCGACTACGAATTCCGGTTCGCCGCCGGCGCCGTCCATCTTCGGCAGCCTGCGACGCCGCGTTGGGGCGGAAAGCGCGTGCCGCGACTGCTGGTGCTGGCCGAGCAGGGGCTGGGCGACGCGATCCTGTTCTCGCGCTTCCTGCAGGACGCCGCCGGCCGGGTCGATCAGTTGACTCTGGTGTGCCCGGATTCGCTGGTCGGACTGCTCGGTCGAAGCCTCGGCTTCACGTGCGTTTCCGACCAGAGTTCTGCGTGGCCGCAGCACGACGCGCACGTGCCGCTGATGAGCCTGCCGTTCGTCCTGGGACTGGGAGCCGCTGCCGTCGCGAGTCGATCCGCTTATCTGACGGTGGACCCGGCTCGCCGCGAGCGCTGGTCGAGCCTGATCGGACCGTCGGGCAAGCAGCCGCTGCGGGTCGGGGTCGTGCATGCCACTTCGGCGGCGCATTCGACCGAGGAGAACCCCTGGACCCGGCGTTCGTGCAGGCCCGAGGATCTGTTGCCGATCGTCCAGAGCGAAGGCATTGAGGCTTACAACTTGAACCTGGGAAAGGCGGGCCCCGAGGCGAGCGCTGCGCTGCCAGGGCTGCGCGAATTGCCGGTTCCCATCGAAGACTTCGATGACACCACCGCGCTGGCGAGCTTGATGGACGCGGTGATCACGGTCGATACGGCTTGCGCGCATGTGGCCGGGGCGATTGGAACCACCGCGTTCGTCCTGTTGCCGCCGTCACCCGATTGGAAATGGCAGCCGCACTCGCCCAATCCGTCCTGGTACGAATCCACTCGCCTGGTCCACAGAGACTTCAACGGGCAATGGGCGAGCGCGACGGCCTTGTTGCTGCAGCGTTTGGCAGCCGACTGATCGGCTGCACCGGCGCTGCGAATTTCAGGCTCGAATTTCAGGCTGAAACGGCCTGGCCGATTCATCCGTTCCGACGATCCAATCGAACGAACTGGGCGTGAACTGACGGCCAACTCGCGGCGCTCGCGGGTGCCGAGCCCAGCAGCGGTCCGATTGAGACGCACTTCCGCAGCCTTGCTCAAGAAACCACACCACGGCCCGATAACCATCCAAGGCCAATGGATCGCCGTCGCCCGGTTCACCTGAAGTTCGGCTGCGTCAGCCGATCGGGTTGCGAAGATCCAAATGGCAGTCCGTGGATGGTCTACCCGTGCTTCGCAGCGCGCGCTCGCCTGGGGCGAGGTTCGGTAAAAGGGGTTCAGCATGTCATCGATTCTCACGAATTTTTCACCCACTCAGGTGGGCCAGTTCTCGACCGCGCAGATCCATGCGTTGACCGCGGCGGATTGGGCCGGCCTGAGCACGGCGCAAGCGCAGGCCCTGAACTCGACCCAGATCGCGGCGATCACGCCGTCGGCCATCGTCGCGATCAGCTCCACGGCCATCGCCGCGCTGGGCAGTTCGCAGGTTCCTGGGCTGACCTCCGCCGAGTTGGGTACCTTGACCTCGACCCAGGTGAGCGCGCTGGATACCGCGGACCTCTCGAGCACGCAGCTGGGGGCTCTGAGCGTCAGCGCCGTATCGGGGCTGACCACGGCCGACATCAACGCGCTGTCGACCACGCAGCTGGCCGGACTGACGGCCAAGGAAGTGGGCTCGCTGAGCTCGGCCCAGATCAGCGCGCTGTCGAGCACCCAGGTGC
>Ga0210394_10005774_pt1 | contig 13724 bp, 9 predicted proteins | sample IncBWC12MmetaG_FD_160121 | JGI IMG/M metagenome (GOLD analysis project Ga0210394, IMG submission 160121) | Forest soil microbial communities from Barre Woods Harvard Forest LTER site, Petersham, Massachusetts, United States - Inc-BW-C-12-M | ecosystem: Environmental > Terrestrial > Soil >...
CAAACTCCGGGCAAACAATGGCCGGTATGACGAAGCGATCGTGCTCTATCAGAAGGCCATTGCTGTTGTACCAATGCCTACCTACATCGCGGACCTTGGCGATCTCTATGCAAAGTCGGGGAACAAGACAGAGGCCCAAGAGCAATACGCCCTGGTTGAATACATTGGGTTGCTCGGGCACATCAATCAAGTGCTCCACAATCGTGATCTCGCACTCTTTTATGCCGACCATGACATCAAGATCGGTGAGGCTCTTGATCTTGCCGAGAAAGAACTGGAAGTGCGCCACGACATTTACACATGGGATGCGCTCGCGTGGGCTCTTTACAAGAATGGCAAGTTGAAAGAGGCCGCCAAGGCGAGCGAGAACGCTTTGAAGTTCGGAACGCGCGATCCGCTGATTCTGTTTCACGCCGGAATGATTGATGAAGGGCTTGGACGTCGGGATCAGGCTCGGACCGAGATGGAGGAAGCGCTTCAGATCAATCCGCATTTCCATCTGCTCTATGCAGGCGCAGCGCAACAAAAACTCGCCGCGCTTCAGGCACAAGCCCAATCGACGGGAGGCTTCAATGCCATCCCCCGCTAGAAAATCTTGCAAGCTCCTGCCGTTGCTCCTCCTACTTTGCTTCTGCCAAGTGGCCTCGGCACATCCCATGGGCAATTTCAGCGTCAACCACTACTCCAGGATCACGCTCGAAACTGATCGCATCCGCGTCGACTATTTCATCGATCTGGCAGAGATTCCAACCTATCAGGAACTGCAGCAGGCCAATCTTTCTGTTACCACAATCGACCCGAACTCCGGGGCAGTTCTCAAATACGTTTCTGCCCGAGGTGCAGAGCTTGGACGCGATCTCATCCTCGAGATGAATGGAACGCAGGCCTCCCTTCGCCTCATCTCCAGCGAAGTCATCTTTCCTCCAGGCGCCGGCGGTCTCCCCACCATGAAGATGGGTTTTGTCTATGAAGCAGCTTACTTGCCTACTCCTTCAATGACAGATGGCCAGAATGTCAGCATTCGTTATTCCGACATGAACTACCCCGGTCATTCTGGATGGAAGGAGATCGTTGCCACGCCAGCCGGCACATCCTTGTTGCGCAGCTCCGTGCCTGCGACCGATCGCAGCGACGAATTAAGCAACTATCCAACCGATCTTCTCACCAGCCCCCCTCAGGACCTCCAGGCAACCCTGATCGCCGCGCTACCGCTCCTGAGGCCGGCAACCGCCAATAGGCAGCCCATAGCTCTATCGCGGCACGCTGCAACTCCGGCAACCGTAACCGCTCAAATCAGGCAAAAGGCCGCAGTCGCGTCGAGGCCCACATCTTCACCCGCCCTAACGCTCATGGCTTCTTCGCAATCAGTAACGATGCCCGCCGCTGACTTCCATCTCCAGGCCAATCGCCAGCAGACGCCGCGCAGCAAATTCACTGAACTGATCCAATCCCAGAATCTCAGCGCATGGTTTTTGTTCACCGCTGCCCTCATTGCCATCGGTCTTGGAGGCCTTCACGCTCTCGAGCCTGGCCACGGAAAAACCATCGTCGCCGCCTACCTCGTCGGATCAAAGGGCACTCCTCGTCATGCGTTTCTTCTCGGCATCATCGTCACCGTTTCGCACACGGCGGGTGTCTTTGCCCTTGGAGCGATTACGCTCTACGCCTCACGCTACATCGTCCCTGAGCAACTCTATCCGTGGCTTGGCGCGCTCTCTGGCGTTACGATTGCCGGCCTCGGCTGCTATTTGCTTCTTCGCCGCATTACCGGCACGGCCGCCGATCATTCCCATGCGCCGGGCTCATCCCATGCCCACTGGAAATTCTGGAAGCGACCCGCAGACCAGGAAATGGCCACCAATCCGACACCGAACATGTCTAGCGCCGCTCAGTCCGTGAGCCTGACTCAGCTCTTCACCCTGGGCATCACAGGCGGAGTCATCCCCTGTCCCGCCGCACTCATCGTCCTGTTAAGCGCATTCGCCCTGCACAGAATCGGCCTCGGCTTCTTCCTCATCGTGGCCTTCAGCTTCGGCCTGGCCTCTGTCCTCATCGGCTTCGGAATGCTGATGGTTTACGCGCGTCGCTTCATGTCTCGCCTTCGCGTCGACGGCCCGTTAACCCGGCGCTGGCTTCCAGTCTTGTCGTGCTCATTCATCACCCTGCTCGGCCTGATTCTTGCAATTCAGTCCCTCGCCTCCGTACATATCGGCGCGATCCTTTTCTCCCGTGAGCGCCTGGGCCCGATTCTGTTCGTTACGTGCCTCGGCTTGATCCTTGGAATCCGTCATTCCACCGATGCCGATCACGTGGTCGCCATTTCAACGATAGTCAGCAAACAGCGCAGCATCCGTAATGCTGCAGTTATCGGGTCCGTATGGGGATTGGGTCATACCATCACGATCTTTATCGTCGGCTCGCTGATCATCCTCTTCGGAGTTGAGATTCCACCCCGCCTTGGCCTATCCATGGAGTTCAGCGTCGCCCTCATGCTGGTTCTCCTCGGCGTCCTCAACCTCACCGGCGCAATGCAAAAGGTAACTGCGTACTTCACTCCCGCGATTAGCGCCTCTGAGAGCACCTTGGTGCCGGAGCAAAAGTGCGCAAATGCGACTTATATGGAAAGGCTGCTTGAGAATTCGGTCGGCCGCCTTGGTATCTATCAATGTGTGAGACCTCTCGCCATCGGCCTTGTTCATGGACTCGCTGGGTCCGCGGCTGTGGCGCTACTCGTATTGTCCACAATTCATAGCCCAGTCTGGGCGACAGTCTATTTACTCATCTTTGGAGCCGGAACTATGATTGGGATGATGTGCATGACTGCCGCGATCGCCGTTCCACTCTCTTTCGCTGGAGATCGCTTTGCCAAGCTCGGTAAGTATCTTAGCGCTGCCTCCGGGATGGTCAGCCTTTGCTTCGGCTCGTTTCTCGTCTATCAACTCGGATTTCTTGGAGGGCTGTTTACGAGCCACCCTCAATGGACTCCCCGATAATGCGGTGCGCGTCGGGTTGGAACCCCGTTTGCATTGGCAACCTGAGTCGCCTTGTCCGTGCTCTCCTTTGCGCCGTAGCTTTGATCTCTCCGGTCTCTGCAGTCGCAAACACGTTTGAAGTGAGCGGTATCATCTCGGACCCCGCCGGTAGGCCCATCGCGAGCGCCACCGTTGAACTTGTCGGCGGCAATGGAATTGCAGCAGTCGGAGGAGTGACCGGCCCAGCGGGTCGCTTCCAACTATCAACGGGGTCGGTGGGAGAGTTTAGCCTCATCGCAAGATCGCCGGGATTCCAAAACGCTTCAAAGGTGCTGACGATCGGCCCAGCTTCAGCTCGATACGAAGTCAATCTCAGTCTAGGCATCAGCAGTGTTGAATTGGTTACCGTTACAACTGACGTGGATCAGGTTGATCTCTTTTCCCCGGACCCAACCGAGAAGGTCTTTGTGCAGCAGGACCTGATCGACGCAAACCCGGGCCGTCCCGGAGCGCCCGTCTCTATTCCAGGCCTGCCCGTTGAAACCGCATCCGGCGGGATTAAAGCGCCGCAGTATTTCGCGCCGGGCGTTGCCGCTGATCATGGTGAGCCAATTGCCCAGTACATTGCCGTGGGCGGTTATCTGCTTCCCAACAACCTCTCCGCAAACGCGCACGGCAATGGATATGCCGATCCCAACATCCTCATCCCGCAAGTTCTCGCAGACGTCCAGGTCGACGGCGGCTCATTTAATGTGCTCGAGGGGAATCATGCGGTGAACCTGGCCGCAACATATGGGCTGCGCTCGCGAGTCGCTCCATTTCTTACTCTGTCAGGGGACTATCGCGACATCGATGTCGCGACCGGATTCAGCCCGGGGGAGAAGTCATGGGTGGCGCTCGAGGCCTCTTACGGAAATGGCTTCCTCAAGCGGCTCGAGCATCGACAGCAGTACAAGATCAACGGCGAGCGCGTCTTTGAGGCACGCCAACATCGATTCACATTCCTCGGGATTGGGTACTACGGATTCTCTTACATTCCCGGGCTAGTCCCATTTGGGGTGACAAGCACCGAATCCACGGATGTCGGGGATACGGTTGACCCTCGCCAGAAGGACCAGACACACACTTCGCTGATCGCAGTCAACGACGAGTGGACCCTGAACCGGCATCGGAATCTCCAACTCTCCGGATTCTTCCGTATCTACAATCTGGCGCTCTATTCGGACTTCGGCCAGGGATTAATTCGGCAAAGTGAGTTTCGAACGGTTGCGGGAACCAGAGCCAACTACTCCGAAGAGATTAGCCGTACTCTCTCCGTCCTAGCTGGGCTCAATGTCGAGCGCGAAGCCCCGCGCCGAGATGATCTCGATCACTACAACTTCTACGCGCCTGGGAATATGACCTCCGGCCCATTCTCTAAGGTGGACGGAAGCAATGTGACGATCACTCCGATTACCCCCTATGCCGCGCTTCAGGGCACACTGGGAAGCCGCATTCGTTACTACGCCGGTTGGCGGCGCGATCAGATCGACATCGACAATCAGGACCTTTTGCTGCCTCAAAACTCGTTTCATCAGTGGACTGGCTTGAACTCTCCCAAAGCAACCGTTTCCGTAGTTCCCGGCTCTGCTAAATGGGCTCCTTTGGTGTCGGCCAGCGCGGGCGAGTCGTTCTTCACAGAAGACCCCAGGATTGGATCAGGAACTGCGCGCGGGACTCTTGTGAGCCGGGCTCACTCGTATCAATTGGTGGCGAGCAAGCTTATCTTTCATACAAACCTTAAGTTGACGCTCGGGCAGCTGATGGCATCCGCGCAATTGGCCAAGATCGATCCTGACACGGGCTTGCAGGAGAACCAGGGGCCAGGCCGAATGCGATTCTTGACTGCTTCAGTAAAGCAAGACTTCAGCGCAGGCTCACTCCTCGTGACTTTTTCGAAGGCGGATGCCCGCAATATCGCCACCGGTCAGCCGACGCCAGAGGCTCCCCGCACCATCTTCGATCTCCTTGGCGCATCGCGGAAGCTTCCGCTGCGCTTGCAGGCCAAGGGAGAATTCGAGTTCGTCGGCGCAAACGCGCTGGGTACCGGCTGTGCTCCGAATCCAAGTGCGCAGTGCGTCGGCCCGCCGGTTCGGGAATTCCGTGCCGCTGTCGTGCGCGCGTTCCAGGAAGAGCGCTTTAGCGTCGGAGTGAACTTGCTCTTGGCGAGTGGCTTCACTGGCCAGACGCTTGAGACCTTCTATCCTTCCGTCACATCTGAGGTAGCGGGCGTCCGCATTCCCTCACACGTAAGCATCAGTTTCACTTACAGGTTCGGTGTTCACTCCGCTCCGAAACGTTCTGCTTAAAATGGTTGAAACAACCAACCAGCCGCAGTCCGTCTGATGCTTTTGATTAAGCGGTTGCGGAAGACGCGGCGCGACCTTGACCGCTGGGTGCGGACCCTGCCTCCGCCCCGAACGATCGCCATGGAGGCCACAATCTTTACGGAATGGATTTACGATCACCTGCTTCCGCATGCAGAAAAGTTGAAGGTGGCGCATCCGCGAATGCTCCGCGCCATCGTCGCCGCCAAGAAGAAGAACGACCGCAGGTTCACGCCTGCAAACGTTGGCGGATCTCCCCGTGTGATGGCCAACGCGCATGTTCACGTCTTCGGGTCTTCGGGTGAGGTGTGACATTTTGCGCAGCCGTTGACCCGCAGCGGTGCGGTCGCAAATCATTGGGCCGCGGCCATACTCAGTACCAAAGAATCTCGTGACTCAGGATTCGATCACGGTTTGACTGGCGCATCCACACGCTGGGGTGCATTCGCCGGTTTTACCTTTCCTGTTCCCCACCAGGTCTGGCACGGGAGAAGCCGTCTGTATTGAGGGTGGACTCCCCACCGTTTGTCAACGATGAACGAGTAGAGACTCGACGGCCTGCCTGGGGGCCGAGGAGATGTCTGCGGCAAGCGGGCCTGCTGGGGACGCCGTAGAAGGTTCTGTGGCGCAGCACGAAAATGAGGGTCTTTAGCCAACGGTCAGCCATGCCGCGAAAGCGCGGCCCGGGAGGTCCGCGGGCCTGCACTTGGGCGTAGATGTTCTTGCTTTTGGGATCGCAGACGATGCTGGTGCGGGACCGGCGGTAGAGGGCATTGCGCAGGCGCAGATTAGAACCGTGGCGCATGAGCGCAACTCCCTTTTTGATGGGTAATGGGAGCCGCAGGCTATAGCAACGCAGGGCGTGGATAGTCTCGATCCGCGATGGCTTGCGAAGCCTCGCTGAGCATCGTGGCGCCCACTTTTCTTCCCAGCCCCGGCAAGGACAGAAGGATGGCGGCGTCACGATGCTCTTCAGCCTGCCCTTGAGCAGACGTGGCCAGGAACAGACAGCAGGTCGACAGAAGCCTTTGTTGGCGCGGCATGAAGCCAGTTTGGGATACGCAGCTTATCTACTTGATTGGAAGGCAGATCGGGATTTTGGCGAGACAGAATTTGAGCCGCCGCTTGGCGGCTTGCGGCACGAATTGATCCCCAATTACAACTCTCATTTCATCTCGGAGTACAATCCCCACAATTGTCTTCGGATGGAGACGCGCCTGCTCCGTACGATGATTGGCTGCAGGTTATCGTATCGGGAGTCTCCCATTGAGCGTGAACCGCCGAGAATTCCTGCGAGGCGCGGCCGGCGTTTCAGCCGCTGCGTTGGCAAGCACTGTCTCCTGCAGCAGGGTGCAAATCGACCCAGGCGATGCGGCGTTGCCGAGCCCTGAACTCTCGGGCATCGAGCATGTCGCTGTGGTGATGATGGAGAACCGCAGCTTCGATCACATGTTGGGCTGGTTGCCTAACGCCAACGGACGGCAGATCGGGCTATCTTACCTTGACAGCGACGGCAATCCGCATCCTACTGAGCGGCTCGACTTCTACGTAGGCTGCTCTCATCCCGACCCCGTTCACACGTATGCCGGAGGCCGGACGGGGATCGATGGCGGCAAGATGGACGGCTGGCTGCGCGCGGGCACCAACGACAGTTTCAGCATTGGCTACTACGAGGAGGCGGACCTGCCGCTCTTCGGGGCGCTAGCGCGCAATTTCACCACTCTGGATAACTATTTCTCGTCGATTCTTACGTCAACCGCTCCCAATCGCATCTTTCAACATGCCGCCCAAACCGACCGGCTGAGCAACACAACCGACCTTTGCACGCTGCCTACAATTTGGGACCGTTTGCAGGCAGCCGGCGTGAGTTGCCATTACTACTACTCGAATGTCCCCGTCCTCTCGCTTTGGGGAACCAAATACCAGGACATTTCGAGCCTCTACGAACAATTCGCTGTGGATGCGGCCAGCGGTGGTCTACCGGCTGTCTCGTTCGTGGACCCGGCATTCACGCTTCTCGATGACGGCACGGGCACCGACGATCATCCTCATGCCGACATGCGCAACGGAGAAATCTTTCTGCGCAACGTGATAACCACGCTTGCTGCGAGCCCTCATTGGAAGAACACCGTGCTGGTGATCAATCGCGATGAGTGGGGAGGGTTCTTTGACCACGTTTCTCCGCCACGCGTAATTGCGCCCAACGCCGTGGACACAGACCTGGCAGACGGCAAGGCACTGCTCGGCTGCCGTGTGCCGACGCTGATCGTGTCCCCCTTCGCGCGCGGCAATCCGTCTAACCCGCGCGTCAACTCGCTCCTATACGATCACACTTCGGTTCTCAAGCTGATCGAATGGCGTTGGGGACTGGAGCCCCTGACCGCCCGAGACGCTTCACACGAAGTGGCGAACCTGGCCTCTGCGCTAAACTTCAATGTGCAGGACGCCTCTGTGCCGGCGTTGCCCGTGATCACCGAGCCTCCCGTCGAATCATGCACATCGAGCATCATGTCTGGGTTGCGAGGCACAAGCGGGGCTGTCATCGACAGCGCCAAGGCCATCGAGTTGGCCATAGCTGAAAACAGCAAAGGCGTAGGGAACGAGAGCTACGACTTCTATCTGCTCTTGAAGTCGGAACGCATGGACGGTTGGCCGTTGCCCACGAGCCTAAGGGAAAAGTGATCGACCGCTTAGGCAATCTTTCCTTTTACGGGAATTTGGAACACCTTCAAGTTCTTCGTTCTTCCACCTGTTGAAATCGGGTGGGAGGCAGGGTCGCCCCTGCCGTCCTCCCACACCACCGGCCATTGGTGGCCGATTACCACGCTCGCACTTCACCCAATCCCGTCCTCTTCGTAAATCTGGTTGAGGATGGTGACCGTGGCCTGTTGGAAGATTTTGTCTTCCAGTGCCGCGACCCCTAACGGGCGTTGCCGCCCATCGCTTTTCGGTATGTGCACTCTCCTCGAGGGCTGCGCCCGGTAGGCTCCGCGTTGGACCCAGCCGTGAAGGTCGATGAGTCGATCTTCCAGACCTGCCTCATAGTCCTGCCACGTGGCCCCGTCTACTCCAGGTGCCGCTTTGCGCTTTTGCCAAGAAGCTTTCCCGCAGTAGATCAGCGCTCATGTGGTGCAGCAGAGCAGTGAATCTCGTTCCCTCATTCTCCTTTGCTGCTTTCCGCACGCCCTCCAGCCCCTGGGACACGCGTGTCTCGCTCTGTGTCGAGGTCGTGTGTGGTTGGTGGGCGTTCTCCTTGATCATCGGCCTTCCCTCCTCACCCTCCGCCGATGGTTTCCCATCCTTGTTCGGGCGATTCACAGGTACCATTACTTCCCTCCTTTATGCCGATGTGTGACTCCTCGGTGGCTTGCCCCCGGGCCTTGCGGCCAGAGCCTTCACCCGCAGTCCTGTCGCTCACTCCGCTGCCTATGGGAAAGTTCCTGGAGCTTCCCCTCGAGGAACTCTCCGTAGTACTGCGACGACAGGCGCCTCCGAGGTCTCCCGGTTCTCGTGTAGAAAGCTTCTAGGCGTGCACTGGGGTCTACGACTACGCAGGACTGCTCCGGAACTCGCGCTATCGCCCTCGGAGCATGTTGCCTTCCGCATAAGTCCAAAAAACGTCGGCGTCCTGATTGGGGTTTTTCGAAGTTCGATACCCAGCCCGCCTATCCCCCTGTTTACGCTTCGTGACGCCCCTCACGGAACGCCACGCAAAACTCGGGGCCGAGCGGATCGCTAATCCTTATTCGTAAGGCTTCTTCCTCCTCTGCTTCCAACCGGTTTATCCCGGGGCACGGACTTGCACCCCCAAGTGAGTGCGCCCTCCCGGGCGCACGAACAAAAAGCCCCCTCCCCGGAATCGGGGGAGAGGGCTTTTGCGGGTTGGGACGAAGATTAGTCGTCCAGGTCGGCTTTGGTGCGGGCCTTTTTGTGGAAGTCGCTCGCCGGGCGAACAGTCTTCTCGCCAGGGTAGGGCACCACAAACCCTGTGGCCTCATACCAGTTATAACGACGGACGATTTCCGGGTCTTCGGAGTCGGGAATGTGATATTTACCGCCGAAGATCTCCGCCTTCTTCTTTAGCCAGCCTGCCTGCAGAACCTGGACTTTGGGGTCGTTGGTCGGGAGTTTCATTTTGGCGACTGTGCCCATATCCAGCGGGATGTCATTCTGCACGTGGTTCCACGGCCGGAAGTTCGCCGCGGGCGGATTGCTGGTGAAGATCTCGTACATCGGCGAAGCCACAAGGTCATTCTGGTTCATGGGCTCCAGACCGAGGATCTGCTCGATGGTGCGGGTAAAGTTGACCTGCGTGTAGAAGGTGTGGTCTGCGACTGCCCCAGCACCGCTGCCATCAACGTTGACCTGTTGCTTGACGTAGGGGCTGAAGACATAGCCAGGGCTGCGGTGACCGTCGACGTGGTCAACGCCGTCCTGCGCGTCGTCTTCCTCGACGAAGATTGCCGAGTCCTTCCACACTGGGCTGTGGCTGATGGCGTCGACAAACCGTCCAAGGGCCAGGTCGTTATCGGCCTGCATGGCTTGCGCGACCGGAGGGCCGCCGGTGTGGTCGGAGCTGATCCACAGGAACTCCAACTGGGGCACGGAACCGTTCTTGACGTCCTTCTGGAAGTCCTGATACCAGATATCGAAGCGGTACTGGTCGGGGATGCCCAGATCGAACTGCGGGTAATTCTGGACCGTGTAGTTCATCACGTTCGGGAGCGGGGAGTACGAACCGATCGCGTTCTGATAGTTAAGAGTTGTCTGGCCCGTGACCCCAGGTGCCGCGCAGTCACTCGGCTGTGGCAATGCATAGTTTGGGTTCGACCCGAACGTCGTTTCATCGAAGCACTGGGAGTCGCGGTAGAACTGTTGCCAGCTCGGCTCGCAGCTTCCCGTATATTCCGTCGCGGTGCACCCCGACACGTTGAAGGTATTCTCCTCGATGTACTCGCCGTAGTTCTTCATCTCGATGTGAGCTGCGGCCGCCACATCGTAGAGGTGGCCCTTGACCTGATAAGCAATCGCATCGCCGCCGTTGGAGGGATAGTCACGGTCCCAGTCCGGCGACTGGATGTCATCGGAATAGGGCGCCATGGCCTGGAGAATCCAGTTGTGACCGTCGGCCGACTGCCGGCTCGGGTCGTAGAAGTTGTCAAAGAGCGGGAAGCGCTCGATCAGCGCGTGCGCATTGGGCGTGACGTTGCCATAGATCCCGGTCGAGCCGAAGACCGCCAGATTGGCCTGGCCATTGCCGGCGGTGACGTCGCCCAGGACCTGATCGTAGGTGCGGTTTTCACGGATGATCACGAAGATGTGCTTGATTTTCGAGGGTTCGCCGATCCGGGCCGGGATTGCCACCGGCCTGGTCGACGGGTTGCCGCCTGCGGCCGACCAGATGTTTTGCTTCAGATCCCAGTGGTTGTTCTGGAAGACTTGCTTCGTCATCGCGCCCAGGGTCCAGCGATTCGGCACGGGGACGATGCTGACGATGCCAAGGTCCTGGTGGGTGTTCAGGGCCGCCGGCGAGCCGTGTGAGGTGGTGGTTGAATTTTCGGGCGGAGTGTTCGGGAAGCCGGTGGTGCCGATGCCCTTGTCGTTGGCAACGAGCAGCGCGTTGTCCGCCGTGTCCAGCACAACCGAGCTTGGCGCATACCCAACGGGGATCATGCCCATGACAGGGTTCCCCTCGCTGTCGCGGAGCCCGACCACTGCGATCGCGTTGGCGTTGTAAAGCGCGACGTAAGCGATGTTGTTCTTGGCATCGACGGCGATCGAGTTCGGGCCTGCGCCATATGCCGGCTGGGGGTCGCCGGGCACGCTGATTGGGAGCCCAAGGTCGATCGTCCGCACCGCTTCGTTGCTGGTCGTGTCGATCACGGAGATGTCGTCGCTATACGCGTTGGCGACCAGCAGGTACTTTCCGTAGAACGCCATGCCGGTCGGGTGATGGCCGACCGTGATGCTGCCGGTAACCGTAAAGGAGGCCAGGTCGACCACTGAAATGGTGCCGAGAGCCGTGGTGCCGGTCGGATATTCGGCGACGACCGGGGTGCCGTCGGAGTATAGTTGGAAATCTCTCTTCTTAGCGATCCGGCCGGCCTCGTTGGAGACGTAGGCTGTTTTGCCGTCCGCGGAGATCACGACGCTGTGGGGGACGTTCCCGACACGGAGTTGCGAAACCAGAGTATTCGTGTTCAGGTCGATCTTGGCCAACTCGTCGTTACCGTCCGCCACGGAGTAGGCGGTCGAGTTATCCGGCGAAACCGCGAGTCCCAGGAGATAAGAACCGCTTTCGGGAATGCCGCAGGGGATCGCATAGCTGCCCGTGGTCCCCATAGGGCTGGAAATCACAACGCCGGTCCCCGGCATGGTGACGGTTTGAGTACAGTTGACAGTGTTCAGCACCGGCTCATTGCCAAATCCGGGGACAGCGGTGATGGTGGCGTCCAGCGGAACATTGATGCGAGCGATGTTGGATGTGATCAGGCCCGTCCCCGGATCGACGTTGACGTAGACAACGTAGCCGCTGTCCTGGCTGAACAGCAGGTGCAGGCCATCCGACGTATAGGTGATGCCGGTAGCGCTGCCCGTTTTGGAGCCGTTGTATGTGAAGTTCTGCAGGACCGCGCCGGTCAGGGTGTTGAAGATGGTGACGGGCTGTGGCGCGCCCATTTGCAGGACGGCGGCGGTGTGATTGCCAAGGGGATTGAGCGCGACGGCCTTGGCGCGGGTGGTGGTGCCGAGGTAGACCTGGGTGCCGGCGGGGGTGATGATTGTGCCGTCGCTGACGACCCACGGGTGGGGCAAGGTCGACGGGTAGTCCGGGCCCTGCGACCCGTTCAGATTCTCGCCTGGGGTGTACGTTGGGAACGGTACTGACTGCGCGAGCACCGGAACGCTCAACCCCGCCACCAGCACGCAGGCCAGCAGACGCAGACGGTTGATCCGGGAATGATTGCGAGAAGCTTTCTGGGACATGAATCATTCTCCTGTTTTCGGTTATTTTTCATAAGGTGACCCGGAATCGGCAAACAACTCGAGGCCGCTTCGGGAAACGCAGATTCGTGGATGGTATGGGTTGGTACGCCAGATCAATCGCATGCAGTTCGGTGCAAAGTCATCGTCGGCGTTTGACCCGCGCGGGCCATTGATTTGCAGCGCGCATCTTCTCTGAACGTACGCTGCGCTTCGTTTCTGAAACGACTCAGCTTGCCCTTGACATGCTGGCATGTTGAGCCCGGGACATGGACATGAAACAGGGCTTGCCTTCACTTCCGTTGCAGGAGCTGGCGCAACTGCAGAGCGACGCCAGCGGCCCAAGTGTACGGGCGCAAAAGGACGCCAGCATGACGGGAGAATTACGTTTTTGTAATCTTTTGCCAGTGCTTTGGATGCTCTGGGTGACACGCTTGGGCGCCGAAACTCTGGGTGAGCCGCAACATCAAAGGTTTTGGATGATCCTCGCGTTCGACAACTGGCTGACCCTAAGGGGGATCGATATTGATGGAACATTAGCTGGCTTATGACCTGCATATAACAACCCCGGATTAGAAAATTGTCAGATTTGAGGCCCGGCATCTATCACGAAGACTGACAGTTGGGCGATCAGAATTTCCCCGCCGGAAACCGCGTTGCACACACGCCGCCGAGAGTAACCGTGACGCTGGCGGCCGCAGACGAGGACGCCGCGATTCGCATCGAGGTCTCCGACAGTGGCCTCGGCATTCCCGCCGATGAGAAGCAAGCCAGGCTGCTGCGTGGGTGCGGAGATTTCCCTGACTACCAGACGCTTATGAACAATGTACTTCGTGCCTTTGTTCAATCACGGTAGCAGCGGGACAATCCGAAATCGAAGTAGAGAACAGGCATGGCCCGCAACGTCCAGGACATCATCAAGAGCCTGCCGCCCAAACGCCGCCGAAAAATCGAAAGGCGCGCCGCTCAGCTTATTCGTTTCCGCCGCAAGTGCCGACGGTATCGACGCACATCGCGCGGTGAACAGGGCCGTTATTCTCGGCATCGGACGCTTCGCCGAGCTACGGCGCGTCCCAGGGTTTCATCACCGGCACATGCGCTTTGTCATAGTCACTTCGATCACGAGTAACGACCGTGAGACCGGGATGAATTGCCGTTGCGGCGATCATCAAGTCCGGCTGAGAAAAGGTGTGACCGGTCTTCCGGCCTTCCTCGACGAGAAGCCGCCACTTCAACATGATGTCTTCCGTTATTTCGAGAACGCGGCCTTCAAACATGGCGCGCACCTTGTGCGTCAACCACTCATTCAGTTCGGATCGGCGATTGGGTTCTGCAACCAGTTCGATGCCGAAGCGTATCTCGGCAAGCGTCACAACGCTGATAAAAATCTGATCGAGTGGGGCCC
>Ga0210394_10005775_pt1 | contig 13721 bp, 16 predicted proteins | sample IncBWC12MmetaG_FD_160121 | JGI IMG/M metagenome (GOLD analysis project Ga0210394, IMG submission 160121) | Forest soil microbial communities from Barre Woods Harvard Forest LTER site, Petersham, Massachusetts, United States - Inc-BW-C-12-M | ecosystem: Environmental > Terrestrial > Soil >...
TTCAGGCTCGGCCATCAGGAGTTTCACCGCCGCTGACGTGTCGAGATATGCGACCTCAGCGCTCATCTGTCCTGATGTCCGCGAGGACCTGGGATAAAAGGGGCTTGCCATCGATCCGCTGGGTTGGCTTGACGTCGAGGAGATCTCCCGTTGCAAGGCTCGCCCGATTTTCTGCCACCAGTTGATCCAGCCGGCTGCTCTCGTGCATCGGCACTATCCGCGCCACGGCTATGCCGCGGTCAGTAACTTCGACAACTTCTCCCGAAGCCACCTCCCGCAAAACTGCCGAGGCGTTCTGCCGAAGCTCCCTGATTCCCACTCTTTTCATGTAGCACAAGGTAGCACATGTGGGCTGCGACGTGCCTCAGCCTCGCGGCGAGGGGAACCAATAAGCAAACCGACCGTCGGTCTGTTATAGTCAAGCAATGGCCCGGACCATGAACGCAACCCTCCGGACGGTGCGGCGGGACGCCTTCCTGGACGTGGCCCAGGGGTTTGTTCAGACCAAGGGTTTCGACGCTATGAGCATCCAGGACGTGCTCGACGAGGTGGACGCGTCCAAGGGCGCCTTCTACCACTACTTCGACTCCAAGCAGGCGCTGCTCGAGGCGGTCGTGGAGCGCTTCGCCGACGCAGCGCTCGTCACCATCGCCCCCGTGCTCAATGACGCGAGCCTGCCGGCCATCCGGAAGCTGGAGCGCATCTTCTCCGGCATCGCCAGCTTCAAGGCGCAGCAGCGGGAGTTCGTGCTCGCGATCATCAAGGTCTGGAACTCGGACGGCAACGCGATCGTCCGCGAGAAGTTGCGCCGGCTGACTGTGAACCGCCTGGCACCTCTCCTCTCCGTCGTCATCGAACAGGGCATCGCGGAGAGCACGTTCGCCGCCGCGTCCCCCGAGGAGACGGCAATGGTGCTCACGTCGTTGATGCAGGGCTTCCAGCAGCAGGCGAACGATTTGTTCATCGCACGCGAGGCCGGCACCATCGGATTCGACGTTGTGAAACGTTCGGTCGCTGCCAATACCGAGGCGTTCGAGCGGATCCTGGGGATTCCCACGGGATCGCTGACGTTGATCGACGAGCCGACTTTGCGTTTCTGGTTCGGATAAGGAGGCATTCAGTGGCTGCAGTGATCGAAGTTCAAGGTCTTGCCAAGAGGTATGGCAGCAAGCGCGGCATCAACGACGTCTCCTTCTCGGTCGACGAAGGCGAGGTGTTCGGCTTCCTGGGTCCCAACGGTGCGGGCAAGACGACGACGATCAGGATCCTGATGGCGCTGATCGGCGCCGACTCCGGCACGGCGCGGATCGCCGGGCTGGACTGCTGGCACCAGTCCGTGGCGATCAAAAAGATTGTCGGCTACGTCCCGGGCGAGCCGGCGCTCGATCCGAACCTCACCGGCGGTCAGATCCTCGAGTTCTTCGCGCGCCTGCGCGGCGGAGTCGATCAGAAGTACCTCAAAGACTTGATCGAAAGATTCGATCTCGACATCAGCCGCAAGTTCCGCCAGTACTCCACTGGCAACAAGCGCAAGGTCGTTCTGATCCAGGCCTTCATGCACCGCCCACGCTTGCTGATCCTCGACGAGCCCACGAGTGGCCTCGATCCGCTCAACCAGCACGAGTTCGATCGCATGGTCAAAGAGGTTAGTGATGAAGGCCGCACCGTCTTTCTGTCGTCCCACATCCTCAGCGAGGTGGAGAAGACCTGCACCAGGGTGGGCATCATCCGGGCCGGGAGCATCGTGCGGATCGGCGGCGTGGCTGAGGTCGCCGCCATCAAGCGCTACGAGATGACTGTGACATTCGGCAGTCCAGTCCCAGCCGACGCTTTCAAGAGTCTTGACGGCGTGATCAGTGTCGAGGCCTCAGACGAAGGGCACACGCTGCGCCTGGAGATGCAGGGGCCGGCGGACGCGGTGGTCAAAGCCGCGGCGCGATATCCGGTCATATCGCTCACCAGCCATGAGCCCAGCCTCGAGGACATCTTCCTGCGCTACTACGAATCGGACGTCGCCGCCAAGGAGGCCGAGCATGTGGTGGCTTAGGAGCGTCTTTCTGAAGACCCTTCGCGACTACCGCGTCGCGATCCTCGGCTGGGGCATCGGCATGGGGTTGGTCGTGGTCTCGCCGATGGCGAGCGTGGATACGCTGCTCAGCACGCCGCAGGCGCGCGAGCAGCTCGTCTCTCTCGCGGCCCAATTCTCGTGGAACGCCGACGTGGTCGCCGTCGACACCATCGGCGGTTACGCGACCTTCAAGATCGGCATCTTCATCTTCCTGATTGCGATCTGGCCGCTCCTGGCGGGCAGCCGCATGTTGCGCAGCGAGGAGGAGCGCGGATCGATTGATGTGCTTCTCTCGGTGCCGCGACCCCGTGCGCGCATCGCGCTGGAGAAGCTGGCGGCGATGTGGACCGCGCTCCTTGTGATGGGCGTGCTGATCGGACTGCTGGCGTATGTTGGGGGCCAGAAGTTCGGCGCCGACTTCAGCCTGGTCGATGGCCTGATCTTCGGCCTGAATCTCGCCCTCGTCTGCGCGATCTTCGGGGGCCTGGCCCTCCTGATCTCGCAGTTCACCCGCGAGGCGGGCCCGGCGGCCGGCTGGACGGGAGCCCTGCTTTTGGTCTTCATCGTGCTGGACATGGTCCGGCGAGTGATCCCGAACGACGCGTGGATCTCGCGCCTATCCCCCATCTACTACTACAACCTCAGCAAGCCGCTGATACCGAGCTATGGGGTCAACTTCGGCGCGATGCTGTTCCTGCTCGCCCTGGCCCTGTTCCTCGGCGCCGCAGCCGTGTGGCTCTTTGTCCGGCGCGATGTCGGGGGCACGGTACCGCTGCCACGCTGGCTTCAATTACCTGAGCGCACACCGAACCGAGCTCTGCCCGTTGGGGATTGGTCGCTGCGGTCGGTCTACGCGCGAGGCCTCGGCATGATCGCTATGCCGGCGATGTGGTGGACCCTTCTCATCGCAGGTTGGGCGATCTGGGTGGTGGTCGTCGTCCAGCAGCTCGGGTCAAAGCTGGATTCGTTGCTCGCCAGCTCGCCTTCGGCTGCGAATCTCATCAAGACCCTCGGCGGAGGCAGCGCCAGCCTGAGCACCGGCTTGCTGAGCGCGATGTTGTTCTTCCTGCCCCTGTTCCTCATGGCATTCGCCGTGACCCAGGTCAACAGCTGGTCCTCGGACGAGCAGGACGGCCGCCTCGAGCTCCTGCTGGCGGCGCCACAACCTCGGCTCAGCGTGATCCTGTGTCGCTTCGCAGCGCTGGCCACAGCCACGATCGTGATCAGCTTGATCACATTGCTCGCGACAGCCGTGGCGGCAGCCGCCGCAGGCATCAGCCTTGACACGGGCGACCTCGCCGCGGCGACGCTGGGCATGGTGCCGCTGGGGCTTTTGGTGGCCGCGATCGGATACATGGGCGCCGGGTGGTTGCGAAGCGCGGCCGACACCGGGCTCCTGAGCTTCCTCCTGGTGGCCTGGTTCTTCATCAGCTTCATCGGACCGGAGCTCAAGTTGCCGGACGCAACGCTGAAACTGTCCGCCTTCTACTACTACGGCACGCCCTTGCTGCACGGGCTGCAGGCAGCGTCGGTCGTCGGAGTCATCGCGGTCGCCGCACTCGCGTTGGGCATCGGCGCACTCCGGTTTGCCCGCAAAGACATAGCGGTGTAGCCAGCTCCGAAGCCACACGTGGCCACCGTTCGGTACCTTTTCGGCATGACTCACGAGGAAGGGATCCTGGCCAGCACCGAGGTCGAGGCCGATCCCACCTTTGCCCCAACCGCTGTGATCCTCGTGGAGGGGGTCAGCGACCAGCTGGCGCTCGAGGCATTGGCGCGGCGCCGCGGCCGGAATCTCGAGGCCGAGGGCATCGCCATCGTGCCGATGGGAGGCGCCACCAACATCCGGCGTTTCCTCGATGTGTACGGCCCTCGGGGCCTCGACACGCGCCTGGCCGGCCTTTACGACGCCGGCGAGGAGGACGACTTCAAGCGTGCTCTCGAGCGCGAGGGCTTCGGATCAGACCTCAAGCGCGCCGACCTGGAGCGGCTCGGTTTCTACGCGTGCCAGGCTGACCTGGAGGCAGAGCTCATCCGCGCTCTCGGCACGGCCGCGGTCGAGCGCGTCATCGAAGGTCAGGACGAGCTGGCATCGCTGCGGTCGCTCCAGAACCAGCCTGCCTGGCGCGGACGCAAGGTCGAAGAACAGCTCCGGCGCTTCTTCGGCAGCAAGGGCAGCCGGAAGAGCCGATTTGGGGCCTTGCTGGTCGAGGCCATGGATCTGAGCCAGGTGCCCCGACCGCTCGACCTCGTCCTGGCGCATCTGTAAGGGCTGCGAGAGCGGCCCGCGCCTATGGCTCGCCCAGCAGCTTGGGCCCTACCGCGCCTTGAGCTCTGGCACCCCATGCATGGATCGGGCTCGACCACGCCGTCGCTCTGACTAGCGGCGGAGCTCAGGCGACGGTAAGGACCACGTTCCCCACCTTCTGCTGCGTTTCGACGTATCTGGTGGCCTCGACCACCTGCTCCAGCGGGTAGCACCGATCGATGACCGGCCGGTACCGCCCAGCCTCGACCAGTTCCTTGAGGAAAAAGACATCCTGCTTGGGAATTCGAGGCGGGATCTGGAACACCACCCTCTTGGCGCCCTTGCGCGCGGGCAGGATCGCCAGGAGGATGTTCGCGACGCCATCTGTCGGCAGATAGAGACCGCCAGGGCGCAGCGAGCCCCGGCAGCTCTTGAACGAGTGCTTGCCCACCGCGTCCAAGATGACGTCATAGGTCTCGCCGTTCTTGGTGAAGTCTTGCTGCATGTAATCGATCATCCTGTCCGCCCCCAGGGATCGCACGAGCTCGAGGTTCTTGGTGCCGCACACGGCGGTGACGTCGGCGCCCAGATGCCTGGCCAGCTGCACGGCGGCGGTGCCGATGGCCCCGGACGCGCCATAGATCAGGATCCTGCGCCCGGGCCCGAGGTCTGCCATTTTCAAGCACAGCCAGGCATTGAGCGCCCCGTCGCAGATCGGCGCAGCCTCCTCGAACGTCAAGCCGTCCGGCATGCGCGCCATGCGGCCCCTCTCGCGCATGCAAAGGAACTCCGCGTGGGCCCCAAACCTGAGCCCGCTGGTGCCGAACACGCGGTCACCGACGGCAAACTCGGTGACGGCCGCACCCACCGCCTCAACCTCTCCGGCAAACTCACTGCCGAGGATTGGTTGCCTCGGGCGTCGAATCCCCGATACCAGCCTGCTGATGGGCACCGCGGCCCAACTGGTGCTGCGGTTGGCTTCGCGAATATGGACGTCCGACCGGTTGACGGTGGTGGCGTGGACCTTGACCAGCACTTCATCATCTTTGGGGGCGGGCTTCGCGACCTCCTCCAGCCTGAGGACGTCAGGTGGCCCGTACGTGCCGTAGACCACGGCTCTCATCGCTTCGTGCTCCGTTCGATCGTCAACACGACATTGCCTGTCTTCTGCTGGGTTTCGACGTACCTGGTCGCCTCGACGACATCTTCCAGCGGATAGGAGCGGTCGATGACCGCGCGGAACTTTCCGGCCTCGATCACCTGCTTGATGAAGAGGACGGTTTTCTGCGTGTAACGAGGGGGTATCGGGAAGATCGCCTTGCGGTCTCCGATCCGCGACGTCCACAGCGCGAGGAAGAGATTGCGGAACCCGTCGGTCGCGACATAAACGCCGCCTGGTTTCAGCGAGCCCTTGCTCCGTTTGAAAGAGTGCTTTCCTACCGCATCGAAGATGACGTCGTACGTCTCGCCGTTCTTCGTGAAGTCTTCCTGCAAGTAGTCGATGACTGTGTCGGCCCCGAGGGATTTGACCAGGTCGACGTTCTTCGTGTTGCACACGGCGGTGACGTCGGTCTCGAAGTACTTGGCGAGTTGCACGCCCGCGGTTCCGATCGCGCCGGATGCGCCGTAGATGAGAATCTTCTGCCCTTTTTGGACGTGCGCCGCCTCGAGGCACATGAGCGCGAGAACGGCTCCATCGGTTACCGCGGCAGCCTGTTCGAAGGTCATGCCGGCCGGCGCGAGCGCGATCGGCGCCGTCTCCTTCATGGCGATGTACTCCGCGTGCGCTCCGGACTGAAACGAGCTGGTGCTGCCGAAGACGTGGTCGCCCACTGCGAACTTGGTGACAGCTGAGCCGATGGCTTCGATCTCCCCAGCCAGCTCGGTGCCAAGGATCCGCTGCTTGGGCCGGCGGAGACCGAAGAAAAGTCTGATCAGTGCTGGTTGAGCCGAGCGGATACCGATGTCTGTGCGTGTGACAGTGGTGGCGTGAATCCTGATCAGCACCTCGTCAGCTTTGGGGATGGGCTGGGGGACCTCGACAATGTGTTGGACGTCCGGCGGCCCATAGTTGTCGGCGACCACAGCTCTCATCGGGTTGACTGCCCCTTGTCGGTTGATTGTGGGTGCCGAATCGGCCCGCCATGCTGCCACATGCGCCCGGCCCGGAAGAGCTCCGCGGGCTTGCCACCCGCCGCGCCCGGACGCGCGCGCCGCCCAGTCGGGATGACCCAACCGCTCTCGGTCACGACCCTCCTCCGGAAGTTGGCTCCATCGAGCTGCACGCCCCAGACGGCCTCATAAACCGCACGGAGCTCGGCGACCGTGAATGTCGGACCCACGAAAGCCGTCGCTATGCCCGTGAGCTCCAGGTCGACGCGGACCCGCTCGACCGCGTCTCGCACTATCCGAGCGTGGTCGAAAGCGAGGTCTCGCTTTCCATTGAGCGCCTCTGACACAGGGACCAGCGCCGCGTCCGCGGCGTCAGTGCCCGCGACGACAGACCCCACATCCCGCAGCACCGCGAGGTAGGCAATGGTCACCACGTTCATCCGAGGGTCGCGGCCCGGGTCGCCGTAGGCCGCGAACTGCTTCATCAGGCTCGCGCTGTCGACGCCTGTCTCCTCGGCGAGCTCTCGCGTCGCCGCCTCGTCGAGGGTTTCGGTCGGTCGCTTGAAGCCACCCGGGATCGCCCACTTGCCGGCGAATGGGGCGACGCCGCGCCGCACCAACAGCACGTGCAGCCGGCTCTGGGCCATGGTCAGGATCACCATGTCCACCGTCACCGCGAACGCCGGGAACTGCGATGGGTCGTAGTTGGCGGGAACGCCGGGGTCGTGGGTTTTGGTCGCCACGACCATTACCCTAACAGGAAGTTATGGTCTTGTCGACCAGAACCTGGCCAGGAGCTTTCCGATGGCTTCTCGATGTACCTTCGGCGGGTAGTATGGTGAGTATGGCGAAAGATAAGGTCACGATTACTCTCGACCGTAGCAAGGCAAACGACGCGCGCGCCCTTGTTGGGGCGTCCTCCACCTCGGAAGTCATCGACATCGCGCTCGAGCGGCTGATTCGGGCCGAACGCAAGAGCAAGGACGTGGCCGCATATAGGCGACTCCCACCCACGAAACAAGAGAATGATCTCGCCCTTGTCGGTGACGCGGGCGCCCTGGCCGATGAGACTGATTGGGAAAGCCTGTACACGGACGCCGAGGGATGACGACGGCCTCGATCCGTCGCGGCGACGTCTGGCTCGCCCGATTGGACAAGATCCGACCACTCGTTGTTCTGACTCGCGACCCGCTCGCGTCAATCCTCAACGCCGTGATTGCAGCGCCGATCACTTCGACCGTTCGCAACCTGTCCACCGAGGTTGCGGTTGGGCCCGGCGACGGCGTTCGCGTCAGCTCGGTCGCGAATCTGGACAACGTACAGTTGGTCGCTCGATCGCGACTCGTGCGCCGAGTGGGCAGAGTCAAGCCGACCACCATGCGGGCCATATGCGACGCGCTCGCAACCGCGGTGGATTGCGGTTAAGCGCCTCCCAACACCTGGGCGACACCGACCTCGGACGATAGGTTCGAGAGAGTAGGCCAAGCGGGACGCTATTCGAACCGGCTCGACGATCTACTCGTAGCCCTTGACGCGAAATAGTCGGCCAGAGAGGAATCTACGTATCCGGCGTAGCCCAAGCTAAACGCTTTCCGACCGCCTCGACGACTCGATCAGCTCGCAGAGCGTCCGCTGCGGAGTCCACCACCGGGAGGCGCAAAAGGGTCGATCACATCCACATCTGGGTATCGGCGGAGCCCGATGTCGCGGCTGTAAATCCGCCGTACGCCGTGCTGCCTCATCAGCGTAATGAGGTGGGCGTCGGGCACATCATTTCCGCGTGCCTGGTCGCGGCTCGTTTGACGGAACAGGTCCCAGAATCCGTCCGTCTCGCCTGGTGTACGCACGTGGGGCCGCTTGAGAAGGGCTTCGGCATTGGCGCTCGCGTCGCGTGCGCTAAGAGGCTTGGGCAGGATCGCTGGGTGCGTAACGATGCGCAGGTAGCCCAGTACCACCGGCCAGAACAAATACAGAAGATCCGGTCCACCCGCAAGGCGCCTAACCAGTTGTATGGCTTGCGGGTACACAGGATCGCTCTGATTGCTTGCGTAGACGAGGATGTTGGCGTCAAATGTGGCACTCATCCGCGAACTTCCAGCACTGCTCTCACCGCCTCCTTGTCTTCGAGGTCAACCAACGGCCGCCCCAAATCCTTGGCGATCCACGCGAGGCCACTGTGATCCGGGTGACGTCCGCCCTGCTCCTTAAGAGACGTGGCCAGCAGCTCAGATGCGAGCTGGCCCATGCTTTTGCCCGCGCCCTTGCTGCGGCGCTTGAGCTCCTTGACGACTGTTGGGTCGAGATCGATCGTAGTGCGCATGATGCGTGATGCTACCACGGAGCGCATCAGATGAAGTAGCCCCGGCGGGATTCGAACCCGCGATCTCAGCCTTGAGAGGGCTGCGTCCTAGGCCACTAGACGACGGGGCCGCGTCGTGAAATCGCGTCCGGACGGACGCAACATGCTACCAAGATCATTGTCCCGCAACGGCCGCGTCGCGCCGGGCTCTCCCGGCCAGATACCGCTCGATCGCAAAGGCCACCAAGGCCACTACAAGGACCGGCCACGCCAGCCACTGCAGGTGATACGACAGCCCACCGCCGAGCGAAAGCACCAGGCCCGTGAGCACTAGCGCCAAGGTCACGCGGCGGTGCCGGACTCGGGACGGAGCCAGCGCCTGGTACGAATGCTCGCGATGCCCGATACCGAGGCGCCGCCCCGCTCGCGCCATGCGCACCAGCGTCTCCAGCGGGTCGAGCAGAAACAGCGTGAGGCCGACGCCGACCGCGAACATCGCCATTGGACGCCCGAACTCGGGCGCCAGGAGAGGGAGCCCGGCAATCGCGAAACCCACCGAATAGCTGCCCGAATCGCCCAGAAAGATCCGAGCCGGCGGGCTGTTGAACAGCAGGAAGCCAAGACAAGATGCGGCCAGCACGATTGCCAGCTCCACCGCTCCCGTGGACCAGATGCCGATGATGACCCCGCTGCAGCTCGCAAAACCCTGCCCACCCGCGAGCCCATCGATGCCATCCATGAAGTTGTAGAAGTTGGTCACGGACACCAGCCAGAGCACCGCCAGCGGCCAACCCACCCAGCCGATCGGCACGTCAAGCGGCGGCGGCAGGGGCAGCCTGCCGACGCCTCCGACCACTGCGACGACCACCGCCGCTACCACCACCTGGACCAAAAGGCGGTAGCGGACCGGTACCGAGCGCCGATCGTCGATGACGCCCAGGGCGGCCAGCACGGCAATGCCGGCCAGCAGGACACCAAGGTTCCGGTCCAGGGGGACGCCGGCAGCGGTCAGGAAGATGACACCCGCAGCCACCCCGGCGACGATCGCGATCCCGCCCCCGCGAGGCATCGGGGAGAGATGGGAGCTGCGCTCGTTGGGGACGTCGATCAAGCCAAGGCGCGCGGCGTTGCGGGCGACCAACCAAACGGTCGCGGCCGCGACGCCGAAGCCGAGCACCACCGCCACCGCGAAGGCGGCGATCACGAAGCTTTGCGCTGGGCAACCACTTCGCGCGCCGCGGTGGCAAACGTCATCTTGGTTCGGAATCCCAGCTCGCGCTCAATTCTCCTCCCGCTGTAGATCGCAGGCACCGAGAGCTTGGAGAGGGCAGCAGAATCGAAGGGCAACCTTCGACGCACGATCCGCTCGCCAAGGTCGCCGAGCAGAGCGCTCGAGGCCAGGACGGCACGGGGCACGTGCCACCCGGGCGCTTGGCGCCCGAGCGCTTGCAGGACGATCTCGTAGATCTCGCGAGACGAGTAAGGACGCGGCTCGGAAACTATGTAGACCTTGCCCGCCGCTTCGGGTCTCTGGGCGACGAGGATCGCCGCGTCGACCGCGTCATCGACATGGAGCAGGCTGCGCTTCCCCGGGTACTGGGGCAGCGGTGGAAACACTCCCCGATCGATCGACGCGATCATCCGCGGCAGCTGACCTTTGTGCCCGGGACCGTAGACCATCGGCAGCCGCAGGCATACGGTGCTCATTCCCGACTGGCCGTTCATGCTCAAAACCAGCTCTTCGGCCCGGAGCTTGGCGCGGCCGTAGGGCGTGGTCGGCGCCGGCTGGGTGTTTTCATCGAGCTCGGATGCCAGACCCTCCGGCATCACGGCCACGGTGCTGAAGAACACGAACGCCTTCACCCTTGCTTCGGCCGCGGCCTGCAGCAGATAGGTCGTCCCATCGACCGTGACCCTGATGTGCTCGGCCTCCGCATATCCGCCTTCGTCCATCCTGTGCACGCGCCCGGCGAGGTGGAACACGGCTTGGGGCTTGATGTCGGTGAGCCCGAGGATCGGGTCTTTGCCGATGTCGTTGGTGATCGTCTTCGGCCCTGTGCCCCGGCGCGACAGGCGATAGACGTCGGAGCCCATGGCCTCAAGCCGCGTGGATAAGGCCCCGCCGATGAAGCCGTCGGCGCCGGTGACCAGAGTCCGGGCAAGCAGAGGCGGCACCGATTTCCCAGCTCGCCTCTTCACGATTGGCATTATTCCCGCAACACGACGCGGTTGTGCCGGCTGCCGCCCCTCTTCCCAACCCTCCCCCTGAAGGTCGAAGCGAGACCTGGTGGGCGGCGTTGGGGTCGAACCAACGACCTCTCGCGTGTGAGGCGAGCGCTCTTCCACTGAGCTAGCCGCCCTCGGGGGGGGACCATTTTACCTTCGCGGCCTACGATCTCTCTTGAATGCCAACCCCTGGCCAAGCGCCGCTATCCGAGCAATCCTGCGTCGCCTGCAAGCCCGGCAGCCCGCACCTCAGCCGGGAGGAGATCGACCACCGGCTGGGCCAGCTCGATGGCTGGACGATCGAGGAGGCCGGCGACCATCTGCGCCTGGCCAAGGTCTTCAAGTTCAAAGGCTTCCTGCCGGGTGTCGACCTGGTGAACCGGATCGCGGCGATCGCCGAGGCGGAGCAGCACCACCCAGACTTGCTGGTCAGGTATGGCTCGGTGACGGTCTGGCTCTGGACGCACGCCGCCGCCGGCATCACCCAAAACGACTTCATCCTGGCGGCCAAGATCGACCGGCTCCAGGGCGCCTGACTTCAGCCAAATCAGCACGGGGTCCGTCGACAAGCGGCATGTGACGAAGTCTTTACGACGTCCACTTTGGATTATCGTTAGATGCGTGCTAGTTTCAGCGGGCTCATGAACTTCTTCATCTGCTTGCTTATGCACCGTCGTGAGCGCGAGATACTCGTCCAGGGGGTCCTCCCGTGGGGTATCGACGCCGTGGTCTTCTGCTGGCGCTGCGACCGCATGCGCGGCCGAGCAGTCAAGGTCCTTCAGCTAAGCCACAGTCGCCTGCGCGCATAACCGCGCGCTGGTCAGCGCTCCAGAACGACGGCGGGATAGTAGGCCGGGAGGATGGTCCTCCGCGGAAACTCTTGGGCTGCCTGGTCCCGCAAGGAGAGGTCGACGTTCCAGCTGACCACGACGACCGCATCGCATCCGCTCAGCTGGTCGGCGGTTGAAACCACTTTGAAGTTGGACGTGTAGGCCGCCAGCACCTGCTCGTCGGCGTGAATGACGCAGGCGGTCTGGCCCGCGGCATGAATGCGATCGACAAACGCCGCGGCCTGCTTCAGGGCCAGGGGATCCTCCGTGTAACCGGTGGCCTGGCTGATCGCAGCGGCCACCGCGCCCACCAGGACGATTGGCGCGAGCACCTTCCAGCGGGCGATCGCGGCCGCCATCAGGAATGCAATGCCTGGCACCAGAAAGATGAAGAACCGCGGGTAGAGATAGGCGGGCTTCAACCCCAGCCACAGGATCGCGACGACCACGACGATCACGGCCACCGAGGCCCACACCCATGATTCGGCGCGCAGCGCCCACAAGCCCAGACCCGCGGCACTAAGCCACAGGCCGATCGGCAACAGCACCGGCGCACCGAATAGAAAAAGGACGAGGTCGCGCGGAAAGTCCGGGTTGAACATGCTTGCCGGGTACCCGTGTTGCACCAGCTCCATGAACTGGATGTTGGCGTTGGCGGCCCCGCCAATCAGGGCCGCGCCGATCCACGCTGGCGCCAGCTGGAGCAGTGGGTGCGCATCCCGGCGGGTCGCCGACCACGCGATGTGGGCGACGAGCACCACGGCTGCAAACAGCTGAGCCGTGATGGCGAGGCCCATCAGCAACGCGTACGCCACTCGGCGGGTGGGCGTGCGCTGCTCAGAGGCCAGGAGCAAGGACGCGAGCACCGAGAGGAGGGCTGCGAGGCTGTAACCGCGCAGATCCCTGCCGTTGTCCACGAACAGAGGTACCGTCGCGATGTAGAGGGCGGCGCTCACGCCCGCCAGCATTCCGAACTTCCGTGAAAGGACTGCGCCCATCACGCCGACGGTCCCCCCCGCCGCCAGAGCGGGCAGCAGCCGGTACACGGCCTCGCTCCTCGAGCCGGTCGCCGAGTAGATCAGGTGGCTGACCAGCGAGAGGAGGACGTGGTCGTTGGAGGCCACGCTCTTGAGGTCGATGGTGGGTATGACCGAGCGCACGGCGAAGGCGTCCCACAGGGACGGCGTGGCGATGAAGTTGGCGAAGGTGGCCGCTGCGTCGTAGCCATATGAGCGGTTGGCGCCGATCAGGTAAACAGCTGTGGTGACGACGCCGAGGACGATTCCGGCAATCAGGGGGCCGCGACTTCGCATCGCGGGGAAGTTAACCCGTTTGCGCTGCTCCCGCGCTCATCTTTCGTAGTTGGTGCATTACTGGGCGCCCCCTCCGGCCCTGGTCCCTCCCGCGCTTCGCGCGGGGGCCCCAGAGGAAAGCGGGGTGGACACCTCGTCTAATTCAGGCAGAATCTCTTCCCCTGTGTAGGCCGATGCCTGCATTCTGAACAGGCGGGCGTAGCGGCCGTTCAGCCGCATCAGCTCTTCGTGTGTGCCCTCCTCGACGAGCTTGCCGTGCTCGAGGAAAACGATGCGGTCGGCACGCCTCACGGTAGAAAAGCGGTGTGAGATGTACACGGCCGTCCTTCCTTGGGTCAGCGAGTGCAGACGCTCGAAGAGGTCGTACTCCGCCTGAGCATCGAGGGCCGACGTCGGCTCGTCCAGCAACAGGATCTTGGCGTCGCGCATGAAGGCCCGGGCCAGGGCAACCTTTTGCCACTCCCCGCCGGAGAGGTTGACCCCAGCGTCGAACCACTTGCCCAGCGCGGTGTCGTACCCCTCGGGCAGGCTTGAGATGAGCTCGTCGGCGCCGGCCTGCTTGGAAGCCTTCTCGATCGCCTCGCGATCGCCGATGTCGGGCACGTCTCCGAGGCCGATGTTCTCG
>Ga0210394_10005776_pt1 | contig 13719 bp, 9 predicted proteins | sample IncBWC12MmetaG_FD_160121 | JGI IMG/M metagenome (GOLD analysis project Ga0210394, IMG submission 160121) | Forest soil microbial communities from Barre Woods Harvard Forest LTER site, Petersham, Massachusetts, United States - Inc-BW-C-12-M | ecosystem: Environmental > Terrestrial > Soil >...
CCCAGCACGAGAGTTGTCTTCGGTTACCAATTGAAGCATCAGGGTCTCGGCGCGGCTGGCGAGCGCGAAATGGGTTTCCTCCAGTTCGCCGGACAGGATTTCTTCGATCAGCTTGTGCAGCACGAGACCACGAATCCGGCCCGCTCCGACCGGAAGCTTGGCTTCCGGCGCCTCATTGAGCTCGATCGCCACCGCCTCGCCAACGGGCATGCGGTCCGCATCGTGATCGCTCGGCCGAAGCCAGGTGAGCCGGGTGGTGCGAAGACTGATGGCCGCGGCTTCGGCTTCGAAACCTTCGGCCGTCTGAAGATTCGGCGCGTCGGCGAGTGGCAGTGCCGTAATCGCAGGCGGCAACTTGGCCACATCGAGTGACGGCAAGGTGCTGTGCGCCAGGTCGACGATCCGCGCCCAGGAATTGGCTGCGGCGCCCGGCAGTACCGGCAGTACGAGGAGATCGCGGGCGCGCGTGCAGGCGACGTAAAGCAGCCGTTGCTGCTCGCGCAGGAGGCTTTCGTCGTCCGCCTGCATCGCGAGCCGAAGATCGGGAGGCGCTACCTCGCCTACGATCCAGTGCAGCGTGTCGTCGGACGGCCGGTGCACAAAGGGCTCGGGCGACCGGCGTTGCGTCGCCGTATTGACCGGGATCACCACCGGCCATTCGAGGCCCTTGGCGCTGTGCATCGTGACGAGTTCGATGGCGCTGTCCTGCGCATCGATCCGGCCTTCCGGAGAGGCCTCGCGAGCCGCCCAGGCGGCACCGAGATCGCGGGCCAGGCGCTTCAGGCCCCGTACGCCGTAGGGCCGCGCCCGCTCAAGAAAGGCGTCGACGTTCGCCAAGGCGCGGGCGCAATCCTCGCCGGGACGCGCCGCGAGAATTGGCCGGATCATCAGCCGTTCGATGGCTTCGGACAGCAACAGCATTGGCGCCGTCGACCGTGCGCGCCGCCGAAGGTCACGCAGGACCAGCAGCGTCTCGCGGGCAACCGGATGAGCGACAAGATCAGGATCGGTCACTAGCGAGAGGCGAGGCAGCATCTCCGGGCGGCTCAGATCCGGCGGAAGTGCTGCTGTGATGTCGAGCAGTTCTTCCTCCGACAGACCGACGAAAGGTCCGCGCATGAAAGCCCCAAACGCGACCGTGTCGGCGGCATCGGCGAGGGTCCGTGTCAGCGCCAGCAGGTCCTGAAACTCCTGGCGGCGCAGGAGGCCCTTTCCGGCCTGCGAGGCAACCGGCAGCCCGCGCCGTTCAAGCGCACGCTCATAGCGCCAGAGATCGGTCCAGGTGGGAGCGAGCAAAGCGATATCGGATGGCGCCAGCGGCGCGGTCTCGCCGGCGAGGTTGCGGATCCTGAGGCGGCCGATCAGCTGGGTGCAGAGTTCGGCGACGGCCGCTGCTTCGGCCTCGCGGATTTCCTCGGCGCGGGGCTCCGGTGGTAGCTGGACGGGCAGCTTGACGATGCTGGGCGGGTCATCGGCCTCATCGCAAATCGTCGCGGTCAGCGGCACGTAACCGGGTTGGCCGTCGCGCGACAGCGGCGTCTCGAAGCAATGGTTCACATGCGCGAGGATGCCGGCCCGGGAGCGGAAATTTGCGGCAATCTGGATGATGTTGCCGGGCCACCGCCGGGCAATGGCGGCTTTGGCCTGCCGGTAGGAGACGATGTCGGCGCCGCGAAAGCGATAGATCGCCTGCTTGGGGTCGCCGACCATGAAAAGCGCGCCAGGCCGCAGCGGGCTGTCGGCCCACGCGTCGGCACGTTGCTCGGCGGCGATCAGGAACAGGATTTCGCCCTGGATCGGGTCGGTATCCTGGAATTCGTCGATGAGAATGTACCGGTACTCCCCGAGCGCGCGGCGCACGGGCTCGTGGCCGCGCACAAGCGCGCAGGCGCGGTGCAGCAGATCGTCAAAATCCAGCACCGCCGCGGCGCGCTTGAACGCGTCGTAGGCGGCGATGACCTCGTCGAGCTCCTCGGACAGGATCGCGACCAGATTGCGTGCGACCCGGCCGAGCAGGGTCCGGTAACATTCATCGGCACGGCCGAAGAGCTGTTCGGCCTCATCCCAGAGCCGTGCTCCTTCCTGCTTACCGGCCACTCTTACCCACGCGGTTTTCAGACGTGGGGCACGCAGCTCGAAGCTCTTGCCGCGCATGCAGGGCAACGAGGGCGGATGCGCAAGCTTCCACAGGAGCGAAAAGGAAGGTGTCCCTTCGAAGCCATCAACAAAAAAGCCGGCCAGCTGGTCGAGATAACCCACCAGTTCGGCCGTCCTCGGTTCGCCCGGGGATCGCGCCAGCCACCGGCCGAATTCAGCGACAGCGTCGGCGAGATCGATGTCCGACCGGCCGGAGAAATCGGCCGGCAGCGGCCTGGCCGTCCGGTGATTGCGCCGGAACACCGCGAGCTTCCGGAGCGTAGCCACGACCTTGCGCGGATCGTCGCGGGAGAGAGCCCCAATCGGATCGTCGGGACGGGGGGGACCGGTAAGCCGCCGCCGAATCCATTGCTCGAATACCATGGCGAAGGCGGCCTCCGCCTCGGCGCCGTCGAGCATGCGGGCGCCGGGATCGATATCGGACTCGACGGCATAGCTGCGGATGATCGTCTGGCAGAAGGCGTGGATCGTCGCCGCTGTCAGTTCGTCGAGTTTTCCTGCGGCTTCGGCGAGCGCCGCGCGGCGGGGGGGATCGAGGCCCTCCGGCAACACCACCGCCAGAGGGGGCGGAACTCGACCGCTGAGCAGTTCGTCGACAAACCGGTGGACGCGCGCCGAGAGTTCGTTTGCCGCGAGGTCGGTGAAAGTAATGGCTGCGATGTTCGCCGGCTCGACGCCGCTCGCCAGCAGCATCGTCACGCGGCCGGCCATCAGCGCGGTCTTGCCGGTGCCGGCCGCCGCCTCGACAAGCAATGTCGAACCGAGGTCAGTGAGCGCCCGGAGGCGGGCGTCTGTGTCCGCAAGCCGCGTCACCGGGCGCTCCAGATCTTCGAAGCTGGGGCAAGCGCCTGGCTGAAAGCTTGCCGCTTGATCTCAAGGTAGCTGCCGAACGCTGCAGGTAGCGCGAGGCGAAAGTCGTTCCAGGATTCCTGCGCATCGGGGCCGGGGATGGCCGCGCCCTGCTCGAGCAAGGCGCACGCTGCCGCGACGTGCGAGCCGATCTCGGCGATCGCCGCGTCGACATCGGCGAGGCGGTGGGCCCGCGGTTTCAGGTCGGTGCCGAGGAACACGAGCCGGGCGAGAATATGGCTGACCTCCGGCAGCAATTGCCTGGCGGCAGCCGCATAGATGACGCGCTGGAGCTCGGCGCCGCGATGAAAGACGATTTGATCGGCCTTTTTGGGTTCGGCGCCTGTCTTGTAGTCCGAGACCCGGACAGCGCCACGCGCGGCACGAAGATCGAGCCGGTCGATGCTGCCGCGCACAAGGATGTTCGTGCCGGGAAGTTGGACGGGCAATTGCGGGTCCCAGGGCAGATCGGAGCCGCCGGTAGCAGCGGGCTCGCCGAACCTGACTTCGGTCCAGCTGCGGGTGTCAGCCTGAAACGGCTCGTCGAAAGTGAGCGCCTTGTGCGCCAGCTGCCGCCCTGCTTCGAGCGTGTGCTGCCAAAGCAGCAGCGGTGGCGTCGAGCGCTTCAGCGGCCACTGTATGCCGATAGCCCCGACCGCGGCGCCGAGAGCGTTTTCGATCTCCTCGGGGGTCGCGCGCGCATAGCCGGGATCGGGTTCCAGTATGTCGACGGCCCGCTTGAGCAGCTCGTGGACAAGTTCGCCGAAGGCCCGCGGATCGAGGCTGAGCGGCAGCTCATCCTGCTCTGTTGCGTCCCATCCGAGCGCGTGCTGCCATACAAAGCGGAGTGGATCACGTAGCAGCCGGCGCAGCGAGGTTGCCGACTGCGGCTGAGCGAGGGCGCGGCGGATCATCGGATGGCCGGCCCGAATTCGGCCGTCATGAGCCGTCACAGCCGCGCGGCGCCACTGCGTCCAGCATTGGGTGGCGGCGGCAATGACGGGCAGGACTGTTGCCTCCTGCGGTCTTGCCGCGAGCCGGTCGGCCTCGCTGAAAGCATGGGCCGGGATCCTGTCGCGCTTGAGGGAAGCTTCGATTCCGAATGGCCGCAGGATCGGACTGGACGCCAGCGGTTTACCTTGCGCATCCCTCCGGCTGCGCGAGAGAACGCAGGCGCCGCCCGCCTGTGCGGTGATGACCTGAAAAGCGCGGCGGTCGCGTTCCGCAAGGGGGATGGGATCGAGGATGCGGCGGGCGAGAAGATGATCGGGGAGCAGCGGATCCTCCGCCGCCGCGCGCGGCCAGGAACCGCTCGTCATGCCGATCAGGCGCACCCACCGCCGCGGGGCGCCGGCGAGATGCGCGGCGGGACACCAGACGGCGGAAACGCCGGGATCGCGGCCGTCCGGCACGCGCAGCTCCTGCAAGGAAAATTCCAGAGCCTCGGCGGGCGCACGCCGAAGCGCCTCGGCCCAAAGCTGCAGCGAGGCGGGACCTAGAAGAGCGTTGCCGGCCTGCTTGGCGACGGCGATGCCCTGGGCGAGGAGTTCTATGACGGGGAGCAGGACTGGTGCCACATCGGGCTCGTCGGGCCGGGAAGCGTCGGCCGCTGCAAGTGCGCGGCGCCAGTGGTCGGCCTCAAACAGCCCCGCTTCGGACGGCAGGCCCGCGGCCCAGCGCCTAGGCAGGTCCTTGAGGGACAGCTCCTGTCCAGTGCCGTAGGCGAGTAGCCGCCTGATCCTGTCCTGGCTGATCCCGTTTAGCAGCGTATCGGCAAGCGCGGCGCAAGCCTGGCCTTCGCGGGTCGATAAGGCGGGGACACCATGCGAGAAGTGCAAGGGCAGGCCGGCGGTTCGCGCCAGCACGAGGAAAGGCTCGTCCCAACCCTGCGGCGACGCGGCGGCGATGGCGATCTCCTCCGGGCGGGCGCGGCCGGAGGCGAGCAATTGCCTCAGCCAGCGCAAGGCCTCAACGACCTCGGCGTGCGGATTGGCGTAGGAGACAAGTTCGGGCGGGGCCGGCGCTTCGAGAGCAGCTTCGATGATCTCGACGCGAAACCATCCTCGATCGGCCGCCGCCGGCGCGCGCCAGGTGAGCTCGGTCGTGTCGGCGAGCGCCGCGAGCAATGGCCGCCAGACGGGCGGAACCTGCATGACGCCATCGAGTTCCACCGCACCAAGGAGGATGCCTGCGTGTCGGGTGCGCTCGATAGCGCGGTCGCGGAGGTGGCGCGGTGTCAGGGCGCCGGGAGGCAAAGCCGCGTGGACGCGCTGCTCAATAAGCGCGAGATCGGCAAGACGGGCGCCGTCAGCGGCAAGCGCTTGCAGGTCGAGATCCGCGTCCCAGACTTTGCCGAGCGTGGCGAAGAGCGCCCGCGTCATGCCGGGCAGCGCGCGCATGCGGTCGAGATCGGCAAAGCCGCCGGGGTCGATGGCGGCCCGGATTGCGGGTTCCAGTTCCTGCGGCCCGGCGGCCCGAAGGAAGCCGCCGGCAAGACGCGCGGCGAGAGCCGGTAGCGTCATGATTTGCAGGCCCGCTTCGGCATTGCGGGCCGCCGCGAGGCGCCGCATCCGGAAGGCGAGAGGGCCATCGATGATCACCGTCCGGCGTAGCATTAGCGTCCTGTGCCGTTAATTCGGGGCCGGGCAGTTCGGTTGGGGGGTCGAGGATGCAGGCCGCCGCCTTTCCACGCGTCCGAACCGAGCCACTCCTCGAAGTACCAAAGCCAGAGAAAGGTCCGCGGGACAATCGTCTCCGAGATCCTTCGCGACGGCGACCACTCGCCGGTACCTGGCAGGTACAGGCAGAGCTGAACCCGTGTTTGGTCATAGACATGCGGAAGCTTGCGCCCTTCGGCGAGCAGGTTGAGGTCCGGGTCGATGACAAAAACCTGCGGCACGCCGCCCTGCCGAAATTCAATCCGGACCAGATAAAGCCGGCTTAGCGGATCGGGCCGCGCGGTGAATTCCCAGTTCAGCGTGCCGAGACGAACGCCACCCTCGCCCCTGCAGATTGGGTTGATCTTGAGGTTGACGAACTGCTGCACGGCGGTGAGCAACGGCGCCCCGTGATACAGCATCAGCGGTCAGCATGGCCAAAGAAGGTGTTTGGCCGCACCGCGGTTCCGCCACCGGTGCCCGTTGCGGCGCTCAGGCCGACACCGGGTGTGACGACCAGGCGGCCGCTGTTGCGGTGCGCCGTGATCCTGTCGGTCATCGGCTGCATTGCGTCGGCGGCAGCGGAAGAACCGAAGGAATCTGCGAGGCTCTTCTGGATCCGATCGCGTCCGGCAAGTTCCAGCAGCCGCTCCAGATCAGCGACACATACCCGGTGCCATGCGTAGAACGCGTCGGCGAGCAGCGGCTTCGCATTCCACTTTTCGGCGAAGTTCTCGCCTTGCGTGGTCTCGTTGGGGATGTACCAACCGATACCATCGAATGTGATGAAGTCGGGCATCGACTGCAGCACCGAAACCAGCAGATCGATCTCGTCGTCGAACACGCCGTTGTGCACGCGCCATTCGTAACTGCGGGCGGCCAGGGTCGTGATGATGACCGACAGCGGCGCCAGCTCGGGCTGGCCGGCGAAGTAAATCTCGCGGTGCCGCTTACAGAGCTGGACGACGCGCCGGAGAAGCCCCTTGATCCGCATGCGCGCCGGATATGGCTCGACGCTATCGGCAGCATAGCGCTCGGCCTTCAACAGCCGGAACATGGGCTGTAGCAGGGCGCGCTTCTCGAAGAGCCTGCGATAGCCGATCGGGTTGGTCGGCTTCCACTGGCGCAGTTCCTTGTCCGGCACGAGTTCACCGCCAAGGGCGCAGCCAGGGTTCGGGATGGACGGCGTGATGTCCATGTGGAACTCGCCAGCATAGTTGAGGCGCCAGCAGCGCCGCATCTCCTCGATCAGCCGCTGATAGGTGCCATGATCCTTGAGCCGGTCGCCGACCAGCGTCTTCAGCGCGGCAGGGCGGGTCGCAGGAGTTGCGTGCGGCACGTGGCAAACCAGGTCGACGTCGAACTCGGCTTTGCCGAGCGGCTTCGTCGTGGTGCCGAGCGCGACGGACCCATGCACGTAAATCCAGGCGCCGGCCAGAAGCGGGGCGTCGCCGAGCCAGCGGCCGACAGCGCCGTAACGGTCTTCGGCCAGTTCGGCCTGCGACGGGCTTAGCTCAAGCCCCTCGCACATCGCCTCGAGGATTTCGGCAAGTTGAGATCTGCGAGCGAGTTTTGGGTCGATGAACACGTGCTGGTCTCCTCGGCTAAACTCACTCGGCCGCGACACGGTCGGAATGGCAGGGGGTGAACGGGGCGGCCACGGCGCCCAGAAATTCGCGCCTGATCGTCGGCAGGGCGGTACGCGCCTCTCCCCGCCCGAGGCCGGCGAGGTCGCGTATTTTCGAGGCGTCGTCGAGCGCGGCGAAACCTTCGGGCATCACGGGATTGATCCGGAAGAAGGCGCTGCGGCTATGCGGATGGTCGAGCAAAAGGGTTGCGGTGCCCTCGGCGCCGAACGATTGGCCCTGCATCATCACTTCGATAATGGCGGCGGTGTCGCGCAGCCCCGAACTCTTGCGGAGAACGAGGGCGGTCTCGGTGCAGCCGAGGCTGAGCATCTTGGTCTCCGCCATGTTCCAATTGAGGACGGCGGCGGCTTCGACCGCGGCGAGGCCGCAAGGGTTGTTGGCCCAAACGCCGCCATCGATGAGGCCGATGAAGTTCTCCATCATGTGCTGCGGCAGATAGGTTGGTGCGGCCGCCGTCGCGAGCGCGGCGTCGACCGCCAGCAGCTTCCAGTCACGCTCGAACCGCGGGTGATGGGCGGTCTTGATGACGTGGACCGCGCGGCGGTTCGAGTCGTAGGCCGGGATCAAAAGCCGCGTCGCGCTGTCGCCGATTCGGGCAGCGCCAAGGATCGCGGACAGGGCGTTTTTCAGACGGTCCGGCGCGTATTTGGCGCGGCGAACCCGGCGCGCCGCGCGGTAGATTTTTTCGGCGGCCCAGCGCCGTGGCTGATCCTGCCGGAACACCGCTGGACCCTCGTTGACATAGAAATCGAGGATCGTTCGGGCAGGGATGCCAAGGCCGAGCCCGATGGCGATGATGCCGCCGGTGCTGGTGCCGGCGGTGAGGTCAAAATGTTCGACGATCCGCTTGCCCGTCGCTTCCTCGATTTCCGCGAGAAAGGCGGCAGGCAGCGCGCCTTTCAGGCCGCCGCCGTCAATACTCAGGATACGTCTCATCTTTCCGTCAATCTCCTGCCGGCCGCAGATCGGAGACCGCCGCGCGGCAGCTTTGATCGACCGGCCAATATTCGTGGTATGCTGTGCCGATCCCTCGATTCGCGCGCGGGACACGGCAATACGAGCCCTGACCGGATATGCGCGTCAGGGGCGGTATTGCGGACATGAAGACAGAAATTTTTTCAGAGGACGTCCGCAAGGCGCCTGGTGCCGCGCAGCAGGAAGAGAAGCGTCTCGCCGAGACGCCTGCCGGAGCCCGGGACATCGCATCCGAGGACGAGGTCCGCGCCCAGCTGCTGGCGCTTGACGATGACGCGCTGGGCCGCCTCGAACTCAAGGCGGCGGCGTACCGCCGGATGTTGCCGCGACAGGATGCGGATGATCTGGTGAACGAGGCGCTGCGGCGGGTGCTCGACGGTTGCCGCAAATGGCCGAAGGACATCGCCTTCATGGCGTTCTTGTTCGCGACGATGCGCAGCATTGCCTCGGAGTGGCTGAAGCGAAACCGAAGGGAAGTGCCGGATAGTCAGATCGGAACCGGCAATGACGGGGAGGACGGCGATAGTTACCTGGAACGCCAGCCAGCCGCCGGCGGCGGCCCCGAGGATGCCGCGCTTTTCGCGAAATTCGCGGACGCGGTCGAGGAGATGTTCGCGAACGACGATGACGTGATGGCGGTGATCATTGGCCGCGTCGAAGGCCTCTCCGCGGCGGAGACCCGCGAGAAGTTCGAGATGACGGCGACGGCGTTCGGGACGGCACAGAAACGGTTGCGGCGCGCGGTGCTCGCCGGCAGATTGGATGGCTGGCGATGAACAAGGACGACGAGCGGAAGCGCTTCGAGGGGATCGTCGCGGCGGTCGACGACGCGATCCTCGCGGCGACGCCTGCCGAGATCGCGGAGGAACTGCGCGCGCTGGACATCGATCCGGGGGCGGCGGCGGCAGGAATGCGTGCGCGAGTTGAGGCCGCCGTTCGGGCCAGGGGCAAGAGGTTGATGAGAGACGCGGCCGAGCAGGCCCGCAGCGGCCGGGGTTTCCAGGTCATCTCAGGCGGCGCCCAACTGGTCGCGAATGATCCGCGGGCCAAATTGGCGCGCCTTCTGTCCCGGCCTGGCGTCCCGACCACGCTCGCCGCCCGGGATGGCCGATCGATGTCCGACGCCGATGTCGACAGTCTCATCGAGGATCTCGCGGAGCTCGGCATCACCGAGGACGATCAGCAATGAGGCGGCTGCGTGCCTCTGACCTGCTTCTTGAGCTCGGCGTTGACCGTCCGGAAGAGATCGATGTCGAGGCTATCGCCTGTTACTGCGGATGCAAGGTGCGATACCGCCACCTCGATGGCTGCGCGGCCCGGCTGGTCGGCGCCGGCGATCGGGCGATCATCTCGGTCGACGAGAATTCAGGGCCGGAGCGCCGGCGCTTTTCCGTCGCGCACGAAATCGCCCATTGGATGCTCGACCGGGGCAAGCCGTTGTTCGAGTGCCAGAAAGCCGACCTGAGGAGTCCATGGTCGCGCGCCTCGCACCCTGAAGCGCGCGCCAACGGGTTCGCCGCCGATCTGCTGATGCCGCTACCGCTGTTTGTCCCGCTCGCGCGCAACAAGCCGGTGACGTTCGACACGGTGGACCAGTTGAGAAACGTTTTTCACGTCAGCCGTACCGCGGCTGCGTTCCGGTTCGTAGAGACCAGCGATGTGGATTGCATGCTGGTCTGTCATGGGACTGAGGGACGCCGGTGGTTCGTCGGCAGCCGGCGCGTTGATGGTTACTTCTGGCCGCAAACGCAGCTTTCGGAAGATTCGGACGCCTACGCCATTCTGCACGGTGACGAAGGAAGCGGCAGGAGCCAGACGGTCGATGCCGACGATTGGATCGACCACTGGAGCGCCGGCCAGTACGAGATCAGAGAGCATTCGGTGCGGGCCGGGGAGGTCGTGTTGAGCCTCCTATGGTGGAAGGACATCACGATGGTCGAGCGGTTCGTTCACTGAGCGAACCGGCCGTGATGTGGATGATTGAGGCCGGAATCTCGGATCCTGCGACCGACCGGCGAGCACGGCCGGAACATCGCTGCGATGCAGCATTCTGGAGAGGAATGCGACATCGATGGCGACGGTCTGGTCGTTCTTGCTCCTTTCGCGATAGTTCGAGTCGAAAATGTCATAAAATTCCGGGAAAAGTGAACTAAAATTACACAGGGAGGTGCGTTTCTTCATCTAATTATAACCATAGTGATCGGTGGAAGCAGGGAGCAGAAACGTGACAAAGATCGATGACATGCTCTCCACAGCCGCGCTACGGCTCCGTGACTTCGACAGCTCTAGCGGCTTCACCGAGCAAGAGCTTCTGGCTGGGCTCACCGTTCCGGCAATCGCCGATCCGATCCTTCCCGACAGGCGGGCGGTACCGCCCCCTGCCAAAACTGCGGAGGCTTCCATCAGGCCCCGCCGCAGACGAACTCGCCGCATAGGCGCTCCGCGTCGAAGAGAGCTCTCCGCCTATCCGCGCGCGTTGCGCCTCGGCGGGTAACGGTTCGTCGCGATTGTCCGCGCGCCCTACCGTCGTTGCTTCCTCGTCAACGGCATGCTGCGCTCACCCGGCGGCTTCGGTGCCGGTATTGGCTCCGGTCACGGTGCCGGCGGGGCGAGCTTGTCGAGGATCACCTTGAAGCTGCGCACCCTCGGCGACAGCGGGACGCAGTTCAACGCGCGATGAGTTGAAGCAGCGACACTGAGGTCCGACTTGGCGAAACGACGCTATATCTGATAATGTCCTGTATCATCTTCACTGTGACGCCCGGTCCTTAATTTTCTGCGGGGGGTTAACCAAATACATCGATTAACATTCCTTTGCGGCCCCTACGGTTTCGCTGACGAGGTCAATCGATGAGCAGCCGCCGCGCGGTTCTCGCTGGCGCTCTCGCTCCCTCGCCTGTCGCCGGGCGGGCGCATCTGACGACCGGCAGCAGGCGGCCCCACGATCGGGTTTCTCGTGCCGGCATCCGGGCCTTACATCGGAACGCCGACCGCGGTCTTTGACTCGTTCCGTCGCGGGCTCGCCGATCCCGTTGCCGCCTGAACCCTCAGGCGATCACCAAAATTCGGCGATATCTCTAGCGATGCTATGCCGGCGACGCCTCCGCCGCGGAGGCCTCATCGACGAGTCAGGTCCGGCCGTTGATGGCGCGAAAGCGGAGCCGCGCGTCTTCAGTTCAGTTCCAGCGACGAAGAGGCTGGCACCGCAGCCCCGGCGGATGCCGCCATGCGCCTGGTCATCGACCAGGCGCGGGCTAATGATCGTTCCGAAGTCGTCGACAAAGCAATAAGGCAAGACCTTGACCGCGCAGGTATCCGGGTTGACCTCGGCAATATGACCACGTGCCATCAGGCCGCGATATCGGCCTTCCGCATCGCCGCGATCACCGCCTTGGTAAAGGTCGACGTGGTGGCCCCGCCACCCAAATCCGCGGTGTGCATACCGCCGCCGATGGCGCCTGCAACGCCGTCCCGCAGTTGCTGCGCGGTGGTGCGGCAGGCTGGCTCATGGGTCCGCGGGTATAGCCAGTCTAGCAACTGCGCGGTCGACAGGATCAATGCTGCCGGATTGGCGAGTCCCTTGCCGGCAATATCCGGCGCGGTGCCGTGGACGGCCTGCGCCATGGCGTGATCGCTGCCCGCGTTCAACGAGGGCGCGAGCCCCACGCCGCCGGCGAGGCCCGATGCCTGATCGGAAAGGATGTCGCCGAACAGGTTCGTGGTGGCAACGAGGCGATATTCCTTATGTCGGCGCGGAAAGGACGAACTGAACGTATCGACCCGCAGCAGGTTGAGCGCGATCGTCGGATATTCGGATTTGAGTTTCTCGAAGGCGCCGATGAACAAAGCCTCGGTCTGCGGCAGGGCAGTGCGCTTGTGGGCGATATGCAAGAGGCTCTCGCCCCGGGCCGCGGCATAGTCCAGGCTGAACCGCGCGAAACGGTCGCAGGCCACGCCGGTGATGATGCGCAGCGACACCGCGACGTCGTCGGTTGGCTTGAATTCGCCATAACCCCAGGCGAGGTTGCGGTCGGGATAGAAGCCTTCGGTGTTCTCGCGGAGGATCGTCACGTCGAGGTCCGGCACCAGCGGGTCCAGCTGCGGCCAGGCCCGCACCGGGCGGACGTTCGCGAACAGCTTGAAGGTGCGGCGCAGGTAACCGCTGGGATGACCTTTCGTGTGGTCGTCCGCCGGGTATTCGCCGGCAAAGGTCGGCCCCATGATCCAGCCATCAGATGCGCGTAGCGTCTGTTCGGTGGCCTCCGACAGCAGGGCTCCCTCCTGCTCCTTGGCCTTCCAGCCGACCAGGCAATGCGTCAGACGCAGCTTCAGTCCGGTGCGCTCGCTAGGCCTGCAGCACCTCGATCGTGGCATCGGTGATTTCCGGCCCGATCCCGTCGCCCGCCAGCACGCCGATCTTGAATTCAGCCTGATCCGCCATTCTGTTTCCCCTTCTGTCGCGCGCACCGCGGGGGCCGCGCCGTTTCCTTAGCAAGGCATTCTGCTTCGTTGTCTTCAAACCGCGGCCCTTGCCCGAACGATTCCATCGAGCGAGGCTACGCGACCCCAAGAGGAGAGATCCATGCCCGCATCATACGAAAACCATCGCGCGCAGCTCAAAGCCATCCTCGTCGCCTGGGGGATGCCGGAGGACAATGCGGATGCGACAGCCGACATCCTGTCTTGGGCCGACCTGCATGGCGTCGACAGCCACGGGCTCTCGATGTTGCCCGGCTACGACCGGCTGCGGCGCAGCGGGCGTGCGAACATGGCGGCGCAGCCGCGCATCATCAGGGAAACGCCGGTCTCCGCGCTGGTGGATGGCGGCGGCGGGCTCGGTCACGTGCCGGCGCGGTTCGCGATGCAGGTGACGATCGACAAGGCGAAAGAGGCCGGCATCGCAATTGCCGCGGTGCGCAACTCCGCCCATTTCGGCGCCACCGGCTATTACACGCTGATGGCGGCGAAGGAAGGGCTGATCGGGATGGCGTGCACCAGCGCCTCTTCGATCCAGGTGGCGCCGACCTTCGGCAAGGAAGCAAAGCTCGGCACCGATCCCTGGTCGTTCGCCGCGCCGACCGCTGAGGGGCCGCCGTTCCTGCTCGATATGGCAACCACGACGGTGGCGGCCGGCCGCATCCGCAACAAGGCGAATGAGGGGCTTCCCTGCCCACCCGGCTGGGTGCTCAACAAGGATGGGCTCCCCAGCACCGATCCCATGGAGGCGCGCGAGAAAGGCGGCTTTCTCACCTCGCTCGGCGGCTCGCCGGAGAATTCCAGCTACAAGGGCTACGGCCTCTCGGCGATGGTCAACATCCTCGGCTCGTGCCTGTCGGGCGCGACCTTGATCACCGACCCGATGCACACGAAGAAGCCGCAGGGCAACGATATCGGCCACTGCTTCATTGCGATCGATCCCGCCCTGTTCCGCG
>Ga0210394_10005777_pt1 | contig 13719 bp, 12 predicted proteins | sample IncBWC12MmetaG_FD_160121 | JGI IMG/M metagenome (GOLD analysis project Ga0210394, IMG submission 160121) | Forest soil microbial communities from Barre Woods Harvard Forest LTER site, Petersham, Massachusetts, United States - Inc-BW-C-12-M | ecosystem: Environmental > Terrestrial > Soil >...
CGGGGGCGTCGTCTGTTTCGTCGGCGAAGGCGGCGACGTGACGATCGATGTCAGCCCGCAGATGCTGCGCAAGCAGCTCACCATCATCGGCTCGTGGACGTTCTCCACGACCATCCAGGCCGACTGTGCGCGTTTCGTCGCCGACAACAAGATCGACGTCGAGCATCTGTTCACCGATCGCTGGAAGCTCGCGCAGGCCGAGACGGCCTACACGCTGTTCGACCAACAGACGAGCGGCAAGGGCGTGTTCTTGATGTAGGTTCAGTGCCGCCGCAGAAAATCCAGAACCTTGTCGTTGAACGCGCCGGGCTGCTCCCATGCCATGGCGTGGCCGGCATCGTGAATGACAGCCCATTCGTGATGTTGCAGATGTGTGGCCCAGATGCGCATCAAGGCCGGCGGCGCTAGAAGATCGGCATCGGCGGCGATCACCAGCGTCGGCGCGGTAATGGCCGCGATCTTGGTAAAAGTGTTCGGCGTGCGCAGCTGCGGCTGAAAGCCTGCGCCGGGCTGGCGCGCATGTTCGTCGATTTCGATCCAGCGTTTGGTGCCTTCGGGGTTGGTGCCGCGATATGACGCGCCGATCTCCCGGTAATGCGCCGATTGTTTCCTGATCTCGGGGATGGCGATGCGGGCGATGAAATCGGCGATCTCCCTGTCCTCGAAGCTTCCCGTCGAAGCGCCCACGATCAGGCTGCGGATTTTTTCCGGGCGCCACGCCGCGTAATCGAGCGCGATGAAGCCGCCGCCGGCGACGCCGAGCAGGTGGAATTCTTCAAGCTTGAGATGATCGGCAAGCGCATCGAGATCGCCGGCGATGCTGCCGGGCTGCGCGCCGGACGCTGGACCGGCCACGCTCTTGCCCCAACCCTTGCGATCGAAGGAGATGACGCGATAGCCGGCCAAAGCGAAGGCGGCGATCTGCGGTTCCCAGATTTCGACCGTGCCGGTGTTGGGATGGAGAAGAACGATCGGCGCGCCCGTGCCGCCGGTGTCGGTGAACCATAATTTCACGCCGGGGAGGTCGGCATAGGCGCCGCTCAGGACAGTCTCATCGGCCGACATGTCACGTTTCTCCCGTTTGCATTGATTGGAGGACGGCATCCACCACAAAATGCCGATGACATCATGTCACCACTTGTCGTAACATCTAGGGCTGCGAGTAAGCGAAACGAGTAACAGGGAGAACGCGCCATGGCGAATTACACGTGGGATCATATCCATCTGCGTACCACCAATCCCGAGGCGATGGCGCAATGGTTCGAGCAGAAGCTCGGCGCCGAGGTGGTCCGTACCACGCAGCAGGGCAAGCCGCGCATCGATCTCAAGCTTGGCGGCGCCAATATCTTCATCGCGCCGGTCGAAACCGGCGACGGCGTCAATGCCGCGCCGACCACGCCGTATCGCGGCCTCGATCATTTCGGGCTTTCGGTGCGCGGCATCGACGCCATCGCCGCCGACCTCAAGGCCAAGGGCGTCGAGTTCACCCGCGAGCCGACCACGGTGCGGCCCGGCGTGCGCGTCTGCTTCATCCGCGCGCCGGAAGGCGTGTCGATCGAGCTGCTCGACCGCAACGTCTGAGACATGAACTTCAGGAGAATTCCGCAATGCTGATGCTTTATTATGCGCCGGGCGCCTGCTCGATGGCGTCGCACATCGTGCTCGAGGACAGCGGCGAAAAATACGAACCGAAGAAAGTCGACCTTGCCGGCGGCGAGCAGCGCACCGAAGCCTATCTGAAAATCAATCCGCAGGGCCGCGTGCCGGTGCTGCGCCTCGACAACGGCGATCCGCTGGCGGAGAACACCGCAATCCTGCCCTATCTCGGCAAGCGCTTCGACCTGTGGCCGAAGGACCCGCTGGCCGATGCCAAGGCTCTGTCGACGATCGGCTTCTTTGCCGCCAGCGTGCATCCGGCGCACGCCCATGTCGGCCGGCCCGAGCGCTACACCGCCGACACCTCGGCCTATCCGGGCATCAAGGACGCCGGCCTGAAAACATTCCACGGCTATCTGAAGCAGATCGACGGCATGCTGGCCGGACGCGAATGGCTATCCGATAAATATTCCGTGCTCGATCCCTACGCTTTCGTCTTCTACACCTGGGGCGTGCGCCGCCAGCTGCCGATGGGCGAACTCAAGAACTACACCGCGCACAAGGACCGCATGCTCAAGCGGCCGGCCGTCGGGCGCGTGGTCGAGGACGAGAAGGTCAAGGTGTAAACGCCACGCCGATTAATTGGCGATATCGAAGCCAATCGTGATCTGAACCCGCAACGTGTCTTCGCCGGCTGAGATCGGCACCGGCGCCGTCATGCTCGCCTGGGCGCGGAACATCGGCATGGGAACGGGTGGCATCGTGCCGGTGTCCTCGGTGAGCCAGGCTACGCGGCCGAGCGTGAAGCCCGCGGCGTGCGCGTAAAGCTCGGCCTTGCGCCGCGCATCGGCGACGGCGGCTTCGCGGGCCTGGTCGAGCGCCTTGGCGGGATCGGAATGCAGGAACGAGACGTTGCCGATGTCGGTCGCGCCGGCATCGACCATGCGATCGAGAGTGTCGGACACCTTGCCGAGCGCGCGCACCGTCACGGTGATTTGGTTGGAGACGCTGTAGCCGACAAGTTTCGGCTCCGCCTGCGGCTGCGGTGGCGCATAGGCCGGCTGGATCGAGAATTGCGCGGTCTTGATGTCGGTCTGCGCGATGCCCGAATTCAGCAGCGCCGCGGTGATCGCAGCCACCACTTTCGAGTTGGCGTCGGTCGCTTCCTTGACGGTCTTGCCCTTGGTGGTGACGCCGCCCCTGATCTGCGCATAGTCCGGCGCGACATGGACGCTGCCTTCGCCGATGACGATCACGCGCGCTTCAGGCTGGGCCGGCGGCTGCTGCGCCTGCACGCAAGGCGCGACAAAAATTGCCACCGCGGCCATGGCCGCGCCCACCAGAAAGCGGCGTGACGCGGCTTGCAACGCGAATCTTCCGGACCGGCGCGCGAGCATGACGACCTCCATCAAACGCGCGCGATTCTACAGGCCTTTTGGCTTTTTGTTTGTACCTGAAATGGTCCAATCAAGACGTGTTACGCCGTCGTCGGCTCTTCGAACTTGAAGCCGACCTTCTGCAAGCCTTCCAGCGCCGACTTGCCGTATTCGTCCTCGATTTCCTTGGCGAGACTCGGCGCATAGGAAATCGGATCGGCCTGCTCGGCTGTTTCCGGCACGATCATGACCAACAAACGGCCGGTGACGTCGGAGACATTGCGGAAGCTGCGGTTCTCGCCGCGCGGCACCGAGATCATGTCGAGCGGATCGAGCACAAGCTTGTGCTCGCCGCGATCGCCCCAGGCGATCTCGAAACGGCCGGCGAGGCACATGAAATTCTCCACCGTGTTGAGGTGGCGATGCAGGCCGGGCCCGTTGCCCGGCTCGCACTCGGCGATGCTGACGATGAGGCCGCGCGGGCCCTTGACCGGCGCGCCGGCGCTGCGGCCCTGATAATCGGCCGGCGCCATCACCGGATAGACTTTGCGCGCCGTGATCTTCTCCACCGCGCCGGCCGGAATGCCATGGGTGGCGAAATTCTGCTGCTGATAGGTTTGCAGCTTGTTGAAGCGGGCGACGCGTTTTTCCATTGTTTCCGGATTGAGCGATTGCGTGGTCACGGCGGCTCCTCCAAGTGGCTTGTCTAGCAAGTGGCTCGTTCAAGTGCGGCTTTGCGCCATTATTCTCTTCGCGCGATGGCTTGTCGAGCCAGTGTCCGATAGAAACAGATTTCAGACTGAGCGAACGGCGGCCATCGCACGTGATCAAGGCGAGGACCTAAGTTTACGGCTTAACGCTCTCGCTCAACCATTCGACCGCCGCCTGCACGCCGCCCTTGCCGTGGGCGATGCCGAGCGCGCCGAGGGCTTGCTCGATGACGCCGAGCGTGCCCAGCACCATCGGCGCATTGACGTGGCCCATATGGGCGATGCGAAACGCCTTGCCGTTCAATTTGCCGATGCCGTGGCCGAGGACGACGCCGCATTTGGTGTCGCAATACGCGCGCAGCAGTTTGGGATCGTAACCGTTCGTCAGCACGGTGGTGACCGCATCGGAGCGGTCGCCCGGTTCGGCGACGTTGAAATCGATGACGTTGCCTTGCTTCCACACCGCGACGGCGCGGCGCACGGCCTCGGCGAGCAGACGGTGGCGCAGGAAGACGTTGTCGAGCCCTTCCGCAAATAGCATGTCGAGGGCTTTGCGCAGCGCAAACAACAATTGCTCCGGCGGCGTGCCGGAATATTTCTGATAATGCGACTCGCCGTCGCGCGTCGTCCAATCCCAGTAGGGCGTGCGCAAACCGGCCGTGCGGTGGGCGGCGCGGGCGCGCGCGCCGGCGGCGACGAAGCTCAAGCCCGGCGGCGACATCAGGCCCTTCTGCGATCCCGAAACCGCGACATCGACGCCCCAGGCGTCCATCGCAAACGGCACGCAGCCGAGCGAGGCGACGGCGTCGACCAAATAGAGTGCGTCGTGGCGGGCCGCTTTGATGGCGGCGCCGATCGCCGCGATATCGTTGGCGACGCCGGTCGAGGTCTCGATCTGCACGGCGAGGATCGCCTTGATCGCGCCGCCGTTGTCGGCGCGCAAGCGGGCTTCGACATCGGCTGGCCGCACCGCGCGCCGCCAATCGCCGGCGAGAACTTCGATCTCGACACCGAGTCGCGCCGCGGCGTCGCCCCAAGCGATGCCGAACTGGCCGCTTTCCAGGACCAAAATCTTGTCGCCGCGCGACAGCACATTGGTCAGCGCCGCTTCCCAGGCGCCATGGCCGTTGGCGATATAGATGTAGGGACGGGTCGCGGTAGCGAAAACTTTGCCGAGATCGCGCAACAGGCCATTGGTCAGCGCGATCAGCGGCTCGGAATAGATCTCCACCGCCGGGCGGTGCATCGCCTGCAGCACTTCGTCGGGAATATTCGTCGGCCCCGGGACCGCCAGGAATTCACGACCCGCGCGGACGGTCATGGGCCAGCGCCTCATAGATCGGGATGTTTTGCATCATCGCTGCTTTCGTTGGTGCGGCATCGTATTGCCCGCGCCACCCCTCTGGAAGGGGACTTAAGGGTCGTTCGCCCCCGGCGAATCACAGTACAAATGCTGTGCAGATCCTGGACACGGCGCCGCCAACGGCCCGCGCTTGACCGAATGTCGCCATCGTTTGCGCGGAATATCGCTACAGCTGAGGATTTCGTTCCTGCGGGCGCGTCGGCAAATGTTCAGCCGAAACGGAACGATGCTATACTGCCGCGAGCGAGATCGAGTCCTTTTTGTGGCGACCACCGCGAGGCTCTCCGCATGACAAGCGCGGCACCCGGCAAAGCTCGATCGATCGGTCTGCACGGAGTCTTCAAGGCTGCGATCTATACGCTCGAATTGATCGCCATCGCCATGGCCTATTTCGGCCTCGCCGTGTCCGGGCTCCTGATTCCGTGGATCAATCCGACCGCGACGCCGCTGTGGCCGCCGACCGGCCTGGCGATGGCGCTCGTGCTGTTACGCGGCTATCGGATCTGGCCGGCGATCTTGGTGGGCGCGTTTTTCTCCACCGTCGTGGGCAACGGCGCGCTGGCGGAAGCGGCCTGCATCGCGCTCGGCACGCCGATCGCGGCGCTGGCCGGAGCCTGGCTGATCAATCGCTGGTCGCACGGCCGCGAGACCTTCGCAACGCCGCTCGGCGTGGCGAAATTCGCCCTCATCGCCTTCGCGCCGACCGCGATGATCAGCGCCACCATGGCCATCGTGGGCCTGGTTCCCGCCAACGACGCCGGTCTTGCGAGTCCCGTCGCCACGTGGACGGCGCGGTGGCTGGCGGACGCCGCCGGAACGCTGATCGTCGCTCCCGTCATCGTGCTCTGGGCGACCAAGCCGTCACGGGCCTGGTCGCGCTGGAGCCTGTTGGAAACCGCCGGCGTCGTCATCGTCACCGCCGCCATCGGCATCGCGGCCTTCGGCCCGCAAGCCGGCAGCGCGCTCATGGACAGCGACTTCTATGCGCTCTTGCCATACCGGAGCCTGCTCGCATTCCTGGTCGTGCTGCCGCTGTTGTGGGCGAGCCTGCGCGGCAATCCGCGCGACGCCGCGGCTGCGGCGCCGATTTCTTGCGCGATCGCGGCGTGGGGTTTCGCAACCAGTTTCGACTTGAATGGATCGCCGGTACTGCTCTTTGCACTGGTCCTGGCCACGTCGCTGCCGCCGCTGATTTTGGCCGCCGCGATCACCACTCATCAACAAACGACAGCGCGCTTACAGGCGGCGAACGACCAATCGAACCGGCAAGTTGTCGAGACCAGGCTCGCCTTCGAGCGCTCCAAGCGCCATTTCCAAATCCTGATCGAAGGCGTGGTCGACCACGCCGTTTTCCTGCTCGATCGATCGGGGCGCGTGGCGAGCTGGAACTCTACCGCGCAGCAGATCGTCGGCTACACCGCCGACGAAATCATCGGCAAGCATTTCGGCGTGTTTTACCGGCCCGACGAGCGGCGCTCGGGCGAGCCGAACCGCGTGCTCGAACTGGCGATCAAAAACGGCAAGCACGCTGTCGAGGGCTGGCGCATCAAAAAGAACGGCACGCTGTTCTTCGTCACCGGAACCATCCGGGCGATCCACGACGACGACGGCAATCTGATCGGCCTCGCCAATGTGCTGCGCGACGCCACCGAGCGGCGCAACGCGCAAGAGAAGCTGGTCGAGGCGCGCGAGCAGCTCGCCATGTCGCAAAAAATGGAGGCGATCGGCAAATTGACCGGCGGCATCGCCCACGACTTCAACAATCTGCTGATGATCATCGGCGGCAACGCCCAGACCTTCGAGCGACTGCTCGATCCAAAATTGCCGCGGGCCATCGAGGCGATCCAGACGGCGGCCAAGCGCGGCGAAAGCCTGACCCGTCAATTGCTGACGTTCTCGCGCCGTCAGCATCTCAGCCCCACCATCGTCGATCTCAATGCCAGCATCAAAAATATCCGGCCGATGATCGAAAGCTCGCTGCGCGGCAACATCGTCTACAACGAGGCGATCGATCCGGCGGTGTGGCCGGTCAAGGTCGACCTCGCCGAATTGGAGCTTGCGATCGTCAATATCGCCGTCAATGCCCGCGACGCCATGCCGAGCGGCGGCACGTTCACTTTGACCGTCGGCAATATGCCGGCGGACGACCCGTCGGGCGGCGGTGAAGCGAAAGCGAACGGCGACCTCGTCGCCATCCAGTTCAGCGACACCGGCGTCGGTATTCCGCCGAATCTGCTGTCAAAAATCTTCGATCCGTTCTTCACCACCAAAGAAGTCGGCAAGGGAACCGGGCTCGGCCTGTCGCAGGTCTATGGTTTCGTCCACCAGGCCGGCGGCACGATCAACGCGGAGAGCAAGGTCGGACAAGGCACGACGATCACCGTCTACCTGCCGTCCTGTACCGAGAAAGACATCGCCAAGGACAGTCCCGCCATGGATGCGCCGCGTGCGCAGCGCCCGACGGTACTCATCGTCGACGACAGCGCCGAGGTGGCGGAGGTGACGTCGTCGCTGTTCGAGCGCCTCGGCTATGACACCGACTATCGGGATTCCGCCGACGCGGCGTTGAAATATCTGGCGGAAGGCAGCAAGATCGATCTGGTGTTCAGCGACATCGTCATGCCGGGAACGATCGACGGCGTCGGCCTCGCCCGCGAGATCCGCTCGCGCTATCCGAACCTGCCGGTGGTGCTGACGACCGGCTATAGCGACGCCGCGCAAGCCGCGCCGGCGGACCTGAAGATCCTGCGCAAGCCGTTCGACACCGTCGCGCTGCGCGGGTTTATCGCCGACACAATGGCCGTGGATTTGGCGTCCTGAAGATTGCTACCGCTCCGGCGGCGGCGTGCTCCGCGCGGCGAAAACCGTCTCGATCTTGGCTTTCAGCGTATGGGCGTTGAACGGCTTGACGATGTAATTGTCGACGCCCGCCCTTTTTGCGGCGATAACGTTTTCAGTCTTCGATTCCGCCGTCACCATGATGAACGGGATGCGCTTGAGGCCGGGATCGTTGCGTAGCTCGCGCAAGAGCTCATAGCCGCTCATCGGCTCCATGTTCCAATCGGAAATCACCAGGCCGTAGCGCTTGCTCCGCATCTTGGCGAGCGCCGAAGCGCCGTCATTGGCATCGTCGACATCGGTGATGCCGAGATGCTGCAACAGGCCGCGGATGATGTTGATCATCAGCCTGGAATCGTCGACCAGCAACACGGACATCGATGAGTTCAGAGTCATGGCGCCGGTTCCAACCAATGCAGGATCGCCGGCAGGTGCCGGCTTAAACACGTCGAGGCGGACGATTTGATCCCCAACCAGCCGGCGATACTACTACCGGCAGTTGAACGGCTGGTAAATTGCCAAAAGCCGCATTTCCCGCAATGCACAATTGCCGGCCGGTCATGGCGCCTGATTTTGCGCTTTCCGCTGGCACTTTGTCCCAATCTGCGACCTAACGCATCGACTAGACCACGATGCAACCTACGGCTCGTCAGGTCCGAGCGAAGCGCCGCCGCTCACCGGGGCGCCGGCGGCGGCCGCGGATTGAGATTAGGCGCTGCGTTTTGCGGCGGCGGGCTGGCCGGCTGGCCGCTCTGTGGGTGCACGATGGTACCGGGCTCGTCTTCGACTTCCTGCTGCGGCTGCTCGACCGGCGGCGGCGTCGTGGGCTTCTGCCGCGATTGCGGGCCGAGCGTCGACGGCGCGACCGGCGTGAACGCCGATTGGCCGCTCCGGCCGCTGTATGTCATCAGCCCGTCCTTGGTCGAGACGATATCGCCCGGCCGCAAGGTCGGATCGGTCTTCACATCGAAGGTGGCCAGCCCGAACGCGTCCTTGCCGTTGCACGTGCAATTGGCGACCAGGTGCTTGCGATAGAGGAACGCCGTATTGAGATCGGAATAGCGCGCGCCATCGCCGGCCACCGCGCCCTCGATCTCGGAGCCGAAATAGACCTTGGTGGCGCTGGTCGGGCAGATCGCCTTGCAGGTCTCGGCCGGCGTCGCATTGGCCATCCGCTCCAGCGGGAAGTGCTGGCCGTCGCACAGCCGCACGCAGAACGCGACGCCGTGTCCGGTGGTGCCGGCATTCTCGTTGACGCGCTCCTGGCCGAGCGGCGCCGGTGCGATGCGTCCGATTTCCGGCGGCGGCGGCGGATAGCTGGGCGATGGCGGTGGCGGCCGTTGCGGGCCGCCGAACAGGAAATCAAAAAAACCTTGCGCTTGCGCCGTGCCCGGCGCCGTCACGATTGCGGCGGTGCAAAGCGCGCCGGCAAGGACGCACCATTTCAACCGCTTGCTGCAACGCCTAAGCACCACGGCACCACCTGATTGCCACGCCTCCGACTTTCCCCGAGCGATTCCCCAATCGGCCGAAGTATCGGCGCTTTCCCGGCATCCCTGCAAGGCAGTCGCGCGCAGCGCATGGTGTACCGCTACCGGGCGGGATGGCTATGATCTCGCCGACAGAGCCGCCCCCGCCATGCTCGATTACCGCGCCGAGAAAGCAGCCTTGATCAGTTGCAAGTGAACTGATCACGGCGTGGCGGTCGCCAAACGCCTCGGATATTGTCGTAGCCATAAAGAGCCCAGGGAAGAACACATGATCAAGAAATTCCATGTCCTCTATGTCGGCCAGATCGAGCTCGACAATGTGGGCCTGAACGGCACGCCGGCCAGCGAGCGGCGCTATTCCGACGACCGGCTGGCGGAAGCGTTCTTCACCGCGCGCGACGTCGCCCAGCTCATGGACGAACTCGGCTTCGACGTGCTGTGGACCGCCGAGCATCATTTCCAGCGCGAGGGCTACGAGGTCTTCCCCAATCTGATCCAGCTCGGACTATGGCTCGCCACCCAGACCAAGCGGTTGAAGTTCGGCTGCGCCTTCAACGTGCTGCCGATGTGGCACCCGATCCGGCTGGCGGAAGACTATGCCATGGCCGACATCGTTACCGACGGCCGCGTCATCATGGGCGTGGGCCGCGGCTATCACAGCCGCGAAGTGGAGTCGTTCGGCGCGCCGCTCTTGGACGCCGACAAGAACCGCGAATATTTCGAGGAGCAGTTGCGGCTGTTGCTGACCTGCTTCAACGAGCAATCGTTCCACTTCAAGGGCAAATATTTCGAGGCGCCGCCGCCGGTGGACTACCGCGGCTACAAGCTTACGGACATCACCATGGTGCCCCGGCCCAAACATCTGCCGGTGGAAATCTGGATGCCGATCGCCAGCGGCAAGACCATCGAGATGATGGCGCAATATGGGCTCAAGGCGATGGTGACGCTCAACGGCGAGAAAATCCTCGACGATGTCGTGCGCGCCTATCATGCGGCCTGCCTCAAGCACGGCCGCAACAAGAAACTCGGCGAGGACGTGATCTGGGGCGCCGGCGTTTATCTCGCCAATAGCCGCGAGGAAGCGATCAAAAAACTCGAGCCGGCGCACGACGAGCGCTTCAAATGGTTCGCGCCGTTCGGCTTCGTGCGCTATGCCGACGAACAAGGCCGCACCTGGGGCACGCCGGGCGCGCCGTCGCGCACGCCGCTGTTGAGCGACGGCGTTGCGCAAAAAGCGTGGTTCTGCGGGCCGCCGGCCGAGGTGATCGACGGCATCAAATCGATCGAGGCAAAATATCCGGGGCTGGAAAATTTCATGGTCCACTGGGCGGAGGGACTCTCGCCCAAGGAGTTCAAGGACCAGCTGCGCTGGTTCGCAAAAGACGTAATGCCGGCGTTCAAGCGCTGAACAACGGCGCCGCGCGCACCCGGCGCGTGAGCGCCCAGATCACAAGCGCGAGACACCCCATCACCGCGATGGTGCCGGCCACCGGCCACGCCGAGCGCCCGAGATAGTGCCCGATCGCGGCGGCGGCAATGGCCGCGCTTGTTTGCTGTGCGAAACCCAACAGCGAGGACGCGGTGCCGGCGCGATCGGGAAACGGCGTCAGCGCGCCGGCCTGGGTCTGCGGCAGCACAAGCCCCATGCCGGCGAGATAGATGGTCATCGTTCCGACCAGCCAGCCGACATGGGAGAGCTCGAGCGCGACCGCTGCTGCCATCGCCAGACCGCCAAATGCCATCACCACGGCGCCGATGCCGATGGTGCGGTCGAGGCCGAGCCGCATGACGAAACGCGACGCCGCGTAGGCGCCGACCATGTAGCCCGCGGCACCGACCGCGTAGGTGGTACCGAATATGATCGGCGTCAGTCCGTAGAGGTCCTGCATCACGAACGGCGCGCCGGCGATCCAGGCGAACAAGCCGACGAAAGTGGTGACCAAGATGCCGACATTGGCCAGAAAACCGCGATGCACCAGCACCGAGCGGTAGAGCCCGCCCATGGCGGCAAACGAAAAAGGCCCCGTCGCGCGTTGCCGCAACGTCTCCGGCAATAGCAGCGCCGCGGCCGCGCCGGCGACCAGTGCGAACACCACCAGCAACACGAAACTGGCGCGCCAGCCGAACGCGGTTTGCAGCACGCCGCCGATCGCGGGGGCAACGATCGGCGCGAATGCCGTGATCGATCCCATCAGCGACAATTCGCGCCCGGCGCGGACGCCGGAATAAAGGTCGCGCACCGCGGCGCGCGCCAGCACGATGCAGCCGGCGCCGCCCAGCGCCTGGACGAAGCGCACCGCGATCAGAATTTCGATCGATTGCGCCACCGCGCAGACGATGGTCGCCACGCCGTAGAGCACCAGCGCCGCCAGGATCACCGGCCGCCGCCCGATGCGGTCGGACATCGGCCCATAAACGATCTGCCCGGCGGCGAAGCCGATCAGATAGCTCGAAATGGTCAATTGCACCTGGACCGTCGATGCATCGAGCGCCTGCCCGATCGCCGGCAGCGACGGCAGGTACATGTCCATGGTCATCGGGCCGAGCCCGGTCAGGAGCGACAGCAATAATGTGAGGCCGAACGTGCCGGGACGGAGCATCGTGCTCTATCGCTCGCGCAGCGATTTTATTTTCAGCTCCGCCGCGAGCTTGTCGAGCTGCGCCAGAAGCGCCGGCGCGATCGGCACGCCGTCGCGCAGCCGCTCGGCGCGGCACTGCGCGCGGCGGTCGCCGGGCAGGCGGATGTCGTCGACGCCGGGGAGCCGCTTCGACTGGCGGAAGTCTTTCACGTGGCGATCGACTTCGGCGGTGAAGGTCTTAAGCGGCACAAAGCGCGCGATGTCGATCGCCACCATGAAGTGCCCGGTATTGGTTTCGCTGTTGTCGTCGGCGTTGAAGTCGACCACGTCGCGGCCGAAGGCGGCGCCGTTGAGCACGCCGCCGAGCAAGCCCAGCATCAGCGCCAGGCTGGCGCCCTTGTATTCGCCCATCGGCAGCAGAATGCCTTCGCCGGAGCGGTTCGGGTCGGTGATGGCTTCGCCGGTCTCGGGCTTGACGAACCAGCCTTCCGGCATGGTGAGCCCGCGCAAAGCATATTTCTTCACCGTGCCGTAGGCGACGATCGACGTCGCCATGTCAAGCACCAGCGGGCCGGAGCCGGACGGCACGCCGATGGCCAGCGGATTGGTGCCGAGCAACAAATCGGTGCCGCCCCAGGTCGCCATGTGATTGGCATTGGCGACGGCGGCATAGAGCCCGATCATGCCGTGCGCGGTCGGCATTTCCGCATAAAGCCCGGCCGGCCCGGCATGGTTGGAGCGGCGCACGCCGACCCAGGCGACGCCGGTTTCGCGCGCCATGGCGATCGCCTCGTTGGCGGCGCGCGTCATCACCAGATGCCCCATGCCGTTGTCGCCATCGACCAAAGCCGTCGCGAGCGCCGATTTGGTCACGGTGATGTTGGGATGGGCGTTGAAGCCGCGCGCCTTCAGCCGCCGCACATATTGCGGCAGCCGCAAGATACCGTGGCCCTCGGCGCCGGTAAGATCGGCTTCGGTCATCAGTTCGGCGCAGCGCGCCGCGTCTGCCGCGGGCAAGCCGGCGGCGAGGAACGAGTCCTTGAGCAGCGAAGTGACCGCGCGCGCGGGCACCCGCATCATGCCGGCATCGGCCATGAGTTAATCCTTGGATTCATCCCAGACGTTTCTTGCTCAAGATCTTCGCCGCGTGACCGCCGAGAATAATGTCGCGGTCGGCCGCGGACATGTTCGCCGCACGCACCTGCCGCACGCATTCTCCGGTGCCCATGTCGTAAGGGTAGTCGCTGCCGAGGAACACCCGATTTGCGCCAACCGAGGAAATCAGAAATTCCAGCGGCGCCTTGGCGTGCAAAATGGTGTCGTAGAGGAAGCGGTCGAGATACGGCGCCGGCGAATGTTTCACATGCACTTTCGGCTCCGGCCGCACCTCCCAGCCATGCACCCAGCGGCCGCCCTGGTACGGGATGAAGCCGCCGCCATGCGACATGATGAAATTGAGCTTGGGATGCCGCTCCAGCACGCCGCCGAAGATCAGGCAGGCGCCGGCGATGGTGGTGTCGAGCGGATTGCCGATCAGGTTGCCGAGATAATAGGAGCGCAGCCGGTCGGCGCCGGCGACATTGCCGGGATGGATCATCATGAAGGCGTCGAGCTCTTCGGCCGCCGCCCACAGCGGCTCAAAGCTCGGATCGTCGAGATTCTTGCCGCCGATGTTGGAGCCGATCATGGCGCCGTGCAGACCGAGCTTGCGCATGGCGCGGCGCAATTCGTCCGCCGCCTTGTCGGGCGCCTGCATCGGCAAGGTGG
>Ga0210394_10005778_pt1 | contig 13718 bp, 13 predicted proteins | sample IncBWC12MmetaG_FD_160121 | JGI IMG/M metagenome (GOLD analysis project Ga0210394, IMG submission 160121) | Forest soil microbial communities from Barre Woods Harvard Forest LTER site, Petersham, Massachusetts, United States - Inc-BW-C-12-M | ecosystem: Environmental > Terrestrial > Soil >...
CCATACCCCAACAGCAGAAACTCGAAGTGGTGGTGCCACATCCGGAAGTAGCCTTCGAGCGTCTTCTGGTAGGTTACCAAGAGGTCGTGGTTCGAGGCGACACCGCGGCCCGCGTGCACGTGTTCGAGCGGCTCGAATTCCGGCAATGCCGGGGTGGGCAAGGCCTTGGCGTCCTCGATCAGCTTCAGCATCTTTCGCTTCCACTGCTCGTACAGAGATTCCCAGTTCTGGTAGTAATAGAATGCGCGTTGCTGGAACTCTGCGGTGCGGCGCGCGATTTCCGCGGGATCGGTAACGCCGTTTCCGCCAATGTATACCCGGCCATTGATGATTCTGTGATCGATGCCCAGTGTGGTCGGCAGACAATGCACCCGAGTGTTGGCCGCACCCAGCGCGCAATACGCCGCCTCCGCGGTCACCATGTCGAATGCCGACATGGGCTCGGGAAAGTGCATCGAATTGTAGAACCAGAATTTATGGTCGTCGTCTTTCGAGAACTGAATGTGATAGGGATAGGCCGCCTGGGCCCCTTCGGTACCCGGTATGACCTGCACCGAGCTCGGCAGCGGGAACTCACGGAGCGTAGGCTGGGCGTTCATCGTTCACTCCCGATCCGAGCGGTTGTCGGCATCCTGTGTCATGACTGTCGCGTGCGCCAACCTTGGTGATACCCCTCGCGCACTTCGCGCGCATAGGGCACGGGCGACACTTGCACGCGCACATCGAGCTGTTGATGCCGTTCGACCGTGGTTTTCTTCGTGCCGCCCCCTTCTTCGCCCCATACCAGCGTGAGTACATCGCCCAAGTTGATATTCGGATCGACGATTCCCAGCGAAAGGACCGTGCGTTCGTTGTAGCTGTAGCCGCCAAACATCGAGAAACCAACCACCTTGCCGCCCATCATGATCTTGTCATAGGAGGACGACGCGTAGTTGGCGATGGGGATATCGAGAAACTTGTAATGTTGCGTGCCCGGCATGAACAGCGATGCGTATATCTTGCCGCAGTCGTCGCCGTTCCAGGCAAAGGTGACCTTTTTGCGATGCGGCTCCTTGGATTTCTTCTCCAGCGCCTCGCGCCCGATGAATTCATGGTCAAACTTGACGAACGGGCCGTAGCCCAGTTCGTAGGGGGTCAGGTAATAATCTTCGATGTTTTTGGAGACGAAGCTGCCGCCGATCGACCCGGTCCCTTCGTAGCCGGCGGCGGGCAGCCACTCGCGATATTTGCGCATTTTTTCGCCGGTGTACACGGCCGGCAGCGGCGAGGGAATCCACCCGGATTCCAGCGTGTTGCTGGCGTAGGCACGTGAACCCACCGGCACCAGGCCGAAATCGCGTCCGGCCTCGAGAATCGCGTCGCGTATCTCATCGCCCTCCGTATAGGGGCCCCACAGCTCGAGACCTGGGGCGCCTGCCATGCCGTGACGCAGTGCACGCACCTTGCGGCCCTTGATGTTGATGGCGTCCATGGTGAAGAATTTGACGTCGGGAATCGGGCCGCCGTTGAGCTTCTCCAGCACTTGCGAGGCGTTCGGCCCTTGAACCTGGTAGCGATAGTGGCGCCGCGTCACCGCCTTGCCGCGCGGGTGCGAGGGCGAGCGATCGTCGCGGATCATGTCGACCTTGAAGCCGCCGGTTTCACCGTGGAATTGCAGCCAGTTCACCACCGGAGCGCGGCCGACAAACAGCAATTCGTCCTTGTCCAGGTAGAACAAAATACCATCGCCGATGACGTAGCCGTCGTAGCTCACCGGCACCATCTGCTTGGCCTTGTTGACCGAGAAGTTGTTGAAGCTGTTGATCGTGGTGTGGGAAATGAGCTTCAACGCGTCGGGACCCTTGACGGTCAGCTCCGCCATGTGGTGCGTCTGATCGAACAACACCGCCGTCTCGCGCCACGCGCGTTGTTCATCGCGCCAGTTGTAAAACTCGCTGGGAACCACCGGATATACGTAGGCGCCAAGTCGGGAATTGCGCAGCATATCCACGGTATTGCCGGCGCTCTGCAAGAGGCTTTCAAGATTTTGCTGACTCATGAAACTAACGTCCTCTGTGAGAAATGGTAAGCGGCCGGCTATACCGCCGCCAGTCGAAGCCGAATCAGAAGCGCAAACACAGACTTACAACCGCCCGGCGGCCAACTGACTCCCGATATGATCGGCCTGGCGCAGTGCCAAGGCGACGATGGTCAGCGTCGGATTCGCAGCGCCGGCCGTCGTCTGAACACTGCCGTCCGAGATAAAAAGGTTTGCCACCTCGTGCGTGCGCCCGTGGGCGTCGGTCACACCCTGCCCCGGATCGCGGCTCATCCGCGCGGTGCCCATTTGGTGGGTGGCGGGCGGTATGGCGCTTACTACGGTGCGCTTCGCACCCACCGCTTCGTAGATCTTCCGCCCCTGCCCGGTGGCGTGAGCGCGCATGGCCACATCATTCGCGTGCGGATCGCAGTGGATATGCGCCACGGGCAGGCCGTAGGCATCTTTCAGCGTGGTCGACAGCGTGACCCGGTTATCGGGCCGCGGCAGATCCTCACCATTGATGAGCATGCCGGCCATGTTGCGGTAGTTGTCGATGGCGGAGGACAAATCGCAGCCCCAACCGTAGGGCAAACCAATCAGCGGGAATGTCGGGAGGTCGAGCATGGCGAGTTCCAAATGATAGCCGCCGGCAAAACCGCGGCGCGGATCGTGAACATTTTCGTCTTCCACGACGCCGGCGAGTACGGCGCCGCGCCAGAAACTCACCGGTTGATCGAAAATCCCGAACACGAAACTCAATACATGATGGCAATAGTTGCGGCCCACTTGGTCGGAGCCATTGGCCAGCCCGTGCTTGAAGCGTGCCGACTCCGACAACAGGAGCAGCCGCGCCGTCTCGATGGCGTTGCCCGCAACGCAGATGAATCGCGCGCGTTGGCGCTGCTCCACTCCCGCGGCGTCCCGATACAGGACCCCGGTGGCCCGGCCGGCATCGTCATGCTCGATTCGGGTGACCAAGCACTCAGTGCGCAAGTCCAGCTTGCCGCTCGCCTCCGCCTGGGGAACCTCGGTATACAGCGTGCTCCACTTGGCGGCGGTTTTGCAGCCCTGCACGCAGAAACCCTGCTGGATGCAAACGCCCCGGCTGTCGCGAGGACGCGAATTGATCGCCAGATAGTTGGTGTGTACGCGCTTGTAGCCCACGCGCCGCGCACCGGCAAACAGCACCTTGAAATTGTTCGATGCGGGCATGCCGGGATTGCCGTTGCGGCGGGTGACTCCCAATCGTTTCTCGGCCACCTGATACCAGCGCTTCAACTCAGCGTAGTCGATCGGCCAATCGGCAAGCGAGGCCCCCGGGATGTCGCCGTAGACGCTGCGGGTGCGCAACTCATACGGCCGCAGGCGCGGCGTCGCGGCGGTCCAATGCACTGTGGTGCCGCCGACGGTGCGGCAATGCCAGGCGGGCAGCGTCGGCGATGTCTTGACCGGATCCCAAGTACCGCTCTGCGAGCGCGGCTCGAGCCAGGTGAGCTGACCGAACGCCTCGCTGGGATTCTGCAAAAAGCTCGCGGGTGATTGACGCTTACCGGCCTCGAACAGCACCACCCTGAGGCCGCGGCGCGTCAGTTCGTTGGCCATCGTGCCGCCGCCGGCGCCGGACCCGACGATTACCACGACGTCTTTGTCGTTGAGGTCGAATCGCGGCACGATTCCCCCTTACCCGACCGGCATGGGGCCGCTATCCGCCGACGGCACCTCGGGCAGCCACTTCAGATCATTGAAGCCGCGCAGCAAATAGCCGCCCTTCGAGAACGCCTCCCCCTCGTAACCAAAATGCGCCCAGGCGATCGGATTGCTGTAGAGCACCATCAAGGTTTTTACTCGTACGGATTGGAAGAAAGCGCCGGATTCGATCTGCTTCAGGCGCTCCGTTCGTGCATCCTCCGGCTGACTGGCAAATCCCTCGCCCAGACTCGCGATGCCGGATGAGAGATCGGCGCGCGCCTCGGTTGAACCCACCGCATCGCCGTCGATTGCACTGACGACCAGGGCGTAGGCGGCATCGTCCAGTGTGTCGTGCGGCGCGATGGTGCGAATCATGGCGAGCAACGCAGCAGCTTGCGGCGCGGAAAGCGTGCGCAGTTCAACGGACCAGGCGCGCGCAGGCAGCAGCGCGGCGAGCGGACTGCCGAGCGCAATCACCCCAGTCAGTACGCCCACCCCACGTACGAACGAGCGGCGATCAACGCTCTCAATCGGACCGGTCTGCGTTTTCACTTCTCGAGGGTCTGCTTGGTGCCGCTGATAGACTCTACCCATAGTGAACAAGAACCTGCCGCCCAGCGTACCGGCCGGCAATCGCCTCTCCGGTAGAGTGGCCGGATGAGATACGAAACCAGGCTGATTTGGGTACTGACCATCACTTTCGGATTTGTGTTCCTCGACCGCAACGCGGCCAGCTTCCTGATGCCGATGATTGCCAGCGACCTGCATTTCAACAACAGCCAGGTCGGACTGGTGGCTTCTGCGCTGTCCTTTACGTGGGCGGTGGCCGCCTTTCTGGGGGGTGCGTACTCCGATCGCACCGGCAATCGCAAGTCCTTCCTGCTCATCGCGGTTGTGGCTTTTTCCCTGTGCTCATTCGCCTCCGGGCTCGCTGTTTCGTTCGCGACTCTGTTGGCGGCGCGCCTGCTCATGGGCCTGTTCGAAGGACCCATACTGCCGATCTGTCAGTCGCTCGTCGCCATAGAATCCTCAGCCGGCAAGCGCGGCAACAACATGGGAGTCATGCAAAACTTCGGCAGCAACCTCCTAGGCTCATTTGTAGCGCCACTGGCTTTGGTGGCCATTGCATCGGCCTTCCACTGGCGTTGGGCGTTCTTTGTGGCAGGCGTGCCCGGACTGATCATGGCGGTGCTGATCGGCAAGTTCGTGCGCCAACCTGCCGCGACGATTGTGCCAATCGGGGGTTCCGTGCAAGCGCCCACGCCATCCGGCATGGGCTATCGAGAAATGTTGCGTCACAGGAACCTATGGCTCTGCATGGTGATGGCCATCTTCATGGTGGCCTGGATGGTTCTCGGATGGGCCTTTCTGCCGCTCTTTTACACGAAGGTCCGGCACATCGGCAACGGCGAAATGAGCGTGCTCATGAGCGTACTCGGGCTGTCCGCCGCTTTCTTCAGCTTCGTGGTGCCGCGGCTCTCCGACCGCTTTGGACGGCGCCCCATCATTGTCGTTTTCAATTTCGTCGGATTGCTGGTCCCGCTCGCCGCGCTGTGTTTCCAGGGCTCGCTTTTCATGCTGGGCGCGCTCATTTTCGTCGGCTGGTCTGCCAGCGGAACGTTCCCCTTGTTCATGGGGACAGTACCGTCGGAAACCATTCCAACCCGCTATGTCGCGACGTCGCTCGGCATGGTGGTCGGGCTGGGCGAGATATTGGGCGGCGTCAGCGCGCCGGCCATTGCCGGACGTGCGGCTGATCTTTACGGTCTGCACGCACCGATAGTGATCATGGCGGCCTGCGCCATCGTCGGCGCCGTACTGGCGCTATTTCTGCGCGAGACGGCGCCGATTCGCCTGTCACGGACTTCGGCGGGCCTGAGCGGCGCGGCCCGTCAATCTTGAGTCAAGCGGGGCGCCGGCGGCGGTATGCCGCATAAAGATTTGCATTGCGAATTGATTATCACTTATAAGTATCACCTGGCACCCGCCCGGCGGTGGCCGGGGGGAGTGATACTAAAATGCCGCATATCGAGTCGTTCTCGACCTCAGGTCTCGACCCGCGCCACAAGCTCAACTACTGGAATGAGCGGGCAACCGAAAGCTTCTCGCCGTTGGTATCCGATCCGGCTGACGTACGAAATTTTGCCGGCTCGATCGCACGCGCGACGATCGGCGATTTGACATTGGCGGAGGCCTGCTCCGACGCGCAGATCGTGCGGCACTCGCGCGCGCACGTGGCTCGCACCCGCAGCTCGGTGTTTTTTCTGCAGCTGCAATTGGAAGGTGAATGCATCAGCCGGCAGGATGGCCGAGAGGCCCACCTGAAACCCGGCGATTTTTCACTGTGCCACAGCGCACGCCCCTATGAGGTCGTTTTTCCGGTTGCCAATCGCATGCTGGTGCTGGGCGTGCCCGAGGCCAGCCTGCGGCGGTACGTCGCCTGTCCGGAGAGCCTCGTGGCAATTCCGATGAAAGGATCAAGCGGCGTGCGCGCGTTGCTGTCGCGCTTCGTGCGCAACTTCTGGGTCGAGTGCAGGAATCAACTGGACGACGCCACCGCGGCCCGCGTGACGCTTGCGATTCTCGACCTTGTGGGCGCGGCCTACGCCGAGATACCGCGCGCCGATTCGGACCACTCTGCGCTCGCAGTGGCGCACCGTCTGCGCATCATCAATTTCATCGAAACGCATCTGCACGATCCGGATCTGACGCCGACCCGCATCGCGGAAGCGAGCAAGATGACGCCGCGCTATTTGCATCACCTGTTTTCCGATCAAAATGAGACCGTCGCGCGCTACATTCTGCGCCGCCGGGTCGACGCCTGCGCTCGAGCCCTGGTGTCCGACGCGCAGCGCGGCCGCACGGTGACCGCCATCGCCTTTGATTACGGCTTTAACAGCCCCACGCATTTTGCCCGCGTGTTTCGTGCGAAATTCGGCATGACGCCCCGCGAGTACCGCCGCGAATCGGTCCCGCCCGATCATGGTGGCAGGCCCGCCTAGTTCAACTCGCGAGCCCCAGCGCAGTGATGGCGTTCTCCTTGAGAATCAATGCGTGGACTTCCGGTTTGAATGCGGCGTCGCGAAAATCCTTGATCCAGCGGTCCGGCGCGATCAGCGGGAAATCCGAGCCGAACAGCATTTTACGTCGCAACTGGGTATTGGCATATTGCACCAGCTGCGGCGGAAAGTACTTGGGCGACCATCCGGACAAATCGATGTAGACATTGGGCTTGTGGAGGCACACCGACAGGGCTTCGTCCTGCCACGGCCAGGATGGATGCGCGATGATGATGGTCATATCGGGGAAATCGGCGGCAACATCGTCGAGGTGAATCGGGTTCGAGTACTTGAGGCGCATGCCGCCGCCGCCCGGCATACCCGTGCCGATCCCTGAGTGCCCACTGTGAAAAATAGCCGGCAGCTTGTGCCCGGCAATGACCTCGTACAACCCATAGGCCATTCGATCATTGGGAAAGAACCCCTGCGTCGTCGGGTGAAACTTGAACCCCTTGACCGTGCCCTCTTCGATGAGGCGCCGCGCCTCGCGTACGCCCATTTTTCCCTTGTGCGGATCGATGCTGGCGAATGCAATCATGATGTCGCTGTTCTCGCGCGCCGCGTCGCAAACTTCCTCGTTGGGAATGCGTCTCGCGCCGATTTCATGTTCCGAATCCACCGTGAACATGACCAGCCCGATCTTGCGCTCGCGATAGTACGCGATCGTCTCGGCAATGGTCGGGCGCTTATCCGCCTTGAAGTATTTCGACGCGGCATCCTCGTAGACCTGCCAGATTTCATCGGCAGGCTGCCGGCAGGAGACTTCGGCATGCGTGTGGACGTCGATGGCGATCAGTTCGCTGACATTCATTGCGTCGCCCCTTTGATTGCCGGGCCCTGCTCCCGCTCCGCCTCCCAGTCGCGAAGCGTGCGCCCTTCGCGCACCAATTGGATCAGCAGTGCCGCCGGTTGCCAGTGCATGGCGCCGAACAATTCGCGATACTTGAGAATTCCTTCATGAACCTTGGCAAGTCCCACCGTGTCGGCATGATACAGCGGGCCGCCCCGGTATCTCGGAAATCCGTAGCCCGCGCACCAAACTACATCCACGTCGGCAGCGCGCAGCGCCACGCCCTCTTCCAAAATGCGGATTCCCTCGTTGATCAGCGGATAGAGGCAGCGCTCCAGGATTTCCGCATCGCTGTGATCCCGCGGCGGGACCTGCAATCGGCGCGCCGTGGCGCGCAATAGATCGAGGGCGTCCGGATCGTCGTGGCGGGTGCGGTCGCCCGCCAGATATCGATAGTAGCCCCTGCCGCTTTTCTGGCCCCAGCGGCCGGCTGCGTGCAGCGCGATATCCGCCTGGTAGTAGGTCGGATCGGGCGGAAAACGATCGGCATGGGCGCGATGCACGTTGACGCCGACGTCAATGCCCGCCATGTCGAATACCGCGAGGATACCCATGGCCATCCCCCACGCTTCGAGCACGCCGTCGACCCGGTGCGGCGTCGCGCCCTCGAGCAGCATCCGCTGCGCCTCCCGTGCATATCCTTCCATCATGCGATTGCCGATGAACCCGTAGCACACGCGCGCCAGAACCGGAGTCGTGCGCAATCTCCTGGCCAAATCCAGCGCGGTGCGAATGACAGCGGGCGCAGTTTGATCGGTTCGAACCACTTCCAGCAGCGGCATGACATTCGCAGGCGCAAAGAAATGAAGGCCAATGACATCCTGCGGCCGCACCGTCGCAGCCGCGATCGCGGCGATGTCCAGGGTCGAGGTATTGGTGGCGAGCACGGCACCAGGCTTCGCGACGGCGTCGACTTCGGCAAAAATCCGGCGCTTGAGCGGCAGATCTTCGAACACAGCTTCGATGACGACGTCGGCGCCGCTGAGCTCGCGGTAGTCGAGCGTGGTGGCGATCAGCGCCATCCGCCGGCGTTTGTCTTCTGCCGTGATGCGGCCGCGCTTGACCATCGAATCATAAGTCTTGCCGATACCCTGCAGACCCCGCTCCAGCGCATCTTGACTGGCATCCAGCACGGTTACCGGAACGCCTGCGTTCGCGAAACACACGGCAATACCGCCGCCCATCGTGCCCGAGCCGACGACCGCGCCACTCTCGACGCGGCGCGCCTCGATGGCGGCGGGCAGAGCGGGCACATGGCGCGTGTTGCGCTCGGCGAAAAACAAATGCACGAGCGCCTGGGACTCGACCGTGGCCTTCGCTTCGTTGGCAATCTGGGTTTCGAACCGCAGACCTTCTTCAAAGGGCAGGCGAGCTGCGGCCTGCACAGCCCGGATCGCCATGAACGGCGCCTCCCGATTCGGGTACAGGCTCCGCGCCTGTTCGGTCCATCGCTCGATGATGGCCGGGGTCGCACTCTCGGCAGGGACGCTACGATCGGCGGTGCGGCGCACTCCCTGCCCACCCCGCAGCAGCGCTCGAGCAAACTCGACGGCGGCCGTGCGCATGTCGCCCTCGACCTCGGCGTCGACAAAGCCCAGATTGATGGCGGCCGACACGTCGATGGGGCGCGCCGCCAGAATGAATTCCAAAGTTTTCTCCACGCCGATGAGCCGCGGCATGCGCTGCGTGCCGCCGGCGCCCGGAATGACGCCCAGCGTCACCTCGGGAAGCGCAAAGCGTGTGCCCGCCAGCGCGACCCGGTAGTGACTGGCGAGCGCGATCTCCAGACCTCCGCCCATGACCGTGCCGTGCATGCCCGCGACGACCGGCACCGGTAGCTGTTCCAACTGACGGAACAAGTCCCGATATTCCTCCTCTTTAGGCGGACCTGAGAACTCGCTGATGTCGGCACCGGAAAAGAACGTACTGCCCTCGCAAATCAACACGACGGCGGCCGCGCCAGGCATCCCTTCGATCTCGAGAATTGCCGCGCGTAATCCGGCGCGCACGGCCGCGTTGATCGTGTTGACGGGCGGATTGGCGACGCTGATCAGCGCAATTTCATGGTCGTGGCTCAAACTGACCGGGCCGAAGCGCATCGTTGCGCTCAAAGCCGTCACCACGGATGTGCCCCCGGCAAATGGGTGAGACGATCCAGCAGTTCCAGCAACCGCGAACGGCCCATCGCGCCCAGTTGCGCAACCACCCTGGCCTCGTGAGCAGACTGTAATTCTGCGCCCTGGGATAACACGGACTTGCCGGCGGCGGTCAGGCCCAGCGAATAGGTACGGCCGTCCAACTTTGAGCGTTGGCGCCGCACCAGGCCGCGGGCCACCAGATCGGCAATGATGGCCACGAAATTAGCCTTTTGGATGCCGAGGGCGGTGGATACGCACGATTGACTCGTGCCCGGATTCTGATCGATCAACACCAAGACCGTGTATTGCACCGGGCGCAATTTGAGTACGCTGAGCGCCTCGCTGAGATCGGAAAAAACGACGGCTTGAGCCCGCCGCAGTGCATAGCCCACGAAGCCGTTGAGAGTGGTCATATCCATGGGGTAATTATGACCGCGGGCCCGACGGAAAACTCAACATCCAGCGACATCGCAATAGACGGTTTGAGCAGATAACCGGCCAATTAAGCAACGCTGTCACCACACCCGGGCGGTCACGGTGCGCCTACGGTTTGGCCGTCGCACATTGTCCGCGTTGATCTTGCGCAGTGGGCTGAAGTGCTGTTCCCCCAGGGTGCGGCCCGGAGCCATCCAATTGCCCGGTTCGCGGTCGGCTCCCAGCAGGCGCCGCTCATCCACACCGGCCGGATGGGCCCGCGACGGGTCGGCATTTGCCGCGCCGATGATCAGTGCGCCGCTCATCGCGAATACTGCGCCGAGAGGCCCTGCGCCGCGAATCGCTCTCGCGGCGGAAGCGGTCCGTTCAACCGAGGATTCGAGAATGACCATCAATTCAGTTTATCATCCGAGGCTCAATGCCCCTGACGCAGCTCGAACACTACTTGGTGCTTACCGACGATCTGGAGAGGACTCGCGATTTTTACCGCGACGCTCTTGGATTGCGCGAGGGCGCGCGACCGCCGCTCGGATTCCCGGGCTACTGGTTGTATGCGGGCGATGCACCTTGCATTCATATTGCAGAGTGGAACACTTACCGCGCGCATTCGGATGCGGCGGGCATCAGCGTATCGATTCCGGCGCCGGGAACCGGGCCGCTCGATCATGTAGCGTTCAATGCAGTGGATTTGGCGGACGTGAAGGCGCGACTGTCCGCACACGGCGTCACATATTCAGTCAACGACGTGCCCGCCGCCGGATTGACCCAGCTATTCCTGAACGATCCCAACGGCGTCAAGGTCGAGATCAACGTCAGATGAACGGTCGCACCGGATCAGCGCCATCCCAGCCGATGCTGGCGCGATAGAACCTGCTGAACACCGCCTCGAAGGCCGAACCGAGCTCGATGAGCTCTACGTAACCCGGCAGCAGCGCGGTGGTGTCCATATAGGCCACACTGCCTCCGGTGGGCACACCGGCGAGAAACGCGAGTTCATGCCCCTGCGCCTGGTAGTGCGCAACGTCCCGGTCGAAATTCCGGCTCGCAACGCCCCAGTGATGAAACCCGTGGCCGCGCTTGTCGATCCATTCGCGATACACCGACGGCTCCGCATCGTTAGGCTGAATGAGCTCGATATTCATATGCCCGGCGAAACTCATGGCGAGCGACACGTCGGCCTTGGAGTCCCGGCCGCGGTACTTAGGGTTGGTGCCGCTGAAGTGGTCGAGCAGAAACCACGGACCCACTTTCAGTTTATCGATCCATAGTTTCATGGCTGCGCGAATATCAGGCACCACGTAGCACATCTGAATGATTCCATCGTCCGGCTGACCGAATCCCACGAGACTCATGCCGTACCTCCCGGTTAAATCGACAAATTCACCAAGATCTTCAGCCCCTGTTGGCGGTGCAGGCGCTCGATGCCGTCTTCAATCAAATTCTCGAGCGCAATGGTCTCGACCCAACCCTCGAGCGGGTAGTCACCGCGAGCCATCGCGTCGATGACGCTCGGAAAGGCATGGGCGGACATGGCGACGCCGGTGAGAGAGACTTCGGGCATCAGCAAGTCGAAAGGCGGGATGACCACGGGCGCGTGGTGGATGGCGACCACGACGGCGGTGCCATCGACACGCGTACCATGCAGTGCCGCCTGAAACGCGGCCGGTACCCCGGCGGCGTCCACCGAAGCGTGCGCACCACGACCCTGCGTCAAATCACGGATGGCGGCAACGGGATCGCAGTCGCCGGGATCCAGCGTGACACGAGCTCCGAGGCGCGACACTACCGCACGGCGCAGCGGCGACGGATCGACGACGATGGCATCGACACCGCGCGCTTTGAGCGTGAGAAAGACGCCGATACCGATGGGCCCAGCGCCGTGAATCGCCACGGTTTGGCCCGCCTGTAAGCGGCATCGATTCGCGGTGTGCCAGGCAACGGCCAACGGCTCGATGAGCGCCCCCTGGATCGGGGTCATCGAGCGCGGCAGCCCGTGCGCCATCGAGCGGCGCACAACGGTGAATTCCGCCAGGCCGCCGCCGCCGCGGTTATACCCATGTAAGGCGGCGTTCGGACAGTGATTGTATTGTCCCGCCCCGCACCATACGCAGTTTCCACAGGTCTCAATCGGCTCGACCGCGACCCGGTCACCGGGCGCCAGGTCGTCGACTCCGCTGCCCACCGACACCACTTCGCCACAGAGTTCGTGACCCAGAATCACCGGGTTTTTCACCCCGGTGAGCGGATGCGGTGTGGTGCGCGTCGTCACCGGCCCGTCGTAGTACTCGAGCAAATCGCTGCCGCAAATGCCGTTGTACAAGACCCGCAGTTTGACATCGCCGGGTCCTGCAACGGGCTCCGGAACCGACTCTAATCTTAGGTCACGCCGACCATGAAAAACCGCAGCGCGCATGGGGTTACCCGAGGTACTCAATCACGCTGTAAACTACCCGCCGCATCGACGGTGCGCTCGACCATGAGCGAAGACCGCCGCGCATCCTGGGGAACAACGACAAATCATGCGCGAACTTGTTCTGCTGTCGGGGCTGCTGAGCGACGATACGCCGTGGATCGACGTGGCGGCTCGCCTGTCGCCGACCTGCACGGTACGAATCATGTCGTTCGCCAATTGCGCTTCACTCGCTGAAATGGCGCAACGAGTCCTCACGGGAAGCCCCGAGCGATTTGCGCTCGCCGGCCATTCCATGGGTGGTCGAGTCGCGCTGGAGGTATGGCGACGCGCGCCGGAGCGGGTCGCGGCACTGGGATTGCTCAATACCGGTGCTTCGCCATCCCGGCCCGGGGAAGCCGAGAGCCGCGGCCGCCTGGTCAACATTGCCCGCGAGCAAGGCATGGCGGCATTGGCCGCCGAATGGCTGCCGCCCATGATGGGGCGGCCCGCCGAGGGCGCGGAACGAATATCGCTCATGCAACGGCTGACGAACATGGTCGAACGCCAAACGCCGGAGAGTTTTGCGGCACAGATCCAGGCTCTTCTCAATCGACCGGATGCTGAGCCGCTTCTGCCGACCATTCGCGTCCCGACGCTGCTGCTCAGCGGCTCACAGGACACTTGGTCGCCGGTGTCCCAACACGTGCGGATGCAGCAGATGATCCCGGGGTCGATTCTGGTCGAGATTGCCGACGCCGGGCACATGGCGCCCATCGAGCAACCGGAGGCAGTCTCAAATGCACTGCTTCAGCATCTGATTCTCAGGTCGCGATGAGACCGAATTAGCGGCGCGTCAGACCACTTTGACGTCGATCAACATCGGCCCGCGCGCGGAAAATGCCCGCTCGAGTGCGGCGTCCAGATGCGAACATTGTTCGACTCGCAGGGATGGCACGCCCTGACTCAAGGCCAGCGCGGAAAAATCCAAATGCGGCAAACTGACCCCGGGCAACTTGGAAATCCCGAAATGGCCGCCAAATTCCTCGAGTGCGCGATAGCTCGAGTTATTCACGATGACGAACGCCACCGGTACACCGAGTTCGGCGGCCGTCCACAATCCCTGAATCGCGTACAT